>JACLAD010002152.1_pt1 | contig 35112 bp, 50 predicted proteins | sample 8027901 | NCBI WGS metagenome assembly JACLAD01 (sample SAMN15725071, study PRJNA655200) | protist metagenome | isolation source: fluorescence activated cell sorting (FACS) single amplified genomes of... | place: Spain: Blaines Bay Microbial Observatory, Mediterranean Sea | collected 2016-07-05 | reverse complement strand
ATGCCATGCTGGATACATACCGCAAGACAAAAGACAAGGCTGATGCCTTGGCAATACTTGACAGCTTGCTTTAGTGTGAATAACGTGATAACACTAGAAACATAGTGATAGTGTTATCACTTATATACACTACTAACCTAGTCCAATGTTGGACTTAACAAACGGAGTTTGAAATGCAAAATAGTAAAAACGACACTACATCTGAAGATAACGTCTACACCCTACTTGACAGGATTGTCACCTTGCATGAATTGCAAGCATCGCTCGAAGACATTGATGTCGAAGTTGCTAAAGCAAGAGTGTTTTTGAATGGACTTAACAATACGGAGTATTGATATGAATACGGAAACTGATTACAAGAATGAGTTGATACAAACCCTGTGGGACTTGTTCAAGGATGTGCATGGTGTGCGTCCTCGTGGCATGGCATATGAGCAATGGTCGGTTGCTGACCTTGAGTGGGAAGTCGCCATGCTGCAGCGTCAGCTTGAGGATGACTTGCGCTGGGAGCGTGAGCAGGAAGACCGTGCAATCAATGCTTGCATGGAATGTGGTGCCAGTGACATAGCTACCGCTATGCGTTGGCTGGAAGATGCCTATGAAATGGAGTGGGTGTAATGACTTATCAAACACAACTGACTATCAAATCAAGCAACCGCAAAGTTGGCAAGATACCTGTATCCACATCAAGTGCTGACACTTGCCCAGACGATTGCCCATTCAAGGGCAATGGATGCTATGCCTATGGCTATCCGCTGAAAGGCCATTGGGACAAAGTGACTGACCGCCAACGTGGTGACACTTTTCAAGTGTTTCTTGGCAAAATATCTGCTTTGCCTAAAGGCCAACTGTGGCGGCACAACCAAGCTGGTGACTTGCCGGGTAGCAATGGCAAGCTGGATGCTGATGCCTGTGTTGACCTATGCCTTGCCAATGCTGGCAAACGTGGCTGGACATACACCCATTACAATGTGCTGGACAGTGACTACAATGCTAATGTAGTCAAGCACATGGTGATGAATGGCTTTGTGGTCAATCTGTCAGGCAATAGCTTAGACCATGCTGACAAGCTGGCTGACTTGGACATTGCACCTGTGACAACTGTGTTGCCATCTGACCAGATGACTAACACTGTAACACCTGCTGGTCGCAAGGTAGTTGTGTGTCCTGCTGTAACACGGGATGATGTGTCATGTGAGGACTGCCAGCTTTGTGCCAGACTTCGTGATGTTATCGTTGGCTTCCCTGCACATGGCAATGGCAAGAAGAAAGCCGATGCCGTGGCAAATGGCTAAACCTCTTATGTATATCTTATGTGTAATAACACTTGAACTTTAGTGAAAGTGTATTACACTTAGATATACTAGATAAGTCCGATGTCGGACTAACGGAGTTTGACAATGCGTATCAAACCTATCAATCCTGTGGCGAAGGCGTTGGCACAGTCCCGGCGCAGGTCATCTGTTGTGCCTGACAAAAAGAAATACAATCGCAAAAAGGAACAAGACCGTGAAAACAAAACACGAAAAACTAATGACTGAGTTTGACCACGATTGGAATGACTTGTCTCTCTTTGAGAAGTTGCCAGTGCGTAAGACTGCCAACCCAAAGCGTGACAACTGGAAGCGTGACCGCAAGGCGGCGCGTAAGGTGAAGCAATCTATGCAGGAGAAAAACTATGCTTAGTTTCAAATACAGACTTTATTGGAACCTACATAAAAAGAAGTGGTCACTGCAAGACCGCAAGACTGGTCGTGTTCAGCAACACGTTACTGCTTATACAATGTATGATGCAAAGTTCGTAGTGCGTAAAGCTGGGCAAGCCAAGGTGCGTAGCGAGGGCAGAAAGAATGTTCATGCCTTTGCTGTCGGCACTGGTGGCTTTCGTGATGGCATTGCTACCAGCTTGTCTGGTAGGCCAGTCACATACAACCCATACGAGAATGATACGTTTGTATTCGCTGACACTGGTGAGCCAGTGACTGAGGTGCAAGCTATCTCTGTATACACTGAGAATGGTAAACCCAAAGTGTATGCAATCCCTAAGTCCGATGTCGGACTAACAAACTAACCAACCATAAAGGAGATTTTACTATGACAACATTCAACATCGAGAACACAATCAAAGCTGGCACATACTTCAAGCGCACTACAGGTAAGAAGGGGCAGGTGCAGGGCAGTGCTGAATTGTCTGCCAAGTTCCGCAAGGTAGAAGCCTTGTATCTGGAGTTGCATGGCAAGCGTATGGGACGTGAAGCCTTCTACGATATGTGCCTCAAGTATGCTCGTGCTACAAAGGCAGATGTTGGTGGATACCTACAGTATATGGCGCAAGACATTGCTGGCATCTTCCTCGACAAGATGCACAAAGAGATTGGCAAAGAGGTGCGCCTTAACCGCCAACGCAAAGAGCAGCGCAAGAATGGTATTACGATTCACTTGGGTACACATGACTTGAATACTATCGACTTAGCTAGAGCCAAGACTGGCAGAAAGGTAGCCGCCTAATGTATTGGGTCGTAGGTATGACAGTGGGTGTACAGGACACGGCAGTAAATGTGCATCCCGCCTCGCTCTCTCAGCATGGCTGGGAGAGTGCGGTTGAGTTCGCAATGGAGATGACACAAAGCCAATACCCTAACCATAGAGTAGAACTGGACTATGTTAAAGAGTATGACTGAGTGTGTGACACCACTATGCCTATACAACCAGATGCCGTGGGACAGTGTGTTCATGGGCGGTTATCTGGTTGTATCTTTGGCTGGAATATGTTATATAATATATAAACTGTTTAAGGATGAATGAAAATGCCTAGATATGAAGTAACCCGAAGCTATACTGTTATATGCGTTGCTACAGTTGAAGCTGATACGCATGACCATGCAGAGGAAATAGCTTGTGATTCTGGTGACATACACTGGAAGGAATATGATGGTGACTATGACACAGAAGTATATGTAGAGGAGATTGATGATGCCTAGATACTTAGTAACGATTAATGAGGAAGTTGAGGTAGAAGCTGACTCTGAATCAGATGCAGAAAATGTTGCCGCACAGTTCTTTGAATGGCGTTTTGCAAACTTTGAAGTAGAGGAGATTGATGATGACTAAGATGACTGAAGAACAAATATTTGCTAGAATGTCTGGACACTTCCTATGCCAACATTTGCCTGATGATTGGGCAGACTGGCCTGAAGAAAAGTTAGATAAGTTTTTTGAGGACAATGCATGGGAACCGCTAGAATATTGGCCTGTCAATGATGTTTATGAATTGATTGACAGCCTGACTAGGGATGTGATGAACTTAATGGGCGTTGATGGCACTGACCAACTACTGTAAAGGAGATTGAGGATGTTTGATATAGGTAAATCATATAGCGTAGTCGTATGGGATATGCCTGTCGCTGTGCTTGACATTGAATTGGATGACTACATTCGCAATGAGGATGGCACAGTTAAGCTGTTCAACATACCTGACTATGACTACTCATACATCTGTGATGGTGTGGATGTGGATGAACTACAGGAACGTGACAAGGGAGATGACTACAATGAATAATACATACAAACTAATTATGGACAGTAGATACAACCCGCTGTCCAACATACCTGACACAAACACAAGGCATATGGTCATGCAGATACTGGCATGGATGTGGTGCATTATCTTCTCTATGTGGATGGGTTCTGTCATTGTATTTGGTATCAGTGCTGCACTACACGCCTTGTTGATAGCAGGTGTGTTCATTACGGCAGGTGTATTTGAAACAGCCAAGCGCAAGCCACAGTATTTTGGTGGGCTTGGCAGAGGCAATGGGGGTGAACATGAATAGATATTACGTAGAATTTGCAAAGTGGCATGGCGTATCTGATGATGGGTATGTATATGTGTACGCATACAGTGAAAAACATGTGCGTGACATATTTGATGACTATGAATTAATCGCTGTAGACCAAACTGATTAGGAGATGAGCATGAGTAAGCTATGGCACAAAGTGAAATATTATTACCTCACGCATGATGGCATTGAAATGTTCTTGTTCCTTTGCATCTTTGCATTTTTAAGCTGGGCAGGTTATCATGCAGCAGTAGGTATCGTAGAAAGGATAATGGGATGAGTAGTAATGAAAACGTAAGGAAGATACTGGACAAAGAATATTGGGATAGTCTAGTTAAACTGCGTGATGATATGTTAAACGAGTATAAAAAGGAGATTGAAAATGCCGAAAACAGAATACCACAACATGACACCCAAGCAACGCATGGCGTATTGGGAAAAGATACGTGAGAAAGACAAAGCTGCTCGTGCAGTCAAGATAAACAAGTTATCTCTTGAACAACGTAAGGCAGTTGTTGAAGTGAATAGACTGCTTGATAGCATACTTGATACCGCATTATACCCAGACATGGGTGGCATACGGGCTGTGTCTGCGTATGACTTGCAAGAACTGTCCGATGCAAAGGACACACTGGAACACCAATTTAATTTGAAGAGTTGACAGATTATATCTTATATGATATAACTGCATCTTCACAACCATAAAGGAGAATAGATATGCCATTAGAATATATCCCTGAGAATTTAGACTTTGACGTAACCTTTGAGCCTACTCGTGTAGCTGACAAGAAGTATGTCATTGATGGCAACACTGGTGAACCTATCGCTATCGTGGGCAAAGACTTCACCTGTGCATCACATGGTGATTTCTTTCGTGACGTTATGTCAACAGTGACAGACAACCTGACTGATGAACAGACAGATGGTGCGTCTATTGTGTGGCGTGATGCTCATCGCAATGGCTGGGCTATGATGGACATGACCCTGCCTAACATGAAGCATACCATCGTTACACCCAAGCATGAGACTGAGATTGCGCAACGCATCATTGCATTGCATGGTGTGGACGGTACGTGTTCAAACACTGTGCTGTTTGGTGCTATCGACTTCTTCTGCACTAACGGTATGATTCGTGGTGAGCATGACAAGGTGCGCCGTAAGAACACTAGTGGCTTCAGCCTTGACCGATTCATCACACAGTTGGGCAAGTCAAATGATGACTTCACTAACTACCACAGGCAGATGCAAAGCTGGGCGAATACCCCTGTGTATGTGAGCAATGTCAAGTCTATGCTTGAATCACTGCTCAAGTCTGACCGCACAGCAGAGAAGATGCTTACCTTGTACAACCAAGAGGCATCAGTGCGTGGTCAGAATGTGTGGGCATTGTATTCTGCCTTCACCAACTACGCATCGTATGCTGATGAGCGTAACGGCTTTGCCCTGCGTAACACTGGCAAGGATACCAACGCTGTGTCTATGCTGAAGCGTGAGCATGAGGTGTCGCAGTGGATTGAAAGCAAGCAGTTCAAGGAGTTGATTGCAGCATGACACGTTACATTATCATAGACCATGATGACAACGAAAAGGTATCTTACTGGACACTCAGTGAGATACTTACCGAAATCAATCGGGATAGGTCTTCCGAATGGACAGATTATGATGAGTCCGATTGGCGTGAGGGATTAGAACACTGGACTAATCTTGAGTACGTTGGCAAGGAAATTGAGAAGCAATTTTGGACTGACCTCGCAGACAAACGAGATAGTATGCTTCTTAAATATAAGAAGGAGATGGGTCTATGAAGACTGTAAAACATCTTGTGGATAAGTATTATAATTCCAATGATTTCAAGATGTTACGAAGCAGAACTAAGAAGGACTATAAATACTTTCTTAGCATCATGCTAGATGATTTTGGCTCTGTGAAATTTTGTGAACTCACAAGCAAGCAAGCCAAACACGCATACGAAGGCTGGGTTGAGCGAGGCATTAGCCTTGCCAACCACGTCTGCACTGTGTCATCTATTCTGTTTCGTTACGCTATTGACATGGAGTATGCTACGGTCAATCCCTTTGCCAATGTCAGGCGCAAGACACCACCACAACGCAAGGTTGTGTGGACAGAGGATGATGTGCGTCAATTCCTTGACACTGCCTATGGTGAGTTTCAATGGCGCAGCATTGGTCTGATTGTACACATGGCATACGAATGGTGCCAGCGTCTAGGTGATATGCGTCTGCTGACTTGGGACAACATTGACTTGGAAGAACACAAGCTATATCTTGAGCAGTCAAAGCGCAGGGCAGAGGTAACATTGCCCATCGAAGATGACCTGCTTGAGATGCTGACACAACAGGAGCAGGACTTTGGCTTTCAACAGTATGTTGTTCCCCGCACAACGCCTGTACAGGGCGAGTACCAGCCATACAGCATGGAACGTCTATCCAAAGCTGGAAGGGCTGTCATGCGTGAAGCTGGGCTGTCTGAGGAACTACGCCTGATGGACTTGCGGCGTACTGGTACAACACAAATGGTAGAGGCAGGTGTGCCTATGGGACAAATCATGTCGGTTACAGGACATAGTAATCCACAGTCGGTAAAACCGTACATGAAAAATACATACGCCAGTGCAAATAGTGCCTTGACAGCACGTAAAGCACGTGGTAAAAGCACTTAACTGCCGCAACGAAAGTGAGTATATAATGAATAATATATATAACATTATAAGTGATATAGATGTACCCAATGGACAGACTAAACGTATGAACTGTCCTAATTGTGGTGGGTACAAGACCTTCACTATTACTAACAACATGGGTAGCCTTGTGTGGAATTGCTACAAGGCATCTTGTAATGTGAGTGGCGGGAACCGTGTGCATCTCACAGTAGATGACATACGGTCTGGCATAGGTAACGTAGCTGAGTTTGCTGATGAGGCATTTGATATGCCATCCTATATCATACCACACAGAAAGAAGCGTACTGTGCTTGCCTTCTGTTACAGGTACAGGCTAGACCCAGATGATTTGGGTGTGATGTATGATGTGAAGGATGACAGAGTTGTATTTCCTGTAGTGCATGACGGTGTGACCGTGGATGCTACAGGCCGTGCCATTGGTAAGCGATTACCTAAATGGAAACGATATGGAAAAAGTGGCTTGCCATACACGCATGGTTGTGGTAAAGTCGCAGTTGTTGTTGAGGACTGTGTGAGTGCAGCCGTGGTTGGTGGCAAATCCTTTGTCGGGGTTGCGATACTTGGTACATCTCTACAAGAGTCGCATAAAGGGTATCTCGCACAGTTCTCAACAGCCGTAATTGCATTAGACCCCGATGCACTACCCAAGACTTTGCAGATGGCAAAGGAACTACGTGGTCACGTAAACGATGTTCGTGTACTACGTTTGAACGATGATTTGAAATATCGTAACCCGACAGATATGGAGAACTTATATGGAATTATCAATCATTAGAAGCCTAATGGATAAGTCATTCTATGATGACCATCGTGGTAGCAAATGCCCACCACGTTTGTTCAGCAAGGATGCACGTAAGATTAAAGAGGCTATCGACACAGCTATGGATAGGTATGAGCGTACTGTCACACCCGATGAGGTTGAGGCATTGTTCATGGCTAACAATCCTACGCTGACTACAGCACAGAAGCAGGGCTATGTCTCTATGTTCTCTTCTATCAAGCGTGAGCAGCCAATGGGTAGTGACATAGCACAAGAGGTGCTGTCCAAACTATTCCAGCAGGTTGTTGGCGAGGACGTTGCTAACATAGGCTTCGACATGGTGAATGGTGACAGTGCCACACTTGAGAAGCTACGCAACTTGCTTGAGCGTTATGGTGACGACTTCATTCCCAACCTCAACATTGAGTGGGATGACATCACGATTGAAACACTCATGGCTAAAGCTGAGTTAGAAGCGAAGTGGGCGTTTAACATATCCAGCGTAGTGCGTAAGGTAGAGGGCGTGTCAGGTGGTCAGTTGATTGAGGTAGGCGCACGGCCTAACACTGGCAAGACATCTTTCCACGCCAGCTTGATTGCTGCGCCGGGTGGGTTCGCACATCAGGGTGCCAAGTGCATCATCCTGTGTAATGAAGAGCCTACGCACCGTGTCGGTGCTAGATACTTGACTGCTGCAGCAGGTATGACTGCTCGTGAAGTACGTGACAACATGGGTAAGGCCAAGGCATTGTATGAACCTGTGATGAATAACATCAGGATTAAAGATGCAGGTGGTCGTGACATGGCGTGGGTTGAATCGGTCTGTAAGGCTAACAACCCTGACATCCTTGTGCTTGACATGGGTGACAAGTTCGGTGTGGCAGGTAACTATGCTAGACCTGATGAGGCACTCAAGGCTTGCGCTATCTATGCACGGCAGATTGCCAAGACATACGACTGTGCTGTATTCTATATGTCACAATTATCTGCAGAAGCAGAGGGTAGGTCACAGCTTAATCAGTCTATGATGGAAGGCTCACGTACAGGTAAGGCTGCTGAAGCTGACTTGATGATACTGATTGGCAAGTCACCTAGTGTGGAAGGCCAAGAGGAAGACAGTCCATTGCGTCACATCAACATCGTGAAGAACAAGCTGAATGGCTGGCACGGTATGGTGAACGTAGAACTTAACTACCAGACTGCGAGGTATGAAGGATGAAGCTAACACTTGATGTAGAGAACACTGTCACCAAGCGTGATGGTAAGATGCACCTTGACCCCTTTGAGCCAGAGAACTCACTGACTATGGTTGGTGTACTTAATGACCAAGGTATGGAGCAGCACTTCCCGTTTGACCATGACGGGCATCTAAGTAGGCATGACTATAGTGACCGTGTGCAATGGTATCTTGACGAGGCCACTATACTCATCTGCCACAACGCAGCGCATGACTTGCTGTGGCTATGGGAGTCAGGCTTTACATATGACGGGCCTGTGTTTGACACAATGCTTGCAGAGTATGTGCTACAGCGTGGTATCAAAGAGCCGTTGTCTCTTGAGGCTTGTGCAGAGCGTTACGAACTGGACACCAAGAAGCAGGACACATTGAAGGAATACTTCAAGCAAGGCTACAGCACACGCGATATACCATACAACGAGTTGTGTGAATACCTGTCTGCTGACCTTCATGCTACGCAGCAACTTGCTGACAAGCTGATTTATCGTTTGAATACACCAGCAGACAGTGGCCTACGTGGTACAGTAGACCTGACCAATCAGGTAGCTGTGTGCCTAGCACGTATCTACCAGCGTGGCTTTGCTGTAGACTTGTCCAAGTTGGATGAGGTGCGTGAGGAGTTTGAGAATGAGAAGCGGCAACTGACCGATGACCTACAGGCTCATGTGCGTAAGCTGATGGGTGACACACCTATTAATCTCAATAGTCCAGAGCAATTGTCTTGGGTTATCTACAGCCGTAAGGTTGTTGACAAGCAGTATTGGGGCAACGCTATTGACCCATACATGGATGATGCAGACTTCCGCAGCCTGATTGCTGGCGGTACGGAGAAGATATACAAGAGCAACGCAAAGCAGTGCAGTGACTGCAATGGCACTGGACAGATACGAAAGGTTAAGAAAGATGGAACACCATTTGCTAGAACAAATAAATGTACACGCTGTGTTGGGGATGGTTATCTTCTTATACCTGATGTGGACTTGGCGGGGCTAAAGTTTAAGCCACCATCAGCTAAGTGGGCAAGTGCCAATGGCTTCAGCACCAGCAAGCAGAACCTAGAGTTGCTAGAGTCTGCTGCCAAGCAGCGTGGCATGACTGACGCTGTAGACTTCCTATACAAAGTGCGTAGGCTCAGTGCAGTAGACACATACCTATCATCCTTTGTTGAGGGTATCAGCACATTCACGAAGCAGGATGGTAAGCTGCACGTGCGTTTGTTACAGCATCGTACAGCTACTGGTCGCTTCTCTGGTGCTGACCCGAATATGCAGAATATGCCACGTGGCGGCACGTTCCCTGTGAAGAAAGTATTTGTGTCACGATTTGCTGGTGGCAAGGTAATGGAAGCTGACTTCGCACAGTTGGAGTTCCGTGCCGCAGCCTACCTATCACAAGATGAGGTTGCTATTGAAGAAGTATCTACTGGATTTGATGTACACTCATACACCGCTAAAGTTATTACCGATGCTGGTCAGCCTACGAATAGACAGGATGCGAAAGCGCACACCTTTGCACCGTTATATGGCGCAACGGGTTACGGTAGAACCAAAGCGGAAGCAGAGTACTACACCCACTTCACAGACAAATACCAAGGGGTCGCGGCTTGGCATTCCCGACTGGCTAAAGAGGCTGTGAACACAAGAAAGATTACCACGCCCAGTGGTCGTGAGTTTGCGTTTCCCGATGTGGTTCGTAAGCACACTGGACGTGTCTCACACTTTACACAGATTAAGAATTACCCTGTGCAATCATTTGCTACAGCAGACATTGTGCCTATCGCATTGCTGCACATTGATGACTTGCTCAAGGGTATGCAATCGTGTATAGTGAACTCAGTGCATGACAGTATTGTTATTGACATACATCCTGATGAAGAAGCACAGGTAATCAATGTCATACAGCAGACTAATGATGCGCTACCTTATCTCATCACTCAACGCTGGGGTGTTGAGTTCAATGTGCCTTTATTATTAGAGGCAAAAATAGGTCCGAATTGGCTTGACACCAAGGACGTAACCTGATATAACTATGCATCTTACAACTGAAAAGGAGTTAATAAACATGAACGATATTACAACGATTGATACTAACAACTACGCTGAAATGGCAAAGGCTATGGGTCTTGCAAATGAGGCACCTGCACAGAAGAAACAAGGTATGTTCCTTGCCCGTCTGCGCATCAACCACTCACCTATCCTTGGTTCTGATACTATCAAGGTTAAGGGTGGTACATACAAGCTAGAGGTTCCTGATGGCCCTACATACTACGCAGAGTCAGCAGTAATGCGTCCATTCATGCAACGCTTCATGTATAAGAAGTTCATCATGGGTAATGGCGGGACACCTAATCGTTACGTCAAGACTGTCATGGCTGATACGCTTAACATGGACTTGAAAGATAACGATGGTGGCTTTAACTGTGGTAAGCCTTCTGGTTGGATTGAAGACTTTAAGTCTCTGCCAGATGCTACTAAAGAACTCATCCGTTCTATCAAGCGTGTACGTGTAGTGCTTGGTACAGTTGAATTGGTCAACCCAAAGGATGCTGATGGTAATGAAGTTGAGTTAGCGTCTACACCATTCATCTGGGAAGTAGAAAACCGTGATGCCTTCAAGACTATCGGCGGTGTGTTCACACAGCTTGCCAAGATGAAGCGTCTACCTGTGCAGCACAATGTTACGCTGAATACTGAAGAGCGTAAGCTGCCTAACGGTAATAGCTTCTACTTGCCTAACACATCTTTGGACATCACTAACACAGTGGAACTCACACAGGATGACCAAGAGAAGTTTGCTGACTTCATGGCTTGGGTGACTAACTACAACGAGTACATCATCAATGCTTACGCAGAGAAAGCGTCAAGCAAAAACGATATGGACTTGGATGAGGTAGACATTGACGGTGTGGTTGATGTTGAGTTTGAAGAAGAGGTAGCGTAATGAACCATCCTGCTGAACTGGCACTGCATCAGTACCTTGAGAATGCCGTAACAGGCAAGTCAAGTATGTCACAAGACACCATCAAACAGATTGGTGACGATGTGATGGCTGCTGCACAACGCCAGTTCGGTGGGGGTAACAAGCGTGACAAGTTTGGTCTACGTATGTCAAACGTAGGTAGGCCAACTTGCCAACTCTGGTATGATAAGAACAAGCCAGAGGTAGCTGTACCCCTTCCGACAACATTCGTAATGAACATGATGATTGGAGACATCGTTGAAGCTGTCTTCAAAGGTATCCTTAAAGAAGCAGGAGTAAGTTATGAAGACACGGATAAAGTTTCTCTTGACCTTGGTGACGATAGCGTTTCTGGTTCTTATGACCTCATCATTGATGGTGCAGTTGATGATATTAAATCAGCTTCAGACTGGTCATACAGAAACAAGTTTGAATCCTATGATACTCTTGCCAGCGGTGATGGCTTCGGGTATGTGGCTCAGTTAGCTGGTTATGCTAAAGCTGCAGACAAGAAGGCAGGTGGCTGGTGGGTAGTGAACAAAGCTAATGGTCAGTTCAAATACGTACCAGCTACAGGGCTTGATATAGATACTGAAGTATCCAAGATTAAAGCTACCGTAGATAAAGTAAAGGAGAACAAGTTTGAGAGGTGTTTTGAACCAGTGCCTGAGACTTTTCGTGGCAAGCCCACAGGTAATAAAGTCCTTAATGACGGATGTAAATTTTGTAACTATCGCTTTGATTGCTGGGATAGTCTTATTGAGTTACCTGCTGTAAAGTCACAGGCAAAGAATCCACCAATGATAAGTTACATTGGAGATGTCATTGCCTAATGCAAAACAATTCAGGGCAGCACGAAAGTATGGCTATCGTAGCGGTCTGGAACTCAAGGTATCTGACTACCTTACTGAACTTAACGTAGAGTTCTTGTATGAACAAATTAAGATTGAGTGGGAAGACCTTGCATACAGAACCTATACACCAGACTTCGTGCTGTCCAACGGCATCATCATTGAGACAAAAGGTATGTTCACCGCAGCAGATAGACGCAAGCATCTGGCTATTAAAAAGCAGCATCCTAAGTTGGATATTCGTTTTGTGTTTGAAAGCAGCAGACGCAAGCTACGTAAGGGTGCCAAGTCTACCTACGGTGAATGGTGTATTAAATATGGCTTCAGATATTATGACAGGATTATTCCTGAAGATTGGTTGAAGGAGAAGGGTAAGAACAAGCATCCAAAGTTTATTAAGTTTGGCGGCACAAAAGTGAAAAGGAGATAGAGCATGGACATGATGACTAAACTATCTAAAGAAATACAGAATGAAGATTTACTTATACGTGTCAGACCATTCGCTGATAACGACGGTAAGTGGTCAGGCGAAGTTGATATATCTATAATGGCTATGCCTGACAATCCTCTGGATGATGACGACTATTATCAGATAATGCATTTTGCTAAGATGATGTGTGCTGCAGTGCCTGTGATGGAAGAGGTAGAAGAGTTACGCAATATTGTCCACGAGTATGTCACTAAAGTTATTGACAACGAGACAGATATTGATGTAGAACTAGAGAAAGAAGCGGGTGTGGAAAAGACCTACGATGGTAATGTAATACACCTTAACTTTAACAGTAGGACAAAGGGAAATGCATGAGTAGACATGAATCATATATGAAAGCAATGAGCAGACAAGAGGAGTTACGTATGGCACAAGCAAATAAACAAAGTGATAATGTTAAAGCGTGGCCTGATGTTGGTAGCCCAGAAGACTATCCACCTTCTGCTGATGTAGATATGGTCAATAATCCACCACACTACAACCAGACAGGCATTGAATGCATTGACGCTATCTCTGCAGCTACAGGTGATGGATACAAGTACTACCTGCAGGGTAACATTATGAAATACCTATGGCGTTTTGACTACAAGGACAAGCCGGTACAGGACTTAGAGAAAGCCAAATGGTATTTAGATAGGTTGATTGAAGAGGTAATGGCAGATGCGAGTTAAGATGTTCATTACAATTGACATTGACGATGAGGAATACCCCGTCCCTGCTGATGGGCAGGTGGGCGAGGAATTAGAGGAAAGCATCCAAGAATACTTTTATGATATTGAAGGTGCTAGTATTAGAAACATTAGAACGATAACGGAGTAAGAGATGATTAGCAATGCATTACCAACAGACTACCAGAACTTCATAGCACTGTCACGCTATGCCCGTTGGAAGGACGACGAGCAGCGCAGAGAAACGTGGGGCGAAACAGTCACACGATACTTTGATTATATGTCAGAGCATTTGAAAAAGAAACACAAGTATACTTTGCCTGACACGCTACGTGCAGAGTTAGAAGAAGCTGTACTTAACCAATCAATCATGCCTAGCATGAGGGCATTGATGACCAGTGGCCCCGCACTGGACAGATGCCATGTTGGTGGATACAACTGTTCATACGTACCTGTAGATAGCCCACGTGCTTTTGATGAGACTATGTACATTCTTATGTGTGGCACTGGCGTTGGCTTCAGCGTTGAGCGTCACTGTATTGAAAAGCTGCCTGTTGTTAACGAAGAGTTTCACGACACAGATACAATAATCAAAGTAGGTGATAGCCGCCCCGGATGGGCTAAGTCACTGAAGGAACTGATTGCTATGTTGTACACAGGCCAAGTTCCTAAGTGGGATGTGTCAGAGGTACGCCCTGCAGGTGCAAGGCTGAAGACATTTGGTGGTCGTGCGTCAGGTCCACAGCCGTTGGTTGAACTGTTTGAGTTCTGTGTGCAGAAGTTTAAGGCTGCAGCAGGTCGCAGACTCTATCCAATCGAATGTCACGACATCATGTGTAAGATTGGTGAAGTTGTTGTGGTTGGTGGTGTACGCCGTAGCGCATTGATTTCATTGTCTAATCTTAATGATGACCAGATGGCACACGCTAAGTCAGGTCAGTGGTGGGAGAACGAAGGTCAACGTGCATTGGCTAATAACTCTGTGGCATACAAGACAAAACCAGAGATGGGTACATTCATGCGTGAGTGGTTGTCCTTGTACGACAGTAAGTCAGGTGAGCGTGGCATATTCAATCGCCAGTCAGCTAAGAAGCAAGCAGCAAAGAATGGTAGACGTGATACAGATTATGACTTTGGTTGTAATCCTTGTTCAGAGATTATCCTACGTCCATACCAGTTCTGTAACTTGTCAGAGGTTGTTGCACGTGAAACGGATACTCTTACGTCCTTGAAAGAGAAGGTGCGTCTTGCTACCATTCTAGGCACATTCCAATCTACACTGACTGATTTCAAATATCTTCGTAAGATTTGGAAGAACAACACCGAAGAAGAAAGATTGCTTGGCGTATCGCTGACAGGCATCATGGACTGTGCTACACTGCACAAAGGCAAAGAAGTAGCTGATACACTTGAGGTGCTACGTGTTACTGCTATTGATGCAAACAAAGCTATGGCATGGGAACTTGGCATTGAGCAGTCTGCTGCCATCACTTGTGTAAAGCCTAGCGGTACAGTATCGCAGCTTGTGGATAGTGCTAGTGGTATTCATGCTAGACACAACCCATACTACATTCGCACTGTCCGTGGGGACAACAAAGACCCACTGACACAGTTCTTGATTTCACAGGGTATACCTAATGAGCCAGACGTAATGAAGCCCGACAGCACTACAGTCTTCTCATTCCCTATGAAGTCGCCTAAGAACGCAGTGACACGCACAGGTATGACAGCTATTGAGCAGCTTGAACTGTGGCTCACTTATCAGCGTCACTGGTGCGAACACAAACCATCAGTCACCATCTCTGTTAAAGAGAATGAGTGGATGGCTGTAGGTGCGTGGGTTTACGAACACTTTGATGAGGTCAGTGGTATCAGCTTCCTGCCATTCAGTGAGCATACATATCAGCAAGCACCTTATCAGGACATTGATGCTGCTACATACAAAGAGTGGGCAGCTAAGATGCCAAAGAATGTAGACTGGTCTATGCTGCAAGAGTTTGAGAAGGAAGATACTACATCAGGTGGGCGTGAGTTAGCTTGTACTGCTGGCGTTTGTGAAGTAGTTGACTTGAACGCAGCATGAGTGTAGTATGGAAAACAGGTGACGGGTGGGTGCAACATAACCCACCTGCTCATCACCCTTGCAGAGAAGAATGGTTAAAACAGAAAGAGAAGGAGAAAGAGAGTGAGAAATCTACTAATTGATGCGCAGACTTCACATCTAATTGGTCATATGAATAAGCACAAGGCCAACATTGAAATCCTGCTTACCAATCCTGTTGGTGTAGGTGAGCATCAGGATATTCAAACAGCAATCGAAATGGAGTTAGAAGAGATTGCCAACTATCACGATAAGCTAGAGATGCTTATTAAATACTTCCCTAAAACAACTAAAGGAGAAAGTAATGAAGAATCTGGAACCGAAGACTGAAGACCGCAAGAAGTTTGACATTGACCTTGAGTATGGAAAGGTGCGCGAGCAGATGGTAGCAGATATGCTACAGGATAAGAAGATTGAGGTGAAAAGTGAAAGAGACGTATGGCAGAAGACTGGAAACATTGCGATTGAATATGAGTGCTACGGAAAACCAAGCGGCATCAATGCTACGGAATCAGATTACTGGTTTCATAACCTGTGTATTGGTGATGAGACATTCGCTACGATTGTCTTTGACACGAACAGCCTCAAGCGTATCATTGCTAACTTAGATAGCAAGCGCAGTGTTTCTGGTGGGGATAACAACGCAGCACGTATGTACTTACTGAATCTGCAGAAGCTGTTCTCCTCTGACGTAATCAAAGCATTTAAGGAGACTAAAGATGCGGCGTAACGGCCTAAGTAAATACGATGCTCCACTGCGTATTCAATACCAGTGGGGCTACGAAGCCTTTAAGCGTGGTGGTAGGCTTGTCAAGCGAGGCAAGCGAATGCTCTTTGAAGAGAACCGTCCTAACATTGACCCTAACACCATGCAATACAGAGAGTGGCAGCGTGGTTGGAACGATGCTTACTATGAGCAGTTAGAGAAAGGTCAATACAATGGGGCTAAAGGAAGAAGCTAAACAATGGATGAAGGAGAGATATATGAGTGACATTACAGCAACAGAATATCAACGTAAAGCAGCAGAGACTGCCATTTTTCCCAAAGAAAAAGCCCTTGAGTATTTAACTCTTGGGCTTACTGGTGAAGCTGGTGAGATTGCTAATAAGATAAAGAAAGTCATACGTGATACCAAGCAACCATATGAGAGAACATCATTTGGTGGTTATCTAGGATTTGTCAAAGGCAAAAAAGTAGAGTACAAAGATGCAGTCATTGGTGAGATAGGTGATGTGTTATGGTATTGTGCTATGTTAGCAACAGAAGTGGATGCAAACCTTGGTAAAATCATGGAAGACAACTTGGAGAAACTGGCTGACAGGAAAGCTAGGAATCGTTTACAGGGTGACGGTGATAATCGTTAAGATAACACCGTTTGTCATCATAGTTAGCTGGCTCTTGTACGCATTTGGTATGGGGCTGGCTAATGATTTATGTAACTGTGTAAAGGAGTATGATGGATGGTGGGAATTACAATAATAGTAGTGTCTTATTTAATACTCATACCACTAATGACAGAGGAAGAAGGGGGCAATTAAGCCCCCTCTTTTTTATAGTCTAGTTTCTTTGATGTACTCTAACATCATCCTAACGTGGTCTTCATTAGCAAAGCTAGGCTTCTCATCCCCTCGCCCTAAATCCTCTAGTATATTCGGCAACGCATTACGGGCTGCACGTCTTTCTGCTGGCTTCATTCTACGTAGCTTTTGTTGTGCTTCAAGATAGCCTGTCAGACGTACATCAATAGGATTACCTGTCTTTGGGTCAACTATTCCTGTCTCATCTTGTCCTTCTAATACGGGGTCAATAGCACGTTTATAGTCTGCGAGTATTTCTGTGATGCGTCTTGTCTGTTCGTCTTTAATAAAAGCATCGTCTGACTTTCTATCACGCTCTTCTGGACTACGCTTACGTGCCTCTGTGCGATAGATACGCATGAACTCTGGGCTTTTTACTACGTCTACCATGGTAGGCAGCAACTCACGCAGTACTTTAGTTTCATACCTTTGAAAGCCCGGTGATATACTCTTGGTACGCATCTTATAATCACGGAAGCCTAGCCCTTCTAAAAACTTACCCGCCTCACTAGACTCTTTTGTCAAACCAATACCAGTAAACACCTTCAGTAGTGGCATAATACGTTCCCGTTTTTCTCCTTCTTGGAATAGTGTTTCTGTTAGTGGTAGCTTATCCTCTTCCTCTGGTGACAATAGAGTTGCGTATCCACGTCTAGCAAAAGGCTCTTTAAATTTTCTTCCCGCAGATTTTATTGCTGTGCTAACACCTGCAGGTATATTTACCCCAAGTACTTCAGTCTCCTCTCCAAGCACAGGTTCTTGACGTACATCTCTATACTCTAACCCACGCTCACCCGTACCACGTTGCGCATCAATGATTTGATTCAATGGAGTAAAGTAGGTAGCAGCATACTCACCAAATATAGTGCCGAATGTAGAGCCTATAGTCTCACCACTCTGTGCATCAGCAGTTTCAATCATCTTTGCAATGTCATTAAAGACTGCATCACCTGCGCCAGTACGCACATTCACACCAAGGAATGTTTCTTTAGCGTCACGGTGGTCATACCAGTTAGATAGCGTACCATCGTTATATCTTTTTGCAGCTTCAGCAATCCACAAAGCCTGACGTAAGATGGGAGACTGTGGCGTTGTATCCATCAGCTTATCATCATCAGTACGCAGCATCTTGTAGTCTGTCGGTGCATCTTCTTGACCACGGTAGTACATAGCTGCTGGCAGTATTCCCATAACACCAATCATGTTACGAGATAGCTGCTTACGTTCTTTGGCAGATAAAGGTCCACGTTTATCTTTCATAACAAGACCCATTGCTTTTCTTGCTAATGGGCCAGTAATTCCGCTAAAGGCATAGTTACCAAACAACTCCATGCTGTTGAACATAAAGCGTGGGAATGGAGTAATAACAGTTAAGCCATTGTTAGTAATAAATGAGGTAATGTTCCTGAACACTTCTGTGTCTGGCTGCTTGGCATAAGTAATGTCTAGTGCCTTTTCTGTAGCGTCAGCCACAAGCTGCTTAAAAGGCCGCTTATCCCCAATAATATCTGGCGCATCATTGAGCAGGTCATTCAACTTTCCAGCGTTGATTGTTTCAATTAAGTCAATTCCATATTCATTCTTTGACAGACGTTCTAGTTCAGCTAAGAATGAACCACGGCGAACAAGGTATTCTTGCCAACGGTTAGGCGTGTTGAGTACGTCCACTCCATCCTCAATGAATGTAAGCGTTTTATCTAGCTTACCACCTGTACCTGCACCTGTTGCCCTACGTACCTCATTAATCTGATTATACATCATATCAAATTGCTGGCTCATGCCGGGACGAGATAGAATAAAGTCGGTGTAGCCTTTTACTTCACTCATATTCTTAGGGTTAGTCATATATTTCATATGCCTAAAGCTATCGTTCCAGTTAGCCCTAGACACAATAGACTTAGCACCTGCGCCTATACCTTCCTGCCCCATATTATACAGAGCAGTATCCATCACGTTCTGTAGACCCTCTAGTGGCGCACGAATACCAGCAGATGTTAAGTTACGTGCCGCAGTAGCAATCTGAGACACGAGCAATCCACGTCGAATGTTCTCAGTTCTGCGCACAAACTTCATAATACCATTCTGATTATCTAGCAGTGCAGCATTACGAATGTTATCTATTTCTCCTTTAGGTTTGATGCGTTTAGACAACTGTGAGAATTTCTGCAGTACTCTACCTGCATCACTAGCAGAGCCAAGCACCATTGTTGCATAGTCTTCGTAAGACAAGTCATACTTGTTAAGCAACTCAAGTAATTCATCTGTTTGCACCACTTCCTGATTAACGGACATCTCAAATAGATTATCTACCAAGCGTTTCTTGGGGTTATACAAGTCAGGCTTTTTAGCAATGATGTCAGCAGCAGCGGCAGTAAAGGCGTCTAACTTTTCAGGACGTATAACATTTAGTGTAAGTGTATCTCCTGCTAACTCTATAAAATCGGATACTTTATCCTCACCTTTAGCTGTATCAAGTAGATTAATAGGCTGCCCATCAATATCTTCTAGCTTCTGTTTACCAACAGCACGTGCTTTCTTTTCATCAATAACAAGCTGCCCATCTTTCGCAGTAGAAATTAGTTTGCTTTCATCAATAACTTCGTTGATGTCCAGCTTACTACGTGCGCCAATCTTCTGCTCAAACTCTTTGATATAATCTGTAGTAATCTGTTTATTTTGTGAGGCAACATCTTTAGCCAGAGCAGCCTTCTCACCAGCTTGCTTTTGTGACATTGCTTTAGCCATTTGCACATTCAGTCTACGGCTTTCTTTTTCCACCTGCCTAGCAGCTTGCTTGAAGTCACTACCTAGTTTAGCACCTGTACCCAATGCAGGTATACCTTCGAGCATAACCAGAGTATTTTCAGACTCACGCATCAGCTTCTTAACAAAGGTATCTTTGTCCACCTTACCGCCGAATACAAACTTACTAACATCTTCGTATGTATCTGGATTGTTTTCAGCAAGAGATGTAACTGCGTCATCTATAAAGTCGTTGTAGGCGGCAGTGCCTACGTTGATAGCACCACCCACGTTGAGTAAAGATTGCATAAACACAGGCCCAAGCACAGGCGTAGACATAAACTTCTTCATTAGGCTTGGGCTACCGTTTTCATCAGTATCGCCGTTAGCATCTACCTTGTCAGGCATACTAGGTACGATAACATCACGAATAAACTCGTATTCTGACATACCCTGTTCTGCTGCACCACTTGCGATTGCTTCGGAAGTTTCCGCATTTTCTTTTCTAGCACGATAAGCACGTGTGGTAGTGTCTACTACTTTTTCTGGCGTAGCCATACCCAGCTTGACCATCTGTTCTCTGGTCATAAATCTAAACTTGTCCGTTTCTGCCGGGGTTGGCATATCTGTTTCAGCATCAGCAGCTTCATAGTCTATTTCAGTTTCTATAGCTGCTAGTTTTTCTTGTTCTTTCTTGGCCTTTTCAAATGCAATATCCTCTTCAGTTACACCTGTAGGCACAGACGGTCCTGTAGGCACACTAGATTGCGCTGCACGTACTGCTGATATACTTGTTTTAGGGGGAGTTGTTGTACCTGCAGGACGCAGGATACGTGGGCCTTTTGTTACAGGCTGTGTGTCTTCTTGTACAGGTTCCTCTACAGTACCTGTATCTACAACGGGCTGGTCTTCCGTTTTTTGTGCAGTATACTTCTCTTCCATTTCAGGAGATGCGTAATTTAATATCTTAACCATGTAACTTACTCCAAGTAAGCCCAGTCATTACCCATCCAAACTGCGGCAGTATCTCCTACATAAGTATTATTCTGCGGGTCATAATACTTAACCATACTTATATCACCAATACCAAATAGAGGTTTGCCCTGTGCATTAACTGTCGCACTAGGTTCAATAGCTGCATTGGCTGTTGCATTTCCATCTGCATCAAAAGTGTATGCTTTATTCTCTGGCACTTCTCTTTGTGAAAACTTATTTAGATATGTCTGAGTATTGGTATTAAACGCACGTTGCTCAACACGCAAAAAGTTTTGCAGTGTGGCATCATTATTATATGCTGCTGTTGTTTTTTGTATCTCATCAATTACAGAAGGCTGCGCAGCAAAGTAAGATTTATATGAACTTGTACCAGTTAGTTTAGCTATCAGCCTATCTCCAACAGTCTCTGTAAATTCCGCATCATAAAAAGTATCTTTTACTTGGTCAACTATTTTAATTCCAGTTGTTGGATTTAGTGCTGTCGCATTATCTGCGTTCTCATTCTGTTTCTTTTCTTGTAATGTATTCATAGCCATGTCATAGTATGTCTTGCCTTGACTATGTGCATCTGTTCCGGGTTCATTTTGCAGCATTAGCTGCTGACCGTAAGCAAGAATGTTTTCTGTGCTTTTAAATGCATCATCTTTGTTCTTATCAAACTTGGCAGCAAATTCTCTTGCCTCATAGCCTTCAGCAAAACTAATAGTGGCAGAAGGTATAGCAGATGTATCACGAGGTGAGGTATACTCTTCGTCAATAGGTATCGTAGACTCTACATCTGCAGCTATATCACGTTTCATTTCCATACCAAATGCACCCATAAGACCAGTAGTCTTACGCATACCAGAAGGTATCTTAGTACTAAAATCTATTTCAGGCTTAAACCGATTAAAGTTATCGACAAGAGTACGTGGGTCTTTTAAAGTTTCTTCGCCAGAAAAATCAATAAACTTACCAACACTAAAATCTTTACCTAGCTTTTTACGCTGTTCTTTTAGGTCTGTTACAAGTTCAGCAATAGCATCTGCAGTACCACCAACACCTTCAGCAGCCATAGCTGCACGGCGATTGCTTCCTGTAATAGACGCAAGTTCACGTAAGTTATCTTTTAACTCACGTCCTTTTGTTTCAGCTAACTCTGCTTTTTGCATTCTACGGGTAGTCGCATACTGTTCCGCACGTGACATTCTATCCATGTTACGCTGCATATCAAGCTGCAACATTTTGTCAAAGCCACTAGCTAATCCTGTTACCAAACCTGTAGCAAAACTCATTACTGTCTCCGTGCCATCAAGCCTTTAGGCTCTTCTTGTTCTTCTCCATCAGCTTGTTCTACTTTAGCTGCTTCAGTATTCTCTGGCTCTTCAATGTTGCCCATTTCTTGTTCAAGTTCTTGCATAATTTTAGCCATTTTAGTTTTACTAATCTGACCCTCAGTAGGCTCATCAAGTCCTGTCACATACTCTACATCAGCACTTTCAGCAATAAACATAATCATTTCCATAATGACAGGTGATACCAATACGCCTACGTCTACACTATGAATACCTTCCATAACACTGGATGTTTGTATAATGTTAGCTATGTCAGTAACAGGTATGCCCATTTCAACTACGTCAATAAGCTGGTCCATAAACTGCTCAGATGTCATCCTATCCATATAGTATTGGATAGCCGCATCTACAGTTGGGTACTGTGCGGGTGACTGCCACGGACGTGCGCCAAGTTCAGCAGTCAAAGACATACCGGGAATGGGTGCATCAAATTGTTGTGTTGGGTCAAGAGCCATTGTTATTTATCCTACGCTCACGAATAGCTTGCAGATGTTTCTTTACACGAGTTAAAGGCTCTGACAAATCCTCATCACTTTTCATAATGCTAGGAGATTTAGGAGCAAGCAAACCTGATGCCTGTTTTTTAGGTTCAACAGGTTTATCATCTAGCTTCATATTTTTATATGAGAATATAACTGGATTATACAGTCTGGACATTGTGCATCTTTCTTTTACGTTCAACAACTAAGTCCATGAGTTGTTTAGTACACCATTTAAGTAATGGTTTATTACTAATAAACTTAGCATATTTTTCACCGTGTGTCAAGTACAGTTTCTCAAACCATTTAGGTGCGTCATATTTTAGCCATGTGCGGAAGACAAACCAGCGCATATCGTTGTTGCCATATACTTCACGTGCTACCCAACACATAATCCAAGCAGCACCTACTGTACTAATTAAACTACCAATGGCACTACCAGCAGCAGATTTAGATTGCTCTTTTGCAACTTGCCCACGAGCCTTTGCGTCTAATTCTGCAATAGCCAACGCATTGTTTCTATCAATCTGGTTTTCAGCAGATGTCCATGCCCACTCCATTGTGTCAGCATAGTAATTCCACAGATTGTCATACGCTGTCTTACTAATATCTAGCACTGCTGAAGCATTTAATTCATTAGCACGATTAACTGCAGCAGTATCTGCAGTAGCAATTTGCCTACGCCACTGTGCATTTCCTTGTGCAATCACAAGCTGGTTCTGTGCATTAAACTGGTCACGCTGATTATTCAACTCAGCATTAAAACGTGCAATTGTATTTGTCTGACCTGCATTAAACTGTGCCTGTGCGTTCTGCTGTGTGGCATTAAACTGTCCAACTTGACTAGACAGGTTAGCAAAGAACTGGTCAACTTGATTCTGGCTAGATGCATTAAACTGACGTGTAGCATTTTCTGCTGCTTGGTCTGTAAACAATGCCTGTGTACGCTGCTGTGCTTTAAACAGTTCCGTCTGCTGGCGATTAGACAAGTTAGCCATATCAACCTGCAGGAAGTTCTGTGCATTTTGTACTGCAGCTTGCTGACGATTATTCAGGTTAGCTACATCAAGTTGTGCCAATGCAGATGCTTCAGCCATTACAAGAGCCTGTGAGTTAGACAGGTTTTGCAGGTTCATTGTATTTACTGCACGTGAGTTCTCTAGCTGTACCTGTTGCTCTGCTGTAAAGTTCTGATTGGCAATGTCACTAATCTTACTAGCGTTCATTACCTTCATTTGGAACGTCTGGTCAAACTCTTGACCCATAAACCTAGCACGTTGCTCTGCAGCCAGCATTGCTGATTGCTGTCTATTAGATAAGTTTTGTGATTCAAACTTGGCTACTGTCTGTGCATCTGCCATTGCAATAGGCAATGCAGACTCCATAGCAGCCTGTACAATGGCCTGTCCAGCCAGAGATGACGCACCCATACCACGAGCAGCCATAGCCGCTGTAGCACTGCGCATAGCCCCTGCAGCCCATGCTGGTGGATTAGCACCTTGAAACTGCTGCATCAAGCCATCAAGCTGATTAGCTACCATAGTCTGTGCTGATGGATTAGCTGTAGCTGCAGCAGCCTGTGTCTGTGCAGTTAGTGTAGCAGCTTTAGCAGCGTCAACACCTGTGCCACTAATTAGTTCACCATTTTGTAATTGTCTTTGTACGGGATTGTTTATAAGAAAAGCATTACCCTGTGCAGCCTGTAAATTGCCTACAGATGAAGTAGTCTGTTGTGCTGCAGTAATCTGCGCACGAGGGTCTTGTGGGTTTGCTTGAGCAGCTTGCGTGGCATTCATTGCAGCATCTACGCCGGGTGCTGCATTTGCTGCTTGCATTGTATTTGCTTGTGTTTGTGTAGGCTGTTCTGCCTGTGCTGTCAGTGCCATAGCTGTAGGTGTAGCTACCTGACCATACAGTGTGCCTGTATCTGCAGCAACATCTTGTGATTGGTCATACTGAATACCAGAAGCAACTGTCTCACCGCCTAATGGTACGCCGGGGCTATACATTTGCTGTACACTAAAGTCTGTTATACCGGGACCACCATCAGCTCCTGTTGGCATGGTAGCAATAGGAGTACCACCTTCGCCAAAAACACCTGTACTGGCTACATTATCTGGTAAATCATCGTCTTTTACAGGTGGTGATGTACCAGAAAAAGCAGCACCACCTGTTTGAAACTTCTTAACCATACCACCTTTAGCCATCTGCATAGCTTTGTTGGTGTACATATCCATCTGCTGCTGTCTAGCAGGGTCAGTAGCCAGAAAGTCTTGGAACTTATCCATGCCACCCTGATAGCCCATAGAACGTGCTATCTTTTCCATGCCACTAGGCTTAAATGCTCTGAACATTGCCATAAATTAGTCCCTTTGCAAAACTCTGTCTAGTTTATCTTCGACACGATGCAATGCTTCCATCACTTGGCGTACATCATTGCGTACGTCTTCACGAGTAGCGTACTCTTCACGTGTCTTGTTTAATAATATCTCTAATCTCTTTTGTTCACGGGTAATGCCGTTAGCCCACCATGCACCACCTGCAGCAAGCAAGCCAAGCAACATATCTACGAGGCTGGTCATTTCCATCAGTCAGCATCCGCTATGGTCAATTTGCCAGCCTCTACCTGTCGCAAGATTTCTGCGTAGTGGCGGTTGGCTGGGTCTAGGGGAACGAACATTTCTGTGCCCTTAATAGTTGCCCTTATCATAGAGTTTAACTCAGTGTATTGAGCTGATGTAATTTTCATCTCATCCATAACCTACAACTCCGATTGCAAAGTAAACTTACCGCTTGAGTTCGAGTACATAGTCCAAGCCCCACTGCTACCATCTTTCTGCGCTTGCCACGCCCAAGTAGTTGTGGAAGAACCAAGTGCCGTTGGTTCAGCAATGGCTGAAGTAACAAAAGTTCCAGCTTTAGTCACTGTTGGGGAGGCTCGCATTGCAACAGGATGAGATAAAGTATTAGCGACATAGCTATTTGTTGTTTGATAACCTTTCTGCCCCCAATCATTTGTCGCTGTTCCACCGCTTTCGTAGTAATACCGCTGACACAACGCCAGTTCCTCGCCATAGCTGCGGTGTTCAAACGGCGTGGCTGCTTGACCTACTTCCAACTTTACATCAGTTATGTAAAGAAACTCACCAGCCGATGTCGTTGTTACATCTGACCAAATAAACACAATGATGTTATCTGTGCTTGCTGTATCAACAGAAGCAGTAACAGAATATGTTGCGTATGAAGTTGTTAGATTCAGATTGGATGGTGTGTTTTCATAGGTAAAGTTAGTAGCCAATGTAGGGTCTGTACCCTCTGCACCCCAAGCAGAAATCATATCATCAGTTGGCTCATCAACAGTACCATCCCAAGAAATGATAGCCGCTTTGACATTATCCAGATTTGTTGTCGCCGACACTTTAGCTTGAAACGAAAGCGTGACAGTTTCGCCAATAAGATTAACACAGTTCTTTTTTTCTATAATTTGTGCGATGCCAAACTTTTTATTAGCAGTCTCAACATCCAAAGCAATGGCAGTTTGCCTGTTTGTAGGCACAGTAGTTGTCTCTTGTGATACATCAACTATATCATTGCCATCAGAAAACAGCTTCCAACGGTCAAGCGTATAGTCTGTGTCATTATTAGCCGTAGATACAAATAGTGTGCCTCTTTGCGCTACAGCAAATTGACCGTTAATCAGGGCATTTGCACCTGTCAGGCCACCCGCATCTGCGCTACCACCTAAATCTGCTAAGTCTCTTGCTCTGCTCATGACCACTCCTCTGATGGCGCATCGGGCCAAGTTGGGTTATCAGGATTTGTCTGTCTGATAGTGCGGATGCTTGCACGATAGGTTGCAAACGCCGCAACGCAGTCTGCTGTCAAGCCGCTGTCTGGTAGCTGTGTCCAGTCGGTGCTGTTTAGTATTGCTTCTGCTGTTGGCACAATTTCTAACTCGCCTGTCGCTACTTTCACATTTATATTTTTGTAATTTGCCATTTTACTAACCCGCTAACTCTATAGAAAAACGAGGCGCATACTCAGGATTTGAAGTTGTCGATGCAAAAATATGCGAACTGCTATTTGCTGTTTGCAACTTTAATTGATTTCCTGCTGTCGCTGATATCAGTCCAGAAAATGCAGCACTAAAATATGCAGTAGCATTTATGTTTCCAGTCATACCCTGATAATCTACAAAACTCCCAGAGGCATTTGTCTGTAATGCAACTGTTGATTGATTATTAGTTGCTTCTAATCCCCCACTGCTGTTTGAAAAAAACCCACTAAACGAATATCTGTATATTCCAGTCACAGGCACGGTGAATATTCCAGTAGAGGTGTCGTAATGATTACCAATGTTAAAACTAGCTGTGTTCATAATCACTGTGCCAGTCAGGCCAGTATTACCACTAGAATTTATGTGGATGCCTGAGAACGCTGGTCGTGCTGGTGTCAGTATACGACCACTGCTATCAATAGTCATAGCTGTAGTTGTGCCAGTAGCTTCTTTGATTGTACCAACGCCAAGCGCACCACCAATGTTACCACCAGCCGCTTTACTCAACGCATCAGCAAGCTGAAACTTCTCATATATAACAATCTCAATTACGTTGCCAGCAGACAGTGCAGACAACCCGCCCACAGTGTTTGCAGTTGTTGTGTTGTAGTCTGTGCCAGCCACAAGTGAAATACCGTTTAGGCTTACGTCAATGTCAGCGTTAGCAGCAAAGGACAAGCCACTTATCTGTGCAGTACCAATAGATGTCTCACCACCTGTGGCTGTGTAGTAATGTCTTGCACGGATAGCCTCGCTGTTAATCTTGGCTACATTAAAGATGTCATACACTACAACTTCTACAATGTCACCGCCAGACAGTGCGGCTAGGCTGCTGATTGTGTTCGCTGTGCCTACACCATAGTCAGTGCCTTGCACAAGCAGAATACCATTGAGGTACACATCAACATATTCACCATCCGTGAACTTCAGTGTTTTGCTATTGTCATCTGCACCAGACAGTGATGTTTCACCGCCAGTAGCAGTGAAGTGATAGCGTTGTCTAACGCCTGAACCTGTCGGAGATTTGCCAATATAAGGCATTAGTCAGCCTCCTCTATTGTTAGTTCGCCAGCTTCTACCATATCCATTATTTCGTTGTATGAATCACGGCTGGTGTCAATGGGGATGTGTTTGTATTTAGTGTCGCCAGAACCATCTGTGCCTAGATTTAGCTGTATGTGAGTTTTTACAGTTCCATCAAAATCATATAAATACTTTGCACTAACTATGTTCATAGTTCAGCCTCCGCAATCAAATCGTAAATTAACCAACCATCATCATCGCTATCATAAAGATTAATGCCTCCAGCGTTACTAAAATCAGAAGATGTCGCACCACCACTGGCAGTGTAAGTTAAATCTGGATTTCCCTGCATCATCACAGGATATTGTAAGGTTACAAAACCACGTACTCCACTAGCAGTAGTGTTGTAAGAAGCGGAGTGACTATAAGTAGAACCATTAGCATCCACACTTACAGAACCATCACCGTACCTTGCCTGTGCGTAACAATACCTCTGACACCTAGCCAACTCATCGCCATAGCTTCTGTGTTCAAACGGCGTGGCTGTCTCGCCAGCTTCTAGCTGGACGCCTGTTATTTGCCAGTAGTTGTCAGTGCTAGAAACTAAACCAAAGTTGGTTGCGTTTCTGTCTGCTTGCGACAATGCCTCCCAGCTTGTAGGAGTTGCCCCGCTATTGTAGGTAGTTCCACTATCAAGAAAGAACTCCAGAGACAGACTTTTGGTGTTGTCATTTGTTATACCCGACCCAGCGGTGTCACCATCAAAAGTTAGTGTGATATATTGCCAAGTGTTAGCGGCGGATACCGTATAAGTTTTACCTATAAGTCTTGTGTTGTGGTGGTCACGCACGTTTACTTGACCAGAAGCAGTTTTATTAGATTTTAGCCAAAACGAAAGCGTTACACTTTCTGCACTGGAGGTTCCTTTTTTAAGGCGTTGTAAGTCTTGCCCTTCAATATTATATTCAATAAACAAATAATGATTGGCTGTTAAAGTGTCTGTAGCATCGCAAGACACTTTCAAACTCTTTGAAAAGCCAGAGCCAGTCGGGGCTTCGGCAACTTGCTGAAGGTCAAACTGTGCTGTGCCGCCCAAGCTAAGATAAAACTTAAACCTGTCGGCGGCAAATGTGCCGCTACTTGCAGACGTAATATTTAGATTGTCTGCACCCCTCTGTGCCACTTGCATCGCACCATTGATGATGAGGTTGCTTCCTGTAATCGTGCCAGCCGTTGCCGCCCCTGCCAAATCTGCCAAATCTCTTGCTTGTGTCATTATAGTTTTTCCGTCCGCTTCACATCATGTTGTTTCAAGAATGGTCATAAAAGTTTGGTTAACCGCATCTGTACCACCGAATGCACTACTACCGCCTGTAAAGGCAGCATTATTTGCTCCCAGATATTGACCGTTTATTATTGTACCAGAACTATGACCATCACATCTAAGCATAATAACTAGGTTACTACCGTCAGTATTATCAAACTCCCTCATAAAATGAAATTCAGCAAAATCTCCGAGGCCCGAATCTGTGTAAGAGTTTTCAGCCCTTACTTGAACACAAGTGCCGTTAAAGAACATTGCAGCCGCAAGCGCATTGACAACATTGGCATTTTCTTGTTGTTGAAACACTGCTGTTACAAAGATTTTAGATGCTGAAACTGCTGGCGTGTATGTGTGTGATATAACTTCAATACCCTCATCAGTTTGTGGAAGTGTGTTATCTCTTGGAATTAAAGCATCACTACCAGAACTGCTTGCTGGTGGAATTGGAACTTTTGTAAATTTGTGAACAGAGCTTGCGCCAGTCACAGTTCCTGTGAACGCAAAGTTATCGGCTAAGTTGACGGACTCTGATTGTATTTTGGAAAGTGCCATTACGCTATCCTCGCTACTGAAAGAAAGGTACAACGTGCGGCTGCAAATGTATCAGCATCAGAACTTACACCTTGGTTGGTTTGAGCATCATTTGATATCTCATAAGTACCTCCAGAAGTGTTAGAAAAAGCTTTCAATATTATTTTTGTAGTTGCTGTAGTTGACTTATAAATAAATGAACCAGAAAACATAATTGACCCTTCTCTTTCATTGGTGTGTCCATATGTCCTAGCTCCTGCTCCATTAAGAGGTACAAACGTGCTTCCATCTGTAGCCACAAATACAGCCGCTATCGCATCAATTATATCTTCTGCCGACATGTCGTCTGAACGTATACCAATACTAAAATTAATGAGATAAACACCATCGCTACTGCCTAAAAGATAAGCATCATTTGCGCTGTCAAAGTTAGATTTAGTATCATATTTAACAGTTCCCTTACCGCCAAAATCAACAGTATTGATAGATTTGTCTGCCATTCCAGTCATCGTAGTTGTTAAATCAACATGGAAATATTCTTTGCCAGTAGGTTTGAAATCACCTGTAGTTGAAACATCGCCAGTAAACGAGCCTGTTGTAGCCGTAATTCCACCATTAAACGTGCCGCTAGTTGCTTGTAGAGCATTCCCAGCAGGATGAGTTGCTGTACCTACTGATTTTCCTTGGAATATTACGTAAAAATCATCTGTAGTTTCTACATCACCTGTCATAGTCAATGCAGTACCGGAAACAGTGTAAGCCACTCCGGGTTCTTGACGGACGTTGTTTACAAAAATTTCTAACTCATTTTCGCTACCAACAGAGTGGTCTAACGTGTACCCACGTTTTGCAGGTACACCTGTTACACCAGTAAGGTCTTGGTATTCAACGGCGGTGGCTAGTATTGCAGGTTCGTTACCGATATATGGCATTAGGTTGTAATCTCCATGATGCTCAAAGTTGTATCAGCACTGTTTGCTGTATCTGAGATGACACTTAAACTATGTCCATCTTCCATGATAATCTTATTACCCGCCATGTATTCAAAAGATGACGAAGAAGGAATAGGAATATCTTTTGCTAAAAATACAGTTGCGCCAGCAGCTAACTTAATATCAACAAGTATTTGACTGCTAGAAGTATTAGCAATGGTCAGGCCAATAACAACAGTAGAAGTCAAAGTTCCTTCTGTCTGACTAGCATCTGCAGTATATACATTCATTGGCACGTTAGCCCCTGTGCTAGAGCCATCGAAGGTTTTTACTTTAAAAGTATTAGCCATGACCTACTCCTTATGCCACATCTTCTAGCAAAGCAGCCACTATGCAAGTTACTGTGCCTGATGATGTTATTGCATGAAGACTAGAAACTACTGTATTAGGTAAACTTACACAGCACATCTGACCAGCAGCAACTTTGATTGCGTCAACTGCACTTGTTGCTGCAGCACCATCATCTGCAACTATATAAACATCATTGGTTGTGTCTGTATTTTTAACCAGTAAAAACTTAACTTTGTCACCAGCAGCAACAGTAGTAAGAGCATCGTCTGCTCTTGCTGTATACTCTATGTATTTAGCTGCATCGTCAATTAAGTCCGTGCTTGAGTTTGTAACACTAGTTTTTTTATAATACCATTTATCATCAGCATCTGCTGGTGTTACTGTTAGAGAACCAGAGATTACTTTTGCAATCTCATCAGGCAATACCGTTGCCTGTACGGTTACTGAGGCATCGTTTGCCATTTGTTAGTCTCCTTTAATTAAGGCTTATAACACTATAATTATACCACAATCATAATGTTTTGTCAAGCACTTTTTATCCAAGTGCTATTGCTAATGCGGTAGGGTCATCTTTTGAAAACCCTGCGCTTGTTAAGTTTGCTTGTATTTGCGTAAATGTTGCCTTTGCTGAACCGGGACCAGAAGTATTCTGTATTAATATTTCGTCATCATCAGCAATTGCTTCACCTATACCACTTAAACTTGAAACTAAATTTCCTGTAGTTATAACTGTGCCAGTTACAGCGGGTAAAGTTACAGTTACGTCAGCAGTATCGGCAGCACCAACCAAAGTTACTGCGTTTGTGCCGTTGTCTGTATCTTCTTTAAATATAATAGACCCAGCAGAAGAAGCTGAACCTGTTAATATAGGGTCAGTAAAACTTTTATTTGTAAAAGTAGTTGTACTATCTGGTGTTACACTAGATACATTAGCATTAATATATGCTTTGATAGATTGTTGTGTAGCTAAACCTGTAGCACTATCAGATGCAAAGTCATCTTCATCAAGAATGGATGTAATAGCAGTAGAACCCGAAGCAATCTTTAGTTTCTTAATATCAACTGAACCAGCACCATCAGGACTAATAGTAATGTCACCTGCAGAGCCATCCGCTATGGTTATAGAACCAGTACTTGAACCTTCATTAGTATTTAATATTAAGTCACCTGTACCATTTGTGGTAATTGTTGCATTAGCATTGTTGTCACCAACACGTACAGTATCTGCATCTAATTGCACATCTCCTGTTCCGTTAGGTGCTATTACTACATTACCATTACTATTAGTGCTGCTTAGTGTATTAGCATTAAGATTTATATTACCTACTGTAGCACCGCTACCATTTAACTTTAGACGCTCTGCTGCTGTAGCACCAGATGACATAGTTTTAAATACCATGTCAAACTCTTCAGATGTAGGTGTAATTCCAGTTGTTACCGATTCAATTACACCGCCTGTCTCAAGAGTTCCTGCAGCAGTTTCTGTAGAGAACTCAATACCTGTACCAATACCTGCAGCGGGTGTACCACTGCTTTGTGCTTGTAGTTTAAGCACATCAGTAACACCGTTAGTAGTGCTATTTTCTACGTTAAGTGTAACACCCACATCATGCACGTGTGTAAGTGTTACTTCTTCACTTGCACCAAGTTTAATGGCACGACCATCTGTTGTTAAGTTTACATCCGTGCTTACATCAATTTGACCAGTTACGTTTACACCATCTGCATCTGTAGCAAATTTAGCATTGCCATTGTGATAAAGATTTACAGCACCCGCTTGTATAAACTCAGCAAGAATTGCATCATTAGCAGCGTTTTGAATTTTTATTTGAGTACCATTTATTACTAAAGAACCAGTGCCAGTATCAGAAATAAAACTATTGTTAGTATCGTGAAATATTTCTAAGTCAGGAGAAGCACTATTACCAAATGTAAGTTTTTCAGTGTCATCAAGATGTAAGCCATCCAAAGCAATGCTACCAGTAACGGCAATACCTGTTGCTGTTGTTGCTAGTTTAACAGAATTGTCATGGTATAAACTTACAGCACCATCCTCTACGAATTGTGCCATAACCTCTGAGCCATCATTTTTTCTGACTTCAACTGTGCTACCGTCTAGTGCTAGTTTACCAGTGCCTGTATCTCTGATAATACTATTTGATGTGTCATGGTATATCTCTAAATCACCAGCAGCACCAAAGGTAGCTTTAGCATTATCTGCAAACTCTAGTGCATTGTCACTGGCATCAAACACAATATTGTTAGCTGCACCTGTAAGTGTTAAATCACCAGTGGTAGTTACATTTACAAAGTTAGCTGTACCAGCTAAGTGCATATCTTTAAACTTTAGACCAGTAGTTCCTATATCAAGTGTGTTATTACTCTTAGGTTTTATTTCTGTTGTGCTGGCTACAAAGTCCTGTGCAGGACCAAGCACTGTAACGGGACCACCCTCACTAGATGTCCCGTCATGCGTATGTCCTGAACTGCTATTAAAAGCAGCTTCGATGGCATCATATTCACCGTCAAAATCTGAGGCGTTAATAATGTTACCATCTGCGATATTGTTAATGGTATCGGTTCTAGTGTAGCCTGTTCCCATAGTTTTTACCTTCTATCGTTTAATCCATATTCAAGAGTCAAAGCGTCTATTGAGTATGGTGGGTTTTGGTCATCCGATTCAAACTGAAATGATACAGTAAAGCCTGAACCTACAACCTGTGTTTGAAATAATTTTAGTAGCTTTGTTCCAAAACGTGTTGTGCCAAATGAGCCTGTACCAAAAAATCCAACTGTGCCTTGTGTGTTTTGTACACTTATTGGTGCTGGTTGTATTGTGCCTTGGCTATCAAAGTCTAACTTTAAACTTACTGTAAACTGCACACTTCCTTGAGGGTCAGTATACAAAAACAGTTTGTAAAATGTTTTACGTCTACGTGGGTCACTTACTGGTAAATGCGGTGTGGCAAATGTTGTCTTAATGTTTTGTCCATCAAATGAATTACCACTCTCCATCTGATATAAGTAACCATCATCGTTAGCAAATAAAACTACCTCAACATTTTGATTATAATTACTATCTGCAACATGCGCACGTATGCCACGTGTCTCTGCCCAAGCCATACCCTCACCACCTTGAGGGGCAAACTGTGTTGCTAATATACCCTGTGCATTTTCTTGTGTAATATTATTGTTAAAACCAAACAATCTGTATTGAGATTTTTCTCGTATCACACAGCTACTAAAAGAAGTATTAGCAGAAACAAAACCTGTCATAGTGCTTTGAATTGCTTTTGATACAGATGCTAGTCCAAAGTCTCCTATTCTATCTGTTCCGCTTAGTAGGCGCAGTCCATCAGGACCAAGGAACATAATATCACCGCCTATTTCTTGCACAGTATCTGAATCAATACAACCAATATCTGCGGTTATTGTCTGCACATCAAAACTTGAAACTGCTCTACCTACTAGTTGGTGTATAGTAGATTCTGTAAAAATAATTAATTGTTGTCTAAATACAGCTAGAGCAGTAACAGTTCCACCTACTCTAAAGTTACCACCACCATTAGCTATAGAAAAATCACTGTCTGTCTGAAATGCGGTGTATGTTACTGTATCACCTTTAGCAAAAAATAAATGACCTTTAGCTTCGGCTACAAAAGTGGCACCTATGACATCTGTAGGTGCGCTTGTTAAAACAGTGAACGTAGTATTATCATATAGCGCAGGTTCATTTAAACCATCAACGATTGCAATTTTTTCTGTGCCGCTAAAATTATATTTAGCAAATCTTGTGCGACTAGCACTTTCTCTGCTTGTAGATAAAAATGTAACTGCTACATCATTTGTTGGACTACTAGCCAAATTAGGATTTATATTTAATGTAGCACCGCCAGAAGTTACAGTGGCGTTAGCAGTTACGGTATATACTAAATCTACACCCGCTATCTTAAATACATCACCTGCCTGTGGAGCAGAGGTTAGTCCATCAATAGCTAATGTGCCACCAGATTGACTGCCACCATTTACAAGAGTTGTGCCATAGTCTGGCACGTTAATCTTTGTAAACCCGCTGCCGCCACTTTTAAATATGTCTGCGTTTTTACAGACAACAGCACTGTCTTCCCATGATGCAACACCGATAGCTAAATAGTTAGATG
>JACLAD010002674.1_pt1 | contig 35122 bp, 36 predicted proteins | sample 8027901 | NCBI WGS metagenome assembly JACLAD01 (sample SAMN15725071, study PRJNA655200) | protist metagenome | isolation source: fluorescence activated cell sorting (FACS) single amplified genomes of... | place: Spain: Blaines Bay Microbial Observatory, Mediterranean Sea | collected 2016-07-05 | reverse complement strand
TCGACCGTTTTACGGTCGCGCGCGTCTGAGATTTTCTTGGTGAGTTTGCGGATAGGTATATCCAGAGCAGCAAGATAGCCGGGCAGGTCAAGGTCAACCTTTTGCGGTTTGACGCCAGCTTCAGCAAATGCCCTTTCAAACAGTACAGCAACACCTGACGTGGCATAAGCCACAAGGTCAGCGATGATGTCGAGCAGGGTTTGGTCGAGACCTGTCGGCGGGTCAATAACGCCTTTGTCGATGTCGTAATGATCTATGAAAGTACGGTAGAACTGGTTTGAGTATTGTGCGCCTTCGAGCACCATATCTGCAACAAAACCAGTTTGGTGACTGGCAATGACGATTGGATAGCCCTTGGCATCAATCATAGCTTTGATTGTGTCGCGAGACTTCGCGATGGACCATTCCAGCGCACGGTGTATTGCGCCTTCTTCCTCGGTTTGGGCTGTGTGGAAGGGTTGGATTGGATCGGCGTAATAGTGGGTTAGGACGCCAAGTGCATAAGCGGCATTTCCCCATTTTTCAGCCCGGAGCGCTTCCACGGCCTTGCCATACCAGAGCATCGCCGCGTCACGCGCGCCGCCCCATTCGCCCTCTTGCACGTGCAGAACGTGGTTCTGGAAATCTTTAAACTCGGCATCGGGGGCTTTTGCGCCTTTGAGCAACTTCTCATGGTGGCGCAAGAGGAGGTTTTTCCAGTCGCCCGCGTCTGGGCCGTCAAGTAGTTGTAGCGCGTCGAACGCGATATAATGGTGTGTTGACCGACAGCGATGCGCGGTGATCACGAGTTCCAAGAGTGTCATATTCAGCCCCTAAGCCTGACCCATCTGTCTGCCTTAGGATGATTTGCGGGTTACACAAATATGTCGCGAATCAAGCGTGCCCGGACCGTCAGAAAGGTTAATTATTTCCTGATAAATCGCGTTAAAAGGTTAATGACGCTTTAACTCTTGAGGTTTGCGTATTGCATTTGGCGGTGCTTAATCGACGATAACGCGGAACTTTATCTCAAAGCTGGGGTCTGGTGAACCATCTATACGTTGGCGCATCGCGCCGTTTGGAGAAAACCTGACATGGCTAATCGCACTATCAGCCCCGTCAGTATCTGGCACAGGGTTGTAGTTGAAATTTATGCCGTCGGTTGAGAAGCTGACATCGTCACTGGTGCTGCTGGAATTGATCCAGTTGAGCGCAAGATCGGAAGGTGTTGGTCCGTCAGTCAGCGTGAAGGCGTTTGTTCCAACAATAACTAGCTTGACGTCATCGGGGAGCTTGTCGGTTAAAACAGCGGTATCGCTATCGAGGAGTTGACCTTCATTGGTGACGCTAAGCGTGTACTCTATAACCGAGCCAGGAAGGGCGAATGGATCGGGGTTGGCGAATATATCTGAAATGATTTTGAGCGACTTCGTTGCGACGGGTTGAGACGAGCATGATTCTGATCCGCCCATACTCACTGTTACAGTTGTTACGACACAGCGTGTGGCACGCATTGAGAAATTGGCCGTGGAAAGATCCTGCCATGGCCCACCCGGTGCGCGAGCTTGCCAGCCGACTGGGCCATCGCAGCAACCTTCAAAACCGAGGGCTTCATAGCGGTGCCAACCTGCGGTCAAGTTGATAGAGCCTTCTAGTGTTTCTGCGGTATTATTGAAATTATTGGCCCACCAGAGATCGTCATTCCATTGTTCTTCTAGTTCATTTTCTCGGACATAGAGGTGTCCCCCGTGTCCAAAATCTGCGCCGTAGCGAAACTCCCAGACACCAGCTGTGGCTACTGTAACTTCGATCATGGCGCTGATACACCAGCCGTAATTCCCGTTGGTGCCACCGAGGGCACGATTGTTGAGACCTGAAACCGACGTACGAACCGCGTCATAAACATCTACAGTTGCATTACCAAAGGCCGTTCTTGCGCTTATGGCATCTGTAGGATCAGCGCTACTCACGCGCGAACGTAGGCGCAGGCCTGTGGTCGGAAACACGGCATCAATATCACCAAGTGAGGTAAGTTCGTCGTCACCATAATAGATATAAACGCTGGTTGAGGTGTTTGGAGCAAGCGTGGGAAGTCTGATGTAAATTGTCCCAGTTCTGCTGGCGGCGTCCCAGCCGGTTACTACATGTTCAACCGGGGTTGAATCATCGCTGGCGCGTAAGACGCGAACATCAGCGCCGTCTGGAGTGAAATTATAAGTGGTTGGGAACTCCGCACTTGTCATGTCTATGCGAATTTCTTCATTGTGGCCTGATGGTCCTGACGTGATAGTCACCTGATTACGATGCGCGTTGAGGCAATCCCACGCATTTGCCATCGGGCTGAGCGCCAAAGCGGCTAAAGTACAGAATACACTGAATATATTGAAGCGCGTTGCCATGTGTATTGCATACGCAACCAATTGTTTTGCAGCCGTTAAGTTTGCTGTCTTTTGCGTTTTAGGGTTTCTTTTTCATCGGTCGCATCAGGCCCTCTTGTGCGACGCTGGCGACGAGTGTGCCATCTCTGGTGAAGATACTGCCGCGGTTAAAGCTGCGGGCACCGCCAGCATGGGGACTATCCATTGTGTAGAGATGCCAGTCGCTGAAATTGATCGGTGCGTGGAACCACATAGAGTGGTCAAGGCTGGCGCTCATAAGTTCACCCGTCATCCAGCTCACGCCGTGCGGGCGGTTACCTGTGCCTAGCAGTGCCATGTCGGACGCATAAGCCATAAGGCAATGGTGCAAATATGGCGCCTCGTCGATCTCATCAGCGACGTGGAACCAAAGATGCTGAATGTCGCTGGCTTTTTCAGGCTTTAGCGGGTCGAGCGGTGCAACCTCGCGGATTTCGATGGGGCGCGGGCGAAGGAAATGCTCGCGGTGGCGTTCAGGGAGTCGCTCTGCAAACTTTTTACGCCACTCGATCCGGTCATCCAGCTCTTCAGGGGCGGGAACGTTGGGCATTTCATGTTGGTGATGCCAACCGTCTTCGATTTTGTGAAAGGAGGCCGCCATATTAAAGATTTGCTTGCCGTGCTGAATGGCAACAACGCGCCGTGTCGTAAAACTGCCGCCATCACGTGAGCGGTCGACCTCGTAGATGATGGGGATTTTCGGATCGCCCGGACGCAGGAAATAGGCGTGGAGCGAGTGGCAAGTGCGGGTGTCTGTATCGACAGTGCGATACGCCGCAACCAGTGATTGGGCGATAACCTGTCCACCAAAAACGCGCTGATTTGTTTCGTTCTCAGGGCTTTGACCGCGGAAGAGATCTATTTCGAGACGTTCTAGGTCCATCAAACGGAGCAAATCTGCAACAGGATTGGTCATCTTGGACGCTTTCGCATTAATTATTAACAGGAATAGTCTATCAGAGCCCTGTGAAACTGGAAACTGAGCACCGCGCAACCTAGGTTTGCAGAAATAGGTTAGCGCGCAGCAAACAGAAGGCTAAAATCGATGGGTATTTTTCAGACCATAGGACGTGAGTATAAAACGCTCAAAACACTTGCTGGGATGAAAAAATGGGTCGGCGCGCTCGAACCTGATGATACGCAAATTGTTGCTGACGATTTTGAAGATGTTGTTGATAAATATCCAAACAACGTGGCGTTCCGCTTCGAAGGTGGAATTACGACTTATGCTGAGATGGACGCGCTAGCGAATAAGGTTGCGAACTGGGCGCTTGGCAAAGGCTTGAAGGCTGGAGATGCAGTTGCGCTATTTATGGAGAACCGACCGGAATATGTGTCATTCTGGTATGGCCTTAGTAAGATTGGCGTCGTTGTCGGACTAATCAATCACAACCTAACCGACAAGGCACTGGCGCACTGTGTGAATATTGCTGACGCAAAGCTGATCATTACCGGGGCAGACCAAGACGAGCATATCCAAAGCGCGAATGGCCTGTTTGAGGGCGAGCCAAAAGTCTGGACCTATGGTGGACAAGAAGGTGAAGACCTAAAGGTTGCGCTAAACGGCGCATCTGATGCGCGCCCTGAGCGAAGTCATCGTGAGCATCTGCGCGGTAAGGACCTTTGTCTCTATGTTTATACATCAGGTACGACGGGACTGCCGAAAGCGGCGAAGCTGACGCAAACGCGCACACAGGGCATGATGCGCAGCTTCATTGCGCCTTGTAACATCACATCCCGCGATCGCGTTTATATCACGCTGCCGCTCTATCACGGCACAGGCGGTATTTGCGGTATTGGTATGACATTGATGACGGGTGCGAGTGTGGTGTTGCGCAAGAAGTTCTCGGCGAGCCAGTTCTGGGATGATTGCGCTGATCAGGGTGTTACAGCGATTGTCTATATCGGTGAGCTTTGTCGCTATCTGGTGAATACCAAGCCGCATCCGCGTGAGCGCGAGCATAATATTCGCACAGGCTTTGGAAACGGCCTGCGCCCTGATATTTGGCAGCAATTCCTCGACCGTTTTAACATCCCGACATTAGTCGAGTTTTATGGATCGACCGAAGGCAATGTGAGTTTTGCCAATTATGATGGGAAAGTTGGCGCTGTTGGCCGCATGCCGAGCTATCTGAAGAATACATTTGGCCATGTCGCGTTTGTGAAGTTCGATGTCGTTGAGGAAGAACCAATTCGGGGCGAGGATGGCTTCTGCATTCGCACTGATCATGACGAACCGGGCGAAGCGATTGGAAGAGTCGGCGATGAAGCCCGCACACGCTTTGAAGGCTATAATGACGAAGCAGCGACCAAAAAGAAGTTGATGAAGGACGTCTTTGAAAAGGGCGATATGTGGTTCCGCACGGGCGACCTGATGAAAAAGGACGAACTGGGATATATCTATTTCGTTGACCGGATTGGCGATACATTCCGCTGGAAGGGCGAGAATGTTTCAACCAATGAAGTGGCCGAGTTTGTTGGACAGGCGCCGGGCGTAGCAACAGCAAATGTCTATGGCGTCGAGGTGCCGGGAACAGATGGCCGCGCTGGTATGGCGGCGATTACAGTTGATGGCGATGTTGATTTTGACGGGCTTTATGGGTGGCTTGCGGAGCGTTTGCCGAAATATGCGATCCCGTTGTTCATTCGTGTGCAGCCAGAGGCCGAAACAACTGGGACGTTTAAGTATCGCAAGGTTGAGCTTGTGAAAGAAGGCTTCGATCCAGAGCAGGTTGGTGGTGAGCCGGTTTGGTATTTTGACCCTGAGAGCGGAAAGTATGAGCCGTTGACTCCTGATGCCTATGAGACGCTGAAATCCGGCGCGGTGAAGTTCTAATGATACGATTTGGATTAGTTTTTGCGGGAATAGCTCTCACGGGCTGTAACGCTGTTGAATTTAAAAGCGCTGAGCCGAATAAAGCTGGCACAGCCGTGTATGTTTTCAAAGCTGCTTTGGAAACGCTGTGTGTGGACGAGGCTTATCAAGGCGAGCTTGTCACACGCGATGCCGCAGCCAAACTATCATCATGGGGCCAGCTATTTGCACGGATGAGTTGTTGCAAATACCATTGGCCGTGGGTGAGGATCGCTCACGCATTTGGCAGATCACGGAGACGGGGTCGGGTTTTCGCTTAAAGCATGATCATAGCCATAAGGACGGCACCAAGGATGTACTGACCCAATATGGCGGCGATAGCTTTGGCGTCGGGACAGGTATTCGCCAGATTTTTCCGGTGGACGCTGAAACGCGCACTTTGTTTACGCAAGAAGGGATTGAGGTCTCTAACCAAAACACTTGGGGTATTGAGATCCGGCCAAGCGAAGAATTTGTCTACGAGATGTGGCGGCCTGAGCGCCACTTTAAGCTTGTATTCGATTTGACCGAGCCAGTGCCTGCTCCGCCCGCGCCATGGACGATAGAACCGGTTAGCGATGAGCACTGACACGGCAATGCCTAAAGGCCGGGTTCTTATTATTGCAGGCTCTGATAGCGGCGGCGGCGCGGGAATTCAGGCAGATATAAAAACTGTTACGATGCTCGGCGGCTATGCCATGACGGCGATAACGGCAATTACGGCACAAGATACAACGGGTGTGCATGGCGTTTGGCCTGTCGCGCTTGAGGCCGTTGAAGCGCAGATGCGCGCGTGTTTGAGCGATATTGGCGCGGACGCGATCAAGACGGGTATGTTGGGATCAGCCGGACTCGTTGAGCTTGTAGCCGAAGGACTAGATGCCAGGGCACGTGAGATCGTGCGGGTTGTTGACCCGGTCATGGTGGCCACGAGCGGTGATCAATTGGTTGATGGGAAGGCTGTGAGCGCCATTTCTTCGCTATTGGTTCCGGGCGCAGCGTTGGTGACACCAAATGCGCCTGAAGCCGAAGTTCTGACTGGAAAAGCTGTCGATGGTCTGAATGGACAGAGGCGTGCCGCCGAAGCGCTATTAGAACGCGGGGCGAAAGCTGCGCTGGTGAAGGGTGGTCATATTCCGGGCCGCGTACTTAGCGATGTATTGCAAACGACCGAAGGTGAGTGGATTTTCGAGAGTGAGCGAATTGAAACTAGCTCGACTCACGGCACAGGATGCACGCTAGCGAGCGCTGTTGCTGCATTCGTTGCGCAAGGCCGGATTATTCAAGACGCCGTCGAAGCTGGGCGCGACTTCCTTTATGGCGCTATAAAGCACGCGCCTGACTTGGGAAAAGGTCACGGTCCAGTTGCGCATAATTGGCGGCTGCTGGATCAGGAAGACTGATCTATCGCTTAGAAATGATGGTTTGTGCTGGGGCATATTCAGCGGCTAGGTGGTGGCCTCCCGGCAAAGGGTGCCGGGACCCGAATTTAAACCGGAGATGAGATGCCCAATATACCATTTGCGCAGATAGATGCGTTTGCAAGTCAGCCCTTTGAGGGCAATCAAGCCTGTGTCATGCCACTGGATGCGTTCTTAAGTGATAAGGTGCTGCAGCAGATAGCTGCTGAGAACAATGTTGCAGAAACCGCCTTTATAGTCCCCGATGGGGAAGGGCGCTGGAAGCTGCGCTGGTTTACGCCTGCAGTGGAAGTGCCGCTTTGTGGTCATGCGACGCTTGCGGCTGCGCACTATCTATTTGAGCAGGGCTTTAGTGGCGATACAATAACCTTCGAAACCGTTTTCTCCGGCGAGTTGTTTGTGTCTCAGCTTGCTAGTGGTCGTCAGGAAATGGATTTTCCAAAGCAAGAGGTGCGTGAGCAAGAAATTTCCTCTGATGTGGTCGCGGCGCTTGGGGCGAGGCCGATCCAAGCATTTGCAGGCCCCTTCTATGCGGCGGTGTTTGACAGCGTAGAGACACTGAATAGGCTGTCGCCTGACTTTAAGGCGCTTAAGTCGCTGGGTGATATGGGCGCAAATTGGGGGGCTGGAAACTTTGGCTGCTTAGCTTTGGGCGGCGACGGCGTTGACGTTACAAGTCGGTTTTTTGCACCGGGGAGCGGTATTGATGAAGACCCTGCGACGGGTAGCTGGCATTGCATGTTGGCTCCGCTTGTTGAGCATTTGACGCAAAAATCTCGCGCACAATGCTATCAGGCCTATCCGTCTCGCGGAGCAGAGATCGAAACCGAGATTGTTAGCGACAGAGTGAAGTTACGCGGTCACGCCGTAACCGTGATTGAGGGCGTTTTCAAACTTTAACAGGCACCTGAGTTGGCCGCTGCGCGAGCCATACGCCGGTTAAAATGAGGGCGAACGCAATAGCGGCATTCCAGCTTTGGATCTCTTGAAAGGCGAGATAGCCGATAATCGCCGAAATAATCGGGATGGCATATCCGGTCAGTGATAGGAAAGTCGCGCTCGTCCGCTTAATCAAGATCATATATATGACTGAGGCAAGTGCGGTGGGGCCAATGGCTAAACCGACCAGCCCGGAGATTGCTGATCTGGAGGGTGATAAAGCTGCAAAGTCGACTGTGAGCAGCATTGGTGAACTTGCGATTGTTCCGATTGAGATAAACCCCGCGGCGAAGACAAAGGGCGGAATATTGCGGGCATAGCGCGCCGTTATCGTGGATATCGCGTAGAACATGGTTCCGAGCAGGCAGAGGGCTTGGGCAGTGACACTCGCCGACCCAAAAGACGCAATGGCTTCGGGACCAAAGAGCACAGCAACACCGCAAAACCCAACGGCAATACCCAAGGCCTTGCGTGGTGAAATTTTGTCATCGTGAAAGACAAGATGAGCGAGTAGCGCTACAAAAAGCGGCGCTGCGGCGACATAGAGTGCGGCCAAGCTTGAATCCACCGTGCGCTGAGCATTGGTTATCGCGAAGAAGGGTGCGGCCGTGCCTATGATACCCATAACCGCCATCGCCAGCCAGCTTTTCCATTCCGAAAGCGGCGGCCACTTTTGCCGGGTTAATATTGCAACTGTTAGAAGTATGACTGCAGCGCCAGCGAGACGCAGCGGGATGATGAACGCTGGCGGAAGCCCTAGCTCTGGCTCACTTTGGCTTACAGCAAGGCGCGTGAACGCATAAGCCGACGCCCAAATTGTTGCGAGTGTTGCGAAGAGAAGCCAGTCGCCGAGCGTTCGGTTATTTTGCATGTTGGCCTCCCTGATAGGCGAGGCCTAGAGGGTTTCGCCTTAGGGTCAATACTCGTATGCGTTGTAAGTAAAAACCTAATCTATATTTTTAAAAATACACCCGTCGTTAAGTAAAAAATTCTACAAGGTAATGTGGCGGGAATTTAGGTGGACAATGTCTCTATCGATTGAAGTAGACTATCTAATTGTTGGTGCGGGCGCTGTTGGATTAGCCTTCGCAGACACGCTAATCACTGAAAGTGACGCGACTGTCGCAATCATTGACCGAAACGCTTCACCTAGTGGACATTGGAATGATGCCTACGGCTTTGTAAAACTGCATCAACCCGCAGAATATTACGGGGTTAACTCTGTCCCGCTCGGGCAGGGGCGAACAGATACAAGTGGTTTGAACAGGGGATTAGCCGAGCTTGCAGATGGCGCAGCGGTTCGCGCTTACTTTAATGACGTTATCTTCAAGCATTTGCTGCCGACACGGCGCTTAAAATATTATCCTTCGAGTGAATATTTAGGTGATGGCCGCTTCGAGTGTTCACTAACAGGTCAGACAGGCGCAGTTTCGGTTCGTAAGAAAATCGTTGACGCCACCTATTATGGCACAACGATACCTTTGCATCATACGCCTGAGTTTGAGGTTGCTGAGGGCGTTCAGATAGAACCACCTAATGTCTTGGACGCGCTGGATTTAGAGCAAGAAAACCGGAATTTTTGTGTGCTTGGCGGTGGCAAGACGGCCATGGATGTGAATATCCATCTACTTCAAAACGGTGTCTCGCCGACGAGCTTGACCTGGGTTGTGCCGCGCGACTCCTGGCTTTTGAATCGCCGTAATCTACAGCAAGGTGCAGCGTTTTTTCATGACACAATAGGTATGCAGGCAAAACAGCTTGAAGCGATCGCAGGGGCGTCTTCCATCGATGATCTGTTCCTTCGGATGGAAGATAGCGGCTTCATGTTGCGGGTTGATAAAAACACGATGCCGAGCATGTATCACTGCGCCACCGTTTCAGAAGCTGAGCTTGAAGTACTTCGCTCTGTCTCCGATGTCATACGAATGGGGCGGGTCAGCGGTGTAAGTTTGGAGGGTTTGCAGTTTGCGAATGGCGAACGCGCGATGCCTGAGGATACGATTTATATCGATTGTACGGCGTCTGCTGTCGCGCGGCGGCCTGCTGTTCCAATATTCCAAGACAATATGATCGTTCCACAGATGATACGGACATGCCATCCGACATTCAGCGCTGCTCTAACTGCACATATAGAACTGACGGTATCTGATGAAGATCAGGCCAATGCGTTGTGCGGTGTCCTTCCGCTTCCTGACGGTGTGGAAGACTTTGTCCCGCTTATGCTTGCTGGAATGATGAACCAGTATCAGTGGATGCGTGATCCTGATATACGCGCTTGGCTGCTCAAGAGTCGTCTTGATAGCTTTACCAATATGATCGCCGAGGTTGCCCCGGAAGAGGCTGAAAAGGTCGCCGTTCTATCGAAGTATCGCGACAGAACGCTGCCAGCGATTGGTAATCTGCACACATTATTAGATCAGATGGAGCGCAGCAACTAGTGCAGCGTGGCTGAGCCGTTTGCGGCAAAGCCTCTGGCTTGCTCTATCCAGTTTTCGCGGGCGACCCGGCCTTTGAAGGCGAGATAATCATCGACCCATGCGGCCTCTGGTTCGCTCCAGCCTGCAATTTGGCGAAAGTGGAAAACACCGAGTTCATTCAGCAAAGCTGAAAGTTTTGAGCCGATGCCTTTAATTCGTGTGAGATCATCCGGCTGGCCGTCGGGTGTCTTTAGCGCTTTTGGCTGTTGGATCGACAGTGAGGCTGATGCCGTTTTTACGGGTGTGCGATCATGTGGATATGCGAAGGCTCCGTTGCGGCGCCGCATGTTATCGAACCAATCTACCATAGCCGCGCCCGTCATGTTGCTCGGGGCCTTCATCCAGCTTGGCAATCCGTCGAGTAAACGTGCTGTGTTTTGCCAGTGTTGAAGGTTCATATCTGCCATGGTTCGCAGAAACTCGCTTGCGAGTGTTTCAACATCTTCGGGATCAGTTTTTTCCGGCGCCGCAATTTTGCTGGCTTGCCCCAGCATTAGTGTCGTTGTGCGCTTCGAGAATTCACGCCAAACCGTCATACTTTCCTGCATATATGCAAGGGGGGTCAGAGGTGTATTATCATCAGGTAGAGACTCGTCGGCCACGGCATACTCCATGAATTGCTGCGCTGCACAATATCAGTTCGGCAGGTTCACGGCAAGCGATGGCAAAGTCCTAGAGTTTTAAACGATTACAAAGCGGTATAAGCGGACAAGATGAGTATTGAGAAAAATACCAAAGGTAAGGTCCTTGTCTTTGATTCCGGTATGGGTGGTCTCACCGTTGCGCGGGAAATCCAAGCTTTGGCTCCGAATATTGCCGTCGACTATGCCGCGGATACTGGATTTTTTCCGTACGGCGAAAAGTCTGATGATGCTTTAAGACAGCGATTGCCGAAGATTGCTGCAGCGCTGGTGGACCTCGTTAAGCCTGACGTTTTTGTTATCGCTTGCAATACTGCAAGTACGCTGGCGCTTGATGATGTGCGCGGCGTATTGGATATTCCGGTTATTGGAACAGTGCCTGCGATTAAACCCGCTGCGCAGGCGACAAAGACGGGTATAATCGGGCTTTTGGCAACACCGGGGACGGTGCGGCGCGCCTATACAGCCAGACTTATAGAGGACTTTGCCCAAGACGCGAAAGTGGTGATGCATGGCAGTGTCGAGCTCGTCCATTTGGCTGAAAGGCATGCTGCTGGAGAGGCTATACCGCTGGAAGCCTTCCGTGATGCGCAAGCACCATTATTTGCTAAGCCACACGGCGATAAAATCGATACTGTCGTCTTGGCGTGCACTCATTTTCCATTGGTGAGGGGTGAGCTCGCGGCAACTGTACCGCAGGCAGTTACTTTTATTGATAGCGGGGAGGCTATCGCACGGCAGACGCTTCGTGTTCTGGGCGGTAGGAAGGTGAAAACAAGTGCCGGAGGTCATGTTTTGATGAGTAGCGACCCGGCCAAGCAGGTTCGTCTGATCGAAGTTTGTCGGCGTTTCGGATTCAATGATGTGCGGCGGTTTATCGTTTAATTGTAGCGCCACGCATGAGACTGTCACATTTGCGCGATAGCAGGCGCGTTCGCCGCCTCCCCAGAAAGGTTTGACTGTGCGTTGGAGTTGCTTGTTCTTTGGTTTGGTTGGTTTGGCAGCGGCGTGTAGCCCGTCTGTCGATCTGTCAGCGATTCCTGAGCAAGAGAATGCGCCGCCAATCTATCGCGCTGGTCCTGATCTAAAGATAAAAATTGTAGGATCGTCGACGGTTGCACCTTTTTCGACGACAGTTGCAGAGCATTTTGGGGCGGCTTCAGGCTTTGTTACACCGATTGTTGAGAGTACTGGGACAGGTGGCGGCATCAAGTCGTTTTGTGAGGCCATTGGGCCTGATGAGCCATCGATTGTGAATGCCTCACGAAAAATTAAACCTAGTGAGCGGAAGCTTTGCGCCGAGAATGGTATAGCCAACCTTATCGAAGTGAAGATTGGCTATGACGGGATTGTTCTTGCGAATGTTCGCGGCGGCCCTGATCTGGACATGACCAAGGCACAGATCTTCGAAGCGCTTGTAGCCCGTTTACCCGATGGAAATGGCGGATGGGTGAAAAACCCGCATCGCAATTGGAGCGATATATCGCCTGAACTTCCAGATATGCGAATTTTGGTGTCGGGACCACCGCCGACTTCGGGCACGCGTGACGCGTTTGTCGAGGTCGTTATGGGGCAGGGTGCCTTAGCGTTTCCCGAATATGCAGCCTTGTCAGAAACGGATGTCGCAGATTTCCGTAAGCTGGCCTTCGAAATCCGCAATGATGGTGCTTGGATTGATAGCGGCGAGAACGATAGCAGCATCATCAATACGCTTTTGCAGAACCCAGATGCGATCGGTGTGCTGGGATATTCGTTCTTAGAGCAAAACCTCGACCGGGTTAAAGGCGCCCGCATTGGCGGTGTAGAGCCGGTGTTTGAGGAAATTGCGAATGGCAATTACGGTGTTTCGCGTAGCATGTATTTTTACATCAAGCGCGAAAATATTCCACTCGTGCCTGGCTTGGTCGCGTTCGTTGATGAGTTTACCCAAGACTACGCTTGGGGTGATCGTGGCTATCTCGTCGACAAAGGTCTAATCCCGCTGCAAGCTGAGGCTCGCAGCGCTATCAGAGAAGAAACGCTTGCTGGCTTGAACTAGACCCGCTTTTCAACCTCAGCGACAACCGCATCTGCGGTGATGCCAAACTTCGCATAAAGCTCTTGATATGGCGCACTTGCACCAAAGCTATTCATGCCGACAAAACCGCCATCATACCCGATCCAACGGTCCCAGCCAAAGCGGACGCCCGCCTCAACCGCGATACGTGGGAGCGAACCGCCAAGCGTTTCTTGCTGGTAGCTTTCGCTCTGCTGCTCGAACAAGTCCATACAAGGCATAGACACAACGCGCACCGGGATACCTTTCGCAGCAAGCTCAGTTTGCGCAGCCATTGCGATTTCAACCTCGGATCCTGTTGCGATGATGACCGCTTGAGCGCCGTCTGCATCTGAAAGGACATAACCGCCTTTTGCAGAAAGGTTCTTGTCTGTGTGCACAGTGCGGGCTGATTTCACTTTCTGGCGGGTGAGTGCCATTGTTGAGGGGCCTGTCGTGTTGCGCAGCGCGGTTTCCCAGCATTCAGCGGTTTCTACGCCGTCACACGGGCGGAAGACCATCATGTTCGGCATGGCGCGAAGGCTGGCAACGTGTTCTACAGGCTGGTGGGTCGGGCCGTCTTCACCAAGGCCGATCGAGTCATGTGTCATCACGTGGATAACGCGCTCGCCCATCAAAGCGCCGATACGGATCGCGCCGCGTGAGTAGTCTGCAAAAACAAGGAAAGTGCCCGAATAAGGGACGATACCGCCATGCAGGCTCATACCGTTCATAGCTGCGGCCATGCCGTGCTCGCGGATGCCGTAGTGGACATAGCGACCGCTCCAATTGCTCGTCGTCATGGGTGCAGTTTGCGCGGTTTTCGTGTTGTTTGATCCGGTCAGGTCAGCAGAGCCGCCCACCATTTCAGGGATCGCCTCTGTCAGTTTTTCCAGCACGGCACCGGACCATTTACGGGTCGCGTCATCTTTGCCGCCTTCGACGACAGACTTTTTATGGGCGTTGACCACATCTGATAGGTTCGCAGGCAGAGCATCACCCAGCGCATTGTCGAACGTCGCTTTGTGCGGGGATGCGTTGGCGTGTGAAGTCCAAGCGTCATAGTCAGCTTTGCTGCGTGTTCCGGCTTCCGCCCATGCTGCTTCAATATCAGATGGAATATCGAATGGGGCGTGCGGCCAGCCAATAGATTCGCGGACAGTCGCAACCTCTTCTTCGCCGTATGGGCCGCCATGGGCCGGGCCGGTGCCTGCCCGCTTTGCGCCATAGCCAATAATTGTTTTGACGGCGAGCATAACAGGCTTGTCTTGCGTTTGCGCCCAAGCCAAAGCGGCCTCGACGTCGGCTGGATCATGGCCATCAACGCGTTTTGTAGCCCAGTCAGAAGCTTCGAAACGCGCACATTGATCCGTATTATCGGCCATATCTGTGCCGCCATCAATGGTGACAGCATTATCGTCGAACAAGACGATAAGGTTAGACAGTTTCATATGGCCGGCGAGTGTAATCGCTTCCTGGCTGACGCCTTCCATCAAACACCCGTCGCCAGCTAGGACGTAAGTTTTGTGATTGACGAGATCGTCGCCAAAACGGGCGTTCAGATGACGCTCTGCCATCGCCATGCCGACAGCGGTGGCAATACCCTGGCCAAGCGGCCCGGTCGTTGTCTCAACGCCTTTGGTCACAAAATTCTCAGGATGGCCGGGCGTGCTGGCGCCGACTTGCCGGAAATTGCGGATATCGTCGCGGCTAACACTGTCATAGCCTGTGAGGTGCAGGAGCGAGTAGATCAGCATAGAGCCGTGACCTGCTGAAAGGACGAAGCGGTCACGGTCTGCCCAATCGGGGTCGGCAGGATTATGCTTCAGGAATTTGGTGAACAAGACCGTCGCAGCATCAGCCATGCCGAGCGGCAAGCCGACATGACCGGATTTAGCCGCTTCGACGGCATCGATGGACAGAGCGCGAATGGCATTTGCCATTTCTTTGTTCGAGACAGACATGAATTTCCCCTGAAATCTTTCAACACGCATTGGACATGGCGACTTGCGCTGTCAAGGCTGGCAGCGTCGAGTCTATTGAGTTTTCAGCATAATAAATGCAAACGGAATAATATGAATGCGATAGATCAAGCCACTGCACGCCTCGATAAGGCGCTTTCACGTCTAGAGGGCGCGGTCGGCGGCTTGTTTGAGCGTTCAGGCGATCCTGCACTGGCGAGGCGCGAGCTGACGGCGATGATGAAGGATCGGGCGCAGCTTGCTGAACAGCTTGACGAGTCGCTTGCGCGTGAGAAAGAGCTACAAGCGCTAGCTAATGAGGCGTCACAGGCGCTGGGCGCTGCTATCGCTGAAGTGCGCGCGGCACTGGGCCGTGAGGGGCAGAACTAATGGCTAAGGCGGACATTACGATACGCGGCCGCGCATATTCGGTTGCATGTGCGCCCGGACAAGAAGCGAGACTTGTCGCACTTTCAAAACAGCTGGACCTCCGCGTTGTTGATATTGCAGGCGCCGTTGGGGATATCGGTGATGATCGGTTACTTCTGATCGCTGCGCTCGCGCTGCTGGATGAGTTGGATGCTGCAAAGCGCGGCCATTCTGCGACTGTTGGTCCGGGAATAGAGACAGCTGCGCAAGCCATAAGCGATGCAGCAACGCGCATTGATGCGCTTGCGGCGCGTATCGAGGCTGATTCATGACCCAGCCTGACCTTACGGTCTTGATCCCGTTCTATAATGAAGAGGGCAATATTTTCCCTTTGCTAGAAGAAGTGCACGAAGCGCTTGCGGGGATCGCTTTCGATATTGTTTGCGTCAATGATTGCTCTGACGACACAACGGCTGCTGAGCTTGCCGCGGCAAAAGAGAAGTGGCCTGAGACCGTAACAGTCTTCAGCCACATCGCGCGGGCGGGGAAATCGGCTGCTTTGTTTACAGGGCTCAAAGCCGTTCGTGGAACCTGGACGCAGCTTCTTGATGGCGATGGCCAGAATGACATCAACGATACAGCCCGGCTTTGGCCAGAGCTAATCGCGGGGCAAGATAACGGCAAGCTGGGCATTATCGCGGGCAAAAGAAACAGCCGAAACGATAGCGGGTTTAAGTGGTTGCAATCGCGTGTTGCTAATGGTGTGCGGCGTTTTATGTTGCGCGATGATGCAACGGATACTGGGTGTGGCTGGAAGCTGATTCGGACCGAAGCGTTTAAAGAGCTTCCGTATTTTGCCAGTATGCACCGTTTCTTGCCGGCCTTAATTAAGCGCGCGGGTTGGGATGTCCACGAAGCTTTGGTCAATGATCGCGCGCGATGGCACGGGCAATCGAAGTATGGTTTTTTGGGGCGTTTGGGAGCGGGCATATTTGACCTTCTTGGCATGTTCTGGTTGACACGTCGTGGGGGACAGGGCGTGGCAAAAGAGTGGGACGATCCAAGAGCGGGTCATTCATGAAAACTTCTATACGAGAGTTTCTGTCCAAAGCGCGTTTGTTTGAGGTGCTATCGGATGAGGCTGTTTCGGATTTATCAGGCCGCGCTGAATGGCATGATCTGGATGCGGATACGGTTGTTTTCTATCAAGGTGACGAGGCCGAACGAGTCTACGTGATTATCTCTGGTGAGGTAACAATTGAGACGGTATCGACTGAAGGGCGTGTGGTTTCGATCGCGAGCCTTGAAAGAGGCGATGTCTTTGGTGAAATGGCAGTACTCGACCGCGGAAAGCGCAGTGCCAATGTACGCACATTGCGCCCGACCAAATTGATGTCGCTCACGAGTTCAACATTTTTGCGAGTAATTTCAGAGAATTCAGATTTTGCCATGAAGATCATCCAAGATCTCGTGCAGCGCTTGCGAAATACGGACATGCAAATTGAGGCGATCACTCTATTGCCTCTGCGCAGCCGTCTCGCCTCTCTCCTATTGGACTTAAATAGAATGCATGGGAGCCAGATCTCAATCACACAGTCAGACCTTGCTGAACGACTTTCGGCGACACGTGAGAAAGTGAATGTGAATCTTCAAACATTGCGGGAAATGGGCGCGGTCAATCTAGGGCGAGGCAAAATCGAAATACTTAGTACGATAAAGCTAGAGTCCGTTATCGGCTAATTGCCGCTTTAGAATATGGATGCATTCTAAGCTTAGATATGCCATACGGCATATCTGATTGAGATTGCTGACTAGGGGATTAGTTTGGTTCAGAAAAGCCCAGACATTCCAGGCGGTAAGCAAGGCAATCGGCGCTTAACGACCGTTATGGCGATAGATGTCTGTGGTTACTCAGCATTGTCAGAGCGCGATGAGCAAAAAGCCATTCAAGTTGTTCAACGCGTGTCTGCAATTTTGGACAGGGTTACGCAGAAATATAATGGACGCCGATTCCATAAGGCAGGTGATGGCTTTTTAGTCGAGTTCCAAACCGCAAGCGACAATTTGAACGCGGCATTAGAGATAACTGAAGACATTCGCTCTGACTCCGATTTGCAAATATTGGAGCCGACTGTTTGTAGAATTGGTCTGCATGCAGGCGAAGTTACCGAGCAGCAAGATGGCGACTTACTTGGGCACGGCGTGAATATCGCTGCGCGTTTGCAAGGTGAGGCTGATGAGGGCGGTATTCTCGCATCCTCCAATTTCATGAATCTTGTGTCGCGTGATTTCACAGGCCGTAAACGTCGGCGTGGATTTTTAGCGCTTAAGAATATAAGTGAGCCTGTTGAGGCGTTTGATATTCAGGGTGCCGTCGGCAGATGGGCCCGACTTATAAAGCAGGGCCAGCGCTTTTTGAAACGTAACAGTATTGCCCTTGGCCTATTTCTGGTCGCCATGTGCGCAATTGGGCTTCTGTTTCATTCAACGATACGAAGCGCTCAAATTAACGAGTTACAAAAACGCGTGGACTCTTTATTGGAGCGCGGGCTCCAAGGAAGCGATGGATACAGTATTAATCCAGTTGATAGCGCCTATATGCGCGGTATGCTTGGCCGCTTAGCCGCGTCAGGCAAAACTTCTGATAAAGCAAGTTTTGCAATGCTTGAGGCTGGTAATATCGACGGTGCAATTGCAATTCTTACAGAGGCAATGGGGGAGATATCTCCTGAAGACTCTGATTATTTAACGAACCTCCATCAGATCGGAGCGTTGGCGATGCATCATGATGCAAGCAGAGCCGCCGCAATATTTGAAACTATTCTCTTAAAAGACCCAAGAGATGCGGATGCAATGGTTTTTCTGGGTCACTCGAATGTTGGTGTTGAACGAAGTGAGGTTTTATGGCGCCGCGCAGTCCAGACAGGGCGCTTAAGTGAAGAGCAAAGGCTCCAGGTCAAAATCGACCTCGCCTACAATAATCTGATACTCGGTAATCCATCACGGGCCCTTGAAGAGTTGTTAGCATTAGAGCCTGAGATCAAAGCGCTAAACAAGACTTATTTGACCGAGTCTTTTCACTCAGACAGGGGGATGATCCTTGAACGGCTTGATCGCTTGATCGAGGCTGAAGCAGATTTGCTTTATGCAATCGATCTTCAGAAGAAATTTGGCTACGATTACAACACCGAGCGTGCTTACAACGTGCTTGGGTTTATTGCCATGAAGCGAGCGGAGACCCCACGTGTTTCAGATCGCGATATATATTTGGGCCAAGCGGAAGCTTATTTCAAACTTCAATATGAAGCGGCGACACGAATTGCGAAACGCCGCAGTCAAGCAGAAGCGCTTTACTTTTTAGGTGATGTTGAACTTCAAAGAGGCAATATAAACCATGCAGAACGCGATTTCTTGCAGTCTTTTACAATCTCGCGTGAAGGCGACTTTGGAGTTTATGAATTTCTAGCTAGAGTCGGATTGGCACAGGTTGAAGCTATCCAAGGGGATAGGGCAGCGGCTTGCCGCATGCTAGAAGTTGCTTTGGATGTGCGTGTTACAAGCGAACGTTCTGAGGTCGACATAGGTCCACGCACCCAATCAAGAATAGACAGTATAGGTTGTAATATACCCTAAATGTAGCCAGCAGACTGATTGTCTGCTGGCAAACGTTTTGAATAGAATAGGCTATTGGCAAGCAAGGCCAATTTGACCGGAATTAATAAGCGCTAATATTGCCGAAACTTGTGGATCGTCGCCAGGCAGTGGATCTACAACTGGGATGACCTCACGCAAGCCCTTGGCCTCATCAATAGACTCAGCAACGCCATGCTCAACGAGTTGGGCGTCAGAATGTACGACTGGACTGCTGAGGTTCATCGTCAAAGTGACTGTTACCTGCCGGTCTTTTTCGTCGACGCTATCAAGGTTTTTCTTGCTGTAGGCATCGACGGCGCGAAGCATCAGGATTTTGAAAACAGCATTATGAAATTGGTAAATGTCGAAGAGGCCGTCAACATCAAAGCCAAGTTTTCCTAGTTTTCCATAGACCTCCATTGAGTTGTTATTTTGTGGATCGACCGTAAGTGCGAGATCTTCGAGAAGTTTTTTGTTGAACTGGCCCATTTTTTAGTCCTTCTTTTTTCGTCGTGGGAGACGAATTCCGATTGCTTTGCATCAGCTCTTAACGGCTGATATTTCCCCAATTAGGCGAGTTGTGCTGCTTTGACCGTAACGCGCGTCACTAAATTTTCTGGATCAAACCTTTTAGTTTTTTGATGTATTAACGATTCCACAGCCTACGTTAATAAAAACAACCGAAGGTAGAAAATAGAAAAATATTCGGTTTTTGTTAGTAATTCAACTTTAAATAGATATTTGTCGCAGGCGGTGCTCCATGCCGTACCGGACAAGCTCATTGCTCGGGTTTTTCCGCCCCTCTGACCCGAGCACACTTTTGGGATGCACCTGAATGGTGCATCCCATTTTTTTGAGGCCAAGAAAAAAGCGCGGCTCTTACGAACCGCGCTTCTGTCTTTTGAATGTGTAGATCGCTTATTTGCGCCAGACCGCAGCCATTGCCGGATCTTCTTCTTCGCCTGTATATTTGCGGGTCTCAGCGCGGCCCACAACCATATGGTGAACTTCATCAGGACCATCCGCAAGGCGAAGTGTACGCTGGCTTGTGTACATACCAGCAAGCGGCGTCCATTGAGACACACCCGTCGCGCCGTGGATTTGGATCGCATCATCGATGATTTGACAGACACGCTCTGGTACCATCGCTTTCACCATAGAAATCCACACACGGGCTTCGGCGTTGCCAAGAACGTCCATGGCTTTCGCTGCCTTAAGGACCATCATGCGCATAGCTTCGATTTCAATGCGGGCGCGTGAGACTTTCTCGATGTTGCCACCAAGCTTGATCAAATCACGTCCAAAGGCCTGACGACCCATGCCGCGAATAACCATGAGGTCTAGGGCCTTCTCGGCAGCGCCAATTGAACGCATGCAGTGGTGTATACGGCCTGGCCCGAGGCGCAGTTGTGAGATTTCAAAGCCGCGACCTTCGCCGAGCAGCATATTCTCTTTTGGAACACGGACATTGTCGAACACAATGTGCATATGGCCATGCGGCGCATCTGGATTGCCAAAGACCTGCATGCCTTCCAGAATTTTTACGCCGGGAGTGTCTGTCGGCACAAGTATCTGAGATTGCTGTTTGTGCGGCTCTGCGTCCGGGCTGGTTTTGACCATTGTAATCATGATCTTACAGCGTGGATCGCCTGCGCCAGAAATGTAGAATTTCTCACCATTGATGACCCACTCGTCGCCATCAAGAACAGCGCTTGTTGAGACATTCTTAGCATCAGATGATGGGATGCCCGGTTCAGTCATCGCGAAGGCCGAACGGATTTTCCCTTCAAGGAGCGGCTTGAGCCACGTCTCTTTTTGCTCTGGCGTGCCGACACGCTCGAGCACTTCCATATTACCTGTGTCTGGGGCTGCACAGTTCATCATTTCTGATGCGAGTGGGCATTTGCCAAGTTCAGCAGCAATATAAGCGTAATCGAGGTTTGAAAGGCCCTCACCGGTCTCTGCGTCTGGAAGGAAGAAGTTCCATAAGCCCTGCTTGCGCGCAGCATCTTTGCCTTTTTCAAGTGCTTCAGTTTGGCCGGGCGTGTAAGACCAGATGTCTTCCTTGCCTTTGCCAGCTTCGAGATACTCTTGATAAAGTGGGATCGCAGTGTTTTGAACGAAAGCCTTGACTTGCTCGTAGAGTGGGCGCGCTTCTTCTGACATGCGTAGATCAAATAGATCGCCTTGCATCTCGCTAGGTCCTGATTCTGTGTATGCCATGTAGTATCCTCGTTCGTACGGTGTTTAGCTGATCTTATGGTATGACGTGCGCGTAAACTTGTAAAACCATATCGCGGGGGAAGGCGCGGCGGGGTGTCATACGTAGAAACCGAGGGTTGTGGGTCTGACTTATCCACAAGCGGATTGGCTGCTTCTGGTTAGAAAAATGAATCAGTATATGCCGTGCCAATGCCTGCTTTTGCTGCCGCCATTATCCTCGTCACAACTTTGGTGACATCTTTCATTTCTGGTATTTTTGGAATGGCAGGTGGTTTGATCTTAATGGGTGTCTTGGCGGCGCTGGTAAGTGTTGCCATGGCGATGATTATTCATGGCTTAATTCAAATGATTGCCAACGGTTACCGCGCCATTTTGCTGAGGGGTCACATCGATTGGCGGGTTTTTGGGCTCTATTGCACAGGCGCTACTGTCGGCGTTGTGGCCTTATTTGCGGTAAGCCTATTCTTGGACTGGGTCCCTGATAAACGCGCTCTTTATTTGCTATTAGGCTTAACCCCTCTATTGGTTTGGTTGCCCAAAGAGCGCTTACATCTGGATATCAAGCGAACCGATCACGCGATTATCGCTGGCTTTGGTGTGCAGGGATTGAATACGTTAGCGGGCGTCGCTGGTCCGCTGCTTGATCTCTTTTTCGTTAGAGCAGAGATGACGCGCCAAGAGATCGTGGCGACCAAATCAGTGACACAGGCACTGAGTCATTTGGTGAAGGTTGGCTTCTGGACCGTACCTTTGGTTAGTGCAGCAGGCTGGAGCGCTATGCCACCTTGGTGGCTGATCGCGGCGGCTATACCGATGTCGATGACAGGCACGCGCCTCGGAAAGATGATCTTAGAGCGAATGACGGACACGAATTTCAAGGCGTGGATGAAGGGACTCGTGACCGTCATTGGCTGCGTTTATTTGCTGCGTGCGGCGGGGATCTTTTAGGCGGGCAGCGATGCTTTGATGTTCGCAAGTGTTGTTTCGCGTAGCAAAAGCTTGTTTCCGGTCAGCGACGTGCCTGAGAGGGGCTTGATGCCTTCGGCATATTTTAGCGCAGTGGCGAGGACGGCATCTGGTGAGACAACCATGTCAAGATATCCGGCTTTGCGGGCATCCTCTGGTCCGAACAGCTCGCCGAAGACCATTGACCGTGTTTTGTAGTCATCTGCGACGCGCGCTTTGACGAGTTCTGATGCGAAGATTGGGAGGACCATGTTAATCTGGGTCTCGTTCGCACCGATTTTAAAATCGCCTTCTGCACCAATCCGAAGGTCGCAAGAGAGCAGTATGAAGCAGCCCATGGCGACGCCGTGACCCGTACAGGCGCCGATAACGGGCATTGGGAAACTATAAAGGCGATGGGCGAGTTTGCCGCCACCATCGACGAGGGCTTTAACCTGCTCACCTGGTAAACTCATCATGAGTTTGAGGTCGAAGCCGCCGGAAAAGCGCTTTTCACGGCCTGTGATAATAACCACTTTCGCATTTTTTTCCGCTTCATCGAGGCAGGCATGAAGTGCTTCCAGCATTGGCGGGTTGATGGCATTTGCTTTGCCGTCATCCATTGTGATTGTGGCGATTTCGTTTTCAATTTTGATGGTAGCTGGTGCGGTCATGGCGGATCTCCTTAATTTTGAGATCAATAAACGTGGGTCGCGCAAGGGGAGGCAAGACCTATTTGCGGCGAGACTTGAAGAAGGATTTCAAGAGATCCGATGCTGCGCGCGCATTAGCGTGATCTTGCTCTATCTCTGGCCGCCAATGGCATGAAGGCGTTTCAAAGAATCTGGGGCCATTGATCACTGCGCCGCCTTTTGGATCACCCGCAGCGAAAACTAGTTTGGATAGGCGTGCAAAGCTTATCGCGCCCGCGCACATGGTGCAGGGCTCAAGCGTTACATAAAGTTCCAAGTCGGGCAGGCGGTAATTCCCAATCTTAGTTGCGGCAGCGCGAATAGCCGCGATCTCCGCATGCGCTGTCGGGTCATGTCCGGCTATTGGCGCGTTCCGGCCCTCGGCAATAATCGTGTTTGAGGCGGGGTCGACAATTACAGCGCCAACCGGCACTTCGCCTTCGCGCGCAGCTTGGGCGGCAAGTTCGAGGGCGCGGGCCATATGGGCTTGCGTGTCGGTCATATCTTCCCCATCGCGCCAAGCCGCCTTAAACGCAAGGCATGCGTATCGTATCAGGACAGTTCAAGGGTCGGCCTATCGTTGCGCCGAAGACTAAAAATACACGTCCGACATCTGATCGTGCGCGCGAGAGCCTTTTCAATATTCTGGCGCATGCAGCATGGGCGCCTCACTTAGAAGGCACGCGCGTATTGGACCTATTTGCTGGGTCAGGCGGTCTAGGGTTTGAGGCTATGTCTCGCGGGGCCGAGTATTGTCTCTTTGTTGAGACAGCACATGCTGCACGCGGCGCGATAACGAGCAATATTGAAACGCTTGACTTGTCTAGGTCGACTAAGATTCATCGCCGAAGCGCGGTGGATCTAGGTGCGCTATCTGAGCCAGTGCCATTCGACCTGATCTTTATGGACCCGCCATACAATAAGGGTCTCGTCGAGCCATGTTTGCAAGGACTTGTTTTAGGGGAATGGATGTCTGACGAAGCCTTGGTCATTGTTGAAACCGCCGTTGACGAACAGCCGGACTTCACTGGCTGGCAGCTTCACGCAGACCGAAAAATTGGTGCTGCTAAAGTTTGGTTTTTGAGCCGCGCTTAAGCCTCGAGGAATTCCTTACGCAGATCGACCGCGGACTCGCCTGTGCCGAGATAGTGGGCACAACTGCCGAGCCACTCGCTCGCGGCTTCGCGGCCTTTATCGCGCAGATCGGTCAGAAAGCCCCAGCTCGTGTCATATTTTGTCTGCAGCGACAATTCTCGCAAAACCTGCCCTCCGCGCACGGCGTGGATGTTTAAGCGGGTATACTTCTTCATCATGGATTGTTTCAGCAAGCCTTCGTCGAGTAATTTTTGGACGAAGGCGATTGAACGTAACTCCCCGATGAGCGACGCATTAAAGCTGATCTCATTCAACCGATCCATGATCTCTGGAACACGCTTTGGAACACCCAACCGGGAGATCGGATTAAGGAGCACGAGCAAAACGTCTTTAGGGGCATTTTTATAAATCAGTGGGAAGAGGCTCGGATTGCCCATATATCCGCCGTCCCAATAGGCGTTTTCGCCAATCTCAACCGCTTTAAAGGTTTGGGGCAGGCAGGCTGATGCAAGAACAGCGTCGCGGGTGATTTCGTGTTCTTGGAAGACTTTGACCCGTCCGGATTCGACATTTGTGGCCGATAAGAAAAGATCGAGCGGCGCAGCTCGTACTGCCTCAAAATCAATTGCTTCATCAAGGGCGTCGCGTAACGGGTTCAGGTCAAACGGGTTGAACTCATAAGGGCTTGCTATGCTTGTGAACGCCATAGCGGCTTGGAATGGACCGAAAGGCAGCATTGCTAGAGGTGTGTTTGACATCGAGAAAGCCGAGAATGGTGCCCCTTTTTCAGAGACGATCCGCCAAAACCGTTCGAGCATAAGTTTAGCACCATCGGCACCGCCCTCACTTAGGCCGTGTGCGAAAGCGACGGCGTTCATCGCCCCAGCTGATGTAGCCGTAATAGCTTTTATGTTGAGGCCCGGTTCTTCGACAAGACGATCCAGCACACCCCAGGTGAATGCGCCATGCGCACCGCCGCCTTGAAGCGCGAGACTGATTGATCTGTCTTTGGCTTTAGCCATAGTTTAAGTTCCGGTTCGTGGTCTGGCGGTGTCTTTGACATAAAGAGTTTACGGCGTCTTCAAGATAGTCTGTGCAATCTGTCTGCCATGAGTGATAAAGCAGTACCTGTTGAGGGCCTAAAGCCCGTTCCCGCCGTTGGCGTTGTCTGTTTGCGCGGCGATGAAGTGTTGCTAGTGCGCCGGGGTAATCCCCCGCGTGCAGGCGAATGGTCCATTCCAGGCGGGCGTATTGAGCCGGGTGAGACTACGATATCTGCGGCACTGCGAGAGTTGCAGGAAGAGACTTCGATTTCGGCAGAAATAATTGGGCTTGTGGACGTGGTTGATGCGATTTTTGAGAATAAAGCGGGCGATCTTGTCACCCGGCATTATGTCTTGATCGACTATGTTGCCAGATGGGTGTCAGGTCAGCCGGTTGCAGGTGATGATGCCAATGAGGCCAAGTTTTTTGGTTCAGATGAGATCCAAAGCTTAGGTCTATGGGATGAAACACTTCGTGTAATTGAGTCTGGGCGAGTGATTGCCTTACAAGATAGGGAGGCATAGGGCAGGGTATGGATTCGCTCATGCATCTTCTTTCACAGGTCTTTGGCTTCTTTGGGGCGCAAGCTCAAGATCAAGAGGACGCGGCGAGCGATCCGATAGACGCTATTACTGAGACGACAGAACAGGCAGCTGAAGCGGCTGGGGAGTTGGTCGATTGGATAGGCTCGGGTGAACTGAGCGCCATCATTGCGATTGCCATGGTGATTAGTCTGACGATATTACAGCGTGCGGTACGTTGGGCAATCCTAAAAGGTATTGTTCGCCTGCCGAGTGCTGACGATTATTCAATTTCTGCTTTGTTGCAGCGCGTCGTCAAGCGCTTCCATATCTATTTCATGATCTCGATTTCGCTCTGGATCACTAATCAAGTTATGGACTTACCAGCGGCCGTCTCGGGGTTTATCCAGATTATCTGTGTCCTTGCTGCTGTATTGCAGGTTGCTGAGTGGGTTCAAGAGTTCGCTGTTTCTGCAATCAAGCGTAATGTCGCCCGCTCCAGCGGTGATGCGCGGGCTTTGGCATCGGCTTTTAATATCATTAAGTGGTTCATCAGCGCTGTAATCTGGTCGATTGCGCTGATGCTTATTCTGTCGAACATTGGGGCAGATATTACACCGCTTATTGCAGGTTTGGGTATTGGCGGTATCGCGATCGGTATTGCAGCGCAGGGTATATTTAGCGATCTGTTCTCATCCATTTCAATCGTTATGGATAAACCGTTTCAGGTTGGCGACACTGTTAGGTACGGCGAGAGCTGGGGTGTAATCGAGGATATTGGTTTAAAAACGACCCGCATTCGCTCCAAATCTGGCGAGCAGATTATTATTTCGAACACGAACCTGCTCGACCAAGAAATACATAATATGGCGCGGATGGCGCGGCGGAGAATAGAAGTACAATTCGGGTTTATTTATCAGACGTCTCCTGACCTTGCGGAAATGGTTCCTGAGATTGTTGGGAAGATTGTGAAGGACGTACAAGCCGTTGAGTTTGAACGTTGCGGCATGTCCGGGTTTGGACCAAGCTCTATAGATTACACCTTAGTTTTTTTCTCTCTTCAGCCAGACTTTAATCGCTCTATGGCTGCGCGGTCTCGGGTCTTGCTGGCTTTATTTAAAGGCTTGCAGGAGGAAGGGTTGGAGTTTGCTTATCCAACGCAGACGCTTTTCATTGAGGGTATGGGTAAAGGCGAGGCCTAGGTTTGGACTTTATTCGACTGTCCAACCGCGCGGTGTTTTTCGGGCTTCAAAGGTCATCCCCTCGCCGTCGGCAGTTTCATGAATAGTCGTTTTTGGCTCATTTGTTTTGCCTGACAAACGCGTCATCAAGGCAATTGAGGCCAATACGATACCAGCCGCTGCCGTTGCTATGGCAATGATGCCGGCCATAATAATGATTGCAATTGCGAGCGCGCCTTTTGTAAGCCACACACCAGCGCGGCGCAGGAATGCGAACATATTATCTGGAAAGCCTAATGGCGCGCTTTGCGTTGCAGTCATGATTTACCTCTTGGCAATAGAATGGGGCGGTGATCCAGCTTCGTCAATGCAAGTGGTATGACGTTTTCTCAATTAATTGCGATGAGCCCTCGTTCGGCTTTTATACGGGCATAAGCGCCGGTAATTGTGGCAGCCTTATCATGCGCAGCGCTTTCAAACTCACGCGGAGCACCGTGATAAACAACCAAGTCAGGGTGATTATCAGCCATCAGGCGTCTGTATGTCTTACGAATTTCGTCAAAATCAGCGTCATGAGCCACGCCAAGCACATGGTAGGGATCGTCGCGATCAGGGCCCATGTGGCCAGCTTTAATGCGCCTGAAGGTTGCTTCTGTGAAACCGAAAGCTTGTGAAACGGTCTCTAAATAAACGAGTTCATCATCGGTTACGACGCCATCTGCGGTTGCAATCATAAAGAGGCCATCGAGCACGCCTTCGAGGAGGCAGGGCCGGTTTTGATACTTGCGACCGATCTTACGCGCGTAAGATTCATAGCCTTTGACGGTTTGCTGCGCGAGACGAAAGACACGTCGTACGGCGTTGGCATCTTTGGGTGCGGTCCTAAAGACGCGTGAGAAAACCATGATCTCATCATCGGTTACACGGCCGTCAGCCATCGCCATCTTAGCGCCTAGACCAACAACAGCCGCGGTAAAGCCGACATCATTTGGATCGGGCGCACATTCGAGATCATTCGGAACGGGGTCATCAACCACATCCACGTCAAATAAGCGTTTCCCGCTATCGATAAGCCTCTGCCAAAGCGACATGAATACACCTATAGCGCGTATTGATTAAAAGTTGAGTGACTATTGTGACACGCCGGTAAAAGGCCTGATCAAGCTAAATAATTAAAATAGAGTCATATATAAACCATTTTGTATGCGAGGGCGTAGAGGATATGACGCCGACATAATTCGGGTCATAACCAGACTTGGAGATTTCTCTCGTGAAACTCGCAACCCTTATGATTTCCGCCAGCCTTTTTGCCGCTCCAGCCTTCGCAGGTGAGTGCTCAAGCAAGAACAAAGCACATGCAACACCAGCAAGCTACACAACAGCCGTTGCAGGTGAAACTTACACGAAAGTGAAGACTGACATTGTTGAAACTGCACAGGCTGCAGGTTCATTCAATACACTGCTCGCCGCTGCTGATGCCGCTGGTCTCGTAGGTGCACTCCAAGGCGAAGGTCCGCTCACGGTCTTCGCACCAACAGACGAAGCGTTTGCAGCGCTGCCAGCTGGTACAGTTGAGACATTGCTTAAGCCAGAGAACAAAGACGCGCTTGCAGGCATTCTCAAGCTGCACGTCATCTCGGGCAAAGTGAAAGCAGGCGACCTTGTCGGTAAGACAACTGTTGCGACTACACTAAATGGTGATTTGTCTGTGAACGGCACAGATGGTGTTGTGGTGACAGCGCCGGGTTCGACAGCCACTGTTGTCGCGGCAGACGTGAAAGCCTCTAACGGCATCATTCACGTCATCGACACGGTTTTGTTGCCTGCAAGCTAAGCGCGCAATCAACAAGCCCCTCCCTGGGAAGCTTCGTCCCCCCATTGCCGCTTCCCGGGTTGTCCCGTCAGTCTTTCCCAGACTGGCGGGACATTTCTTTGTGTAACAGGTATTACAGTTTACGAGACTTTATATTCTATTTTAGGTAGAGTTAATTCGTCATTAATCATATAAAATCAATGTTGTAGTTGCAGGGGCACTGCTCACTAATAGGGGTTTGACATGCAAAACTATTTCGCAAAAGACGGTGCACGCGCGTTGCAACAACGTATCAAGGATTATTGGCAAGAGCGCGGCTACGATATCCAAGTTGACGTCGTACCAAGCGAGTATGACGCCAAGGTTCGATCAGTGCGTTACGATGTCCGCAGTCAATTACGTAACGGTATGCCGCCGCGCCGAAAGGCTGGCTAAGATTTAGAAGCCTTGGTTTGAGCCGCTTTTAAATCAGCCACTTCTTTTTTAAGGTCCACCAGCAGCGCGATAATTTCGTCTCGCTCTTTGTCGGCTTCGTCAAATTCTTCATCTAGCTCTTCTTCGATATCATCGAGGTGCTCTTCAGTCGCGGCGCGTTGATCGGCTGCGAGCGCATCAACGATAAGCGCGATGAAGAGATTGAGGACCGCAAAGCTCGCAACAAAGATGAAAATCAGAAAGAAAAACGGTGCATAGGGATGGCCGTCATCTACGACTTTTTGGACCACTTCAAACCGCCATCCATCCATCGTCATAACTTGGAAAAGGGAATAGGCAGAGCTTGGAAGGTCACCGAAGAGCTGAACCACTTCTGGATTATCTGTGTCGCCAAACATATTCGTTGCCATCACCGCGCCGACATATGTGAGAAGGGCCAGAACAGCTAATATCGCGCCCATCCCGGGCAGTGACTTTAACAGCGCTTCAGTGATCCGCCGCATCATGGGAACAACGTGCAATAGCCTGAGAACGCGCAAGACCCGCATCGCGCGCAAGACGGAGAAGGCTTCGGCGCCCGGTAAAAGCGATATCCCAACAACGAGGAAATCAAACCAATTCCAACCTGATTTGAAGAAGCTAAATCTATACACGATCAGCTTCAGAAAAATCTCTAGCGCGAAAACAATCGTGACGGCGCGGTCGAACCAATCAAGGGAAGCAACGAGGCCCGGGTTCAGCGTTTTCTCATAAGTGAGAATGCCGAGGATAATTGCATTAATGATGATCAGGGTGGTGATCAGATTGCGAAAAAGCTTGCCCTCAATCGCTGTTTCCAGCTTTGAGTTGCTGGTCTCTAAGTCCAACGTGCCCTTTTCCATGATCGCCCCTTTTAAGCTAAGTGCGTTTTAACGCTGATCTTCTTTCGATCAATCGCTCTGCACAAAAACCTGCACACCGCGAAACCAGAAGCTTTCATCTTGCACAGCGAGGCCCGCTTGCTGGGCGCGAAATAATACCGCTTCAGGCTTTGCAATTTTCAGGCGGAAGGCAGTGATCATCTCACGGTCACCTTTGATGAAGTTAACGCCTGCCATTTTGGGGTCCTCGCCGAATATTTTACTCCATCGCGAATGTAGTGCGCCGGGGTGAGGCGAGGAAACATCCATTCCTTGGATTGCGCCTTCAATTGTATTCCACGTCCAGTCAGGCCCGCCCCAGCGCCAAGTCTCAGGAGGCCGGGGTTCGTCGATAGAGATAATGGCTGCGCCCATATCGGCGGGGTGGAAATGGCTGGCTGATATGTCTGGTAGGTCGATATTCCAGACCCTGCGAATCTTGGCTTCATCACTTGCGTCCCGCACGCGCCCAATATTGTCGGTCTGAAAGATCGCCATATAGCCGCCAGTGCTTTGTGTACGGTCTATGAAACGCTGGACGGCCGTATCAGGCTCTGTTGGGATGACGACTTCTAGGAATTGGTCGCCCAGTGCGAAGACGCCATTGGTAAGACCAAACTCGCCGACACCGGGATCAACATAACCTTCTCTGAGTCCTATGACGGTCTGTAAGCGCTTTATGTCGCTGTGTTTCTCAGACGCGAAAACGAGTTGTCGGAGGCGCAGAGGCATAATCAGCCTGCCGAGGTTGTTGTATCACTGACCACGAGCCACTCGCCGCTAACTTTGCGGAAAAGCAGCGTAAATAGCCCAGACGGCGTATCGCCATTTCGCTCTAGCGCCCAACCGCCGTGAACGACAGCGTCATCGTCGCCAATCAAACTCACCTCTAGATTCGTGAACGAGAGCGTCCCCATGGCGGCGCGGTCTTTATAGTTCGTCATGTAGCGATCAAGTGTTTGCTGCCAGCCTTTGGTGACTGTGCCACCTGACGCAAACCGCAAATCCGGGGACTGCCAATAGCCCGACATGAAGCCGGGGATGTCGCCGGAATTCCACGCTGCCTGCTGCATCTCCAAGACGGCGAGAATGCGGTCTTCCTGCGTCTCTGATGTTCCAAGGAGCTGGGTATCATTGACGTTTAGGTTAACGGTGCAGCCTGCCGCTAAGCTCGTAAGCGCTATACTCGCTAGGATAAGCTTTAACTTCATATCGGTCTCCGGCGGCCTGTTGATGGCCCTGTTATCTCTTATGAAATTCATTTACCCCATTGGACAAGTTGGCAATAGCCTCCATATCGAAGGCGTTGCAAAATTGGGGTAAACTCTATGATGATGACAGTTCTCATTCTTGCGGGATTTGTACTCCTTTTTGCAGGTGGCGAAGCGCTCGTCAGAGGGTCTGTCGGCGTTGCGCGTAAGTTTGGGATGTCAGAGCTTGTCATCGGTTTGACGCTTGTTGGTTTTGGGACCAGCCTACCGGAAATGGTCACGAGCCTTGAGGCGCTATCATCTGGTGCTGTGGGTCTATCTATCGGAAATGTTATTGGCTCAAACGTCGCCAATATTTTGTTAGTCATTGGGGCTGCAGCGTTAGTGAAGTCATTTATGACCGACCCGCGCGCCTTGATGCGGGACGGCCTCTTCATGGTGGCTGTTACGGTCGTCTTCGCTATCGTTGTTTGGTTTGACATGTTTACCCGAACAACTGGTATCTTGTTCGTTATTCTGCTTTTGGCCTATCTGATCGGGTCGGTCATTTTAGACCGTCAGACCAATAATGCCGCCGGCAGCATGCATGGTGGTGAGGCAGAAGAATTTGATAATGATGATCCGATTTGGTTGTCGGCAGTTCTGACGCTAGGCGGCATTGCGGGTGTCATTTTTGGGGCAAAATTCTTGGTCTCTGGTGGGTCAGATGCGGCGCGTCTATTTGGTGTATCAGAAACGGTTATTGGTATCTCAATAGTCGCCATCGGCACGAGTTTACCTGAACTGGTGACGTCGGTCATGGCGGCGCGCAAAGGCAAGGCTGATGTCGCGCTTGGCAATGTTCTGGGATCGAACGTCTTTAATATTCTCGGAATTCTCGGCGTGTCTGCGATTGTTTTCCCGTTCTCAATTGCTGGCGAAGGCAGCCTATTGGGCGAGACGCCGCTCGAAGTTATCGCTATGCAAACCGGAAGTCTGGTTTCGATGCTGGATATTGGCGCATTGGCGCTTTCGGTTATCTTGCTCGGCCTGTTTGCTTATACGGGTAAGAAGTTAGCGCGCTGGGAAGGCGCTGTGCTTTTGGCAGGATACTTCCTTTATTTAGGTATGCGCTTTGAGTTTATTCCATCGCTCTCAGCGCTTGGTATTGGAGGCTGATATGTCAGACAAAGATATTTATTCCGGCCTAGATCAACTCGGAAAACAGATCGGTGCGCCAACGTCGCCAGACGATGCAACGCTTGAGCGTGTGCCAAACCCGCATCCCGATACGCTTTATTTGGCGCGGTTTGTTTGTCCTGAGTTCACCTCGCTGTGCCCTGTCACGAACCAACCGGATTTTGCGCATTTGGTAATTGATTACGCGCCGGGTGAGTGGCTTGTTGAGAGTAAGAGTCTCAAGCTTTACCTGACCAGCTTCCGTAATCACGGTGGCTTCCATGAGGATTGTACACTGCGGGTTGGGAAAGAGATTGCAGGCTTACTGAGCCCGCGTTGGTTGCGGATTAGCGGCTACTGGTATCCGCGCGGCGGGATTCCGATTGATGTGTTCTGGCAAACCGGAAACGTGCCTGAAGGGCTGTATGTGCCAGATACAGGCGTCGCGCCCTATCGGGGACGTGGATAGCTAGAAATCGTTGCGTTTTAAGCGTGCCAAGTCATCAGGTTCCCCGATCACAGCGACTAGGTCACCAGGCTGCAAGACCTCTTTTGGTGCGGCAATGATGATTTGGCCGTCACGTTCGATCATTGCGATCAGGCAACTATCGGGCAGTTCAAAATCTGCGAGCGGTTTGCCTACATGCTCCTCTAAATATGGAAAATCACTAATTGGCGCGTGTAAGAAATGATCATCCCGCATCAGGATTTCATTCATTTCCCGATCTGAACTTGCGGCGAGCCAGCGGCGGTCGAAGTCATAAGCCTGTACAACTTCAGCCAAGTGACCTGCCAAACGAAGATCGAGACCTGCGGGGCGTTTAGGGCACAGAAGCATCATGATCGTATGGGTTTCGCCAATGCCATCGGCCGAAATTGTTGTGTTCGGCCCAAACTTGAAAACGACGAGCTCCGGTCGTTTTAGGGATTCGTGACTTCGATAGGCGAGTAGAACGCGTTCGCTTAAAGGGTGCAGCGTTGCAGCGTTTGCAGAGAAGACTTGCTCAAGGGCTTCACGTTCCATCTCAAATGCTGAGTGGGCAATGTTTTTTGTCTCTTCGACGATCATTTCACGGGAGTATGAGCCGACTGTATATGTGTGCACCACGCAGCGTGCGATGAGGCTTTCATATGACAGGTTCTCGTCTTGTGTACGATCATGAATGATCGTCATCAGTTCACGTTCTAAGCCTTCATAGCGCATTTGGCCCAAACGCTCGTGAACGTGGAAAATCGCGCCGCGGCGTTGCAAGCTGCCCGCTGCATAGAACTGATACCAAAGCGCGCATCCAATGGTAAGCATCCCTGTAAAGCCAATCGCCATTAGGCCCATTTCAACAATGAGCCAGAACGAGATCAGGATGCCGATCACTTGGGTCCACGGATAAAGTGGTGACCGAAAACCGGGTTTATAGCTCGCAATTCGGCTTTCGCGCATCACGATCACGGCAAGGCATACGAGTCCGAAGAGTAAAAGCTGGAACGCTGAGGCTAGCTTTGCGACCGCTTCAACATTGAAGAGGAGTATAACGCCAATCATCGTCGCTACGGTTACCATAATGGAGAATGTCGGTGTCCCAAACTTGCCTATTTTTGCAAAGCGCGGCGGGACTAGTTTGTCCTTTGCCATAGCGAAAGGATAGCGCGAGGCTGACAGAATGCCTGCATTGCCGGTGGACGCAAACGCGGCGATAGCGGCGACTACAATTAGGATGATCCCAAAATCGTATGGGATCCAGCCTAAGAATTCGCGGCCAGCATCGGCGACAGGTGTAAGGCTGCCGTGCAACTGTTCTGGTGGGAGTAGGTTGATGATGACAATTACGCCAAGCGTATAAACGGCGGTTGCTGTGATCAGTGAGAGCACCATTCCCAGTGGTATGTTGCGGTCTGGATTTTGGATCTCTTCGGCTACGGAGGCGACCTTTGTTAAGCCCGCATAGGAAACAAATACCAAGCCAATTGTTGCGATGAATCCTACAAAGCCAGATGAGAAGAATGCTTCGTCACCATCGTTAGGTTGCCAACTTTCAGCAAGGCCTGTTTCAGCTAGCCCGAGTATTGTGAAGGCGGCCAGGATGACGACTAGCGTGCCAACTAACACGCGTTGCAACATCGTCGTTTCTTTCGCGCCAAATATGTTCACGAGGCCAAAGACGATTGTGAGAATGACGGCTAAAGCAATGATTGGGACATCGATATAGAGGCTGAGATATGCCCCCATACCAACGAGTGCAAAAGCGCTCTTGAAGATAACAGCGACCCAAGATCCTAAACCGCCGATCGTTCCAAAAAGTGGACCGAGCGCGCGGTCCAGGAAGTAATATGTGCCGCCAGCCTTTGGCATCGCGGTTGATAGCTCAGCCATGCAGAACATGGCGGGAAGAATAAGGAAGCCTGCAACTAAATAAGCAAGATAGACCGAGTCGCCTGTGTATCCCGCCGCTATGCCTGGCAGCAGGAAGAAACCAGAGCTGAACATGGCCCCGGTTGAAATCGCGTAGACATCAAAAAGCGTTAGCGTCTTTTTGAGTTTCTTTTCGTCAGCCATTATAGCCCCTTATGGGTCAGCCCATTTGCTAGATGTCGATTTAAGACGTTGTGCGATCTATCCAAGAGTAATCGTGCAACGTGTGGGCGATTTTCTATTGCTTGCTATATGGGGTGGCATGTCGGTCATGCCTCATTCATTTGGGTTCGCTAAAAAGTACGCATGATCAGAGGTTTATTTGCATTTTTTGTTTCGGGGTTAATGCTCGCACAATTGTCGGCGCAGTCCATGGAAATGTGCGACTCGAGTGAGCCTGCTTGTGTGCTTGAAGCGGCTTGGGGTGCGGCTCTGATATTGCCAGAGGATAAGCAGAAGCGTTTGGCACCATTATTTATAGAGATTGCGGCGTTAAGTGATGATGCGAGGCTCACCGAGAGATGGGCGCAACGCCTTCAAACGAAAGTGTCACATACGCCTCAAGCCTATCCTGATTTCGGTTGGACGATTGCAAAACCCATTTTGAACAAAAGCGGTGTAGACGGTTTGATCCGTTCGGCACGCGATAAGCAGGGCGATGTCAGTATCGGGCGTGCTGATGCGCTGCTAGCAGCCGGAAAAAAGCTTCAGGCTTCAGCTCCTGACGATGCTGCTAAGATCAATCAGGCGATGCTTGATATGACGATTTCGG
>JACLAD010007716.1_pt1 | contig 35131 bp, 16 predicted proteins | sample 8027901 | NCBI WGS metagenome assembly JACLAD01 (sample SAMN15725071, study PRJNA655200) | protist metagenome | isolation source: fluorescence activated cell sorting (FACS) single amplified genomes of... | place: Spain: Blaines Bay Microbial Observatory, Mediterranean Sea | collected 2016-07-05 | reverse complement strand
ACAATCTTTGTACCATCATGATTAAATCCAACTGATGTGACAACACCTGATGTATGACCTATCAATGTTAATATACATTCACCAGTATCAACATTCCATACACGTATTGTTTGATCAGCCGATCCAGATACAATCTTTGTACCATCATGATTAAATCCAACTGACCAGACATAACTTTTATGACCTATCAATGTTAATACACATTCACCAGTATCAACATTCCATACACGTATTGTTTTATCACGCGATCCAGATACGATCTTTGTACCATCATGATTAAATCCAACTGAGTTGACATATTTTGTATGACCTTTCAATGTTAATATACATTCACCAGTATCAACATTCCATACACGTATTGTATTATCATCCGATCCAGATACGATCTTTGTACCATCATGATTAAATACAACTGATCTGACATATTTTTTATGACCTTTCAATGTTAATATACATTCACCAGTATCAACATTCCATACACGTATTGTATTATCAGACGATCCAGATACGATCATTGTACCATCTTTACTAAATGCACTACAACACACACTCCCCTCATGCCCAACAAGTGTATGTAAACATTTACCACCAGCTGGTTCATATGTTTGTTGTTTTGGACACCACCATCCTTTACCACCTTTTGGTCCTTTCCATGCTTTAACGTTTTTCAACAATTCATCAATATCTTTAACATATGTCTTCTTTCCTTCATTACTACCTCGTTGGCCATCACTACCATCTCCCCCACCAGTACCTCCACCTTTTCCCCTCCCATAACCCATTAATCTGCCATATAATTGACCAGCAATTTGCAATGGACTCTTCCTTAATCCACTTTGTGACAATCGTAAAGCACTATACAACAACTGAAACGCACGATCCTTCCTAATACCCTCCCCACCACTACCAACAATTTGTAAACAATCTTTCACCAACATATGTTCCGGCCCTAATTTTGCTCGTTCCAATAAATATTCAAATTGAAACATTAAATCACGTGCAACTTTCACCATACCACCTTTACATAAATGTGTTACACAATGTTTCAATGAATATACTGATGCTTCCAACATATCTTCTGCATCATCTTCATCCTCAATTCCATTCACCTCTTCTAAAATCTCTTTGCATCGTTTTCCCAACAATTTATGTACCTTTTTGTATTTCACATAACATATTTCCTCTTTACGCTCCAAATCCACCAACCAATCTTTCACACTTTTATGAAAGACATGTAATTTACGATCACGTATTGGAAATAATAATGATAATTTAGCAACTGCTACTTTACGTTCATTTGGTTTACATTGTATTAAATAATCCAATGCTTCGACATGTATTGGTTCTTCCGCGGCCATTACTACTTCAACAATACGCCACATGACTGAATTATTTAATACATCTTCATAATTACTTCCAAATAATCGTCGAAATTGTATATCATAAAATCCAGTAATACCATCTGGAAATTCTTTTAATTCTTCTAATGATATATGATTCGATTGCATATTTAATTTTTCAACTGCATATCGTGCATATATAAATACACCATTTGATTTTTTCGATAAAATTGCAACACCTTCCTCCAATTCTTCTGGTACAATACATTCTTTCAATGCATCACCAATATATAATTGTATATCTTTCATATTTTTTTCTGAATCCGCAATTAATTCTTCTGGGTGAAATTTACCTAATTTTTTCATAATATTCACTTCAGGACGTGTAGTTAAAAAGAATCCAATCCATTCTGGTAATTCAAGAAAATGATCACGTATACAATCTAATAAATCATTTTTACCATTATGATCACATTCATCTAATGCATCAATTAAAATAATTTGACGTTTGGATGTAAATTTATCTGGGCGTTTTATATCAGCTAATGGTGCTCTTAATATTTTATCAAATAATCCTGTCACATTTAATTCACCTAAACTTGCATTAGTTAATCCTAATTCTTCTAATTTCTTACGATATTCTGGTATTTTCTCCGCTAATTGATATGCAATAGAGCATAATACATGTTTTGGATCACGTTTACGACTATCATCATGTCTACAAAAATGATGTGCAATGACAATTCCCACTCTAGTACGTACTAACATGCTCATAATGCCAGTTTTACCCATACCAGCACCACCAGATAACAGAAATATACGTGAATTTAATTTAATTTCAACCCAATTATCAAAATCATCGAAAGCCCATTTTCTTGTACCATTGTGAAAACGTACAACGGCACCATCAATTTCTAAATTGAAATTGAGAGGGTCTAAAATGTTTTTTAATGAGGTGGTAATATCGATTTGTTTTAATATTTTTTCTTGATTCTCCTCCACTCTAGTCAATCGCTTCTTCAACTCATCTAATTCCAACATTAAATCATTTTCTTTCAAATTTAAATGTTGCAATATCTCCTTTTTCAACACATCATTATTACCTTCTAATAATGTTTCCAATGCATCTTCTGATGTATTAATATTTTCAAATTTACTATGTAATTCCTCATCTTTCGCCATCAATTTTGCAACATTTACATTTGCATCAATTTGCATAGTAAAATTAACCAGTATCATGGTATCCATGATATCTTTTTTAATTTCAGTAAATTTTTCACGATCTGCTTTACCATAAAAAAATGCACTAAATGTACTTCGATTTTGTGATTCTTTTATTGTTTTCGCCGCTTCGATTAATTTAGTATTAATTAATTTTAATCGATCTTCCTTTGGAAATTGTTTTAATCCTTTTACAATACTTGTTTCAATGATTTTTAAAAAATGTAAAAAATCTTGTATTTCAGCACGTAAACGACTTGGTTCTTGACATCGATCGTAAATATTCTTACATGTTTTAATAAATAATTGTGCATATGGAATAATTTCTGCAACTACTTCGATACCATCTAATACATCGTTTAATATTGCGATTGAAGTATCGTCTAATTTTATAAATGATGGTAAACTTATCTCATTTTCTGTTGTCACTGTACCATCTTGTTGTACCATTTGTATTTCTTCTGTTGTATTATCGACAACAATGTTATTTGCTTCATCTACTGTATCAATGGCAGTTTCGGCATTGTCTAGAGTTGACTCAAGTTTGTCTTCAGGTGATTCTTCCTGTTCATTTTCCGGATCGTTTACAACATAATTATTTGTTTTTAAATCGCCTTTGTTTGTATTCTTTTTTTCTCCTGTTTTTTTTGGTATTAATATTAACCTAGAATCACTTCCAGCAACTTCACGGACAGTGTGTGAACTTTCTTTTCGTATTGAAAATGGCGCATTATTACGACTGAAATAATAATTTGTAGGTAATTTAGAGAATTCCTCACTTTCCAATAATATTTCTTTCCTTGCATCTGCTAACGTTGCATCTTCACATACATCAATGGCAACAATTGCTTCATTATTAATTACAATTGTTACAGTAAATTGTGGTATAATTTTTTTATTGCCTCTGTTTTTCGATGCACCCCCACCCATTGTTTCCAAATATTTATACAAATACACGTAAAGACTGGTTGTACATATATGTTGATATATTTTGATACAAAATAATAATAAATTCTTAAAAATGAATTGTATATATAATATTGGGAGTAAATATACGTAGATATATACATATTAATCTTTCCACCTAGTAGAAAAGTGTCTAAAATCTTTTTAAAATTGTACTTATTTTCTTTTTTATTATACTTTTCAATGTACTTTTTCCTATCAAATTCGTCCAACGCTAAATTTTAATTTTTAAGTCAAGGAAAAAGTGATAAAGGTGGTTGGAGGCAGAGCTGCCAACGTTAGCTCTTATTCCGTATTGTGTCAATCGAATTAATTGTGTCAACTTTTGTCCGTTTTTTCCATTTTGAAACTGTTAAATTTATTCATATCTAATAAAAAAATCCATTATCATAATCTACTCGAAGTGAATTTTCTGAATTTGATATTTGTTTTTTTCCAAAAAAGTCAAAAATGGAAAAATAGGACATACAAAAATTTAACTTTTGTCAGTTTCATTCAAATTTGAATACAAAATTGTCCGTTTTTTTTTTATACCAATCAAATTGCAGCATTATTTGTTGCAGAAAGTACATAATAATGTCCCAATACATGCCTAGTTAATATATGTACAACTAGATATCTTTAAATTTTATGTTTAGTGTGTAAAAATGAGGTATATGTGTGTGTGTGGAATAAGCGACTTTTTGCTTGTAAATATCCGCCTTAGAGTGCTGGTAAGCGATGTGATAGGCTAATATTATTAATTTACACTACAAAATACTACAATAAGTGTTAACATTAGGGTTGCAATGGTTTTCTATTTTTCTTGGTCTGAAAAAATACAGAAAACACAAAAACACACACACTTGCAATACACATAACTTCATCAATATATATCCGTTTCATTCAAACGAAGTACTTTTCTGTTACTTGACATACATTAGAAAACATTTACCTAACTCATACACACCCAAATATACATATATACACTTGAGATAAAAAAAACGGACAAATGTTGACATAATTCAAAAAAACCTATTTCTAACCCTATCGGTATTGCTCAAATGAAACGGTTGTGAAACGCCATATGTATGTGTGGCATGTAGGTTTTTAATGTTTGTATATCAAATAGAGGGGTAAAGGTATGTGTGTGTGAAATTTTAGTGAAAATCTTTGAATATTGAGGTGTGTGTGTAAAAAAAACGGACATTGTATAGTACATAATACAGAATAAGAGCCCATTTTGACGTTAGGATGTTGCTTTTTCCACAGGTGGTTGTTGGTTGTTTGAAAACGACCCCCATGATATTTACCTGTATTATTTTTAACGACCCCAAACAACCCCAAACGACCCTTAATAGAAATAGCAGGTACGACCCCTAACCTCCAAAACGGAAATTCCAGAAAAAATTGAAAAATATCTAAAATCTAAAAAAAATTCCACATAATTAATTTATTCATAGTTATAAAATCATTTTCATGAAAAGATATTTTTTTTATATTTGGATTAAAATAGCACTAAGATCATATAAATTATTTTGCGATTTTTACATAAGGTAAAGATCTCTAAAATTTTACTTTACATATTAGTATACAAATATAAGGTGGATTTATAAAACGACCCCGCATAGGGGAGAAAAATAGCCGAATTTGGTCAATTAAAATACGTTTTACCTTTTGCCAAAAATTTACCTTACATACTCAGGGGTCTTTAGGGGTCGTTAGGGGTCGTTAGGGGTCGTTAGGGGTCGTTGCTTTTTGGCACTTTGAACGTTAACTAACGTTAGCTAACGTTGGCAGCTCTGGTTGGAGGTGCTTTATTGTAATGCTAAATCCTCCTTATTTTGATGAAGTGATAAAAGTGCTGGTGGGTGGTTTTGGAGTTGCTGTTTTATATCAATGCTAAATCCTCCTTATCCATTTTAACGAAATCACTTCACACCTAAAACACACACCCTTAAATACAAAAGGAACGGTGGAAAAAATGAAATGACCTAATAAAATAACAAAATACTGTAAATACAACAAACATATACATACACACAACCACCACTTATAAACTCTACAACCTACTACGACTCCTTCTTGATAAACTCTATATACAACTTACAACTCCTTTGGTAACGTTCGATTATCACCAGCTAACAATAACGATCCATTCATTTGATGGTTTTTTTCCAAAGTGTTTGATATCATGTATATGGCAAACGTTCCATTAATTCTCTATATATATATATATACAATTAAAATTACCAACGCGGAATCTATACTAAACAAACAATAATTGTGACGATACAAACAAGAAGTTTTTTATAAATATGATATCTATACAATACATATACACTATATATATATTTCTATTTCTACCCTGCACATATTGTATTTTCAGAAGTCGTTCAGAGGTCGTTTTTCTTTGTTAAGTTAAAAGTAAAAATGTGTACATCGCACATCCAATTTTTCATCATTTTTATCATCGATTCGCCTATCAAATGACACATAATTTATACTTGAAAGGGACAATTAGAATACCAATAAGGTTATTTTAAAAAAAATTAAAATTTTGTGTGATTTTTTTGTTGTGCAAAAAATTGAATTTAAATTTAAAATTTGATTAAACAAATGGTGAAAGGCATGAGTAAAACGAGATATATTATTTTCTATATACATATATATATAATACACAAGGCATTGCTTTTTTTCATACATTTTATCATCTACTTTGTCTGCTAAGTTTTAATTTTGGTATACTGTATATTTTCATACATCTATTATAATTTTATTTTATTTTTTTGGTTCAAACAAATTTTTTTTAATTTTAAAAAAAAAATTTTCGTAAAATGAAGAATAATGGTGTGAAAACAAAAGCATTATCAATACAAATACAATCTTTAAACGATACGTTTGCGGATCATATACAACGATTAGCATCAAACCCGGACACGTTAACGGTTTCATGGAGATCAGCAGTGGAGGATTATTTAAGCTATGTTCGAATGTTGAAACATACATATAATCCAGATGAAGGTTATATTTATTCATGGGGTACTGGGGATTGTGCACAATTAGGACATGGTATGAATAAAGATGGTTTTTGGATTGAAAATACACGGCCAAAACAAATCAAAGCATTTAAAGTTCCAGACGTGGAGCGTATATCAGCTGGGGGAATCCATAATGTCGTGTTAACGTCAAAAGGTGAGGTATATACATGGGGTTGCAATGATGATTGGGCGCTTGGTAGAGATGGAGTAGAACATTTGCCTTTCGTAGTGCCTGGCCTAAATAAAATATCTATCATACAAGTAGGTGCTGGAGATTGTCATAGTTTAGCACTTACTAGAGATGGTCGGATATATGGATGGGGTGCATTTCGAGATAAAGATGGTAAAAAATTCTGGCCAATGCAAAGTGCAGCAAAATCGTTTAAATATACACAGAAAACACCAAAAGTAATGGATGATTTCTTAAAGAGCAAATTAAATAATAGTAAAAATAGTGAAAGAATAGTAGATATTATATGTGGCTCCTGTTTCAATTATGCTCGAGCATCAAGTGGACGTTTGTACTCATGGGGTCTTGGTGAAAGTGGTGAGCTAGGGCGCATTGTTGGTGACGTGAAAAACAAAGAGCAAGAATACAATAAAGATATAATATATAATGACCATTTATTGCCACAAATAGTGTTGCGAAAAGATGAAGAGACAGGTACAAATGTTCCTGTGCAAGGATGCAAAGCAGTTGGTTGTGGTGCATACCATACAATCTTCACTACATCGGAAGGTGATGGAAATACTGTATATGCAACAGGTTTAAATAATTACGGTCAACTTGGCTTAACAGAGGCAGAAGGTGTAGTAGAAAAATGGCGTAAAATACCAGAAGTGGTACCATTATTAAAACCATTTAATATTTGCCAAATACAAGCAGGTGAACATCATAGTGTAGTATTAACAGTGCAAGGGCAAGTGTATTCATTTGGCCGTGGTGACTCTGGCCAATTAGGCCGCAAAGGGCCAGATGATAGTAAAGGTCAAGTTCAAGAAGGTTATTTTGACTCAACTCCTGGACGTGTAGGTGCAGGAATGAAAGGCCATGCAATTAAACAAATTACATGTGGGAGTAATCATACAATATGTGTCTCAACTAGATCTAAAGTTTTTGCATGGGGGTATGGTGATAATGGTAGTTTAGGGCATGGTAAAGCGGATGGTGATTTACTTTTTCCAGAAATGATACGAGAAAAAGAATTAAAAACTGCTGAAGGTTATAGTGTTGTTCAAGTAGAGGCAGGTGGTCAACATTCATGTTTGATATTAGCTAAAAATCAAGTTGGTGGAAAGCGAAAATCGTATTGAAGGAAAAAAATATTTTTTAAAAAAAACTTCCTACACACTCAAGAGAGGGTATAAATATCATTTTTATACGCGCGTGTAAATCTTTTTACGATCTGTGGGTCCGTGTATAATTTTAATATTAATTATTTTTAAATATATGATATTTTTAAAGATTTTAGTCCTATAAATATTTTAAAGTTTTTCCCCGCACACTTAACTCTCCCTCTTTCTTTCTAACTCTTTCTTCGACTTCGTTTTTTCTTCTTGTTACCAGAATCAGCAAACTCGCCTTGTTGGGTTATACGAATTGCCATTTGTACCTCGACTGTTGGTTGAAAGCAATTAGATAATTTTTTGAAAAATGATTCTTGTGGCATTTCGCCACCATGAACTTTCATATATTCAGCAATATAATTTGCTTTGAATACTCTTCTTCCAACTTTTGCCCATCCATCTTCCCCTAAAGTAGCTTTTTGCATATTGTCTTGTAATCGAAATGCTGGAAATAAGACAAGTGGATAACGTCTGTTCAAAATATTGAATTCATCGAAATCAATCAAACCATCATCATTTTGATCAAATTCTTCCAATGCGGTTTGAAAATTTCCTGGAAACATCGGACTCGCATCGTTAACACTTTTTGCTACTTCTAGAAATTCATCCTCATCAAGTGCTCCTGATTTATCATCATCAAAGCTATCAAATGTAAAACGTAAAATTTGCTCTTTCGTATACATACAATATAGACACATCATACCAATAAATTCATTCTGATCAACTTCGCCACTACCATCTTCATCGATTAGATCAAAAATATGTTGTGTAAATGGAGTTTTCTTTTCATTTATAAATTCCATAAATTCGTCCGCATCAATTTCTCCAGATTCATCATAATCTATCATTTGAAATATCATGCATAATTTTCGTAGTTCACCTTGTTGTAATCCGATTGAATCGGCATGTGCTTGAGCATCTTCACTTAAGGCAATATTATCGACATCGAGAGAAACACAAAGTTTTCGTTTCAATTTGCCAAAAAATGTTTGTTTTTTAACTTTTTTCTTTTCCATCCGTTTCGGTAACGCCTTGGCTTTTTTTGCACCTCCTTTTGATCTGTTGCCACCTTTATTGCTACTTGCTTTTTTCTTTTTATTACTAGATCCACTCCCACCTTTCAATCTATTTGCAACTTTGCTTTGCCCTGCAGTTGGCCTTTTCTTCGATTTTCCAGGTGGTGATCGTCTATTTCCACCACCGGGTCGTTGTTGTTTACTGTTTACAGCATGTTTATATCTTTCACTGGGTCGGCTTTTTTTTTTCCCTGGCATTTTCTTTTACGTTGATAAAAGATTAATTTTACCCTGTTCTAGTGGTATTGATTTATTTTTAATTACATCTTTGTTTATATTGTTGGTGTCTATATATTTATATAGATGTGTGTGTGTTTGGATACGACACAATAGTCTATATAACGTATTATAATATGTGCCTTTTGTGTGGTTGTTGTTGTTATTATCTCTTGTTATAAAATTATAATGTATGATGATAGCATAGTGTTTGTGTGTTCTTTCATAAAGTTTCTGTCTGCCATGTCATACAGTACTATTGCATTGCTATATATTGGAAATATCAGATATACATCATGCAGTACAGATTTTGTTTTGTGTGTTCGTATGGATGAAGTTGTCATGAACAATGGTATTTCATTGCTAAATTTAATAAACTTCAATAAATCATCTGATCCATAATGATATGTCAGACATGTTAATGTTTCCCGGCATTCATCATCTGATCCAAGCTGATAAGTATGTTATACTGTAATAAATTTTCCTTTCATATTCACACCTTTCCAGCTTTATAACCTATATCTTTTCGGAAAAGTCTATAGGCCTTAACCTAGCCCGGCTAGAGCTAGTCTTACCGGTAGGGCTAGATTAAAACCTATATTAATATCGATATTATAAAATCTATATATTATATATGCTGTATGTATATCACATAATGTCAATATATAAATTTTATACTTGAAAGCCTTGGGAAAGCCGGCCAGGAAAGGAATTCCGGAAGAATTCCTCCTTTGAACAAAAAAAACTCATCATCTCATCGATTTTCAACTATGGCCAATGACACATTATTTATACTTGAAAAGGAAAGTTAGAATATATATTATACTTAAACAAATCTCTGATTTTCCTTAATAAATTGACGACTTCACAAAATTCACAAAAAAAAAATACTTTGGTTCATGAACCTTAACACACCCTATTTATAAAATGTTCCTGCGTTTCCTGTTGATGTTAATTGGGTTAGTAATGTGCCGTGTTTTTCGCTATTAAGGGCCGGCGGGCCACTCATATTGTAGAATAATAAACCAATAGTGTGTAGTGTTAAATCACAAAACAAAAAAAACCAGTCCAACAGTCCAAGGCAATTAATTTTGCACAAAATTATTAAAATATACGGTATAATATATAAAATACATGCATGCATACATTTTTTGAACATCGTTCATATTATACGTAAAGTATCTTTTTCTGATCAGTAATTATATTATATATATTAATAAATATTTAAAAAATAAACACACACACACGCCTATGAAAATTTTTAGTATTATTATATATTACGGGTAAAAGATAGTAGTATAAGAAAGATGAGTGAAAAAAATACCAGTGATGATACACTGGTTGATGAAACAAAACCAACAACATCATCTATTGATACGTCTACGAAAAAAATAGCAGCGAAGAAAGACAGTAGTGATGATGGAAGGAAAGGAAATGTGACAAAGGGATTTGTAAATGAATTATCAAAAGAAACAAGTGTAAAGAATGTTTCAACACTTCAACAAAGTGTGTTTCTGAAAACAAAAATACTCCAATCAAAAAATACAACAAATATACATGAATTAGCGTTGGAGACTATGTATCAATCAATAGAAGATGCAAAAACGGATGAAGATGCATGTTCGGCGATTTCTCCTCTTGTTAAATATTTTACCGTACATGAGACGTTCATTTTAGATTACTTACAAAGCAAAATTGCAATTAGTAAGGTAAGCATGAATCAGTACCCATATCATCTAGCTGCGAGGAAAGGATACAAGCGTACAATGAAATTGTTGTTTACATTGAAAGTCCTATCAAGTCTATCCAATAATTTAGTTGATCCTGACGATTTAACTCCTGTTGAATCTTTAATTTGGTGTATGAACCATAATAAAAAACTGGACATGGAAAAAAGGAAACAAATTTTAGTATTGATGTTAATTAATGGAGGCTTGACATTTAATCGACGGAATAAGGCAGGTAAAAATATATTTTGTCGCATGAGGGAAGCTGGTAAAGATGCTGAAATTCATGGTTGTGTGGAGGTTTTATTGCAAAGATTGCTCATTGGTGGCGAAGGTTCCATCATGCCACGAACTATGCAAATTCAACGTGCTTGTATAGAACGAGTAAATTATTTAATGAATGAGAAAAAATTAGCCAAAAGCTTTTCCTCTGCGCGATGGATATTTTATGAAAATTTTCAACCTTCGAGGGGCGTGATATATTTGAAACGACCAAAAGATGATGATTCCGTAAATTTAAAAAAACAAGAGATGACAGAGCGATACATGACGCGAAGACTAAGTAAACAATTAAGCATAGACTCGGCTAATTTGATTAATTTGATCTTTTTGGAATTTTATGATGAAGATTGTAACTTAATTGCTTACGATGACAGCAATCCAATGTTATATTTACATACGATTTTGCAATTTTCTGATCAAACGAAGGAAGAAAAAATATATAGAGATTTGAAAGAATTTTCACAACAATATATCGATTTTTCAGATGATTTAATTCCTAGTAGTAAAAGGTTGAAACAAGTGTTTCATTTATTTTATTTAGCAATGGAACTGCAGTGTTTTAATTCAGAAGATATTAAAAACTTCGAGGATTCTTCTGCTATGAAAATATTAATGAAAGCCAAGAATATGTATGTACTGGAAGAAGGAAAAACAGATGTGGATGTCGATGATGAAGAACGAAAAAAAAAAACTCCGCAAGAATCTATCTTGAACTTTAATAACTTTTTCAGATATGTACAATTAAAATGGTCACGTGGACCTCAATTAATTTATCACAAAAACCATGCAGAACAAGCAAAAATTGAAAGTCATAATGGTAGATGGCTTGGAATAGATATGGAAAATGGTCGAGAGGCATTCAAAAAGAAACGTTTAAATGAAGGCAAGACAACAATTGATGGTATGATTTCCAAACGAGCCCAATCAGGAACATTTTTTGTATCAAATATTGTTAAACCAGTAGTAGAAGCAGGTTGTGGAGAAGTCATTTGTCATTGCGTAAATGATGTTCAAAGGCGAGATATAATCGAAATTTTACGATTTGCACCTATAGCTATATGTCATCACATATTATTCAAGCAATCAACGGAAAAGATATATGAACAACTTTTAGTAGCTGCATGCCATTACACTGTAAGTATGACATATATTCCATTAATATATATATATATATGCACTAACAAATTGTTTGTTATATAATAATGCTCCTCCACACAGGGCTTTAAAAATGCTATGCGAATGGTAACATTATTGATAGAAAAAAATGTCTCCATTGATAATATTGAAAAACAAGGAATTTACTTGATTGATGCAGCCAGTAATGCCCAAAATTTAGATTTGGTCTCCTTTTTACTAACACATGGCGCAACGTTGCGATTAGAGGCATTAGAAACATTAGTAGTTGGATTCGAAGATCGAGAATATCATTCCAGTAAACGGGAACAGGTAGAAGAAAGAGAAGTCCGATTAGGTAATTTCAATCTTTTATTTAAAACCATTTTAATGTGTGGTGCTGTTCATGGTAGCTTGACTGCTGGTTTATTATTACTAATGGAAACGGAGGCAAAAAAGTTTAAAAATAAATGGTATAGTTATCACATAACGTCACTTGATGAGAACAAATTAAGCGCAATGCATTATGCAGCAATGCATGGTCAAGAAAAAACCATTTCGTTATTATGCAGGCATGGGGGAAAACCTCTTATTCATACATCGAACTTTTTGCCGGGGCTACATCAAACAATTGTGGCAAATCATCGTTTGTTTCGTGGTTACACTCCGTTGGCACTTGCTGTGCAAAATCGACATGTTGAATGTGTCAAGACACTGTTAAGTCTCGGTGCCGATCCATTTGCTTCCAGTGGGGCATCAGTTTTAAATTTAAATCCTGCATGTCCATATTGGCTTAGTCTTGATGTAAAAATAATTAGATCTTGGCATGCTGTAGAAGGTTGGATAAATGATGAATCAGAAAAATTTTGCTTTAACTGCCATGCCAAATTTACAGTGTTATACAAAAGTCACCGATGTAAATTTTGTGACCATATATTGTGCAAAAATTGTTCGCGGTGGAATATTATAGGGTTGAGAGCCTGTGAAAAATGTGCATTAGATTATGAGAATGCTGACAGCCCAGAAGATTATGTTCAAATTATGAGATCGCGTACATTGGATGAAGGTGAAGAAGGGACAAAAGGAGATATGATATCACCGCATACTCAATCGACTTATGTCATTCCTAAATTGTCAGAACCTTTCCATGTTGACAGCGCTAATACACGAAAAGGGATTCTGAATATAATGTTTTCTGAGACAAGACTTGATGATTTTTTAACTGTGAAGCGTCAACGAGTTGTTTTACGTCGTTGGAAAAAATTTCTTGAACAAGCACAGGAAGGAGAATTGTCTCTTGGTGGTAACGTTGATGAAGACTCGTCGCATTATTTTGAAAAATACTTTGATTCAAATAAAGAAAATATAATAGAAACGAAAGTTGCAGCTATTAATGGACTAATGGAACATCATTCTAAAGTGCAAGGTTTGCGACTGCGTTTTTCATACACTACTTTTTTTGTGAAAGTAATCTACTTTTGTTTGTACATATTTATTGCATTCATTGTATCCTCGGCTGTGCTACATTTCAACGGTAGTAATTCTTCGATGGCTAAACGCATTAGATACGCCTTGACCAAGGAAACAAGAGGTTTAACATTGGGTGAATCTCCTGCATCATTGTGGTCATGGATCGAAGGTGATTTCTTTCCAAAGGCTTTACCAAATATATATGATAAATATACTCGGATTGGAATAGTTCGAGTGGTACAAACTAGGCATGTGAACATTAATTCTCAGCACAATGGAACACAAATTGAAAGGCTTCAATTGGTTCCTTCCATTCATAGACATTCAAATAGTATGGAACCCTGGGGTGGAGGTGTAAAAGGCAAAACGTTTGTCCCAAAAGAGAACAACGGAAAATATATTATCGATATAGATCCTAATGATCGTTCCACATTACAAAATTTACGAAACGATACGTTCTTGGATAATCGTACAAAAGAAGTTGGTTTAAAGTTTATGGTGTACTCTGCAAATCTAGAGATGTATTGCATAACTCACTTAAAATTTACGTATGATGTAGGAGGTATTTGGAAAAGCAATGTTTTGTATAACGTATTTTATGGTGATGTTTCAGTTTCATCAATGCCCTGGTTTTCAGTTGTAACCGGGGTATTGTTCATTGCATACGTCCTTATCGAGTTAATATCATTAGTTCAAGGTTACATTGAAACATGTCCTACAAGATTAAAATTTATATATACGACAAATTCAATTTCTAAATCAAACAAGGAAGTGGAACATTCTTTGACAAAGGCTGCTAGATCTAGTTTTATAAATAGAACATTTGAAGCATTTCAACATCGTTCGCCATATGAAGATGGAAAAAAAATATCTTGCAGAGATAGATGGAAACTTTTTAGTAGATTGTTTAAACCAATGTTAAGTGAATTTATTATTATTGCAAGATTTGCAAAAATTGTATACGTCGGAATATCAGCTGGACAAGTAGTTTGCTTTTTTATATTGAGCCATTTGACACAATCTACAAATGCTATGTTAAGATCAACACCAAATTTGGAATATTATGAAAGTTTAGAAGAAATTGCAAATATATCTTACCTGTTTCGTATCTTTTTTTCTGCGTTTCTAATCCTTTCAACATTACAATTCTTGCAAAATTTGTCAAGACTTCCTATAATTGGCAAATATATATTAGCAATGAGAAATACAATACAATCAATGTCATTCATTTCATTTACTGCGCTATTCATTGTCTTAATTTTTGTTTTGTCGCAAACATATTATATAATGCTGAACGAACAAGGTGAATGGAACGGTTTTTCAGATTCATTTAATCTATTGTTCAGCCTCGGTGTACTTGGTGATTATGAAAATAGTATATACATGCCTGAAAACACTTTAAACGGTGAAGATAATGGATGGTTATACATGCTTTCAATGATTGTCCAGTTTGTAGTAATAATATTCTTAATGAATTTGCTGATTGCTATCATGTCCGATTCTTGGCATGAAGCAGTATCTAAAGATTTATGGTCCGAGTATATAAATGAAAAAATGCAAAAGCACATGTCGTTGGAATTGGGGGATATGATAGTTGAAAATAATATCTTGCAATCCTATATTTTGAGCTATCTTTGGAAAAAGCAGGAAGGAGCAGAGAAGGATGATGCAAAATTTGTAATATTATCTCGGCGTACAGAGTATTTGCTAGAAAAACGTAATACAATAAATGGTGGAAAGTCTGTTTTTTTAGTGGTACCTTTTCACAATATGCATGCTCATACGACTACTACCAAAAAATGTCGTGCAGCAAAATTATTATTAAGTGTGATACGAGATACAGATTTTCCAAAGGCCAAAATTCCTTTCTTCCTTGTTAATCATAATTACAAAGCGAAAAACGATAAAAGATCTGATGTTTCTTCATTTGAACAGCAAAAAATAGTGCAAAAAATAGCAAATCAAACAAATATGTTTCCATTTTTATTTATTATACGAGAAGGTACGGCAATTGTTTTTAAAGGGAAATTTACAAAAGCTGAGATACGAAAGTTTTTTGTCAAAAATTCAATAGGTACACAAACAATCCATGAAGAAGAAGATATTTTAAATCCACTTCTAGAAGAAAGCGACGATGATGATGAGAAAGTTGGAGATATTGAAGTTATCTCAACAACATCAAGAAATGTAACTTTTGGAGTTGATGAACTTCAATCTCCAATACAAAACAAATCATAAAAAATATTTCTCTCTCTAATTATTACGAGAAGTATCTCATAGAGATGAAAAGTCATGTGGACGATGGTATTTCATTACTAATTTTAATTAATTTGTAATCATCTGACCCTCAATGATATTATTTTTTTTGTTTCCCGGCATTCATTATGTGATCCAAGCTGATAAAAGCTGATAAAAGCTGATATTTTGTAATATACTGTATTATAAAGTTTGTATAGTCTTTCCTCACAGATTTTAATTTAAGTACTAAGTACCTGGTGGTAGGAAGTGTTGAAAGTTGAAAGTACTCATCATCGATTTTCACCTATCAAATGACACATAATTTATACTTGAAATGGTAAAATTAGAATAGTCTATTAAAATAGACTCTTGATTTTCCTTACTTTAACTTCTTCTTCACCCCTTAAAATTATAATTTTAAGGTTAAGGTGAAGTTAAAGTAAAAAAAAATTATTTTTTATTAATTTAAATTTTTTTTATTATTTAATTTATTTTGTAAAAGTAAATAGAAAAAGAGAGAGATAGTAAAACATGTAACAACCAGAATGAATCATTTGATTGTTTATTTCATCTTATGAATGGATATATATATATATGGATATATACATAGATTGAAGCAATGTCGAACGAGGAAATTAATCATTACCATGTATTGACTGTGAATAATTTTGCATCGATAGATGAAATCAAACGGGCATATAAAATACAATCATTGAAATTACACCCAGATAAAAATAGGGATAATATTGAAGAAGCTACTAAAGCATTTGATGCATTAAAAAAATCATATGATATATTAAAAGATGATGAATTGAGGGGGAAACATAATATATCGTTACGTGCACAAATAGAATCGCAAAAACGTTTTGCTGATTTGAACGAATCTAGAAAACGTTTTCGTGATCATTTAAATGCTAATGAATCATTGACTTCAAAAATGCAACAAAATAATAATAATAATAAAAAAATTAAATTAAATAATATACGGAAAGAGAGTGAAGCAGCATTAGCAAATTTTAATTTAATACAACAACAGAAAATAATGAAGAAAATGAATAATCATGATAATAATAATAATGTTGATCATGGAAGTAGTAATAGTAACAATGACAATTCAATCTGTGGTGTAATCATTGTTAAATGGAATAAAAAGAAAATAACATATAATGAAAATCAATTGAAAGATATATTTGTACGGTTTGGTAAGATTGAATTCATACGTATTGGTAGTAAACAGAAAAGTGCTATATTGCAATTTTACAATATGTCCTCCGCAACATTAGCATATGAACATTTTTCATCATTAACAAATAAAGATCGTATTAAATTGACTGTAAAATTAAAAGATAATAACAAGAAGAAGAAGAATGTTGATAATAATAACAATGTAAAACAACCATCATCAACAGGAATAGAAAAACAGGAGGACGATACGAATAATAAGAATAATAATAAGACAACAACTTCATCCAATACATTCAATGCATTTGAAGATGATGTAATGGCACGGTTGCAAAAAGCTGCTGGTTTATAAAAAACATTTTGTGTCTGGGAAAATGTATATGAATATTTTGAGTGTCATATATTATATAATATATTAAAATTATTTTTAAGAAACACAAAAAGTTTTAGAGAATTCTCTCTACTAGATACACAACAATCTTTATCTCATCATGGTTGAAAAATTGCAACATTAGATATATCTGAAGGGATTGGGAAAAACTCAGCTACATTATTACCATTGACTTCATTGTTAAACCAATAATCTTTATTATTTGCTCCATGCATAGGATTAAAGGCAGCTTTTTCACTTGGTACATTCGATGCAATATTACTAAAAAATGTATTACTATCACTTTGATGTTTATTAGGTTGACCATGACCAAGACCACCAGCAGTGATTGCAGAATTGAAATTACCATCAACTAGATTACCAAAAAATACATTGTTTTTCACAGGACCAACAACATTTGAATACACACCAATACCATTTTTATTACGACGACATGTATTGCTAACAATAACATTATCCTTCGCAGTTTCTTCCACAAAAATTCCTTCGGCATCATTATCTTCACATAAATTATTCCAAGCTATCGAAGAGGATGTATATGCATCAAAATCCAATGCATGCATATGAGAATGATGAACATGGCAATGATGGACATAACATTTTGATGTTGCCAATGCCCATATAGCTCGACTTGCAATACGATTGCCTTCATTTCCACCTGCATCGCAATATGCAATTTCATTTTGTATACCACCATGGATACCAATAGCAGTTTGAAAGTTTGAAAGTGCTCGTGTACCACGAATAGTATTTCGATTACTATTCAAGACAGATATAGCTTGCATTTTCGTCGTAGCATGTACTGTTGCATTTATTGTTCCACCAATAACTGCTGAATATTCTGAATTATTCAATGTAATAAGACCAGAATGTGTCATTCCATTATATTTATTGTCACTTATATTTTGTGCATCAACGATATATGATCCGTTTAGTTGTAATACAAACAAAGATGGTATTGTTAATGGAGAATCTGCATAATAGTTTCCTTCTAAATGAAGATATCGTAATACACTGTTATTAACTAAGGAAATTTGTGATAATACTGTTGCTGGCTCAATGGCAGGATATAATGTATTAATTACATTTGCTTGTAATTGCGAAGTATATGTTCCAACAAATTTACCAGATGGTCGTAAATATCCATCTTTCACTGTAAACGATAATATATTATTTCCAGCATGTATATATGAAATGTTAATCAAACAATTGATATATATAATAATTAATACATTTAAATAGTAATTTAATTTCATCTCTTGCTTTTTTTTTAATATTATATGTGTGTGTGACTTATTCTGCTATATACATTGTATTTTCCTATATATCTTTCTTCTATTTTTTCTTCATGTTTTTGTCGTTGTTTCAGCGTTCACAAAAGCTCATCAAAAAAATGAATGACTCACACAAACCAATATATATGTAGAGACTAATCAAGAGAAATAGAAATATAGTTTGGAACAAATACATATATATATATATATATAAACACAGCAATCATTTTAAATAATAATAACATGGTTAATAACAATTTGCAATGGAGAAATCCACGTGGTTTGATATATGGATTGTTATCAGTAGCACTTGGACAAATATTCATTATAATTCCATATTATTATTTATTACGTAAAGAATATATTCAACGTCCATTTATACAAAAAAAAAATAAGAAGAAGCAAGATAAAAATGATGATGGTAAAAATAATAATAAAACATTCTTTGAGGAAATGAAGAATCATTTGTTTCAACCCGAAGGATTCTTTTTATTAGGTACATATTTATCAGTAACATGGATATTTAATTTCATGCCTGATACATATTATAATTTAGAAGAACCAGTTAATTTGTTACATGTATTATTACAGTTATTAGTCGTTGATTTTTTTCAAACAATAATGCATTTCGGTGAACATTACATTGCAAACTTTTATATTAAAAGTCATAAACCACACCATGTCTTCAAATCGCCGCGTCTATTTGATGCGTTTGATGGCTCGTTCATGGATACGATTTGCATGATTTTAATTCCATTATACATAACAGCAAATATTGTACACACCAACATGTGGAGTTATGCTTTATTTGGTACAATTTATGGTAATTATTTATGTTTGATTCATAGTGAATATTCACATATATTTGATCCCATCTTTCGTTTTATAGGAGTTGGTACTGCTGGAGATCATCATGTGCATCATAAATTATTTAAATATAATTATGGACATTTATTTATGATATGGGATCGTTTTCTATTTCGTACCTATAAATCACCATTGGAATTGAAGAAACATTTCAATGTTTCAGAATTAAAAATGAAAGAACGAGATATTTTCATTTTATTAAATTTCTTTGTTGGAATCATCTGTTTTCCAATATTAAGTATGAGAGTCTATCAAAATGCACAAAAAAGGAATGGACATAATAATGTTTTAAACAGTGGTAGCAGCAGGAAATATACGAATTTCATGCCAAGATTAACGGATACAAAACAAGTTGCTGAACTTGGTATATTATTTGTTATTATTATTTATTTACTTGGATTTAGTGGTATGATGGTAGCGTTTGAAGAAGAGAAAATGATGGAGGTAAAAGATAATAATACGAAGAAAGACTTGTTGATTCATAAGAAGAAGGAGGGAAGAGAAGGGAAGATGAAGAAGATTTAACAGAGAGGGTGTAGTTTGTGTGTGAGGTGTGAAAAGTTTACGCACGAAAGATTTGCATAAGAGGATATATAAGAATAATATTATGTAGCGCATATTGTTTATATTCGTATATAACATTCTCTCTCTCTCTCTGCTGCCCCCTTTTTTCACTTCTTTTTACTTTGATTACTTTTCGTACTGCTTGATCGCGTCTTCTTCTTCTTGATATTATTCATTTTTTCCATCATTTTATTGTTGTTGTTATTATTATTCGACTTCTTATTATACCTTGCTCCATCATCATATGGTTTATATGTACCCATTAATACATCCCAATACATGAAATATTGTGCATAGTTTGATTTTGGATTTCGATGATGCATTTCATGTGCAGCAACGGAATATTCAAATCCAAAACCATAAAATTTAACATCATACGGTGTATGATTTAATATCGCTAACAATGCATATATATTAAAATAGATAAACATGGAAACAATATGTATCGTTGTTACATATGAAATTAAACGAATTGCAAGAAATACACAACCTAATCCAATTAATTGTTCCAATGGATGTTCATTGCCTGCATCTAAATATCCACGTTCTGGTAATGGTTGTCGATGATGATGTTTATGTATCCATGGATATATCGGACCCCAATGCATGAAACGATGTGAGATGGCATAAAAAAAATCATCTGCTAAAAACAATAAATAAAATGAAAGGAATGTATTTATTATATTCATTTCATCCATTGATTTAATAATATATTTATCATTTAAAACAAAGACACATAAATGATGTACAAATATTGTTTCAACAAATGAATTAGCAAATAAAAATAAATAATCAATGATTTGCAATGCTTCCAAACCTTTTGCTCGTTTATTATTTTCCCTATATTTTAATTTCTTCGTATTCCGTATAAAACACAATACAATAGATTCTAATATACCTAAACCAATTGCTTTCATAATATATAATCCAACCCATATATGTAGCTTTAATTGAAATGGATTAAATAAATATGGCAACGTATTTACATTAGATGATTGCAACGTTAATAACATTGCGATCGGCCATATTAATGCTTTGATTGGCTTGATATGATGTTTTTGTTTGGGTGGTATATAAATTGGTAAGATATAATTTGTAATGATCATCGTACTTGCAAGTATGATACATGTTGCTGGTATATTTTTTATATTATTGGATATGTCCATGATGTTAAAAATTGGAATTCCAAAAATATAAAAATTATTGAATTTTACGAGGTGTTATATTATACACAAGTATTATGTTTTTTGATTCAATGCAATTCTTTCTTTATTATTTACGAGTAGTATATATATATGGTGGACCTTCGATAGTATAAAATAAATATGTTTATATAATCACACAACTATCTTTTACATTTATGTACAACATACATCTCTATATCTCGTTTATTAAAAGCACGCGTGCCTTGGGCGTGCTTGATGAGATTTGAGAGCTGAAATATTTTCTAATATTAGTATACTATATTATGTACTTAAAGTATTCCTAAATAAAATCAAAAGGTTAAGGTGCTTTTGCGCGTTGCAGAGGTTTTAAGGGATTTTCCGTTAAATATGTGGATTGAGATGATGGATCCTGTGATTTAGATTATTACTGTAGTGTACTATATAGCTACGATAAACGTGTCAAAACCAAACAAAACCGGTAAAAACTGTACACTTAACACGATAAACGTGTCAAAACCAAACAAAACCGGTAAAAACTGTACACTTAACACTATGCACCATGGGGGAAATATTTATCATTTTTTCTATATTTTCGGATATTTGCTATTTGTTACAAATATATTGAAAAATAAAATTGGCATTTTAGAAAACTCTTCTATCTATATTTCCCATAGTGAATATTGTTATTTTGTTAGTGTACAGTGTAGACCCAATAATTATGGGATGTAGTAGGCCCAGCAGGCGAAGATGAGGGGATTCGAGTCTTCCAATTTGGGAAAACGGAGATTTGGACTTTTGGACCTTAACCTGGGATTTTATAGATACCATATAGGTAGTAGATTAACATCATCACACCATTGCACATAGGGCCATCACACTTTTAGTCTTCTCTGTTGTTAATGTTGTTATTTGCACTTTGGATTTTGGATTTTTTTGGATTTCAGTTATTTATTGGAACATTAATTTATAAAGGAAGTTGAATGAGTATGGCAACTATATGAAGTACAATATCTATGTATTCTTTTCTATTCCACTTAAATTATATAGATACGTACATGTTTATGGTTGTATATTTTAATTAACTATATTATTATTGATAAGATTTATATATATATATATATATAGCAGAAAGAGAATCGTGGGAAAAAAAGTAGAAATCAGTGTTTTGTATATATTAATCTATTATAGTGTACAAAAATGATGTGTTGGAAATTGATGATTATATTGGCGTTTGTCTTGTCCTGTACTTCGAGTGCAAAAGTCATACGTACAGTTGCAGCAAATGGACAAGGTATTGATACACGTGGATGTGGTGTTGAAGCAAATATGTATTGTAATACTACACAATTTGCTATATTTGAATCAAATAATGGTGATGAAATTGTATTATTAAAAGGTATTCATACGTGTGATACTAATATTACAACCGTAATATCTAGCCATAGTAATGGTGGTATCAGATTTGTACAACGTGATGGAACCACTGCTATTAGTGGAATATTCATACATGGTGCTAACAATACTAGAAATGATAATGTTATATATGATTGTAAACATACAAAACGTGCATTTGCATTTATGAGTGAAAATGAAGGTTTAAATACTGCATTGAGTAATTTTAGTATTTTTAATGGGAGTGCTTATGTTGGAGGTGGTGTACATATTCAATCACAAGCTCAACCTATATTTAATCATGTTATTTGGATTCGTAATGTAGCACAAGGTGGTGGTGGTGGTGTTTTTATCACAAGTTCTAATACCAATCCAACATTTAATAATTGTACATTTCAAGAAAATTAAGCACCAAATAGTAATTATGGTGGAGGTGGTGTATTTATTGCATCACAAGCTCAACCTATATTTAATCATGTTATTTGGATTCGTAATGTAGCACAAGGTGGTGGTGGTGGTGTTTTTATCACAAGTTCTAATACCAATCCAACATTTAATAATTGTACATTTCAAGAAAATAAAGCACCAAATAGTAATTATGGTGGAGGTGGTGTATATATTACATCACAAGCTCGACCTATATTTAATCATGTCATTTGGATTCGTAATGTAGCATAAGGTGATGGTGGTGGTGTTAGTATCATGGATCTAATACCAATCCAACATTTAATAATTGTACATTTCAAGAAAATAAAGCACCAAATAGTAATTATGGTGGAGGTGGTGTATATATTGCATCAGAAGCTCGACCTATATTTAATCATGTTATTTGGATTCGTAATGTAGCACAAGGTTATGGTGGTGGTGTTTATATCATAAATGCTAATACCAATCCAACATTTAATAATTGTACATTTCAAGAAAATGAAGCACCAAATAGTAATTATGGTGGAGGTGGTGTATATATTACATCACAAGCTCGACCTATATTTAATCATGTCATTTGGATTCGTAATGTAGCACAAGGTCGTGGTGGTGGTGTTTATATCGCAAGATCCAATACCAAACCAACATTTAATAATTGTACATTTCAAAACAATACTGCTATCAAAGGTGGTGGCGCGATACGAGTTCCATTTTATCCTGGCCCACCATTCAGCACCGGTGAATGTGGAACATCACTCAACTTTACAAGCAAAACAATATTTGCCAATAACAAGGCAAATTACAATGCTGGCAATTCAATTTATATTGATATCATACAACCACCATCTGTTCAAACACCTATGAAAGTTTACTTCGCACCAACATGTTTTCATAATAAATTTATTACATATATAAATCAAAACGATAACAGGAAGCAACACGCAAATATCAATTACAACATTGCTACATCTCCATATAAACTTACCATCAGTAAACCAGGTACATTAATACCAACTTCCATATCGCCAGGAATACAATTAAAAGGTAGTTTACAAGTACAAGATGTATTTGGTAGAAGCTGTACTGAAATTCAAGATAATGATTACTCTGCAACAGTGCGTTTGCAAAACGATCAACAAATTAAGTTTCAAGGTTCGACCGTATTTCTAATTCGTAAATTCGGTATAGCAAATATTTCACATTTAAATGAATTAAAAATTATAAGTGCACCATCCAATTTAATAGGTAAACAAATATCATTACAGTTTACTCAAGAAAAATTACAATCTGTAAATACGACAATAACACTTCGTCAATGCAGAAAAGGATTTCAATCCTCAATAAGTAATGATGGAGTATTAACATGTAACCCATGTCCAGCACAACAATATAATGTTATTTCTGGTGGAATATGTCACAACTGCCCAACAATTGGTGCAGTTTGTATGGGACAGGATGATGTCTATGTACAGCCAGGATATTATGGACATGTTGGACATATTGATACACATTATGGTGAAATATCAGTATTTGAATGTAGTGGTGGTCAATGTTGTCCGCATTTTAATGGTTCTTCCCTTAAACCATATGATGTAAATGGAATAGGATGTCGTATTGGAAGTGGATATGATTGTGCAACAAATCGTGATCCATCCACTCCATTATGCGGTTCTTGCATCTCCGGCTATAGTGAAGTTTTAGGCAGTTCTATATGTCGTAAATGTACCTCCATAAAGTGGTTTTGGTTTATCATTCCTTTTCCAATTGGTATGATATCCATTGCATATTTATTACGTAAAACATATCTTGCAGGAACCAAAAATATTTTATTCACATTAATATTTAAGAATTTAATGTTTTTTTACCAAGTTGTTGGATTAGTATTAAGTCCATCGCAATTAGTAAAACGTGTTAGTGGCCCTTTATTAATGCTTTTTAGTTTTAATGTTGCAACAAATGAAGCAGATCATTCAGATAGTAATAGTAATGATAAAAAAATAATGACTGAAAATCCATTCAGTTGTTTATTACCAAATTTAACACCAATTGGTAAATTAGCATTTAATATATATCCAATGGGTATATTAATGTTATTATGTTGGCCAATATGTATTTATGTATTTCGTAAAAATGAAAAAAAGCGTGCAAATTTTGGACCGGCAATAACAACATGTTTATTATCATTATATGCATCAATAACAAAATTATTAATTCAACTTATTAATTGTCGAATAGTCGGAGATAAATTAATACTTTATAGTGCTCCTGAAATTATTTGTTTTAAAGATACAAGTTGGATTTGGCAATTATTTGCAATTATTGGTATTATTGGTATTGCATTGGTGCCATATTTATTATATCGTTATGCGAAATTAAAACGTGAGGCAGGTGGTGTAAAGAAGAATAGATGGATGCTTGTAGTAACAAAATCTTATAATGAAGAATGTTGGTGGTATACATCAATTGATATGGGACGTCGTTTATTTTTAATTATTATTGCAGCATTGCCAATGAATCATGAAAATAAACTTGTAATGCTTACGTTGGGGTTTTTGGTAGTTCGTACTGTGCATACACATTTAAAGCCATTTCCACATGTATATTTAAATTATGCAGAAGATATTTGTTTGGGTTTACTCGTCTTTATTTCTGCCATTGCATCTTCTAGAGCAGCAAGTTTACATAAAAATACCGATGGTACATATGATCATCCAATGGATCCATTTCTTTTAATTTTAGTACTTTGTCCATTTGTTGGTAGTATATTTTTTTCCGCTTGGTATATGTATATGGAACGGAAGAAAGGTACCAATAATGAAAGTACAACAGAGGAGGGTAACCATAGTATAAATCGTACATGGGCACCGAATCCATTAGAAAATGCAATGAAGAAGAAGAGTGGGGAAAATAGAAAAACAAGTACACAAAAAGCAAAACGTGCAAGTGATATTGAATTGGTTGTTGATGGTCTTGGCGAGTTTCATTTAGATGCATTGAAGAAGAAGAAGCAGAAGAATGGAGAAAGACGATGATCATCAAAAATAACTTATGGAGTGGGTAAAATATTTTATTAGTCAATATTGATATTAGTATTCTAATAAGTACAAATATTAAAAATTTCACGTTTTCTATTCTTCGAACAACAACTTATTTTCGAAAGTGAAAACATATATCCAATGTTAATGTATGCATACAATTGACAATCCAACACATATATGTAAAAGTACAATTGAACAAACAAGATTGATAATAATATCATTGGAGACCTATATAGCAGATCATAAGTAATTTTCTTTCAAAACACTCATTTAAAAAAAAAACAATTTCATATATATATATACATAAATTAATCTAAATCAAATTGTGAATAATATAATTTAACAACAATAAAAAAATGTTATTGCGATATATCCACAACAATTTTTTAAGAAAACCATTGACCAGGAAAAGTATATTTTATAGTACGACAACGAAAATTTTTGCCAATAATAGTGCATTAGATCCACCATCATTTGAAACATCAGTTCCACCAAATATACCATCTGATTTTCAATCATTAAAATTAATTCATTCTGAAATTGTTGCAAATAATACAAAATTATTATCTTTTGAATTACCACAAAATATTGATGACTTATCTTCATTACATATACCTTCCGGTATCAAAGTGAAACAAGAGGTATTACCAGGTTTAACGCATGATAAATCCTATTCACCAATATCATTGCCAAATAATAACAAACAAGTAGATATTGTTGTAAAAAGATATGAATCATCCGATCCATCCTTTAAAGGATTAGGTGCATACATGTGTAATGATTTAAATATAGGTGATTCCATTGATGTTAAATTTAAGCCAAAGAAATTGTTACATGGAAAACCATATGAAGCAAATCGATTTAAAAATTTAATTTTTATTGGTAATGGAACTGGAATTGCACCATTATATCAAATGGCTTTACATATATTGGATAATGATATGGAAGATCAAACAAATATTTATTTCATCAGTGCACATCGATCTGAAAATGATATATTATTAGGAAATGAATTAAATTCTATGTATGAGAAACATGAACAATTTAAAGAAAATATATTTGTCTTATCAAAAAGTAGTAATGATGGAGAGAATATGATGACGAAGAACAGCGGTCGATATGTTGGGTTAGAAGATTTGAAGGAGATACCATTGCCAAAATCAATAGATGATGTGGAAACAAGTCATTGTATTATTTGTGGTACCGATGGATTTTTAGAACATGTATGTGGTATGACATCATTTGCATATGAGGAAGATGGTTCAAAACATAAACAACAAGGTGAATTGAAAGGTTTATTAAAGGAATATGGTTTTCATAAATCTCATGTAACAAAGTTGTGAAGGGTGACTAAAATGTGAATATATGATTTAGATATATATTTGACTCGAATATGGGATAGGGGATGGGACCTGCGAACAAATTCGCGCGCGTGTAAAATAGTTTTTATTGATCATTTTAAAATAACCTTTTAAAAGTAAAACGTAATCCCCGTTATAAATGCTCTTTTTAAAACAAACACACACACTTCACAATGATCCTGCTGCTGATGATGATGGTTTAAATCCAACTGTTTGTAATATTTTTACATTTGGTTTACCACCGATAAAAGGTGCTTGACGTTTTCCACCAGCTTTAAAATAATCTGTACTACCATGAAGTTGAATAGCTGATGCATCTGTATATAACTCCGTAAAGATACATTTCGATTCATAATCATTTTGAGATTTAAAAGTTTTACGTTGTTTTCCTAAACAATACAATAAATTACCAGATTCTTTTGATTGAACATCATCCATTAATGGTAAAGTTGCTTTTTCAAAACCAGCAATACTTTCTGTACTACTATCTTTCAATGGAATTTCTGCAATTATCGCCATGGTTGGTTTCTTACCCTCTTTGAATCCTGTATTACCAACAACATCTAAAAATTGTACAGCAGTTTTCCCAATTTGCAACGCAGCACGTGCAGCTTGATTCTCCGCTCCATTTTTAAATAAGGCCAAATGTGCCTTGAAAGCAGCTTCATCTTTGTACAATTCAATCACATAATATTCCCCAGGATTTTTTGGTGCTTTACATAATTGAAATAATAAAACATCTGGTTCTGTGCTGTAAATTTGTGCAGCCCTTTCTAAAAATAATGATTCATATTTTGCAAGTGATTCTGCATCTGATTGTATTGTCATAGACGCGACGATACATAGTGGTGGCATGTTGTGAATAGAACGTCTATATAAATAAAAAACAATACATAAAAAAGATATTAACAATGTAGTTCGTTTGAATGGAATATGTTGTGACGAGTCTGTATATCTTTTATATGTACATCACCCACCATCCACACACACAAATCAAATCAAAAAAGGCCCAACAAAAAAGAAGTGATGTATATAGGAAGAATACCATCAAACAAATATAATATACCATCTAAAGAAGAAGTGCAAAAAAAAAAAAGGTTTTACGATACAACTATTTAAAAATCAATATAAATCATAATAATAATCAATTATATATATCTTTTTGTTTACGCTTATCTATATACAAAAATGTTTCATTCAAAAATAATATTACGTCATGCTTCATCATCTACAATACATATTATTAGAAATGTAAAAAATAATAATAAATTTAAATTTAAATTCAAATATAATAATTGGAAACAAATAAAAAATAGGATGCCGATCATTACCAAATACAATACGATGAATTTTTTACATTACCGTGTGTTTTCATCATCATCTATGAACGATGATTCATCCAATGCATTGAAAAAGAAAATTGTACAAAATAATAATATCTATCAATATGATGCAAATAGTAAAACATTTCAAAAATCTAATGAAACAAAGACGTTTTCAAGTGTTGGACAACGATTTGTAAAACATTTATTGCCAAAAGATTATAAAACCTCTGTTCCTCGTAGCTACATTGACTATTCAAAGGTTTATGCAGTAGGGGCATTAGCTAGTTCTGCTGCTATGGTATTATCTACACAATCATTGTTATATGCAATTGGTTTAGGTGCAGGTGCAATTCCATTATCTGCTGCAATTAATTGGGTATTGAAAGATGGATTGGGTCAATTAGGTGGTGTATTGTTTACAAGTTTTGTTAATAATAAATTTGATTCCGATCCTAAACGTTGGAGAATTGTTGCTGCCTTTTCACTTGATTTTGCAATGTATTTAGAAGCATTGACACCATTGGCACCTGTATTATTTTTACCATTAGCAGCAGTTGCAAATACGTGTAAAAGTATATCATGGTTAGCTGCAAGTGCTACACGAGCTGGAATACATTTATCATTTGCAAATAAAGGAAATCTTGCTGATATTACTGGAAAAGCTGGTTCACAAGGTGTTGTTGCATCTACTGCTGGTAATTTTCTTGGTATCTTTATGTCACCATTTGTCGGTACTGATCCATATAATATTTTTGCATGTGTTTTTGCGTTAAGCACGGTACATTTAGGGTCGATGTTTTTTGCATTGAATCATGTATCATTAAATACATTAAATATGCAACGTGGAGAAATGTTTACAAGATATTATTTAGAGCATTACGATGGTAGTAGTAATAATAAAGATGTCATTTTAACACCAGAAATGGTTGCAAAAGAGGAAGTTGTTGTTGGTAGTAATTTGAAATATTTATTTAATGGTTTTGATAGTAAATTAATTGTTGGGCCACCTATTGATAATTTTAGTGGGACGATGATGTTGTCAAACAATGATACCAACGGAGTCGATACATTATTAAATGATCTTGAATTAAATAAATTTGTTGTATTTGATTATAGTAGTAGTAGTAGTAGTGCTGATGATGGTATTGGTTTGTATTTCGATGAAAATGCTACAACTAGAGATATGTTAAAAGGTTATTTAACAAGTATGCATTATATAAGATCCATGGAGGATAAAAATAATATAACATACACAAGTTTTGAAACTTCAAAGGAATATGGAGAAAAAGAAGTAGATCATTATATATTACAATTAGAATCAAATGGATGGAATGTACAACATGTATTTTTCGATGAGAAAAATATGGGAAAATTGAAGTTATCACAAAGAAGTGATGGCGAGGATTAGTTTTTTTTTTTTTGATATTTATATACATACGACGATGACTCCTGAACTTTATAGAGAGAGACTGAAAAAAGTTTTTGAGAGAAAGGTGTAAAATTCGTGTAAAAATAGAAACAATAATAATATATCCTAGAGAGAGTAAATTTTTTTTATATACATGTCATATAATTTATTTAGCACATGCGCGCACATTTCTTTTTCTGGCCGTGTGTTTTCTTTTCTAATTTATAACATTTTTTCAATCACCTTTCTTCTTCTTCGTCCCTTCTTCATCACTATTAGTAGTACATTGTTTTTTCAAATAATATGCAATTACGGATATCAAGACAAGTAATGCACCCAAATGCCAATTTGAATTATTAAATGCCATTTCAACTTTTAAATTTTTACTTCTCCATTTTCCATCACTCATTTTTACAAATTTATGATTGTACCATCCACCGCAAGTAAAGAAAGGCTTGTATGGGATATATACCAGATTCATTGGGTTAAAAAACATAGCCCTAACTTCTACGTTTTCTTGATCAATATAATTAACTATTTGTATATTTGATATTAAATGTTGTGATGCTGAAAAATATTGAAATACCGTTTCTAACCATTGTTTCATTTCAACGACAGTCCCATATGATCCTCCACTAGCTCGATAATCAATCATTGCATCTTTTGTAAATAAATCAGGAAATAATTCCCATTGTTTATGATCTACAGTGGATGCATATCGTGAAAACCAATCTGTAATTTGGATATAATCTTCAATATCTAAAACCAAATGCGTTTTAGAATTTTTCTTTTTTTTTTCTGCACATGTACTTGTTGTTGTAAATATTATCAATACAACTATAAATAGATATGTCGTTGTTAATAGATTATTTACTTTCATTTTATATATATATATATAATATTCCTCCTTGTGTGTTATATATCTTTCTTTTTTTTTCTTTATTTCTTCCAATGGCTATAACAACAGCAATTATATATAATTATATTTTCACAACACAATCAAAATCAAATCTTTTTTTTTCTGTTTTCTGTAATTCAACCAACAACAATTCAACTTAAATGTAAATTAATTTTGGCTATATTGACCATCATCAGGTTAAGGTTAAATACGATTTACTATCGATATAGCATCGCGGGATTCGAAGAGAAAGAAGGATCCAGAGAGAAGGATCTTCCATTTTCTCATTTTCTTCAACAAACTTTACAATTCAAAGATAAAACTGCTAAATCACAGAAACCCCCCTGTGTGTTCATCCCGGATGGATATATAGTTGGTGATATCTAAGTTGTTAATAAATATAATAATAATTACACAAACCTTTAAGTGTTATATATTTTTAAATAATTTTACCTCCCAATGAAAAAGACTATATGTATATGCTCAATATTCTATCTCAGAGATGTAATCCAATCCCCAATCCTACTAGGAAAAGAAAAAAAAGGATAAAACAAACAAAAATATCAACCATCTCTTTTTATTTTGTTTTATAATTAACCATCTCTTTTTATTTTGTTTTATAATAATGTTATATATATGATATATAATATCATATAACATCTGCAATAAATCTAATAAATATGGAAGAACCAGGATCGGAGTTCCGCTCTGGGGCCACGTTTGCCAGTTTCATTTTCCTTAAAATAGAAAAGTTGACCATCGTAATAGCACTAGAAGAAACAAAAAATTAAGGAAAAGTCCCAGCAGGGATTTGAACCCTGAATCTTCTGCTCCGTAGGCAGACGCGTTAACCGTTGCGCTACTAGGACACTTCATCAACACATTACGTGTTACACAAAAGTGTATTTTTTTGGTATATATATCATTTTTTATCATTAATATGGACATAGCAGGAGAATAGATCTTGGGAAAGGGGATTAATACACACACAGCATTGTAGAACTGATGAGATTCTCTATAGAAATGCAATGGCAACAAATCAAATGAGTTTGTAGTTTTTTTTGAAAATTAAAAAAAATTAATATTAATTTTACAAAATAATAAAAAGTGATTGTGAACAGGAGTATTACAGTATAACCATTTAGGTAATAATAGTACACTTGATATCATCGTCAAGAACTGCTCAAATTCGTTGTTGTGTAATATATATAATTGATATATAATTATTTCCATCCCTTTTCCTCCCTTTCCCCTTACCACCTATCCACCCACAACAAAAAATAAAACACATCATCATCATGACATCAATTACAGGTGGTGGTATGAAAACTTCATTTTCTGTTCATCATAATAATAATAATAATAATAATAATATTCCACCAACACCAACGTTAACGAAATTACCAAGTGATTTACCACATACGGAGGCAGATATTGTCATAGGGTCACCAAATCTTATTCAGGTATTGGAAACATATTGTAAAGATTGGTTGGAAACAATACAAGTTGCTGTAAGTTACGTAACTAGTGCACGATTAGTACCTGACGATGCTTCTGTATTTGAACTTCCTTTGGAAGAAATATATTTTTGGAAGAAACGTTCGATTTATTTAACACCATTATCAAAAGAAGCAAATCAGAAGAATGGCGATGTACAATGGACAATACGTGTATTGTCTATGATATCTTCCACATCAGGGGAAAAATTAAGAGAAGCATGTGCATCTTTACGTCGTTTATCTGTAGAAGCGACATGGAATAGTAAATATTTAACTATATTAGAAAAACCATTCAAAGCTTTGGCGAAAGGACCATTAAAAAATGTATATACATCTATTCCAGGTATGGTAAAAACATTAAAAATGGTAGCTGCATCATCTAGGTTTTATAATTCAGTTGAATGTATTGAAAAATTATTAGAACGGATTACGTTAGCATTATGTACCCATAGTGTTTTGGAAACAAATCCATCTTTTCTCATGAAACATGAAATGTATGAATTGGTACATCCAAATTATAATAATAATAACAACAACAACAAAAATAATAGTAAAAAGAACAATAATAATAATGATAACGAACGACCGATTGAAGATCCATTCGTAACATTAACACGTGTTATTGAAACGTTAAATAAATGGCATGTATGTATCTCACCATTGCATACAAATTTAGCAGATAAAGTTGATATTGAAGATTTTAAAACAATGATGAAGAATAATAATGATTATAGTAGTAAAAATCAAAAAGATGATGATAACAATAAGAAGAAGAAGAAGAAGGGGAAAAAAAAAGCAAGTGAAAATGCATGGGATGAATTAAATATCATTCGTTTGTTTTCACATAGTGAATATATTAAATCTAGGTGTGAAGAATTGCGTGATTTGTTCCAAAAACTTCGATTTTATAAAGATGATTACGATACATCATCATTATCTGTGAATACAAATGGTGATCATATGGATGTTATTATGAAAAGACGTGAAATAATACATTCAATATTATATACATTAAATGAATGTACAAAAAAACGAGTTCGACCACGTATTGGTGTATTACCAGCAAGTGTTGAATATATTTTTGAACCAAGAAATTATAGCAAATGGGAAAAAACTAGAAATGAAATGATGTATTTTTCATTGCAATTGGATAAAGTTAGTAAAAACAATAGTAGTGAGGATCGTAATAATAATAATCGTAATAGTAGTAGTAGTAGTAGTAGCAAATCCAATGAAAATGCTCCACCGACATATGATGATGCAGATACATATTTATCGAAAAAATTAGATCAAATTGATTTTTAGAGTGTGTATATATATCATATAAAATGATATGCACTTATCATATTATGAAGAGTAATATATGATATGTGGTTAAAATCTACGTAAAAGTTATTATAACTTCCCGTGGTAACATAATATGATATTGCCCAAATACTCAATCTCTCAAGAATAATTCTTATCATATACGACGTACGTATATCTATAATACGAAGTATTATATCATATAATAATAATGGCCCCGTAAAAGATCAGCTATACCAATAGCAGGGGAATCTATCGCAATTATAGGGAAATAATTTGTACTAATTAGACTATAAAATATACATAATATTATAATTTACAATTTTTTTATCAAATCTTCAAAAACTATGTTGTACTATTGAAACTTCAAAATTAAAATTAGACATTCAAAGTACAAGCTCGTATCTTTTTCGGATTGGTCCGGATTGTATTGATTGATGTATAAAGTCAACCCTAAGATACATATAGACGTCCTAATATACATTGCTTAGCTGATGGCTGCTGATAAATATGATTTCCATATTGGTTACGACAAATATGCTCATGATTTATTGCATAAATACTGAGATAATACTATTTCAATATTAACTTCAAAATTAAAATGAGACGTTTTAACAACGTGCTTATATCTTTCTGGGATTGAATAGGATTTATATCAACAATACATTAAGTTAACCGTAAGATGTATATACACCACCTAATACATGTCCCTTACGTGCAGGCTCGTGCAGAATATGATTTTTACATCCCATATGACAAATAATAAATTGATTGGGTTGAGTGTTTTTGTTTTGTATGTTATTCAACGTTTGTATCAATAATTTCCAACTTGATGATTCTTAAGAAATCGAGGTTTATATAGACACAGCACTAAATACATTTATATAGGTATATTAATCATAAATTATACTTATTAGTACCCAACACTACTATTTCTCTCTAACCCTAATTCTAAGAAAGATAAGGCTCAAAACCTGGTATAGCTGATCTTTTCACGGGCCTAATTATGTATATATAGT
>JACLAD010002985.1_pt1 | contig 35141 bp, 28 predicted proteins | sample 8027901 | NCBI WGS metagenome assembly JACLAD01 (sample SAMN15725071, study PRJNA655200) | protist metagenome | isolation source: fluorescence activated cell sorting (FACS) single amplified genomes of... | place: Spain: Blaines Bay Microbial Observatory, Mediterranean Sea | collected 2016-07-05 | reverse complement strand
TGCCCATTGGCGCAACAGGTTTTCCCGATCTTGGTCCGACATCCTGCGCACATTCTCCCTGGCTTGGGCAAAGGACAACTCACTGTTTTCATAGAATAGAGCTGTCAGTACTTCGATCTCTGCTTCTGGATCGTAGCTCAGCAGTTCAACGCTAGCGCTCTGGGGAGTCGATGACTCTATCTGTGGTTGGATCCAGCGGTTGAGCAAATTCTGGCTTTGCTGCTGGAAATTCAGTTGGCTGCAAAAATGTCGATGGGTTGGATCTGCTCGCCGAATGAAAGATGGAACGACTTGCTGTAGTTCCTGCTCAGCAGCACTGGCTAGATCCTGAAGTTCCTGCAGGGTCTGTAAGCGGAGGCGAATTAGTAGTCCTTCGAAGAAGCGCCCATTCCCAAAGACACCCATGTTTGTCAGTGTTGAAGCCGGTAACAGGCCACGCAGCAGGTCAAATCCCCGTGCCCGAATGGAACGTTCATAGGCGGCTTGTGGTTGATCAGGTTCGGGTGGCAAGACCTTGCGCAGATAGTCTCTGATTGTTTCAATTAACTCAGCATAGGTGCGAAAAAGCTCTCGGTTTGTCTCCAAATAGAGCTCTGCGTGATCAGAAGCAAGCACCCGTGGGTCTTTGTAAAATTGGAAGTCTCCATTGACCTGCTGGGCAAAGCTGACATAGCGGGTAGATTTCTCCAATGGCGAACCACCAATCCTTGCGTCCTCCAGCACCTTGGTTGCCAGAATGGAAACCTGTTCCAGTGCCAGGTGAGCGCCTCCTAATTCACCAATGGAGTCATCTCCGTAGCCGTCGAGAATGCGATCATAAAAGGACTGGGCCTTGTTCAGTGCCAGTCGAGAATCTTGGGAAGTGGAGGGAGCTTGAAATCCGGCCTCATCATTTTGCAGAAATTCTCGCAGCAGTAGGGTACGGAGACCCAGTGTGGAGCGAGAATAGCGGGAAAAGAGTGCCCCCTTGATGACTTCGGGAAGATTGGTCAGCACGAACACCGGATGTTCGGTGTTCGTTACGTAAGGCGCGAGCTGGAGTTGCTCTGCTGGACTGAAGGATTCGTGGCTTTCCAAGACCAATTGAGATTAGGGTGCTGGGATTCCACGCGAATTGGGGAGGGCGCTCTGTTGATCCGGAGGCTTGGGCAAGTCAGCGTCAGTGTACTTGGTCTTTTCGTTGGGAGTGTAGGCGTCACGGAGCAAGTCACGCGTAAAGTTGAACGACTCCCGTGAGTGATAGGCCATCCCGATGACACCTGTATCCATCCGGATTGCCTGCTTCGGACAGGCCTCCACACATAGGCCACAGAAGACGCAGCGCAATTCATCGATATCAAAACGAACCGGATACTTCTCCACCGAAAAGTCGGGGTGCTCTCCGGCTTCAATATGGATGCACTTTGCTGGACAAACTGTCTCACACATGTAGCAAGCAACGCACTTGAGGAAGCCATCATCGCGACGGGTAAGTCGGTGTCGGCCCCGCCAGCGTTGAGAGACTGGTCGCTCTTCTTCTGGATACTGAATCGTCACAACGTCTTTTTTACCAACGATGTTGCGGAAGAAGTGACGCATCGTGTGTTTCAGTCCGACAGCAATGCCTGGGATGTAGAGGGCTTCCTTGAGTCCTTCGCTACGATCTACTTTCTTTACCTTGAACTTCATATCAGGCTCACGAGGAGAAAAGGAATCAGGCTAGGGCCACGATGATGATTGCCGTAACCACGGTGTTTAACAGGGCAACTGGGAGTAGTTTTTTCCAACCCAGGGCCATTGTCTGATCAAAGCGGAACTTTGGTACCGTCCAACGAAGTTGAATCTGGAACCAACAGAAAATGAAGGTGAAACTGGCGAACTTGCCAAATTGGAGCAGGGTTACTAGCCACTGTGGTGCGGATTCCCAGTGATAGAGCCAAGGCACTTGGTAGCCACCGAAAAACAGAGTCGTGATCAGAGCAGCAACTCCAACAATGGCAATGTATTCCGCAAGCATGAAAGACGACCAGCGCATTCCAGAGTACTCAACAAAATATCCGGCAACAATCTCAGATTCTCCCTCTGGAGCATCAAAAGGTGCTCTCTTGGTTTCTGCAATCAAGGCCGTAAAGAAAACTACAAATCCCAGGGGTTGTGTGAAAACACCCCACTTGGGAATCAGACCGAACCAGTGTTCTCCCTGCCCTTCAACGATGGCGCTGACCTGCGTAGAACCGTAGACCATGAATAGTCCCATCAGCGAAAGCCCAAGGAAGACCTCGTAGGAGATCATTTGGGCTGAAGCTCGCGTTCCACCAAAGAGTGCAAACTTGCTGTTGGAAGATGCGCCTGCCAGCACAGCGCCGTAGACACCCAAGGATGTGATTGCAAATATGAAGAGTAGCCCGGGCTGTACGTCAGTGACCTGAAACTTGAAGTCACCAATTGGGCCAGCGATTGGGATGATGGCAAAGACCGCCACTGCTGACATAAAGCTGAAGAAGGGCGCGATTGTGTAGAGGAATTTATCAGCACCCTTAGGAATCAGATCTTCTTTAAAAATTGACTTCAGTGCATCAGCAGCAATATGCAGTAGGCCTCGCCCTCGGTATGATCCAATGTTTGCACGGTTGGGACCGATTCGATCCTGAACGGCAGCACTCCACTTGCGTTCCATCAGGGTCATGAATGTCCCCAAGGGCATGGCAAAGAGCAGCAGTATGAAAAGGATTTTCAGCACATCCTGCACAAACGGCAGGGCTAGAAATTCTAGAACAAGTTGCATGGTTTTCCAGTTGACTCAGCGGTCAAGTTCTCCACCGATCATGTTGATGGAACCAAAAATTGCGATGATGTCTGCGACGTAGTGTCCGAGGGCCAGCTCGGGCATGGCTTGAACATAGTTGAAACAGGGTGGACGGACACGACATTTTACTGGATCACCAGAACCATCAGAGACGAGATAGAAGCCTACTTCTCCATTACCCCCTTCGATTGGTTGGTAAACTTCTCCGGCCGGTGGATGGTGACCTTCCATAACCATCTTGAAGTGATCGATCAATCCCTCAATGCTACCATAAACTTCTTTCTTGTCCGGATAGCCCAAGTACCGTTCGCGTGTTATTACTGGTCCGTAAGGGATCTTATCGATAGCTTGTTCGATGATCGATATACTTTGCCGCATCTCTTCCATCCGGACCAGGAAGCGGTCATAGGAATCACCGACTTCTCCAATGGGAATTTCGAAATCCAGTTCATCGTAGACAAGGTGTGGATCTGCCCGACGGATGTCGTAGGGTACGCCGCAGGCACGCAGCAACGGACCCGTGAAGCCGTAGGAAATTGCTTTCTCTTTGGAGAGGACCCCAATGTTCTTCATGCGGTCGATGAAGATCTTGTTGCGAGTGATGAGTTGATCTCCCTCTTCAATCACCTCTCTAACTTTTTCGAGCCGGACTTCCACTTCCTTTAAAAAGCCATCTGGGAAATCGGTACTGTTGCCACCAAAGCGAGTCCAGTTGATAGTAACTCTCCCACCAGTGACCTGTTCCAGTAGTTCGTAGAGATATTCCCGTGCTTTGATGAACCAGAGGAAGAAGGTGAATCCACCGACTTCCATTGCGCAGGCGGCAAGACAGGTGAGATGATCGGTGATTCTGGAAATTTCGCCCATGATCACCCTGGCAAACTGGGCTCTCCTTGGAATTTCAGCACCAAATAACTTCTCAACAGCCATTGAGTAGCCGATGTTGTTGAGCACTGGTGAAACATAATTGAGGCGATCTGTGTAAGGAATGACCTGAATCCACTTGGAATTCTCAGACTCTTTCTCAAAGCCTCGATGCAGGTAGCCGATTTCTGGCACCATTCCAACGATCTGCTCACCGTCCAAGTAGGTAGTTAGACGCACGATGCCGTGCATTGCCGGATGAGCCGGACCGATTTCGATGCGCATGATCGAGGTGTCTGAGTCTTCGGGTGGAGCTGGAATAATGGCTCCAGGCAGGTGAACCGGCTTCAGTTCTTCTGCAGAGATTGTGGTTAGCTCACTGGCGTTCACTCAAACCTCCCATAGTGGTAACGCTCCTCGACATCGTTGAGTTCGAGCAGGGGTTGCTGCTTGTCCATAGGATAGTCTTTGCGCAAGGGATGTCCCTGGAACTGTTCGTACATTAAGATGCGGGTTAGATTTGGGTGTCCCTCAAAGTGAATGCCGTACATGTCGTAGCATTCTCGTTCATACCAGTTGACTGCATCCCAGAGAGTATGAATTGAAGGAATCTGGCAGTCGTCTTCAGGTACAGGACACTTCAGGCGAATTCTGCGGTCCTTGCTGAGCGAGCGTAGATGGTAGACGACTTCAAAGCGCTCGGTTTGCTGTAGATCGGTTTCAACCATCAAATAATCAACGGCGGTTAGATCAACCATCATCTCAAATTGGCAATCTGGATGATCTCGTAGTAGTCGGCAGATTGGCTGGATGAACTCGCGTTTTAATACGATGGTCTCGTCGCCGCGATGCCGATGGGTACTCAAAATCGCTGCAGGATATTCCTGTTGAACCAGGTGGATGACCGCACTGGTTTCAATGGGTTCCGAGGCCGCAATACTCTCTATGTTTTCTGAACTTTCTTCAGCCATAGCCCCTTCAGCCTGTTTTGAGATTGTCCTTGTCACGGCGGCCTTTCGGCGTATCGTAGCCCATTGTGGAGTTGGTGTTGATGTAGTCTTTGGAGTAGCTATAGCCCGGCTTTGTTGAGCGGTTACTCTTTGGATTCTGAACATTTTCAACCACTTCGTTTTCAGGGATTTCGAGGAAACGGCTGAGTTGAAGTTTCTTTTGGTCCATATGGCTGATCGCGGCGGAGTTGATACTGCCTTGAAGAGCGCTGGGCCCATCATTCTGGATGCGATTCTGTAGCTCCATAAGCCCATCTAGCACGGCCTCAGGACGGGGAGGACAGCCAGCAATGTAAACGTCCACTGGGATCACCCGATCAATTCCCTGCAACACAGAGTAATTCTGGTAGAAGCCTCCAGAGGAAGCGCAGGCACCGAAAGCAATCACCCACTTTGGTTCAGCCATTTGGTCATAGACGTTGCGTAGGATGGGAGTCATCTTGTGAGTGACGGTGCCGACTACCCAGAGGACATCGGACTGGCGTGGTGAAAAACGAGGAATTTCTGCACCAAAGCGCGAAACGTCGTAGTGTGAACAGGAGGCGGACATGTACTCCATTCCGCAGCAAGCTGTGACGAATGGATACTGAAATAGCGAAAACTTGCGTGCCCAGTTGACCACATTATCAAATTTAGTGGTCAGGAAATCACCGTAGTGGGCAGATTCCATAGGTTCCTTGAACTGAGTGGTGGATCATTCCCATTCCAATGCGCCCTTTTTCCAGTCGTAGACCAAACCAAGGACGAGTACACCGATGAAGAATAGCGCTGCGATCAGGCCGGGCCAGTGCAACTCGCGAATTTGTACTGCCCAGGGATAGAGAAAGACAACTTCGACATCAAACACGAGAAAAACCAGGGCTGTCATGAAGAATTTGACATCGTAGCGCTGCCCTTCTGTGCCTTGAGTCAGGAATCCAGACTCAAAAGGAGTTTGCTTGGTCTCGGTGCTCAACTTGGGTCCAAACAGGATACTGATGGCAGTGAAGACTCCGGCTAACCCGATGCCAACCAAGATCATGATCAAAATGGGAAGGTACTCGCGCATGCAAACTCCAGCAGGCAAAACAAATCGAATAAAATCAGTGGCAGTATTCCACCCGGCCTGCCCTTTGTCAAATCAAAGCAAACGGCTCAAACTGGGCTTTAACGAACCGTTGAGCCAGGCACAACACTTTCTGGAATTTTTACCAATTCAAAGCCCTTTTCCGATTCGGCAAAAAGAATCATCCCTTCTGAAAGCACTCCTCTCAGCTTGGTTGGACGCAAGTTGCTGACCACGATAACACGCTGTCCGATCAAGTCAGCAGGAGAGAACCTCGGAGCCACCCCAGAAACAATAGAGCGCAAGCGCCCTTCTCCCAGATCAACTTGTGAGTGCAGTAGCTTGTCTGATCCGGCGACAAGGGTGCAATCTCGAATCAGGCCAACCTTCAACTCAACTTTGTTGAATTCATCGATATTCAATGGAGTAGCTTCATATTCAGGAGCAGAATCTTCTTTGGGGGTTGGTGCTTCCTGTTGTGCTTTGGGTACCTGGATTTTAGGGAAGAGGGGTTCAGGCTTGGGGAGCGCTGTGCCGCTTTGCAATAATCCTGGCTGAAGCTCTGTCAGTTGAGGAGGACTTTCTAACCCAAGGGTTGTTGAGGCAAGCTTCATTTTTTCAGGCATTACCGGAGCAAGTAGGCCAATCAAGATGCGTGTGGCATCAAGGGCTGTGTAGAGCACGGCACCCAGACGCTCGCGTTGATCTGGTTGCTTGGCCAACTGCCATGGAGCTTGCTGCTGGAGATATCCATTGACTTGACTAGCCATCCAAGCGATGTGTTCGAGCGCCTTGTGTAGATAGAACTGACGGATAAATTCTTGTACTTGCTCCACTCCTTTTTGAAACTGTGCTCGGAGTTCTGTCTCTGCATCGGTCAATGCACCGCACTCAGGAACCAACTCGCTAAAGTTCTGGCGACTCAGGTTGACACTTCGGCTAAGTAGGTTGCCAAAGTTATTCGCGAGATCGCCATTGTAGCGAGTGATGGCTAGTTCCTCAGTGAAGTTTGCGTCTTCACCAAAACTCATGTCCCGTACGAGGAAGTAGCGCAGTCCATCCACTCCTAGCTTTTCTTTCATCGCCAGAGGATCGACCACATTTCCAAGGGTTTTGCTCATCTTGGATCCGCTGCTTACCCAGTGACCGTGCACGACCAATCTTGTGAAGGGTGTCATGCCAGCTGCCTTGAGCATGCAGGGCCAATAAACGGCATGGGTCTTCAGAATGTCTTTGCCAATGATATGGTGACAGACAGGCCAGTAGCGTTGGAACAACTCACCATCTGGACATTCGAGCGCAGAAGCGTAGTTCAGTAATGCATCAAACCAGACATAGGTCACAAAATCGCTGTCAAAAGGCAGTTCGATTCCCCAGGTCAGGCGTGATTTTGGACGTGAGATGCATAGGTCCTGCAGTGGATTTTCCAAAAATCGTAAGACTTCATTGCGATATCGTCCTGGATAGATCCAGTCAGGTTGATCCTTCAGCATTTGGACAAGCCAGTCTTGGTAAGCGCTCATCCGGAAGAAGTAATTGCGCTCCTGGCGAAACTCAGGGACTTTTTGGTGAGTTGGACATTGCCCTTCGACGAGCTCACTTTCGTTGAGAAATTCTTCACAACCCACACAATAGTGGCCTTCGTATTCTTTTAGAAAAATTTCGCCGTTGTCATAAATTTGCTGCAGAATCTGTTGAACAGTTTTCTTGTGGCGTTCTTCGGTAGTGCGGATGAACTGATCTGGTTCGATGTGTAGTTCAGGCCAAAGCTCTCTGAACTTTTGGGTCATCATGTCAACAAACGCCTGCGGCTCCATCTTCGCTTTGGCTGCAGATTCAGCGATTTTTTGGCCATGTTCATCGGTACCTGTGAGAAAGTAGGCATCTTCCCCGAACAGTCGCCGAAAACGGATGATTGCATCACTGACGATGGTGGTGTAAGCGTGCCCAATGTGCGGATTGCTATTGACGTAGTAAATCGGCGTGGTGCAGTAGAAGGTCTGGCTCATGCGTTCCTACAGTGGCTGAGAATCAATCAGAAGAGGGCAGGATAATTTGTGGATCTTCAGGGTGAGGGCGATAGAGTACAATGGTATGTCCTATGACCTGAATGATTTCTAATGCTGGCTGCTCTTCGAGAATTTTAGCGCTTTCCCGTGGTGTATTGGGAGCATTTTCCAACACCTTTAACTTGATCAACTCATGTTGTAAAAGAGCAGTGTTCAATTGCTCTAGGAACTGATCGCTGAGTCCATGTTTGCCCAACTGCAACAATGGTTTGAGTGAATGTGCAAGGGCACGAAGTGCGCGTCGTTGTTTTCCGGTCAGCATCAGAGAGTTGAGAGAAAAAACGTGCATTCCAACGAACTTTCTCTGCAAAAACAAGTGAATTTCGGTGTGATAATGAAACGGAAATGGGGACAGCACTTTCTGGTACGGGAACGCTATGTACAACGTATGATTGAGTTGTCTGGTGTGCAGGCTGGGGAACAAGTGTTGGAAATCGGACCTGGCAGAGGAGTACTGACTAGAGCCCTGCTGGAAACGGGTGCTTTTGTGAAAGCAGTAGAAATTGATTCAAGCCTACAAGGTTTTCTGCAGCAGGAATTTGCAGGATCAGCTCAATTTCAATTGTTATGTGGAGATGCGCTCAAGTTGCCAATTGAGGAGCTACTCCCTTCAAGTCAGCCAGCTCGAATTGTTGCCAACTTGCCTTATAATGTGGCAACAGCAATCTTCTTTCACTTGCTACCCTGGAGAGAATACTGGAATTCTTGGTCCTTGATGGTTCAGTACGAGGTTGCTCAACGAATCTGTGCTACTGCAGAAGGTGGTAAGGCGTTTGGTACACTCTCTCTTGCTGGAAGTCTCGGATTTGAACGTAAATTAGCTTTTGAAGTTCCCCCAGAAGCGTTTGCTCCACCTCCAAAAGTGAACTCTGCTGTCGTGCATTTGTGGCCAAGAAAAAGTGGCTGGAGCAATGAAGGAGAACAAAACTTTCTGGAATTTGTGAGGCGCCTCTTCCAACAACGGCGAAAGACGTTGATAGGCAATCTGAAGCAGCAGTTTCCAAATTGGTTTCAGCAGGAAAGAGAGAGTTTGGAGGAGCAATATTTGAAGTTGCGGCCTGAAAATATGGAATTCGAGGACTGGTGCGAGTTATACCAACGATTTTGTGAGCGCGGACGTGCTCTTCATTAGAAGAAGAGAAAGCCTGCGGTGAAGCAGGCTTTGATGATTAGCGCATGGTCGTGGATTGGCGGACTCCACTATCGGTATTAGCAGCGCGTCGAAGTTCATTAATTGGGAGGAATGGCATGAAATTTTGCCCCAGCTTCTCGTCAGCAATGACCTTGTTGACTCTGGGCAAGACCTCTTCCATTGTTTCGATGTAGATGCGAGCCTTGGTGATGTCTTTGGCTTTACGGTATTCCTCAAAAATCTGCTCGAAGCGGCTTGCCTTTCCCTGTGCCAGCAGGACTGTCTGTTCAGCGTAGGACTGTGCTTCGTTCACTATTTGCACGCCTTCCCCCCGTGCTTTAGGAATCAGATTGTTCTTGTAGCCCTCAGCTTCATTGATCATTTTTTGTTGATCTTCGCGAGCACTGACCACATCCTTGAATGCTTCTTTAACCTCATCTGGGGGATGTACGTCCTGAAGCTTGACGTTCACAATGGAGATTCCAGAGTCGTAGCCTTTCAGGATTTCCTGTAGCAAGGTGGCCGTATTTGTTTCGATCAGGCTTTTGCCAACAGTCAGTGCATCCATTACCTTGGTATCTCCGATAACTTCACGCATGGCAGATTCAGATGCTGCACGTACTGTCGATTCTGGCTCGGTTAGGTTGTATAGGTAGCCTTCCAGATCATTGATGCGATACTGTACAGTGAACTGTACGTTGATAATATTTTCATCACCAGTAAGCATCAGGGATTCCTTCAGTACTTGCCGGTAACGAGCTGGAGGCCCCGGGTCAATGGTACGGAAGCCAATTTCAAGTCGGCGCACTTCTGTGACCTTCTCAATGTCTATATTCTCGATAGGCGAGGGCAAATGGTAGTGCGGGCCAGGCCCAACGACGCGGTCAACAACTCCGAAACGCTTTACTACGGCTTGTTCTTGTGGATCAACAATGAAAAATCCGGTTGCCAGCCAGACAGCGGCTGCAACAAAAATCAAAATTAGGCCTGCGTTGCCTTGAGGCAGACGGTGCCGGAAGCGATTCTGCAGATTGTTCAGCAGTTCATCGACATTCGGCGGAGTTGATTGTCGCTTGTCCCAGGGTGATTTACGAGGGGGCTTGTTCCAGGAGTCCATGAGGTCCGTTTGTAGAAGTTGGGCGTTGGTACTCTTTGCTAACAGCCTAGAAAGCAGGGCAGAAAATACAAGGAAATTCGATGGTTGCCAATTTAGGCAGTCAGAATTTCTGAGCCATTGGTAGTGACCCGAATGGTGTGCTCCCACTGGGCGGAAAGCGATCCGTCCTGCGTGACAGCCGTCCATCCATCGCTGAGCAATTTACATTCTGGACGGCCGATATTGATCATCGGTTCAATGGTGAAGACCATATTGGGTTGAAGCAATACGCCCGTATTGGGCTTGCCATAATGGAGAATTTGAGGCTCTTCGTGAAATTCAATACCAACTCCATGACCAGCGAAGTCTCTGACAACAGAATAGCCCAGACCCTCTGCGTGAGTCTGAATTGCGTGGCCAATGTCTCCAGTAGTTTTACCAGGCTTCACTTGCTGTATACCAATCTGCAGGCATTGTTGTGTAATATCGACTAAGTTTTTTGCTTCTTCCGAGACATCTCCAATCAGGAACATCCTGCTTGCGTCACCATAATATCCATCGAGGATACTAGTAACATCGATATTGATAATGTCCCCCTCCTTCAGTACTTCATTGCCGGGAATTCCATGACAGATAACATTGTTGACCGAAGTGCAAACGCTCTTGGGAAATCCTACTGCTGATTTGCCACGATAATTGAGTGGTGCAGGGTAGGCGTTGTTGGCCAAGGTTTCTTCGTGAACCCAGTCATTGATCTGTTCGGTTGTGATACCCGGAACTATTCGCTCCTGCACCATATCCAAGATCTTGCGGGTCAACTGGCTACTACGCCGAATGCCTTCAATCTGCTCTTCTGTCTTGATGATCACCCCTCGGGTTCCTCGTCTTCCAAAAGAGCTCATCTTGTCTCGCAGCATGTGACACTTCTTATATTTTTTGCCACTACCACACCAGCATAAATCATTACGGGACGTTTTCATGGGATCTCTCGGATGCTGCTCATCGGAGCAGGGTCAGTATACGTGAGAACTGATAGCCAGAAGTCAGACTTTCGCGTGGGTCGTGCGACCAGTAGATGATTTGGCCTTTGCCACTGATTTCATCAACATCTACAAACCCCCAGTAGCGACTGTCTGCGCTGTTGTAACGGTTGTCTCCCATCACGAATAACTTTCCTTCGGGGATTTGGACTGGCCCGAAGTTGCTAACTGGTCCATCACTGAAGCCTTGAGACTGATCGGATTGCCCTTTTGGGCGATCAAAAAAAGCATAGGGCTCATCTAATTCTTTCCCATTAATGAACACTTTATCATTGCGAATCTCCAGGGTTTCTCCAGGGAGTCCAACTGTCCTCTTGATATAATCAACCGACGGATTTTTAGGATAAGGAAAGATGACGATATCTCCCCGTTTGACTGGGTCAGTGAAGACTCGTATACCCAGAATCGGAATTTCTGTGCCATAGGTATACATTGTAGCGAAGATGTGATCGCCAATCTGAATGGTAGGGATCATCGACCCCGAAGGAATCTTGAAGGGTGCGAACAGGTAGGTGCGTACCACTGTAGCAACAATTAGCGCAAATAGCAGTGCTTCAACCCACTCACGGATCGAACGGTTTGGAATCAGACGGTCTAATCGACAATACCCCTTGGCACTTCGAAGAAGGAGCTTTTCGTTGTTACGAACTGCGGCTGTCTCAGGCAGCTCTGCTTGCAGTTCTTCGGGAGTTTCGAAAAACTTTTCCTCAAGGTGAGATAGTTGACGGATGACTTCTTCGCTCAGTCCTTTGCGTTGCAGTTTTCGAAAGGTTTTCTGTGAAAATTTGTAGGAGATGAGAGGAAATAGGTTCATGGTGTGGCAGTACTGAGAGCGGACACGGCAGAATCAAGGAAATCAAGAGAATCATCTTTGGGGCAAGCTCGCGGAGAGGGCAAGGCAAAAGTGAGTTCGACAAGCTTATGGATTCAAGTACCGGAAAGAGCAAGATGAGAGATAGGTTGCTGTTCTGAAGAGCAAAATATTGTTTCCTGAATGGTGTTGGAGTAGCGCAAAGTCCCTAGTTCATCAAAACTCTGCAGAAAGCGAGTGTTTGGATTCCATCTTTGGCAAGATTGCTGACTCTGCTCTGTATTAGTCAAGATCATTTGGGCTTCGCTACAAATTTCTGAAAGTGCTTTTTTATCAGTTTTTTGCTCTGTGTCTTCTGTTTCCAAATGATGATAAATCAGATCACTGAGTCCAGCAGTTTGAGTGATGTGACTCCCATCCGTGAGAAAGGACCAAACAAGTGGGTTTTCCCAGCCAAGTTGCTGGAAGCGATGCCGAAGTAGCCACCCCAGTAATTTATGGTGAATGGGAGTTTTGCTCAACAAGGGGATTTTGCTCGCAGACCAGACATAGAGATTTGTCTCAGTTTGACGGATTGGAGAGATCCACTGGTTGATCTTCTCCTGCCAGGAAAATCTTGTTTGCGATATTTCAGAGCTGACGGTGGCAAATAAAACGCGATGGCCAGTTCGAGCTAGATGTTGGGCCAGTTGTTGCTCGTAAAAAGAGGAACTGTGATTCCATTCGTGATCTGTGAGTACAATCAAATCCCTAGGCCGTTGGGAAGTGGGTCCCAGGCGTACCTCTTCCCACCACTGGGCTCTAGAGAAGCGCTGGGTTCCTCGGAAGTGCCAATAGCCCTTCAACAGTGCTTTGATCATTGACCAGGGTAGTAGGTGGATTCTTTGAGAGTAGGCGAATAGCTGGGACAGTCCCCAGTGCTTTAGATTCCAACTTTGTAGTAGCAGGCGATAGCTTAGAAGAGTTCCTGAAGCATAGACGAATAGCAAAAGCAAAGCCGGTAATGGGGTAGTTGGTAAGAAAACTAGGCTTATCAGGATCAGCATCTGCACAAGTGCAATCAGGCTGTAGCCCCATTTTTTCAAGTTGGGAACCTGGAGGCTGCATACTTGATGGATGTCCAACTGCTGTGTGGCGCGCCATGGGAATCGTCGACTCAGTAAGCCATCAAAAAAGTAACGCTTTGCCAATTGAGTTGGACGAGAAGCTTTTGGAGCTAGGGGGGGATGGTAGACGATCAGATCTTGGGCAAAGGGAATGGAGAAGCCTCCTTCGAGAATTGAAAAAGCAAGATCAGTGTCTTCTCGGAAAGGAATTTGATATCCAGAGTGGAAATGGCAAAATTGTTTGCGAACCAGCAAGTTACATGTTGGATATCGACCACCCTGACGGTTTTCAGTCTGGTGTGTCAAGGGCGTGATTTGTTCTCGATTACCAACGATAGTCTGACCTTCAATAGCTCCTGCGCCTGGTTGGTCGTGAATCCAAGTCAATGCTGAGGCCACCCAATTTGAGTCGGCTTGTACATCAGCATCAAGTAAGCCAATCCAGCTGGATTGAGCCAAGGCTACTCCAGCGTTGCGTGCTCGACCTGGGCCAGAGCGATGCTGATGTAGAACTCGTAGTTGGAGGTGGGTTTGTTGATGAAATTCCTCCAACATTTTTGCGGTATCGTCCGGTGAGCCATCGTTCACAACAACGACTTCAAAACTAGACGTCGGAGCCGTCTGCAGTTCCAGGGCTTGCAGACAATTTTTCAACAAGCTGCTGCTGTTGTAACTGGGTATTACGACTGACAGAGAATCAGGCGATGAGACCAAAAAATCAGGAGGAGGAGAAGTTGACACGGAGAGACGAAGCTTTAGAGAACCAACAGTCGCTGGTGCGAGCACTTCGCGGTTCGTTGCCGTATTTGGAAGAGTTCCATCATCAAATTTTCGTTGTTTGTCTCAGTGAAGAATTATTACAACGTGATGCCGCTCCCAAAATCATGGAAGAGCTCGCACTATTGCATCGCGTTGGCGTCCAATTGGTGTTGGTTCATGATAGCCAACTATTGAATCAGTCCTCCCTGGACACAAGTTCGTTTCCAGTAGCAGTTTCACGCCATGATCTTACAGCAGTACAGCAGCAAATTGCAGCAATCAACTGGGAATTTCTGACCAAACTTTGCCTATATGGGCATGGAATTATGCCACTCAGTGGTCACTTTGTCACTGCTCGTGCCGATGAACGCTTTAATATACTAGAAATGGACTTGGCCAATGGGGTTGTGCAGGAGGTGGACCTTGTGGCAATTCGTGAGACTCTACAACTAGGACACACCCCATTGCTAGCTCCTTGGGGGACAGGCCGGCAAGGTCATCTTTGGATACTAGAAGCTAGGGAACTAGCGATGGAACTAGCCATGCGACTAAGAGCAAAGAAACTAATCTTGTTAGAGAATACATCATCTCCATTGATTGAAAAAGACAGGAACACCTCAATCTTACGCCAATGGTTACGTCAGCAGACTTCTATAAGTGAAATCAACCGAATCCGACTAGAATGCATGGCTACCGCATGTGAAAGGGGTGTAACGAGATGTCATTGGTTGGATGCAACCAAGGAAGGAGCCCTACTAACGGAAACGCTTACTTCTGGTGGGATTGGCCTGATGGTCACCAATACAGCGTACCGACAGGTGCGATCGGCTAAACCAAGTGATATTCCTCAAGTTTGGGGACTGCTGAGTGGGCCGATGAGAGACGCCAGTATTGTCCAGCGTAGTACTTCCTATCTTGAACAACACATTGAGCGATATCGGTTGTTTTGTCAGGATGAGGATGTTTTGGGTTGTTGTGAACTGATTAGTTATCCAGAACAGCAAACTGTAGAAATTGCAGCTTTATCAGTAGCGTTAGCTTACCGTAACCAGGGAATTGGGAGAGAACTCGTTAGCGTTGTCCTTGGAGAGGTAAAGAGACAGGGAGCGCAACAAGCAATCGCACTGAGTACTCGTGAGGACAATGTATTTATAAATTGCGGCTTCAATGAATGTTCACTAAAAGACCTTCCTCCTGAGAAACGTTTTAACTATGACTCTCCTCAATCGAAGATCTATATCTATTCACTAGTGGAACCTGGCAAGGACCTTAGCACAGACTGAATCTGCAGATTGTTTGGATCCAACTGGCTCGCAGTGTTTAGGGCCATCCTAGCCTGGTCCATCTCACCAAGCTCTCGGTAGAGCAGTCCCAAATTCCACCAAGCTACTGCATATCCTGGAAACTTGGCTGTGACACTTTCCAAGAAACTTTTGGCACCTTCATAGCGCCCCTTCTTGATCAAAACCGTGCCTAATCGTAAGCCACTTTTGGGATTCTCCGGATTGAGTTGCAAAGACTCTCGGTAAAGTGATTCTGCGAGATTGAAGTCGCGCTGTTTTTCGTAACTGAAACCAAGATAAAGTGCGACTTCATCATTTTTTGGGAAGCGGTCTCGGAGTTCTAACAAATTGTTATGAGCAGTCTCCGTCTGGTTTTGCAAAAGAGCTATACGAGCCAGATAGAGGGCAGGTTCTACGGTTTCAGGTTGCAGTTGTTGGGCAGCCTCCATCGCTGCTTTAGCATCTTCCCAATCTTCCTGATCGAACTGAGTTACCCCTTGTTGTAACAATTCCTGGTAGCGTGAATTTTCTGATTGTTGCCGATCATCAGCAAGATCAGAAGTGCCAGTTAGCTGTGTGCTTTGAGGTAGCCATGGTCGTAACTCTGGACGTAAAACCGTGAAAGCCTGATTTGGATTCTCGGGGCTTTCAACAAAGGGGTAGTAACGCAGTCCACGTTGGATTGCTCGAGGGTTGGGCTCATCGTCATTAAGGCTCAAACCATACAAAAGCCACGCAGGACCATGATAGGGATGACGAGCATTGGCAATCACGGCTTCAGCCTTTGCTTCAAATCGCTGACCTTGCACATAAAACCAGAGGGAGGAGAGTGCACGGTATTCAGCATGATCCGAAAAGTCATCTTGTAAAGAATCTAAATCTTGCCGAATCTCATTGAGAAGTTCAGGTGGAACTGGTTGCTGAGTGTAGGCTTCCTGTAATTGTAGAATGACTGATTGGAAGCGCACTCGCTTATCCAGACCTTCATACTGTTCTGTAAGATTTCTCAGTGCCTGAAGGTGTGCACTACGTGTTTCGGCGATCCAAGGTTGGTGATTGAGATCCTTCCAGCGATAAAAGGCCTCTAGTGCTTCGAAGGAAACATCCTGAGGGAAGAGGAGCAAGTCTGCGAAGGCTGCATTCCTAGTCTGTAGCACCTGAAGTAGTTCTTGGAGCAAAGCATCGACACTTTGTAAAGAATGCTGACTGCGAAAATCTTCTTTCTGGAGTTTGTTGTTACTGATTGAAAAGAGAGTCCAGCGAATAGAAAGTTGCTGAAGAACCTGTTGCGTGGAAAGTTGAAGCAGATGAGATAATCGAGCTTCACGCATTATCTGTTCAATTTGACCGGGCAGGCGCTCTTTCCAAAGATCAACCGTTTCCGGAGCCATCACAGCAAATTGATCGTTGAACTGGAATTGGCGGGTAAGCTCTTCCTCGAGGAGGCGAGGGAACCAGTTATCTTGCTGAATACGGTAGAGATTCTGAACAGGAAGGATACCTACGTGGAGGCGAGTCTGAGCGAACGCTGAAGAAGAGGCCAGCAGCAGTACTGCACTACCTAGGCAGCACAGTACGAAAGACCGAAAAGTCGGTCTTACCACGGGGATGCGGCGTAGGAATTGACAGAGTTGTGGGAATTGTGGTGGCTTACGTCAACATCTTGGGGATTGTCTTCGCTGGATTCCGTATCAGCAGCTTCGACCTCTTCAGCACTTTCATCCTCAGCGGCTTCAACAGTTTCTCCGATTTCTTCAGTCACCTCAGCAGGAGAGTCGCTCTCATCAACAGCAGCTTCGAGTTCTTCAAAGCTGTCAATCAATAGTGCGAGTTTGTCGTGCATTTCTTGGCGCTCAGCTTCAAGAACTGTATTCCTTTCCTTAAGCTCATCAATTTCTAGTTGATATTCCTCGATCTTTTCAACTGCTTGACGAATGCGGGATTCCAGGCGGGAAAGTAAGTCAGACATGGCTAGTCCTCAATGGAAATGTTTTGGTGTCGTGGTCCATGACAGTGAGCGGATGACTGCAAGCATAGCAGATCCGGAACAAATCAGTATGCAACAAGTGTACAAGCAAGTTCAGGATGTAATTAACTGAGGGAAGGTTGAGTCAAAATCAAAAGTTTAGTCATTATGGAACGAAGTAGGTGAGCAGACTGAAGAATTCAGATCATCGGTATCGACTAATTAATAATTTGTACAAAAAAGATCCAATGATGATGAATAATCTTTTCAAGAAATAAATAGTTGATAAAAATTCCGAATTGATTATGAGTTCTTCCTTGTACATTCGAAGTAAATTTTTATTACTCTCTCCAATTTTTTGATAGTAAGCTATATATTGTTTTATAAAATAAAATTTCTCATGAGGTAAAACTCTCATCCAAAATTGGTAATCCATTCTAGAATTATAGCATTCATCAAAAAATCCATACGTAGTGAAAATACTTTTTTTTGCAAATGATGCTTGGTGTGAGAGTTTGGCTTTACTCGCAATTCCTAAATGGTTAGCCAAAATTTTAGCTGGTAGAGAAAATCCATCAGATTGACAAAATCCAGTGAGAATATTTTGCTCTGGATGCTTCTCCAAAAGAGAAAGAATGTCAAAACGAATAAAATAGTCACCGGAATTCATAAAATTTAGCCAACTATTTTTGGAAAGTAGCAATGCTTTGTTGAAGGCATGACTGATGCCATGGTCAGGTTCACTGATCCAGTATGTTAAATGATCGTTATATCTCTGAATAAGTTCGACGGTGCCATCAGTACTTCCACCATCAATAAGAATATATTCAAGTTCATTTCCTTGTTGATTGATAACTGATTGAATTGTCTGTTCTATAAAATCTATATTATTGAAAACTACTGTAATTACAGTGAGATTTGTCTTGATGAGATTAGAATCATTAAGTAGAAGACGCTTCCCACCTTCAGCTTTTCGATAGGTACTTCCCGGTAAAGTATATTGAAAAGCATCATTATCATTGTATCTATTCGATTCTTTTGCAGTGCTTAGAGGACTTTGGATAGTCGAAAGATTTTCAGATTTCGATGGTAAGTTAGTATTTGAGAAAGAGTGAAAAAAATTAGCTAGATCACTTGAAAGAAATCTTTTTGGTACTAATCCCCGATATACCTTTTGGTAATTTGAAGCAGGTAGATAATGCTCCGGAATAGGATGCCAAATATTTGTTGTAAAGTATTTTTCTTCAGAGTGGGGCAACTTTGTAAAATCAAAACCTGTATATGAATTTGGAAATTCAAGATCATCAGCACATATATACAAAATCAATTTCTGCTTTTTCTTAGCGAAAGAGTGGTCCCTATCTGGATTATGTATGAGATTGAAATCAAGGAAATCTATTAGGTGTTGCCGAAAAACTGCAGAGCCAAAAGCGTAACGAATATCTATGGACCAGATTTCTTCATCAAAAGCGACTGCCAACAATGAATAACAACCGATCCAGCCAGATAAGCATGTAGGTGGGTGTGAATTCTGATCTAACAACCGCTTGAAATGGCAGGGGATGCCGGGTATCTGATTTAGGTGGTTGGTAGAGAAGTTAAAGTATGGAGTATCTAAGATAATTCTTTTCAGTTAATATATGAACAGCAGAAAATTAAATTCATTAAAATGAATCTAAATTTACTAAGGTAGTTTTTTTTTAGAATAAATAACTACATCTTTAATGGTCATGATCTTTCTAAATAAAAATCTTATCCTTCTCAACAAGAGTATCAAGGAAGACTCTGGTTTACCTTGAATCTGCCTAAAATTTAATTGTTTGATAATAGTTAATAATTCATTGATATAAGGTTGATAAATATGTTTTAATGTTACTTTTGGAATAGTATAATCTTGAAACCAACGTATTCTATTTTTTTCTATACGTAGACCTTGAAAATGCCAAATAATTGCATCTGAATAAGGAAATCTAATTGCATTCCATGGCGCTTGAATCCACTCTTTATGTTGTAAAATATGGACTGTTTCAGTAAATTGAAATGACCAGTCGTCAAGATATTTTTGATCGCCGAACTTTCCTTCTTCAATCCTGTCATAACACCATTCCAAACACTTTTTCTCCCACCAATCTCGAACATATTCGCTACCGATTCGATCAAAAATTATAAACTGAACACAATATTTTCCGCAAGTTGCGCTTTTGTCATATTCTGGAGCATAAGCATGTTCAGTAATCAAAATTTTTTTTAAAGATTTGTTAAATTCGTTAAAAATAGGAGATGGATCTTGTAAAAACCATAAGTCAGCATCTAAATAAGTCACCCTTTTAATGCTAGGGTCAGCTGAAAATACAAATCGTGGAGCAAACGGCGTTAGAGTCCAACAATATTCACCAATACTACGATCTTGTTTGACTTCAAGAAGCTCAGGAGTTTCCCAATCGGATAGCTTAAGCAATTTCAAAAAAGGTAATCTTTTTTGGTCAAGTGTAGAATAGGTCTCCTCATCTACACAAAGGATCCAAAGATTAAAATCTTGAACCTTTTTCACCATTGATTGATAAAGTGCTAAACCTTGAGGTAAAAAAAGGCTGTTAAAAAGAGTAACGTAGTGTTCCATCAGCAAGCTTGAAAGCGGTTTACCGTATCAATAACAACCTCTACGTCATCATCATTCATTTGCGGATGACAAGGAATCGACAAGCAGGTCTCAGCATGAGTTTCACTTGAGACTAAACCCGCTTGATCCCGCTTTAAGCTCTGGCAGGAACGCTGAAGATGAATAGGGATGGGGTAATGAATGAAGGTCTGGATTCTTGATTGCTGGAGGTGTTCGATTAACTGGTCACGCCAAGGGCATGTTAATACGAAAAGATGATAGACATGCGCTGATTGTTCTTGGGGTTTTGCTAAGTGCTGAATTACCGGATTCGTTATACCCTCAAGATACTTTTGAGCGATTTGTCTGCGACGATCATTGAATTCTTCTAACCTCTTCAATCTTTCAGTAAGCACAGCTGCCTGAATTTCATCAAGCCGGCTGTTCATCCCTATCTCTGGGTGGTGGTAGCGGCTACTCTGACCATAATTTCGTAATTGCTTCGCCTTCTCAGCTAGATTTTCATCATCGGTAATCACCGATCCCCCATCTCCGAGTGCACCTAGGTTTTTGGTAGGGTAAAAGCTACAGGCACCAGCCTTTCCGAAACTTCCAGCAACTCGTCCATGCCATGTTGCTAAATGCGATTGCGCACAATCCTCAATCAAATAAATATCTTCCGACTCACACAACTGTAACCAAGCATCCATATCCCGCACTTGGCCATAGAGATGTACAAGAATGATAGCTTTTGTTTTTGGCGAAATACAGTGCAAAACACTGTCCTGATTCAGCAAAGCTGTCTCCAGGTCAATATCCGCTAATACAGGAATCGCACCTGCTCGCATGATTCCAAGAGTCGTTGCGAAAGCGGTCATTGGGGTGGTGATTACTTCATCTCCTGGCCCTATCTGCAAAGAACGTAAGATGATCTCAATAGCATCCATACCGTTGCCCACACCGACCGCATGCGAAACACCGCATACTTCTGACCAGACTTGCTCGAATGCTTCGACCTCGTGGCCAAGTACATACCAGCCTGAATCAATCACCCTCGAAACCGCTGCCAGCATGTCCTCCTTGAGGATTTTTGACTCTGCTTTGAAATCATTCATTAAAATCATTACGTCTCGCCCCAATAGGCAGATTTATGCTTGCTGTAATATTCAATAGTGTTCAACAATCCCTTTTGCAGATTCACCTCTGGTAGCCAACCCAGTTCCATAGAAATCAAAGAGAAGTCACTGTAATAATCACCAATATCAATCGCTTTACGTTCTTCTGGGAAAGGCACCAGTTCATAACTGCCACCAAAACCAAGGCTGACTATTTGCTCAGCCAGCGCTTTCAAACCAATAACTTCTGGACTTCCCAAGTTATAGACTTTGCCGTTCGCTTGCTCATTTGCTCCAGCTAGTAACAAGGCATTAACGCAATCATCAACGTAATTAAAATCTCGCAACTGCTCGCCATCACCAAACACTTTAATCGGCGTTCCTTCCAGCAACTGACGCACCCAGATACCCAAAAAAGTCTGCCGCGCATCCTTCACACGCATACCGGGGCCATAGGTATTCGTAAGGCGTAGCGCACATGCGCGGATGCCATACACATTGTTGTACAGCAGATGATACCACTCGCCGGCTAGTTTGTTGATCCCGTTAACATCAACAGGACGAATCTGATGCTTTTCATCAACGGGCAGATAATCGGGTTTGCCATATAACTGCCGCGTACTTGCAAAAACAATTTTGATCTCTGGATTATTTAGTCGGCAGGCCTCAAGAATCGAAAGCTGCGCCGATGCATTGATCTCTAAATCTGTCTGTGGATCCGTCATCGAGTCGATGTGGCTGGTCTGCCCCGCAAGATTGAAAAGGAAATCTTTACCTTGCACTAGATGCTTCATCGCATGAGGGTCACGTACGTCACAAACATTCACATGAACCATTTCGCGGATATTCTCAATATTGAAGAGACTGCCACCGTATTGGGGAATCAAACTATCCACTATGGTTACACGCGCTCCTTGGGCGACCAAAGCTCTGGCTAGATTTGAGCCAATGAAGCCCAACCCGCCAGTGATTAGCACTTTTTTGTTGTGATACGCATTCATGTTGCTTTTTCTACTAAGACAACATGATCCAAAAATAAATCAGGATTTTTTGGAAAAATGTATCGGGCTACTAATCCGGTCAAATTTACTAGTCCCATTACAGAAAGAGTAAAAATCAGCCTGATGTACTTGTTCCACTGTTCGGAGATCTTATATAGATAGGCATTTGTCAGTTGAAACAGAATGGACACATCCGCACCTAATTTTTCTTGCTTGAGAACCTTGAAACCGTTTCCTTCAAGTAGCGCTTTCAGACCAAAACTTGAGTAGCGTGCGTAATCATAAGGCTGCTCGTGCTCGTCCCATATGAAGGGAACAGTCAGCACCATCTTTGCGCCTGGCTTCATTACCCGGCTGATCTCTCCCAGAAATTCATTAGGATTGAAGATATGTTCAAGCACTTGGTTACATAATACAGCATCAAATTCTTGGGCGGGGAATGGAAATATTTTTCCATCATAGAAATAATCCGCAATCCCGCGCTTACGTGAACTCTCACTAGCAATATCCAACCCCACATACTCATCAACTACGAATAATGATCTGTATGGCTTTGTACCACAGCCAACGTCGAGTAATTTTCCATTGAGTAATTTTGAGTAACGCTTCATGGCATTCGCAAGACCAAGTCTTGCGAAATAAAAAGGGTTGATAAAAACACCCAACCAACCAGGAAAGAAAGACTCTTTCCTCATGAGCGCTTGGACTTTAGTTTTCATAGTACTTGCGGCTCAGTACCAAACCAGAAAAAGAAAAACTTCCGCTTGCAAATGCAACAAAGCCCTCAGGTGAAAGTTTTTCAGTCACCAGGCTGAATTTAAATAAATGACTGATAAATTTTTTCTTGGAAAAAATCCATAAAGGATAACTCGCGGGATAAATTACCTCAGCAACTTTTTGCACAGCTATCAAATCTTCTTCACCGTTATAAAATGAAGTCCGGTCAATCAAAATAATGTCTACGTCACATCGAATTAATTCGTCCAAAATAGTATAAGGCTTTTCCAAATACTGCATAACGCTGGAAAGTAGAACGACATTGGGCTTTTCTACAGTAACGCATTCTGCAATCGTTGAATAAAACACCAATCGATCATCCTGGATATGCTGCCGCCCCGCTTCAACGAAATGCGCTTGCTCGACAACCGACCAGCGTACATCCTGCAGACCAGCCAAGAATTTCTGGTTTTGGAAGTAACTGCTTCCTAGCGAACCGCCAAAATCCAAAACACTCAACCGTCCGTGATTTCGTGCTGCTGCCCACATCAAACCGGCAGTCACAGGCCATGAATATTGAATCACATCAAAAAGAACTGAATCGCGCTCGAAGACAGCTTCACCACGCTTAACCTTGAGCGTTGCTGCAAGAACCTTCTCCAAGATTTTTTCGCTAGCGTACCCGCTGGAACACTTCGCCGCTTCATCCCAAGATGCAAAAGGGCCTTCAAAGGTAATCCTCCCCCCTATCTGTGAAAGGCGACGCAACTGTCTCACGAGTACAGGAGGTAGCCAGTTTTTTATAATAACAATCAGTAGCTGCCGCATATTTTCTGGCATCACACGCGCCAAAATCCGATGCAGTGGTGAGCGCTTAGTCCGAAAAAAATGTTCCATCACTGTTTTTGCAACTTCAGATTCTTCAACACTGACTTCATTCAAACAAATCGGTGTGGCCGAGACATCGGCATCGAGGGCAGCACTCGTACCACAATGCGTACCTGTATTGTCATTGCCAATGTTGTGCACAAGACTGCGACCCGGATAGAGCGTGAGCTTATCAGCTAGAAAAGCTGACGCATGCCAGCGCACTGCCCAGGAGTTATTCAGCCCTTTTATCTGCCCTTCTAGCATTGAGGAGTAGGAATATGCTCCATTAAAATCAAAGGCTTTCAACAGATCTCTCCGCTTTAACTCATCAAGCAGAAACTGACCGTCTTCATTAAATATTTCCCAACCGCACCGCCAGGTTGCCCATCCCCAACAGTCAGCTCCACGTAAGAAAAAAGCTTCAGGCAAGGACTCCTCAACGGGATAAATGTAGCCATGGATGCTGACTACTCGCTCATCCCCAACAAAGCGGTCCAAGCCCTCATTCATGTATTTGAGAAAATATGGAGAGGTCACGAGATCATCTTCCATCACAATCACTCGCTCATGAATTTTCAGGACTTCAGTGACTCCCTCAATAATCGACTTAGCTAAGCCAAAATTATGCGGACGATGATGGATGGTGAGCGAACGAAAACCATTAATTTTAGAAGCGTAATCACGAACTTGGTTAACAGCAGTTTTTTGTTTAATAGTTTTTGCAGCGTCAGAAAATATTATCAAATCAGTCTGAATAGACTCAGAATTCCTCTTTAATGCTTCAACTGTTTGATAGGTATGATCTGGGCGAGAGTAAACGAATAAAGCAATAGGGGCGTTCATTATTCAGTAAAATAATTTCTCATTTACAAGAAAAAGTCATATTAAAAAAATCGATTTTTCTAATTAGAAGATTTGATCCTATAAAATTAGAATTTTAAATTTAGCAATTTCATTGAAATAGAATCAATCTAAGATATTTATGTAAATATTTTAGACAGTCACATTCATTCTTCTCCTCAAAACTTTATTAATATCAAAAATATGTAATCCAATCAAAAATAAATCCCTCAGGATACCAATGACGAGTACGATGTCCTCCCCAATACTTTGGAGCGATATATATATTATAATTTTTCTCATTTTGAATAGAAAACCATGCACCCCACCAAGCAAAAGAACTAGCTGAAAGAATTCCCATTGAACACTGTTTCATTAATGCTAAATCTACATACTGACAGTTTTCTGAGATTACAACATTAGGATATTTTGAGAACGCGTCCTTCGCATAATGAATGTCGTCAGTCAATATGATGAACAATGGATTATTGATTCTTGTACCCATGTATTCCATAGCTTTCAAATACCAATCAAGGTCTAAAACAGCTGGATTATCCTGATCAGGCCAAGTCAGATAGTCTCCGCGTCGAATATGAATAAAGACCAGTTGTTTTTGACATTTCTCTGGTAAATTTCTTGAAATCCAGGATATCGCTTTCTGACTGTGGGATTCTCGGATACGGAACTGTAGCTTCAGGTCTTCTACAATAGTTGTATGTTGAAAAAAAGTAGATTTAAGAACATTAATATTAGAAATGATCCCTTTTTTTGTTTCGAGCCAGTATGACATCTGGCTTTTTTTTTCTGAAATTGAGCTGAGAAGACGTATATTTGAAAGAAGTAAAATAAATTTGCGTAATAGAACCAAGGATAACCAACTAGGCAGTTGACTTTTCTTAATTAACTTTGCCTCAATCGGTTCAACGAGATGATCTAAAGCATCATAGCCAACTAAGATTAGCTTTTCTGTAGGAAATAATTTCTTTAATGCAGAATATTGAAAAAGTTGATTACCTAATCTGCCATCCTCAATAGATATAATCACTATGAATTTTATGTTAATTTTTCGATAAAATTTTTTTTATTGAAAGCATTCAAAAATTAATAAAAACTTTTAAGTTTCTGATTTATTGTTTTTTAAAATAGAATATTCCTAAATTGTAGTGCTCTTTTGAGAGTTTTGCAAAATCGTTTTCAATTGATTGAGAATGAACAATTCTATTTTCTTTCAAATAATGAAATTCAACTAACTCTAGTCCATTTTTATTAGCCGCATCACGAATGGTTCCTGGAGCAAAAATTCGATGTGCATTGAATTCTACACGTTGTCGGCCAATTGGTATAGACAACCACAGTTCCCCACCATGCGGCTTCACTAAATTTGTCAATGATGTCAATCCTTTTTTCCAGCCTTCAGGGTCTATTTTATCCCCATATCGTCCTAATCCAATGTGCTCTAATGTGTGTAGGCAAGAAACACAATCAGCGACTACATTCGTACCTGAACTTGACTGAGTCAAATCCCACTGTACAAAGGAAACATTTTCAATTTTGTATGGCAGTGGCCTAATATCAAAAATCTCAACAGCCCTTACACATGCTAAATTGGCTATAAAGCCATCTATTCTTGAGCCAACATCAATGTGCCGCTTAGGATTTTTTTTAATTATTCTTTTTGCCACGTATAAATCCTGCCAGAAATACTCACCTAAGATGGCTGAGTGAGAATCCCAATCAGATACTATCGGAAACAAGTTTACAGGCCATTCTTCATTAACTATTTTTGACGAAAATAATTTTTTATCTCTCGTATATCTGGGTAGAGATTTTAGTGAAAAGATGGTTTTTGATGGATTTAAATGAATAGCACTAAAATATTTATTCAGCGTAGAAATTACATCATAGCATCTATTTTTAAACTTATTAGCTAACATGAATCTTTGTTTGGATCAATTTTGAAATAAACCCTCTATTTAACTTAAATTTTTATTCCTAAAAAAAGAATTGAAGTTTAAAATCGAAAAAATCATTAATTTTGCATTTTCTCTAGTTCTAATATAGAAGAAATCAATAAAAAATATAGTCATGAAAAATGAAATTAAACTAGCAAAGGTTGCCCCTTTTCCCCCATAAATAGGAATCATATAATAATTCAAAAAAATATTGATAATAGTTCCTATAAACATAGTCATTGCAGAATAATTTAGTAGATTTTCATTTAATAAATAAATGCTGCGTGCTATTCCAAAATGAGAAAAAATTATACGTAGAGACATCAAAGAAAGTATTGGAGCAGCTCTGCTGTATTCATCACCAAAAAGTACATCGATTATTTGTATAGAAAATATTGCTACAGGTAGTGTTATTAGAATAGAAACTAAAAAATTTAATTTATAAAATGAAATTAGCTTTTTTAGATAATCATCTTTAGAATTTTCTTTTGCTGTGATAATTGCTGGACTAAAAGTACTTTTTAGAACGACACCCACAAAAGCCGATGTTTCAATAATTCGAAGTGCAACACTGTATTGAGCTACTTCGTTGTCACCAATCATCTGTCCTAACATGATTTGGTCTACGCGTGCTTGGAGCATCAAAACCATCCCCGATAATAGTAATGGCCATCCATCTGAAAGAAGTTCTTTTGCACGCCCGAGTTTCACTCTTAGTTGCACTAGTTGTGGGCCATGCTTGCCAAGTACGATACTTAGTAAAAGTGTTGTCATTAATGCCTCACCTAGTGTTACCCAAGCGAAGGCCGTCAATGGTGCACTCTTGATAATGAGAAGAGCCTTAATGGTTGTAAAAATGATAAAGCTGCTGTTCTGTGCCCACACAGAATATTTTGAGAGGACCTGTGATTCAAACCAGTAGATGGCAATCTCACTGGCCTTGAATAGCACGACTGAACCAAGGATAGTGACTAAGACTTTTGCTAATGTATCCTCTGGTCTGATCCAAAAAATAGTGATTAAAATTAGACAATAAGTCAGAACTCCTCCGAGGAGGAGCAATGCGGCGGCAGTTCCTAAAGTTTCAAGCTTTGTGTCCGGTTTTCGAACAAGGTCTCGGACAACAATTTCAGGTAGACCCAGTGTAGATACTGCACCAAACAGCCAGGTGAACGCTACGGCAAAACTTAGTAACCCAAACTGTTCAGGCCCCAGATAGCGGGCGATCCAAACACCAATGAATAGGCCAAGACCCATTCGCAAAATCTTATCAAAAAAAAGCCATCCAATATTTTCAAGAATTTTGGAAAACTGAGAATGTTGAGCAATATATCCCTGCAGAGATTGAGGAATAAATTTTAGCAGATTCATTGGTCGTTGAAATGAGGCCAGGAAAAGCCACTAGGTAGGGTTTGCGATCTTTGAACTGTTTGATGCAGATTCATTAATCGCTGGAATGGGAGTTAAAAGATCAGAGATATTATTATGTCTATTAACATCACTAGACGACAAGAAATTGATTCACATAATGCAATTTTGTATCCTTAATATCTTTGCTAATCGAGCTTTCGCTAGTCAAATTTAAATCTCTTATGAGGCCTTTACATTTCTGAATTTATTAGATTTTGGTTGTATTTCCCGCAGACGTCCCGTAATGCTTCCAACAATCTTCGTTACACTCAGTCCCGCTTCTTCCCGTTGTTGTTCTGGACTTCCTTGGGAAATATAGCGATCTGGTAAGCCGATTGTCTGCACAGGAACGACAGTTCCAGGCTGTTGCAGGGATTCCAATACTGCGCTACCGAACCCTCCGGCAATTACATTTTCTTCAAGAGTGACAATCAATTGACAGCTCTTGGCAAATTGTTGGAGAAGCTCTTCATCAAGAGGTTTGACAAAGCGAGCGTTGATCACTGCGACGCTAAGTCCCTGTTCCTCAAGGATTTGAGCGACAGCGATTGCAGTCTCGACCATGACACCCACTGCAAATAGTGCTATGTCTGATCCTTCCTGGATGACTTTCCCTTTGCCCAACTGAATTGGTGCTGCGGCGTTTTCATCCCAGATGGCAGTGTTGCCTCTTGGGTAGCGCATGGCTATTGGCCCATCGTGCTCATAAGCAAACTGAGTCATGAGTCTCAACTCGGAGCCATCAGCCGGGACCATCACTACCATGTTCGGAATCATTCGGAGGTAGGTAAGGTCAAAGCAGCCGTGGTGAGTTGGACCATCAACTCCGACGAGCCCTGCGCGGTCCAAGGCAAAGCGAACCGGTAGTTTCTGAATCGCTACGTCGTGAATGATGTGATCCAAGGCTCTTTGCAAGAATGTTGAGTAGATAGCCACGAAAGGTTTGCTGCCTTCTGCGGCTAAGCCTGCCGCACAGGTGACTGCATGCCCTTCCGCAATGCCAACATCCAGTACTCGCTCTGGGTATTTTTCATGGAGTCCGATGATGCCAGTTCCGCTCATCATTGCCGCACTCAATGCCATCACTTGGGAGTCGGCTTCCATCAAATCTCCCAATTTCTCAGCAAATACCTTGGAGTAGCTTTTTTGCTGGATTCCACTGCTGGATTTCTTGAAAAAGTTGCCTGTTGCTGGTTCGAAAGGACTCACGCCATGGTAGGTGAAAGCGTCTTCTTCTGCGAAAGAGTAGCCCTTGCCCTTCTGTGTCAGCGCGTGGATTACAATTGGTCCATCCAGATCTTTGACATGGGATAGTAACTCGACTAAATCTCCGACACTGTGACCATCGATTGGTCCAAAATAGCGCCAGCCTAATTGCTCAAAGAGCATCCCTGGCATGAGGAAAGTCTTGAGTGATGTGTTGATCTTTTGCAGAGCGTGCTGGAGTGGTTCGGAGAAAGGAACCCTTGAGGCCCATTCTCGGGTTTCGTCACGAAGCCAATTGTAGGAAGGCGAAGAAATGACCCGTGTAATCATTTTGGAGAGTGCACCAACATTTGGATCGATGCTCATCCCGTTGTCATTGACGATCAGGATCATGTTCTTGTTGGCGAAGCCATTGTGATTCAAAGCTTCGAAGGCTAACCCTCCAGTCATCGCGCCATCCCCAATGACTGCAATCACGTAGTGGGCCTGCTGTTGCAGGTCCCGACTGAACGCCATTCCCAGTGCAGCTGAGATCGAAGTGGAGGCGTGGCCAGCTCCAAAGTGATCGTAAGAGCTTTCATCACGACTCAAGAATTTTTTGATACCGCCGTACTGAGCCAGTGTTTCAAAGCGTTCATTTCGTCCACTGAGTAGCTTGTGCGCATATGCTTGATGCCCTACATCCCAGACCACTCGATCTCGACGAAAATCAAACACTTTGAAGAGCGCTACAGCGATCTCCACGGCCCCAAGAGAGGAGGCTAGGTGTCCACCTTGTTGGCTGGTGACCTCAATAATACGTTGTCGACAGTCTTCTGACAGTTGCTCTAGTTCTTGAGTACTGAGAGTTTGAATGTCGTGTGGTTTTGCGATAGCGTCGAGAATCTTAGATCGATTTTGCATGATTCGTTCGCTGCCTCTGCCAGTCTGGTTGGTTCGTGGAGCTTAGAAGCCCCTAGAAAGAGCGGTGAACGGTCGAACTTATTTGCTTCCCCCAGTTGAAACAGGTGCGCTTTGTCCAGTGAACAAGTAGCCGCAAGCCTTCGTCAGAAGCAGTCTTCCCTGAAAACCCAGCGTGGCAGTAGTGTTCCCCAACTTCGGCGCTCGCAGCAGGAAACTCAGGAAATTCAGCAGTTCATCAAAACGATTTTCACTAAGGAAAATCTCTGGTTCATCCGCCCAGAAGATCAAAAAAATATTGTAGCGACCCTACAGGAAATTAATCAATTGAATTCCGAGTTGACACAGAAGTGTCGCTCAAACGAGATTTTCCAAAGGCAAGCGACGCTATTCATGGGCATGAGTGAGCGCATCATTCATCTCTGCCATTGTGTTCATCTCTGCCTAGAGTACGGTTTCTATCTGACCGAACCGAAGGGACTGCGGATCGCAGATGCGGTTCAAATTGCTTGGCAAGGAGTGCAGGCTTTGGGGAAAGCTGCAGAACAGCAACGTTGGCCCCTGCTGCCAGAAGAAATTCGTATGTCACCTGAGCAGCAACAGTTTGTTCGGGAGCAGATCAAATCCTTCGAGCCCCTTGCACAAAAGCTCCTCACCTCACCACAATTCAAGGATCTCAACTACCGTCTGCAGGCTGCTGAACTACAGATCATCTATCTCTTTTTCAATCATGTTCAGAAACTACTGACGGTTCAGGATCAAATTCTGTGGGCCTTTCTCAAGCAGCCTCAGATCAAGGAACCAGAGCGTACCCTTGATACAGTTTATAAGCGCCTCGAACACATTCAAACACGTATTGATCAATATCATGCCAGTGTCCAACAAATCCCTGTCGAACAGCGCAAAGAGTTGGAGCAAATTTGTGTTGATCTAACGCTGAAGTTGCAGGATCTCCACGTTCCACTGGAACCATTTCGTTTTGTGGACAAGCACCTCAAACAACTTCAGCAGAGCTTCAAGGAATCACCAGGCAACGGTCCACAACTTCTGAAAGAGTTCAGAGAAAAATGTATCTCTGACATGAAGTTCATCCACTTTGTCTCCACCAATTTAAACACGGTTGGGCAGACATTGCGACAGGTACAGAGCATTCTCTTCAACCTCTCTCTGGCGTTTGGGAAGGTCTACGATTCCTGCCGGCCTCACACGGTCTCCGCACTGTTTCTTGCCAGGGCCCTGAAAGCAGTCAGTGGATTGTTAGAAAGAGGAGACCGGATTGCCCACTCTACGGAGAAGGTAACATGGCAACTACAGACCTCCATGGAAGGCCGAAGGCTGTTTCATCTTCAGGTTGAGGAGGGTATCCTGAGTGCGTTGCGCCTGATGCGTGATGGTCGAGATACGATGGGTAGTTATGCCCGGCAGCTCAATAAAGCAATTGAGCGTTTGGATGCTGAACCGGAGATGCCGTCCCTACAAGTATATCAGATTCTCAATCAGGCTTATGATGAGCGAGACGCTCTCTCTGGAGCGGCTTTTTCTCTGGGTAATGTCTACGAACTTTTCCAGTCGATTGTGACCAGCCTACAACAAGCAGGAAGTTTCTTTCCCAAAGGATTTGGCTCTGCAGAAAGTGATGCAGCAGGAGAAGTCAAGGAGATGCAGCGCATCTATGCTGGTAGAGCCGTAAGTCTTCAGCAGCACCTGCAAGATAGCTGGCGTGGAGGTAGCGATTTGGTATGGATGATTGAACAGTTGTTGGATCCACAACAACAACAGCAGCAGATCTTTGGTAGGGAGATGAAGGAAATCCTGGAGCCAGTTCAATTGCGCTTAGCCACCTTGGCATCCCAAGCACCTGTGGCTGAGACAATGGCACCAACATCTGTGAAAAAGGCCGAACCAAAAACGGATCCAAGTCAGCCTAGTGCTTCGAAGATGATCAGTAAGCTTGGACAATCTCGGGAGGAAAATCGTGGCCGATTTGAACCGTATGAAGCGGATGTGATGGGCATACTGAAGCGCAATATCCTTACCTTGCGTTCAAGGCAGGCCAGAATGATCCTAGAAGTCTTGGAAAAAGCTCACACCTTTAGTGGATATGTGGAACGAGTCGGTCGAGATTTTGATCCAGAGGAACCAGCATCAGAAAACAGGATGATGGATACCCTGTTGAACGATGCGGACACGCTCTGGGAGTTCCTCAAGGGAGTTGCTGAAGCAAAGGTGCTGGCTTATGGTTTCTTCAACGCAAGTGGAGTAGAGCTCGAATACAGCGAAGACCGCGGGGACTTCATTGTGCCAAGGGAGGTACAGCGTCATCTGCGGTTTGCAGACAATATGTTCATGTCTCCTAAGGAGTTGATGACACGTTTTCTGGATGTCGTTCTTGGAAGAAAAGGGAATTATCATATTTCTCAGGCGGTGCCCAAGCACATGATCCAGGACATTGAAAGCATCTTCTTGTTGCCTGCCAGTGAACAGGATGTCATTCGTAATGTGTTCCCTGAATAAGACCTAAAGTCTCTGGAATTTTCCAGAAAAGGTGGGACGGCAGTCAGTCTGTGGAAGTCTCTGGTCTCAAGAGTCGTTTCAGTACCCAAAGCACTTCCAATAATAACAGCAGCAAAAGCAACCAACGCAGCCAGTCTTGTAGAGTATCACTAGCCGCCTGCTGACGATCTAGAAATGCTGCTTGGTCAGTGAAAAAACTCTGCATCTGCTCCAATTCCTCTTCGGTCATCAGCGCTGGCAGACTCTCCTGTTCGGCCAAGTTGACTGCAAAAGCCAGTGTAAGATTATCTTCCTTTAGTTCGTAGTGCCCTGGCCATCGCCATCCGGGTGTGATCCCTGAAACTTGTTGCCCTACCTTCAAGCTCCCCAGCTGACGATTCGGGTGTTCTTGCCAGAGATAACTCAGCCAGTCACGAAGCTGGTCTACGAAGCTTTGCTGCTGGTAGAGAGGCCCCCAAGCATTTGAGACGCCAGTGTCCAATAGCCAAAGTTGTTGAGCGGTCGCTTGATGCAGGCCCGGTATGGATTGTTCAATCAACCACTCAGGTCCGAGGTCAGCTTTGCTCCAGTCAAGAGCGAGTTGTTCTTTGGGTAAGATGCTGTGATTGTCTGTTGCCAAGTTGCTCCAGTCTGCTGGACGAGTTGGTATGAACAGACGGATTGGGGTTTCGGGGTAGAAGTCTGTAAATCTTCTTGGATCATCAGCCAACAGAATCACGAGATCAGGGTTTGCTGCCTTCAGAGTCTCTGGATTGCTGAATAGGAAAGAGAAGAAGTCGTTGGCATTCAGTGCTGATTTCAAAGGGTGCAGTCCGTACCGATAAAGTGCAGAAACTCCCTCAGTACTTAGCAACCCCACCCGCAGATCATCTCCTCGCGAAGATTGAAAGTAGTAGTGATTGTCATAGTCAGGATCTGGCAGCTGAGGTTCAATCAATATTTGTAAAGGTGCGTGATGCTCATATTCAGGACTTAGTGCTAGTCGCTGACGCTCTGGTGTGCCTTTCCAACTGATGACGGACTCGTGCAGTTTTTGAGACTCTTGCTCCACAGTAATGCGTACTTCTGTAGACTTCGGTTGTTCCCCAAAGAGCTCTACCTCAAGAACTGCGCTTAGTTTTCCTTCTGTTTTTACACGAAGCTGCCGTAATCCCAAATTAGGTGCGGATTGTAGCCCTTGTGGTCTTTCAAAACGCCATTCAATGGGTAGTACAACGGGAGCATAAGGCCAGTATTGGGAACGCTGAAAATCGGACACCAAGTTAACAATCAGTCGACGATTGCGTTCTGTTTCTGGTCGCGATTGCATGATGGCCTGTCCGATCTCTCCTAGATTGGGTGTGCCAGCAAAAAAACTTCCCTGAAACTTGGTTTGTACCGGGGCTTCTGCTGGAGGAGGAAATAATTCTGAGAGCAGAAGTGGTTGTGCTCCTGTCGGTATATTCGACTGTAGTGAAGGCTGGGTCGTCAGGCTAGCACTGTCATCAACGACCCATAGTTCCAATGGAGGAGGTTCCTCCAGCCAGTAAGGGCGAGCTAGCAAAAGTACAGCGAGTAGTACCAAGAGACTGCGCAGAAGTTTGATCCAAAAATCTTCACGAGAAAATCTAAGCTGCTGTCTTAGTGTTTCTGGCGGCAGCAGGAAAAAAGCAGAGAAAGGCTGGGGTTGGCGAGTCCGTGGCTTTAGCAGCGGCCAAAGCCAAGGTAGAATGACTGTTGGGAGAGCCAGCAGCCATAATGGAGTGAGGAATTGAAGCATGCCGAAGGCCTGCTAGTCCTGAAGTTCTGGGGTCTTGATTCGGTTGAGAAATTGCTGTTGCGCAATGGAAAGCAAGTTACTGGTCAACCAGTAGAGTGTCAGTCCAGCAGGGAAAGTGAAAGTAAAAATGGTGAATACCAGCGGGAGATACTGCATGATCTTCTGCTGCATGGGATCCATCGTAGCAGCTGTGGGAGTTAGTTTTTGTTGGAAGTAGAGACTCACCCCCATCAGAATTGGCGTGATTCCAAGGCCATCGGGAGCAGACATGTCCGAGAGCCAAAGCATGAAGGGCGCATGGCGCAGTTCAACAGCACCAGAGAGAGCGCTGTAGAGAGCGATGAAGACAGGAATTTGTAGAAGTAGCGGCAAGCAGCCTCCCAGTGGGTTGACTTTGTTCTTGCGGTACAATTCCATCATCTCTTGGTTTAACTTTTCTCGGTTATCCTTGTATTTCTCCTGAATTTTTTTCATTCGTGGCGCCAGCTGCTGCATGCGTTTCATCCCCTTCATTCCCTTGTAGGTTAAAGGGAACAGCAGCAACCGGACGATGATGGTCAGGATAATAATGGCGATGCCATAGTTGCCAACATAGCCAAAAATCCAGTGCAGTAGCGTCAGTAGTGGTGCCGCCAGCGTTTCCAAGAACATTGCATTTGATTCACGCAGATTGTGACCAAATTTCAGCATTTCGTCTTCTAACTTTGGCCCAAAGTAGGCGCGAAAATTTGATTCAATCTGTCGATCTGGTTGTAGGCTGACCAATGGCAGGCGTGCCCCAAAGTACGGGCGCAGCATAGTTCGTTGATCCACCAGAGCGGCAGCAGAACGGAAGTAGGCGAAGCGGATTGGTGATTCAGCTCGAACTGCATTTAGGAAGAACTGATCTTCCACCCCGAACCACTCAGCGTTTGCCACTTGAAATTCTTGTTGGACATCGCTGTTTGTTTCAGTCTCCACGCTTTCTTCAACAAAGTATACTGGCCCTGTGTGAGCCCCTTGTTGTTGATAGTCATCGTTCTGAACGCGGCCTTCTCCAAAGACGTGGCGAATCCGCAAAGACTTTGCTTCCTGAGAGCGGTTGATCACCTGTACCTGATAGCCTATCTGGAAGGAATCAGCGAAAAACTCGAAAGTCTTGATCAACTGCAGTCCGTCGACAACAGGAGAAACGAATTGTAGGGAGGCTGTTCCTTCTTCAAGAAGTAGATCTCCTTGTGATTCAGAGAAAACAGTACGTTGGAGCCGGGCAGAAAGCTGGGGATCGTCCTCCAATTCGACAGCAAATTGAT
>JACLAD010016064.1_pt1 | contig 35197 bp, 34 predicted proteins | sample 8027901 | NCBI WGS metagenome assembly JACLAD01 (sample SAMN15725071, study PRJNA655200) | protist metagenome | isolation source: fluorescence activated cell sorting (FACS) single amplified genomes of... | place: Spain: Blaines Bay Microbial Observatory, Mediterranean Sea | collected 2016-07-05 | reverse complement strand
AATCAGAGTTAAAAATCCAAAATATCATTTAATTCTAATCAATTGCTAACCAAGTCGGATTAAGATCACATTTTTGATAATCAACTTGTCGATGTTTCCCCAGAACTTTCTTGAAAAATCTCTCCATTTTCCAAAATGGAAAATAAGAAGAATGTCGCTTGGGAAAAAATCATTTGCAAAATTGGTTGTCATTTGTTGGAATCTGCCCCATTTGATCACGTTTGTAGACTCCAATGCAATCAGTTCTTATTTGGGAAGCTATCGCATCAATTTGATAAATGGAAGGAGGCTGGGTCATCGAATTTTTGAGAGAAAAATTCTTTGATCAGTAGGTTAAATTGATCAGAATAATGGAAGCTAAGTTGGATGCAGCCCAAAAGAATTGAGGAAATGGAGCAGACATTCTTGATGTGCCTGACCTTGGTCAGTTGCTTTTAACCGCTTAAAGATAAGGATGACCATGAAATTCCGTAACTTGATAGCCAGTGTGTTGCTGGCTACATTTGTTGTGTTCACCCCATCTGCATGGGCTCAAACTGAAATTCAGTGGTGGCATGCGATGGAAGGTGCTCTTGGCGAGACCGTGAATCGAATTGCCAGAGACTACAACGTATCTCAGTCGACCTACAAGCTCACCCCAGTGTACAAAGGTGGTTATGAAGACACCATGACCGCTGGAATTGCAGCTTTCCGTGCGAAGCAGCAGCCACACATCATCCAGATCTTTGATGCTGGTGCGGCTACGATCATTAATGCAAAGGGAGCTGTCTTCCCCGTACAGGATCTGCTCTCCAAGCACGGTGTTGGCTTTGATGCCAACAACTACATCAGTGGTGTTCGCTCATTCTACGCGGACAGCAGCGGCAAGATGGTTGGAATGCCGTTCAATAGCTCCACACCAGTGATGTATTATAATAAGAATGCTTTCCAGAAAGCTGGTTTGACTCTGCCTCCAGCGACTTGGGAAGACTTTGAGATGCGAGTGGCCCCAGCGCTCAAAGACGCTGGTTATGTGCCATTGGCTCAATCTCACAGTCCTTGGATTTTCTCAGAGAATTTCCACTCTCGTCACAACCTGCCGATGGCTACCAACAATAACGGCTTCGGTGGTTTGGAAACCAAAATTCTTTACAACAATCCAGGGATGGTGACCCACTGGTCAAAGTTGAAGGAATGGCAAGACAAGGGCTTCTACAAGTACTATGGCCGAGCCTGGGGTGATAACCAGAACGGTTTCGTGAATCAGGAAGTTGGCATCTGGCTGGGTTCATCTGGTTCCTTCGGTGGGCTGAAGAACACTGCGAAGTTCCCATTTGGAACAACCTACCTGCCTTACTGGCATGCGGTTACAAACAAGCCGACTAACACCTTCATCGGTGGTGCGGCTCTGTTCGCAATGTCTGGTCATAGCGATGCCGAATACAAGGGTGTTGCTAACTTCTTTGAGTACCTGACCAAGCCAGAAGTTCAGTTCATGTGGCACCGGGAAACTGGTTATGTGGCGATCACCAACGCCGCGTATGAATTGGCTAAGAGTGAGGGGTATTACAAGAACAATCCCGATGCAGAGATCGGAATCCTGCAACTGAACCTCCCTGGTGGTGACCATTCCAAGGGCTACCAGTTGGGCTTCTACGTCCAGGTGCGTGAGGTGATGTATGAGGAATACGACAAGCTCTTCGCTGGCAAGCAGGATGCAAAGACTGCCTTAGCCAACATTGAAGATGGTGCGAACAAATTGCTCGTCAAGTTTGCCCGTACCTACAACTAATCCTTTCTATAATACCGGACCCGCTCTGGGTCCGGTTCTAAAAAGACAATAATTTGAAACGCGTTACCTTCTCTCACTCCCCTATCCCCTACCTGTTTGTCTTGCCGCAGATTGCGATCATTGCAGTCTTTTTCCTTTGGCCTTCCTTTGAGGCGATCCAACTCTCCTTCTACCTTGAGGATCCTTGGGGACTCTCCAATGAGTTTGTTTGGTTTGAAAATTATCAGACCATCTTTGAGGATCCTGAATATGTGGGAACACTGATTGCCACCTTGATTTTCTCGCTCAGTGTGACCTTCCTGTCCCTTGGATTGGCGATGTTGCTGGCGGTGCAGGTAGATGGATTATTGCGTGGTGGAGGAACCTACCGTCCATTGATCACTTGGGCTTACGCCATTGCTCCAGCCGTTGCAGGCTTGGTTGCCCGCTTCCTCTTCAGTCCTCAAATTGGACCAATCTATGACTTGCTGAACCCAGATGGTGCACCACCCTGGTTTGAGCCAGCTTTAGATTCAATCGACGCTTGGGTCGTCATCACCTCCGGGGCTGTGTGGCGGCAAGTAAGCGTAAACTTCATTTTCCTGTTGGCAGGCTTGCAGTCTATCCCAAGATCAGTGTTAGAAGCCTCACGAATTGACAATCCCAGTGGATTCAGTCGCTTCTGGAGCGTGACGTTCCCCTTGCTTGCTCCGACGCTGTTCTTCCTAATGGTGATTAACTTCAGTTACGCCTTCTTTGAAACTTTCGCCATTATTGATACGGTCTTCCCCTTTGGTCCACCAGCTGGTGCTGCGAGTTTGGTTTACAAGGTCTATGTAGATGGATTCAAGGGTGCTGACTTGGGAGGTTCATCAGCTCAGTCGGTAGTTTTAATGCTTTTTGTACTCGCACTCACAGTGGTCCAGTTTCGTTACCTTGAAAAGAAGATTCATTACTGATTATGAAGGTACTTTGGGTTCGCTACCAATTACTGAATCACCTGTTGCTCATCCTGGGTGTCGCGTTTCTAGCACTACCTCTGTGGATGGTTTTCGCTTCTTCAACTCATGATCCTGCTATGATCATTCGTGATGGAATGCAGTTGGGGTTGAGTGATCAGTTTTTTGAAACCTACTTGGGAGTGCTAACAGAGAAGAAAGGCTTCACAGAGCAGGTGACTGCTTCGATGATGATGATCAACAGCATGATCCTTGGGGTAGGATTTGCGGTTGGCAAGATCATCGTCTCGATGACTGCCGCCTACGCCATTGTCTACTTTCGATTTCCACTAGGAACGCTGCTTTTCTGGATCATCTTCACCACTTTGCTACTTCCACTAGAAGTCAGGATCATCCCTTCTTACAAAGTCGTAGCAGATCTAGGAATGCTCAATTCCTACTCAGGCCTGATCATCCCACTAATCGCCTCAGCCACAGGGACGTTCTATTTCCGCCAGTTCTTCCGTTCAGTCCCAGATGAACTGCTGGAAGCTGCGAAGTTGGATGGTGCCGGAGCTTGGAAATTCTTCATTGACATTCTGTTGCCCCTGTCTCGAACGATGATGGCGGCCCTCTTCATCATCATGTTTGTGGTTGGCTGGAACCAATATCTGTGGCCTTTGCTGATGACTACTGATGAGAGCTACAGCACAATCGTGCTTGGCATCAAGTCTGTGATGCAGACAATTGATGGGAACCGACTACCCGAATACAACCGTGGTTTTGCTCTAGCAATCCTTGCGCTTATCCCCCCTGTACTGATTGTGATTCTCTTCCAACGCTGGTTCATCAAGGGCCTTCTCGAGAGCGATAAATGACGACCCTCACCCTCAATAGTTTGCAAAAAACCTATGCTAATGGCACCCATGCAGTGCGGGGAATCGATCTGGAGATTCTTGATGGAGAATTGACTGTTTTTGTTGGGCCATCTGGATGTGGAAAGTCTACGTTGCTGAGAATGATTGCGGGCCTCGAAGAAATTACTTCTGGAGACCTAATGTTGGATGGATCTCGGATCAATGACGTGGAGCCTGCTCATCGAGATGTTGCAATGGTTTTTCAGAACTATGCGCTCTATCCGCACATGACTGTTCGCCGCAATATGTCCTACGCTCTCCAAAATCGAAAGGTCCCCAAGGCAGAGATTGACCGGCGTGTGGTTGAAGCAGCTCGGATGCTTCAGTTGGATGAATTGTTGGAGCGCAAACCGGCGCAATTGTCTGGCGGACAGCGTCAGCGCGTTGCAATGGGAAGAGCGATTGTTCGGGAACCAAAATTATTCCTTTTTGATGAACCCCTCTCCAACCTGGATGCCCAATTACGGGCACAGATGCGGGTAGATATCCGCAAGTTGCAAAGACAGCTCAGAGTAACCTCGATTTTCGTTACGCACGATCAAATTGAAGCAATGACGGTCGGAGACCGTCTGGCGGTTCTGAATAATGGAGAACTAGAGCAAATCGGCACACCGATGGAGGTTTATAGCAAACCAGCCTCTGAATTCGTAGCGTCCTTCATTGGATCCCCCAGAATCAACATCGTTTCTGGAGAAGTCAAAGCCGGGACACTCCAAGTGGACGGCTTTGAACTTCCCGGTTTCTCACAGATTTTGGACCAGCCCGTGAAGGTAGGCATCCGTCCAGAAGACTTTGTTCTTAAGTCAACCGCCAAGATGAGTTTGCAGATCGATCTTGTCGAGGAGTTGGGTTCGGATGAATTGCTCTACTGTGTCAGCCCTACTGGATTGGATTACCGAATACGCCGTCCAGGGGGCAGTGGTCACAAGGTCGGTGAGAACATTACGGTTTCTGTGATTTCAGAGAAACTGCACCTTTTCAGTAGCCAATCAGGCAAACGCCTCAACTGATATCCTCAGCCAGTTTCATCCAAGATTGTTGGAGATTCTTCAAACGTGCTTGAGCCTTCCCCTGTCAAGTTTTGCTCTTAGGGAGCGAAACGACCAACCAACTCGCCTTGAAATCATCCGGACAACCTGAAAGTGGACTAGACCAGTGAACGCCTTTCGAGCATGTATCTGATGCTGCAAGGTTGTCCCAGTATTAATGGAATTTGGTTTAACAGATGTGAGTTCTGGTCAAAAACAACCCTCAAATTCCTGTCAAACTATTCCGATCTAAAATGTTCTGCAACACCCCTATTTATCAATAAAATATCAATAGAAGTGCTTGTCTGAAACAGACGATTCAATAAAAATTGAGGATAATTATTTTGGTAAAATACTTGACGATTCGTTATCTGGTAACAACCCTATTGAGTAAATGTGTCTTCAAAAAATAACAATTAATCGTGGGTGACACTAATCATGGCCCGATTACATCGTGTTAATTTCATTCTACTGACCCTAGTTTTCTTGCTGTTAGATAATCCAGCTTCTGCAAATGGTTGGACAGAAATTAAAGAACTAGGAAAAGGACAAACAGTCTATTGGAATGCTTGGGGCGGCGGAGTAGAAATCAACCAATATATTCGTTGGGTTGGTCAGGAGGTGAATAGGAAGTACGACGTAGAGTTGAAGCATGTAAAACTCAGCGACACCTCAGAGGCAGTAAATCGAGTGCTGGCTGAAAAAATTGCAGGCCGTGATCAAGATGGATCTGTGGATTTAATTTGGATCAATGGTGAAAACTTCGCAAAGATGAAGGAAAATCAGCTGCTTTATGGACCATTCACAGAAACTCTCCCCAACTTCTCTCTTGTTGATTTTGAGAACAAGCCAACTACCTTAGTCGATTTTACTATTCTAGTAGACGGTCTGGAAGCTCCATGGGGAATGGCCCAGTTCAATTTTCCTTACAATGCCGAGCGAATTCAAAGCCCACCGACGAGTGTGACTGATTTGCTGGCTTGGAGTAAAAAAAATCAAGGACGCTTCAGCTATCCAGCACCTCCTGATTTTCTTGGATCAACTTTCCTTCAGCAGATCCTGCTTGAAACGATTGAAAATCCAGAATCACTTCAAAGCCCTATCGAGATGGACCAATTCCAAGAAGCCAGTCAACCGCTCTGGGAATATCTGGAACAGATTCATCCTCATCTCTGGAGGCAAGGAGAAACTTTTCCTGCAAGTGGGCCCGCCTTACGACAGCTACTTGACGATGGCCAAGTAGACATTGCCTTGTCCTTCAATCCCGCTGACACTTCAGCAGCTATTGCTAGTGGTTTACTTCCAGAAAGTACCCGTACTTTTGTTTTTGAAGCAGGAACGATTGGTAACACGCACTTTGTCGCAATTCCCTACAATGCAGCCAATCAGGAAGGTGCCCTGTTAGTGGCTAATTTCTTACTAAGTCCAGAAGCTCAAGCCCATAAACAGAATCCAGAAATTTGGGGTGATGGCACGGTCCTCGACCTCAGAAAGCTCTCTGTAGCACAAAGAAAGCTATTTGATGACTTACCTCGTGGTATCGCCACTCTTTCTCCTGACGAACTAGGGAAAACTCAGTCAAATCCGCATCCTGACTGGCGTAATCTGCTTGATGCAGAGTGGCAACGGCGTTATGCGAACTGAGTGAAAAGCTCCCTGCACTGGCTACGCTGGATTTTCCCCGGAATACTTTTGCTGCCTTTGCTGGCAGGGATAGCCGGCACATTCCTATCTTCCTTCAATCTCTTCTTCTTTCAGAAAAATCTTCAAATACTGGAAAGTTGGACGAGGCTTTGGGAACACCCTTCCACCTGGCCTGCTTTGTGGCTAAGCCTCCGTACAGCAATCACCGCGACTCTCCTTTCTTTGCTGGGCAGTGGGTTGATTCTGAGCGTGTGGCAATCCAATTTTCGACGGCATTGGCTTGGGCGTGGGCTGATTCTGCTTCTGGCTCTTCCTCATGCCACAGCAGCCATTATTTTGGTTTTGCTGCTTGCTCCATCGGGTTGGTTGTGGAGATTGTTCGCGACTTCAAACTCCCTTCCTGTAGAATTCCCATTTCCTCATGACACTGCTGGATGGGCACTTGTGTTTGGCCTTGTCACCAAAGAACTGCCATTCCTCTTGCTAATACAGATCAACGTTTGTCGTCAATTGCCAGAATTAGCAAGAGTCCAGACTGCACAGTTGTTAGGGCAACCCCCGTGGCTCGGTTGGTGGTTAACAGTTTTTCCGGCTGTATATCAACAAATCAGGCTACCCCTTTGGGCCGTTCTCGCATTCTCTTTCGGTGTAATTGACATGGCCTTGATCCTTGGGCCAACGGCTCCCCCCACTTTCTCTATGCTCATTCTTCAGTGGGCCACGGACCCTATGCTAGAGCAACAGGCACTAGCTGCAGCAGGCTCGCTGCTACAGGGGATTATATTGCTGATCCTGCTGATTTGTTGGTGGGCTGTCGAGCAAGTAATCAGAGTTTTACCTCAGGTGTCAATTCGTCTGTGGAGCCTCTATAAAATAAAAAAACTTTTTAATCAAATAGCTTGGAGCATCGTTTTTTCTGGGATCATTCTGCTTTGTAGTGGAATAACTTGTCTGCTGTTTTGGTCACTCGCACGACGCTGGTCTTTTCCAGCAGGGCTTCCGACAGACTGGACTCTACGCACTTGGAAGCAGAATAATGCGGAATTGATTCCCTTGTTAGAAACTACTGCAGGCTTGGGAATGGCTGCTGCTGCAATTGGTCTGCTGCTCGTGATGATTTGGTTATATTTCCAGCAGCAGCCAAATTCTGATTCTGGTTTGGCTCAGGAGTGGTGGGTTTATTTGCCGCTGATTTTGCCACAGTTGACCTTTCTATTTGGAATACAAATCTTGGCGATTTTTCTTCGTCTTGAAGGCACGGTACTGCTAGTGCTGTGGTTGCACTTGGTTTATGTGCTACCTTACACTCTGCTGTTACTGGCTGAGCCTTGGCGTACGAACCAATCACGCTTTCGTAGAGTTGGAAAACTTCTTGGGCAGTCAGCTTGGAGAATTCTCTGGAGTGTGCAGTTACCTCTGTTGCGTCCCTTGTTGCTCATGACTCTAGCAATCGGCTTTTCAGTGAGTCTTGCCCAATATCTCCCCACAATATTTGCCGGTGCCGGTCGCTGGAGTACCCTCACTACAGAGGCTGTCTCTTTAGCGTCAGGACAAGATCGTCGCTTGTTGAGTTTGTTGGGAATCTGGCAGTCATTTTTACCCGCACTAGCTCTATCTGTAGCGTGGTTACTGCGAGGCCCTGCTTGGCAGAAAAACTTTTAAGCCACTCTTTGATCATTTTTCTCTGAAATCCGTTGAAGAACTTGAAAACTTGCTAGGCTGATGCAAGTCTTCGATGTGCAAATTCACTCCTATCGGGTTTGTGAGTAACACTAAAGTTTTGCTTACCAAGGTTCGATGCCCAACGTCCTAAAATCTATCTCGCCAGTACACCAGCAAGCGCAGCGGAACAAGCTCTGGACTTTGCTAGGAGATCTACCGGACAGAGATGCTCCATCGAAAACGACTCTGGTTCGTGAGACGGAAAAGGATGGCTTTATTCAGGAAGACTGGCTGTTCGAGTGGAATGAGATGGAGCCGATTCCTGGATTTTTCCTCAAGCCTCTTCAGGCAAAAGGCCCCTTTCCGGCGGTACTCTACAATCACGCACATGGTGGTGATTATACCTTGGGCAAGACAGAGTTGTTGGAAGGTCGAGATGCATTGCGTCATGCCTACGGTACAGAGTTGACAAAACGTGGTTACGCCGTACTCTCGATCGATGCCTGGTGTTTTGGGGAGCGGCAGGGACGTACCGAGTCAGCCGTATTCAAAGAGTTGCTCTGGAGAGGAAAAGTTCTCTGGGGAATGATGGTTTTTGATACCCTCAAAGCCTTTGATTACCTGGTTGCCAGAGAAGATGTTCAAGCAGACTCGATCGTCAGTATGGGCATTTCAATGGGGGGTACGATGGCACTTTGGAGTACTGCTCTGGAACCAAGAATCCGTGCTTGTATTGATCTCTGTAGTCTTGCTGAGTATGAGTCTTTGATCACGCAGCAAAACTTGGATAGGCACGGGATCTATTTCTATGTGCCAGCGCTTTTGAAGCATTTCTCTGCGGAGGAACTCAATCACTTGACGCTTCCTCGGCCTCGACTATGTGTGGTAGGGCGCCATGACGGCCTCACTCCGATTGAAGGTGTAAAAAGCCTTGATCAAACCATGCGTTTGCAGGCAGACGCTGCTGGCCATCCTGAAAGTTGGCAGCTTTTGATTACTGAAACCGGACACTTTGAAACTGAGTACTCACACCAGCAGGTGCTTTCGTTTCTGTCAGGATTACAGCAAGCTTGATTGGTCTGGCTTTGGTTTACCTTTTTAAAGCCCGAACTAATTGCTAACCCACTTGATATGATCATTGAATGATGCTTCGCCCAAGCGATCTGGATCAATGTTTTCAACTCTTCGAAGAAGAAGGCTATTTCATTCTGCCGGAGTTTTTTGAGAGCGCAGAAATCGCAGGCCTTCAGGAACGTATCGATCAAATCATGCTGGGCGCTGCGGATGTTGACTACGAGCACATCTGGATGCAACTCGATACGGATTCTGGGAAGTATGAAGATCTGAGTTGGGGAGGAAATGGCTTTCAGGGAGCGACTCTGGATTATCGTAAGATTCAGGGTTTGGAAGCGGATCAACGCTTCCTTGATTTCATTACATCCTCTTTTTTTGTTGAACTCTGTGAGCGAGTTTACGGCCCAAACCTACCGATTACTTCCTTTCGGACAATGTTCATGAACAAGGCGGCTGGAAAAGGGACGTGGTTACCCTGGCACCAGGACCGCTGGAATTTTCTGGACCAAGATCCACTGCTGACGGTTTGGATTCCATTGGATGAGGCAACACTTGAAAATGGGTGTGTTCAGATCATTCGTAGATCCCACCGCAAAGGCTTGATCAATCCAGACCATTCCTCAGGATTCTTAACAGAGGTCCAAGCCATCGAACACGCACCAGCGGAGGATATCGTCCCAATTCTTGTGGAACCCGGAGATTTGGTTGTGTTGCACAACCATTTGCTGCATGCTTCGGACAAGAATCGAACCTCATCACCTCGCAGGGCACTCAGTGTCTGCTACATGAATGGGTATACAAAAAACATCGCCGAGCCACAAATCAGCTACCCACGGTTGTTCACGACTTGAAGAATTTACCGTACATATCAGTTCTGATCCCCAAAATCTTCCTCCTGACAAAATAAGCCAATGAATCCACTCAAGTTTGGGATAGTCGGTCTCGGCAATATGGGGACCCAGCACTACCACTCCATCACTCAACAATTTGTTCAAAGAGCGGAAGTTGCTGCGGTTTGCGATCTGGATTCAGCTCGGCTCTGCAAAGTTTCTCCAGAGATACCTCACTTCTCTGACAGCCTGGAGATGATCGAATCTGGATTGATTGAAGCTCTGGTCATTGCTACCCCTCATTATGATCATTCCACGATTGGCAAAGCTGCGCTGAAGAGTGGCCTACACCTGTTGGTGGAGAAACCGATTGCTGTCCACAAGAACGCCTGTCAGCAGTTGATCAACGCCTATGAGCAGCGTCCCCAAAAAGAGCAGGTCTTCTGTGCCATGTTCAATCAACGGACGGACCCACGCTACCAACGAATTCGTCAGCTGATCCACAATGGAGAGTTGGGAGAGTTGAGGCGAATGAGTTGGATCATTACCGATTGGTTCCGGCCAGACATCTACTATCGTAGTGGTGGCTGGAGAGCGACTTGGCGAGGAGAAGGAGGAGGAGTGCTGTTGAACCAGTGTCCACACCAACTAGATCTGCTCTGGTGGCTTTTTGGAACTCCAACTGAAGTTTGGGCTCAGTGTCGATTTGGTCAATGGCACGACATTGAAGTCGAAGATGATGTGACTGCCTTGCTGACCTATGAAAATGGAGCCACGTGTAGCTTCATCACAACCACCGGAGAAACGCCGGGGACCAATCGCTTGGAAATTGTTGCAGAAAACGGAACCGTCATTGCGGATGAAAGCGGATTACGCCTACTCAAGAATAGCGTTCCAATCTCAGAATTTTGCCGCAACACAGACCAACCCTTTGGCAAGCCCACAGTCGAGGAAGTGAAGATCCCGATTGATGGGAAAGGTGGACAGCATCGTGGGATTTTGCAGAATTTTGTGGATAACGTACTGGATCAAACTCCCCTACTGGCTCCCGCAATGGAGGGCATTCACAGCGTAGAGTTGGCCAACGCGATGCTCCTCTCCACCTTCGAAAATCAGAGCGTCCCGATGCCCCTAGATGGGGATCAGTACTGGGCCCATCTGGAACAGAGAATCGCCAACAGCAACTATCGGAAAGAAACTGTCACCGTTGCTGTTGATGCTGCGGATATGAACAAATCTTATTGAAAGGTTGATCTTATGATTCAGTTTGCCTGCGTGGGCTTGGACCATCGCCACATTTACGAGATGACTGAAGGCTTGCTAGCCGCGGGTGCAGAATGCGTTGGGTACTTTACACGGGATGATGCAGAGCCATTAGGAGGCTTTATTCGACGTTTTCCTAAAGTACCTCGTTTTGAGTCACTGGAACTTCTCTATCAGCGTGAGGACATTCAGCTGATTGTATGCGCAGGTATTCCTGGGGAACGTGCAGAAATCTGCATCGAGGCTATGCGACACGGCAAGGACGTGATGGTTGACAAGCCTGGCATCATTACACAGCAGCAGCTGCGTAAGGTGATACAGGTTCGTCAAGAGACCGGAGCACGTTACAGTATTAGCTTTTCCGAACACTTTCAGGTCCCTGCGGTGCTAAAAGCTAAGGAATTGATTGAGCAAGGCGCTATCGGAAAGGTTATCCAAACCGTAGGATTAGGGCCTCATCGCCATAATCCGCATCGGCGTAGACCCTGGTTCTATGAAAAGGCTCAGTATGGAGGAATTCTGATCGATATCGCGTCCCATCAAATCGATCAGTTCCTCTGGCTAACTGGATCCAAGGATGCAGAAATAGCCGCAAGTTCTGTTGGAAACTACACCAATCCAACCTTGCCCGAGTTTGAGGACTATGGCGAAATTGTCCTTCGTAGCCCAACCGCCAATGGCTTTATTCGAGTGGACTGGTACACACCGGATGCTCTGCCCACCTGGGGAGACGGTCGGCTCTTCATCCAGGGAACAGAGGGCTACCTGGAGTTGCGGAAGTACATCGATATTTTGGGTGAGGAAGGAAAAGACCATCTGATGTTGGTCAATCAAGACCATTACGAACGGATCGATTGTAGTGATGTTACGATCACTTACTTTGAACAATTCCTAAATGATGTTCAGAATCGTACAGAATTCACGATGACCCATGAGCACTGCTTCACAGTCTGTCGGCTAGCGCTGGAAGCCCAGGAAAAGGCTGTTCAACTGGGCTAGTGAGAGATTGGTGATTACGGCTTTATGAAAGTCAACCTTAGTGAATTCCAAAAATGACCTATCGGAGAGTATGGTAACAAGACATAAGGAAGCGTTTTTGTTTGACAATCTTCCTCATCTTTATTCAAATCGGCAACGTTTCCTGATTTAAGATAACTGCAATCAAAGTTAGTAGTAAATGTGAATAAAGAATCATATTTTTTGGATTTAGAAAGTGATTCTTCATATAAAACTTTGATTTGGATATTTATTTTTGAAAAGAGTTGGTGAGTTAAGTGAAAGCTTTCCAACAAATATTTCGTAAAATGATCATCATGTTTGTGGTGTTGCAAGGTGCTGATCATTTGCGATTTCATCAGGTAGCTGAATAACCTATCAAAGGTAACGCAACCTGTTATCTCCAACCCTAAGGTAGGAACTGAGAATGCTAAACAAACTCAGAAGAATCTTGACGGCGGGTTCAGTCGCAATGGCGATTTGGGCCACTCCTCTGTTTGCCGAGACCGAACTGAGAATGACTTGGTATAACGACGGGATCGAAGGGGAAGTCATGCGATCACTATTAGATCGTTTTGAAGCCCAGAACTCAGATATAAAAGTCAACCTGGACGTGGTTCCATATAGATCGATTATGGAAAGTTTGCCAGTACAGCTTGCGGCTGGAGATGGACCTGATCTCGCCCGTGTCACTGATCTTGGTGGTCTCTCAAAATATTACATGGATCTCCGACCGTATCTGAATGATGCAGGTTATTGGGAGAAGAGCTTTGGTCCTTTTCTCAAGTGGTTGCGTCAACCAGGAGACACCTCAGCCATTTCTGGATTCATGACTCAGTTGACGGTCACAGGGCCTTATGTCAATAAGACATTGTTTGAGCAAGCAGAAGTGCCAATGCCTGGCAAAGGAGCTACCTGGGATGATTGGGCCAAAGCCTCCAAGCAGGTTGCTGATAAGTTGGAAATTCCTATCCCAATGGCCTGGGACCGCTCCGGACACCGCGTCTCAGGACCTGCAATCGCCATGGGTGCCAAAATGTTTGATGGCAGTGGTGAACCTGCTCTAGTTGATGAGGGTTTGAAGCGTATGACACAGCGCCTCTATGACTGGCATCAGCAGGGAATCATGGCTAAGGAACTCTGGGGTTCCGTCTCTGGATCTGCATATTTAGGTGCAAATGAGGATTTTACCAACGCTCAGGTCGTGATGTACATGAGTGGTTCTTGGCAGATTCCTCAGTTTGCTAAAAACATTGGTGATGCTTTTGATTGGTGGGCGATCCCTGCTCCGTGTGGTCCAGCAGCTTGTACCGGCATGCCCGGTGGCGCAGCCTTGGTAGCCATGAAAGATACCAAGCATCCTGAAGAGGTGGCTAAGCTAATGGACTGGTTGGCTCAGGAAGAAAATCTGGCAGAGTTCTACGGTCGAACGCTGTTTATTCCAGGACATCTTGGGTTGGCAGAGAAGGGTGTTGATTTTGATACAGACGATCCCCGTGCAAAGCATGCTCTGGAAACCTTTGCAGGTGCGGTTCCTGGAATTTCCCAGACAGCCTTCGATCTTCAGGGGTATGTTTACAACCGTGTGATGTTCAACGCACTGATCTCGCGTCTGAATGAAGCCATCATGGGTGAACTGACTCTCGACCAGGCCTATGAGCGGATGGAGCAAGATATTCAGCAACAAATCGCTGAGAAGAAGCGAGGCGGCTGATTTTGCTGACCAAAACACGAATTCGCAGACTGTGTGGATTCGTGCACTCTCCATTTTAATCGTCGATTCTGCCAACTGCTCCCGTGGTTTGGCGGATCCCTCCCCCTAAAGAGTCTCCCAGCTTCAAAATGAATTCAGAACTTGCTCAACATTCTCAGTTCAAGGATGCGGAGACGGGTCAGTTCCACCTCAAAACTCTGATCACTTGGCCGCTTTTCCTGTTGTTTCGTTTCATTGAGTGGCCGATGAAACGTCTCCAGAGTTTACTTGGGCTTGGCCCAATGCCCTATGTTTTTCTGTTACCCAATCTATGTTTCTTTGGGCTTTTTGTTGTTCTGCCTTTGTTTGTGAACTTCGCCTTTTCATTGACAGGAGGAACAAACCTTTATCTGGATGACCGCGCTTTCACAGGTACAGAACAGTATGCTTTTTTGTTGGACTGTGGAAATTACGCCGACCCATTGAGTTGCCGAGAAGATCGTTTCTGGAAAGGTCTCTTCAACACAGCAACCTTCATTACCCTTCAGCTTACCTTTCTGGTTCTATTCTCGTTGATCACGGCGCTGGTGTTGAATAAAAAAATCCGGGCACGTGGATTCTTTCGATCAGTTTATTTTTTTCCAGTTTTACTCTCCCCGGTTGTGGTTGCGCTGATTTGGAAATGGATCTTACTCCGTGATGGCATTCTCAACGCCTGGCTTGTAGAGTTGGGTTTTGACAAGATCCTTTTCTTTGTTAGTCCAGCATGGGCAATGTTTTGGGCGATCTTCATTTCTATCTGGGCTCACATGGGCTTCTACACCCTCATCATCCTTGCAGGGCTCCAGGCAATCCCTCCGGATCTTTACGAAGCAGCGGAGATGGACGGAACAAAGCAAGAACGGATTTTTTGGCGGATTACTCTTCCTCTACTTTGGCCCAATCTGTTGGTGGTGATTGTGCTAGCCTTGATCAAGGGAGTGCAGACGTTTGATGAGGTCTACGTACTAACCGGAGGTGGGCCGGGCACAGCCACTCAATTCATTGTTCAATATATCTACAACACTGGCTTTACGAATCAGATCCAAAACTTTGGCTTGGCTGCAGCCGCCTCAGTCATTTTGGGAGTAGTTTTGTTCGGTCTCACAATGTTGCAGTTGACAGCCACTAGATGGAAAGACAATGGCTGATTCAACCTCTCTTCCTGCCCGAATCTGGCAGTTTCTCACCCTCCGACGAGGTGGCAAGCGCTGGCATTGGACCGACCTGTTCACCTATGGTTACCTGGGCTTGGGGATTTTCTTGATGTTCGGTCCAGTTGTCTGGTTGGTTTTGTCTTCGTTCAAGACTCCAGCCGGATTGCTCGAATTTCCACCAACCTGGGCTCCTTTGGGCCAAGTGGTGGTAAATGTCGAGGGCTATGAGAAACCTCTCCCCATGTATCGTGTCACCATGGAAGATGGCTCTGTAAAAGATCTGGCCCAAATTCGCCGAATCGGAATCATCAGCCAGATGGTCGATCCGGCAGAGCCAAGTACCAAGTACAAGATTCCCATCAAGCAGCGAGAACCCATTCGTGAATTCCGCATGGCTTGGGAAAATTACCTAGATCCGTTGGAGCGCTTCAACTTTTTGAGTTACCTCACAAATTCGGTCATTGTCACGACGCTGGCTACCCTGATCACTTTGCTGATTAATTCCATGGCGGCTTTCGGACTCTCGATCTACGAGTTCAAAGGTCGCAATGCAGTAATGGTGCTGGTGATTGGCACCCTGATGATTCCGATCACAGTGATTCTAGTTCCGGTATATCTGGTCGTGACCGAACTGGGAATGGTCAATTCACTTTGGGCTGTGATTTTGCCAGGAGCGGCCACTCCAACTGGAGTTTTCCTGCTACGACAATACATGCTGACGATTCCCAAGGACCTGATTGAAGCCTCGCGTATGGATAAAGCTACAGAGTGGCAGGTCTACTGGAGAGTTGTTCTGCCCTTGGCGATGCCAGCAGTAGCTGTCCTCGCAATTTTTTCAATCATGTGGCGCTGGAATGAATTCCTTTGGCCGCTAATCGTACTCAATCGCTCCGAGGTCTATACTCTTCAGGTTGGCTTGAATGCCTTCCAGGGGGAGTTGGACGTGCAGTGGCACTACATTTTGGCGATGACCGTTGTCACCCTGATTCCAGTAGTGGTGGTCTTTGCCTTTCTACAAAAGTTCATCACAACAGGCATTGCCAGTTCAGGTATGAAATGAGTGAGAAACCACTATTGTTCCTGGATCCTTACCCGCGGAATCAGGAAATGGTTTTTTCTGAAGCCACAGAGAAAATATTGAGGGATCTAGGGCGCTTAGTGACCCACTTTGGCTCCCGGGCACCAGATGTGTTGGTAGAAGAAATCCTTCCCGAAGTTCAAGTGATTATTGGTCAAACGGCAATGCCTAGAGAAAGATTGGAACGAGCCCCAAAGCTGCGTGCCATTCTCAACGTGAAGGCAAACTGGGAACCCAATATCGATTACGCGGAAGCACATGCTCGGGGCATTCACGTTCTTTCTGCGGCACCTGCGATGGCTCCTGCTGTAGCTGAGTTTTGCCTTGGTCAGGCGATCACTCTGGCAAGAGGACTTCAGCATGCAGATCCTCTTTTTCGAGAGACTCAGGAAGTTTATGGAATCGGGGGCAATACCAAAGCCTACAGCCTTTACGATTCAACGGTGGGGATGGTGGGTTACGGTAATCTAGGCAAGTCTCTGGTGCCGCTATTGAGACCGTTCCAACCTGAAATTCTTGTGCATGACCCGTGGCTTTCTAAGGGATATCTCAACAAAGAAGGGCTAATCCCTGCTTCATTGGAAGAGATCCTGGCGAAATCAAAGTTTCTCTTTTTGCTGGCTGGGGTCACTACAGAGAATGAAGGTTTTCTGGGGAGAACACTACTGGAATCCATTCCGGCAGACGCGACAGTAGTCTTGGCTAGTCGTGCAGAGATTGTGGATTTTGAAGCATTTGTTGAGTTAGCGGGTCAAGGACGATTCCGGGCAGCGATTGATGTATTCCCAGAAGAGCCAGTCTCCAAGGATGATCCTGTTCGAAAAACACCTCACATTTTGTTTTCCTCGCACTTAGCTGGAGGTATACGAGCGTCCTACGCTCGGATTCAAGAGATGATGCTGGATGACATTGGACAGATCCTCAAAGGGTTACCACCTTTGCGAATGCAGCGTGCAGAACCAACCCTGGCTGCGAAAATGCGTAGTCGCTGAACCTAAGAGAGTGAAATGACAGAGATTGCGCTGAAAAACGTCTACAAAGCCTTTGACTCTGTGGAAGTGTTGCATGGTATTGATCTTCAAGTGCAAAGCGGTCAGTTTGTCGTTTTTGTTGGTCCTTCGGGTTGTGGAAAAAGCACACTGCTGCGAATTGTCGCTGGATTGGAGGATGTCACATCTGGTGCCGTGGAAATCGATGGCAAGGTTGTCAACAATGTTGCTGCATCAGAGCGCGGATTGGCCATGGTTTTTCAGTCCTACGCTCTGTACCCACACATGACGGTTTATCAAAATATGGCCTTTGGCTTAGAGAACTCTCGGATGCCCAGAAATGAGATCAACCAACGGGTTTCCAAGGCTGCAGAGATGCTCCAAATCACAGATTATTTGAAGCGTCGCCCCAAGGCACTATCGGGTGGTCAGCGGCAACGAGTCGCGATCGGTCGTGCTATTGTTCGGGAACCGAAAGCTTTTCTTTTTGACGAACCTCTCTCCAATTTGGATGCCGAGTTACGTGTAACCATGCGCAAGGAACTTGCTGCGCTTCATGCCAATATTGGCGGAACTATGATCTATGTGACACATGATCAAACCGAGGCAATGACGCTTGCTGATCAAATCGTGGTCCTGAATCAAGGGCGAGTAGAACAAGCTGGCCCCCCGCTGGAACTTTATAACACTCCACAAAATCTATTTGTTGCTGGATTTATTGGTTCCCCAAGAATGAATATTGTTCAGGCCCAGCTTGCACGCAAAGGAGAGCAGTGGATTTTGAAATCTGGGCAAACCGAAATCCGGATCAAGTCCCTACCAAACTTGGTTGAGGGAGAAAGCTGTTCTTTTGGAATTCGACCAGAGCACATCAAATTAGCGAATGCAGAGGAAGCAGATGCTTCGGTTGTTGTGGAATTGACCGAGCAACTCGGTGGCGAGACCTATATCTATTGTCGGTCTGAGGATCTTGGTGCATTCAATGTCCACCAACCTGGACAGATCCCTGTCAAACGGGGAGAACCCTTGCATCTGAACCTCGAGCGCTCGAGTCTTCAACTGTTCGACAAGGATGGGAAGGTATTGGCGAATGGATTGGGTTGACTGGATTGACGTTCTGGCACACCTAGACATTCGATGGTTCGCTGAGATGTTCCAAGAAGTCTGTCAAACCAGAAAATAATTGATTGTGAAAAGGGTCAATTTCCCACAGTCAGCATGCATGTTTATCTTAAGAAAGGCTGGGGGCATCGCCCTGCTAATGATCCAAACCCCCAAGTACCCATGATGCCTAATTAGAAATATCGCTTGATCTCGCTGTAGTTGCCATCTAAACGCAAAACAACTTCTACTGACACCTCATTGCGATTTCTCCAAAACCACCCATGCTTTCCCTTGAAAGCAGCTATCAGTTCACCTTCCTGGCTTGGCACAAAGAATCCTTTCTCATAGCTGATGGATTCCTTGCCGTCTCCATCTCCGTGCATATCAAAATTGATACTGCCCGGTTGAGCGTTCCATAGAAAGCGAACCACTGCATTTCTCTCCATAACCAATTTTAGTTCTTTCCCTTCTCCTGGTTCCAAGGAAATTCTAATTTCTTCTCGCCAGGATTTGACATCTGGAGGAGTCTCTTCATTCTGGGCGGCTAGCTGGCCGGAACCTTTGTCAGTTGCTGAAAGCTGAGTGACTGGAGTGTCCGCTGGAAGTATTTCAAATCCTCCGTGATAACTAACCTCTCGTGCTAGTTCTTGCTTAATCTCCCCCATCTGAGTGAGACCAAGCAGACGTCCAATGCCTGTTGGATCGATAGCATACTCTGCAGGTAAGATGACGCTGACCAATAACACCATAGCAGTGAGAAGAGCCAAGATTGTCGAACGCACCAATTGCTTCGAAGAGGGGAGTTCTATTGGGGATGAATTCTGAGAGTTGTACATCTGTTTCTCCAAAATAGTTTAAGCAACGAAATATCCAGTGAGTTGATAGCCAATCAATACGAAACCAGCACAGATCATCAGAACGTTCACGTTGTAGGCGTGTAGTTTGAAACTCGCACTGCGTCGCCAATAACCCATGACAATGAGAATAGCTCCCAAAGCGAGCAACTGCCCAATTTCGACGCCGACATTGAACGCTAGCAGATTTGCCAATAGGCCATCTGGTGAAATCTGGTACTCAAGGATTTTGGTAGAGAGGCCAAAGCCGTGGAACAAACCGAAAACCAGTGTCGCTATTTTGGTGTCCGGCTGCACTCCTAACCAACGTTGAAAAGCTCCGAGATTGTCCAGTGCCTTATAGACCACAGAGAGCCCGATCACGGCATCAATTAGATAACTATTAATACCGATGTTGAAATAGACTCCCAAGAGCATAGTACTGGAGTGACCAATCGCAAAAAGACTGACGTATAGTGCGATTTCCTTCATGCGATACAGGAAAAAGATCACACCTAGCAGAAAGAGGATGTGGTCATATCCCGTCACCATATGTTTTGCCCCAAGATAAACGAAAGGGCTCAGTTGAATGCCGGTGATGGCTTGAATATATCCTTTGTCACCTTGTGCAACAGCGTGGGCCCAAAGGAGAGAAGGACTGAGGAGAGATAATATAAAAGCTGTCCAACCAAATAAAAAAAGGTTCAGATAAATAAAAATAGATTTATGTTTTGGGCGCAATTGACCAAACATCTGGGTCTCCATTTTCGATTGGGTAAGACACAATCCTGACAACTCATGATCAGTACTGAAAGTCTACCAAGGGCAGATACAGGCTTATTTTTGTCGGATTGCTAAAGAATTGATTCGGAATACCTGGATTTCGGGCAGATTAGGCCTTGGGAGGTCGGTCAAGACGATGTGGAGGTGGATAGAGGAGATGACTTTTCAAAGCCCGAAATGGAATTGCAGTAATTAGCAAGGGGACTGTTGTGAAGGTTTGATGATGTAGATCAGGAATTTCATGAAAATGATCACTGGCATCATGATGAAGATGATTTAATTTAGAACTCGGTGAACCTTCATCTAAAGCTGCATTCTCAATGTCCTCATGGCCATGATCCAGGTCGAAAAGATGTGCTCCAATGCCATGAGATTTCGCTGCCCCGACAGTTGAGTGAATTAACGCTGGAGTAACTAACACCAGAAGTACCAAGCAGATAAGGCGAGTGATGTGATTTGGAGACATCAAATTTCTGAGTAGAAATTGGGTATGTAAAGATTTTTTATGAAAGCTTAATTTCTATCATTGAACTCGTAAATTCCCAGTCATTCCTTAGGGCTTCAAACAACACTCGAAATTATTGGTCTTTAACCATCCAAGACAACCAGCCCGTTCAGCTGCACGTTATCTAAAAGTTGGAGTCAATTGGAGAGTAAGCCGGCAGCGAGAGTGCCACGCTGGTTGCTGAAATTAATGGTTCATCAGTTCGCCAGTATTCCCTTTCTGATTTTTAGACTGCGATCCACTGAATTCTGAAGAGAAAGAGAAGAATGGTGCTGCTTGAGATGCATCACTTGACTACCAGATGCTGGAGGTCCACTCTGATGGAAGAGTCCCAAGCGAAACGCACTCATACAGCTAAGCTGCTTGCAGCAATGGAGACGCTCCCCTGCAGTTCTCTAACGACTGGTTCTTGCGTACACAGAACCAGTAATTCGCGCTAGTTTGCTCCTTTTCGTTTACTAGTGCGATGGTTGTTTCAAGGGAAGTCCCCACCCTCAGCTCAGAGGGGCTTCCCTATCCTTTCCCAGCGCCTGTTAATACCAATTCCAGCACTCCAGAAAAAAATCTAACCGTCACTTGACTACTCAGCACCAGAGGTCCACTGTCTCACTTGGGAGTCCCAAGTGATAGACTGATTTCAGCCGACACGCCGTAATCAGCCAAGCTGGAAAGCTCTGCCATTCACCGATAACGACAAATCAGATCGGTGAGTTCAATATTGGTGTGGAGGTTTGCATGCGTATACCCTCCTCTACATCACTCCACTGATTCTCTCAAGGGCAGTCCCTCCCCTCAGAGGGGCTTCCCTTTCAGCGTAATTTTCTCTGTTCCAGTATTTCAGCATTTCTTAGTTAGTTCGATGTAGTCTTACGAAGAGCATATGTCTGAAAGTTTGTTTATAAAAATTTTTCAAGAAGACGTGTAATCAGTTCTTTTATTCAGAAGGAAATGAACTCCGCTAGCAAATGGTAAAGCAGGTATAATTGAATATTTATGTTAAATGGAATAAATTATCATATAATTACATAAGCGAAAAAAATTATAGCCTACCTGAAAATACGAATGTATTAAATTTATTTGGGAACTAATGATTTATTTCTTCTTTCTTATAGATCTATGAGGGTGCTTCTATCCGGGTACCAATGAAGTCCTCTTTTAGAAATTCATTCTTCTCAAAAAACCTTATGTAAATAAGATCAATATTTTTATTTGCTAAGCAACGTATACTTTAAGAAAAAAGCGTGATAGGAATGTAGGACACTATACAATATCGTATATGTGTCTTTCTGATATACAATATCGTATATGTGTCTTTAAATTAAGAACTGTCTATGAAATTTCCAGAATGGACGGGAAAAGCGATTTGGGGTGCTGTAGTAGGTGCCGTTGGCTTTTCTCTCATAGGTTTTAATTATATGGGCTGGGTACTTGGTAGTACTGCAATGAAAATGTCCGAAGAAGCTTCTAAAACCGCGGTTGTGGAGGCTTTGACACCATACTGTGTTTCGGCCTCAGAAACTGATCCCCTATCGGTAGAAAAGCTAGATCAAATAGAAAAGGCTACTGATTGGAAAAAACGTAGCCTTGTTGAGGAATCTGGCTGGGCCACTCCTTTAGATGCGGATAGACCAAATAGAGCGTTGGCAGATGCTTGTCTGACGGCTCTGGAGAGTAAAACTTAAAGGACTGCTCGAATGCTGGACCTCGAAGGCCGTGTCAAATACTTAGAGGTCCATTTACTTAGGACATAGTTATCAAGTCTTTGGTTTGAGAGTTGAATCCATGACAATGCAGAATCTGAAGCGTGCGCCGAGAAGCCTAGCTGCGATAGCGTTGAACCCTGAGATAGGATAGGAGGGGGAAATCCCAGATATAAATAAATGTGATATAGTCACGTATGGATTACGCCACTAGACGCATACAATGCAGAATATGTGTATTTTGGACTTTTTTAAATTTTCGATATGAGCGGCAACAGCATCATGTGAATTGAGTATGCCTATATCATCGCAGCGACACGATGTGCTTCAACATGGTGGCGACTGACCGAGGGTTGGATAAGAGCTAGCCAACTCAGCTATATTAGTAAAAATGAGGAAGGATGTCGATGCTGCTAAGTTTATACTACTTAGGCAGCACCTTTTCAAATCAACAGAAAAGAATATTCTGTTTTACGTTGTTACTTTTTTACCAACGTGATTTCTCGCGGGGCTTAGCTTCGTTCACTTTCCAAGCTCGACCATCGATTTCATTTCCATTTAGTGCATCAATAGCTGATTTTCCTTCCGTCGAATCATCCATCTCTACAAAAGCAAAGCCTTTGGATCGATTATTTACTCGATCCATGATTACCGAGGCTTTGCTCACTTTTCCAAACTGGCCGAATGCTGATCGCAACTGCTCATCAGTTACGCTGTAAGCTAGATTTCCTACATAAATATTCACAGAAATTCTCACGAACTGGCTTGGGACCTTAAAAGTTGTTGAGTGATTCCAAGCCTTAGCTCACTCAACGTCTCCAATACTATTAATTAGATTGGCAACAATCAGTATACTGATAAACAAAAATTAAAACACTTTATTTTTACATTATATTACCGAACACAAAAAAACTTCAGCTTATTTATAAGTTCTTTCATCGTGGATAAGCAACTTCTCATGAATTGCCGTTGTTATTGATGTGTCTAAAATAAGTCCTGCTGAAACTAAAGAAATGCTAAACAACATCATCATTAGCTCCTGCCATGATTAGTTTGCCCTCTTCTTCAAGCTTCTTGACTACCTTGATAATCTTTTGCTGAGCACCTTCCACATCAGCGACTTTTACAGGGCCCATATTTTCAAGATCATCATTGAGCATCTCAGCTGCACGAGTTGACATGGAACTCAAAATCAACTCTTTCACTGCGTCACTTGCTGTCTTGAGTGCCATTGCCAGATCAGCCTTATCAACATCCTTCAAGACCGTCTGCATTTGCTTACTATCGATCAACGTCAGGTCTTCAAAGGTAAACATCAACTCACGAATTTGTTCTGCCAAATCTGGATTAGACTCTTCAATCGTAGAAAGAATTCGTGTTTCAGATGCTTTGTCCATTGCGTTTAGGATTTCAGCGACCGGTTCGACTCCACCGACTTTGGTCACCATACTACCTGCTTGCTTCATTTCATCCGTCAAAACCTCATTGAGTTCATTGACTACACCAGGAGGAATGCTATCCAAAGAGGCAATACGATAGACCACATCAGCCTGTAAATTTTCTGGAAGATTTCTGAGGGTAGTGGCTGCCTGGTCTATGTCTGTTAGGTAAGAGATGATCAAGGCTATCGTTTGGGGGTGCTCAGTGCGGATATAATTAGAAATCATGATGGGATCTATGTACCTCAGTGCGTCCAGCCCCATGTCTTCGTTCTGGGAACTCATCGCAGCACCCAGCTCCTTGGCCTTGTCTGGTCCCAATGCTTTGCTGAGGGCATTTTTGATGAAGTCGGGCGAGGACATGAGATCGCCTCCCCCATCACTCATTACCGATTGACGGTAGAATTCTTCCAGTACTTGATCGAGTTCTTCTGAGGAGATGTCATTGAAACGGGTCATGAAGTAGCCGACCTGCTGGATTTCAGCTTCTTCTAAATTCTGCATCACCGCTGCAGCACCTTCTTCGCCCAAAGCAAGCAATAAAATTGCTGCCTTTTTAGGGCCCGTCAGTTTGCCAACTGCCATTCATTCGTCTCCGATAAGAGATAAAATTCCTGCTGATTCAGCAAGAAGTAAAGGGACGCAACTGAAAAAGCTTGGCAAAACCAATATTAAGTCTTCTCTCTGTTACGAAAGAGTAAACCTACTGCTGGGCAACAAATTTTAATGTATCCCAGCGTTAAGACATGCTTCTCACCTGTATTGTGCTAGCAAAATATTTTGTTCTTGATTTCACCTCTGCAAAAATAATTAAAAATATTTAGCAACTGAAGTTCGGTTAGCTTAGAAGATTGGAGAGAAAAATTAGAATCTAATGAAGAAGATACAAACCTTCATAATTAGTAACCACATCGGCCCCTCAGATCTATAACCTCCATAATGCAATTGTGCCACCGCTAATTTTTTGACACTCTAGTCCAAACCAATCAAATATTTTTTACAAGCATTTGGTTTGTATAAAGACTTTCGCCAAAGTTATTTTTCTTCAGTAGTAATTACCCGCTTCAATAGCAAGATGCTAGGGGCAAACCTGAAGAGGTTTGTGAGCATTATATCTTCTAGGTTTACAAGCCCCTGCTTCTGTCATATTACTTTTGATATTAGCTCCATCCAACATGGTTTTTCTCATTAAGTTGTAAGTTCGGGTGATGCCTATCGAGTGCGCTCCATCCAGCATGCTCCTTCTCATCGAATTGTAATTCCTACTTATCCCTTTTGAATTAGTAACGGTCTTGCAGCCCAGACAGCTTTTTCTCTCAAGCGGTTGAGTCATCTCCAGTTGTTTGGACCCAAAAGATGATGCAGCGATCGTCAACGCACCCAATGTGAGTAGGACCATTTTTGTCAAGGCTATTGGTTTCAAATGATTTCCGTAATGACATATAAGAATGAGTGAAAAAGTAGAGATTTAATCGCAGGCTATCGAGAGTAGTTTCTAAATCATCTAAAAAAATATTTTTCTGAATAGCGAACGAGCCTCCCTAGCACTATTTTTTCTGCATCCCATAAGAAGCAGCAACTTGATCAACAACTATTTGTTTTTGGACTCAGTTGCATCTTGGAAAGCTCGATTAGAATTCCAATAATTTCATTCTCAAGTAGCCGAACAGTATCCAAGGAATTACCCAATTTTTCTATCTCTGGATTTAATTTTGATGGTAGTGCTACTAAACGATTTTTGATCTCACCCACACTTTGCTGAATGGCATCGATTACCGTTGTTTCATCACGCATTTTCTCTTTAGGTGATGCTTGAAAGGCTATTTCACTGAGTGGCATCTCAGCTTCTTTTTGTTGATCAAATTTCTCTGAATTTTCTATTCTTTCTTGAAAATTTAGTAGCCATTTAGTGGCTTGCTTTAATGGAACTTCTCTGTGGCTACAGGGCATTCCAAGATTCACGTATCGATAGACTATTGCCAAACCATGCCCAGTTAGTTCTGCAAATTCCTCCGGACTTACTGTCAATCGATCAATTCTGGTTTCTTCGTTCATAAAATAATTCTAAAAGGCTTTCTGAGAGTTGATGCTCCACTATGAGCACCCAATCAATCTGCTGGAAAAATTTCCAGTAAGATTCTGAATTTCTTGGGATTTAACTAATTTTTTAGTTGAGACAGACCGAGAGACATCAAAATGAAGTGATTAACGATTCGGTGGGCATGAAAAAACTGTTGTTTCTTCACGAAATACCCGTTAGATCAGCGATACGTTTGAAGTGCTTCTGAAGTGAAGTACAGTACGTTAATCCGGAGAAGCTCTATGATGGACTGTCGTTATACGGCTGGTTAAATAGCAGATGTTTGTTGTTTATCAACTTTTTTCTAAATCAATAATACATCTTTTGAAAAAAAATGTTTGAATTATTTTTATCAGAGTGATTTGTCAGAAAAAACTCCTCTAAGCGCTTGAGCAGGGCAATCGCATGAAAATCGATTTTCCCTTTTGCACCTCGTGATTTGAAGCCCATAAGTTTAGCTTTTCCTCTTTTTCGAGAGAGAGGAGATATCTATCCCGACAGTTGAGTGAGCTAACGCCGGAGTAACTGACACCAAAAGTACCAAAGAAATAAGGCGAGTGATATGTTTTGGAGACATCAAACCTCTGAGTAAAAATAGGGTACGAAAAGATTTTTTATGAGAATTAAATTTCAAAAATCACACCTCTTTTTGTCATAGGTGATCCATGCTTGGCAACACTTCCTTGTTCGGAGTTCTTCAATACCCAGCATATCGTCGATTGTTTGCTGCACAGGTTGTGAGCCTATTGGGGACCGGACTTGCTTCTATTGCCTTGGGACTACTCGTCTTTGAATTGGGAGGAGCTAATGCTGGAGTGATCTTGGGCACTGTGTTGGCCATCAAGATCATCGCCTACGTGACCATTGCGCCAGTGGCCGAAGCGCTGTTGGGGAATCTTCCTCGACGTACAGTGCTGGTTTTGCTAGATCTAGTTCGAGCTGGTTTTGCGTTGGCCCTTCCCTGGGTTACTGAAATCTGGCAAATCTATTTACTAATTTTTCTTCTGCAAGCTGCGTCTGCAGGCTTCACCCCGCTATTTCAGGCCACGATTCCTGACCTGCTTAAGGATGAAGAAGACTACACTAAGGCCCTCTCCCTATCTCGGCTGGCTTATGATTTGGAAACCCTGCTCAGTCCTGTCCTGGCAACGCTGCTCTTGGCGGTGGTCACTTGGCAGGGACTTTATGCAGGCACAGTCTGCGGGTTCCTGGCTTCAGCTACACTGGTTTGCACGGTCAGTCTACCTTTTTCCACAAAAACTCAGTTGCCCTTCCGGAAACGGGTGACCCGTGGAATGCAAATCTATCTGGCAACACCTCGTCTGCAGGGGGGATTGATCCTTCATGGAGTAGTGGCTGCCGCTGGGGCTATGGTCTTTGTCAACACGGTTGTGCTCGTACAGGGGCATTTGGGATTGGCCGAGCAAGACACGGCCTTGACCCTCGCTGCCTTTGGGGTTGGTTCGATGCTGGTTGCACTGGTATCTCCTAAATTATTGGAGAAGTTCTCAGAGCGTGCTGTGATGTTGGTGGGCTCTTTGATTCTGGTTATCAGCCTGGGAATTTCAACAGGCATTGAAGAATGGAGAGATCTCTTACCTGTTTGGATGCTGCTGGGTTCTGGGTACTCGATGATTCATATCCCAATGGGCCGATTGTTGAGACGTTCTGCTCACACAGAAGACAGGCCAGCCCTATTTGCCGCTCATTTCTCGTTATCGCATGCTTGTTGGTTGATTGCTTATCCGACCGTAGGTTGGTTGGGAGCTAAGTTGGAATTATTCCTGACTTTTGGGATTCTTGCTGTGGGATGTCTACTAGGTTGTGTGCTGGCCTGGAGAGTCTGGCCCAAGGTTGACCCCATAGATCTGGAGCATTGCCACGATGACTTGAGCAGCAATCATCCACATCTGTCAGGTACACAAGTACATGTTCATCCCTATGTGATTGACGATTTACATCCTCAATGGCCTGGACGATGAAATGGAAGGTTCACTCTAGTCCTAAAGCAGTCTGCGTTGAGGAAAATCAATGTAATGGTGAGGTAATTATTAGAACTAATGAATCAGCAAACGGGCTAATTGAATAAGGCTGGCATTGAACTCAACCAACACCAGCCAGGTTCAACAAAATCAGATGATCATTGTTTTCGTTCTAGTTCGATCACTTGCAGGCGACCACCTCCCAAGTCAACGACTCGGAATCGAATGGGATCTCCAACCTTGAACTGAACAGTCCACATTGGATCTTTGAGTCGGAAGACCATGGTCATAGGAGGCATCGATAATTCCTTGATTTCCTCATGTTTAATGGTCATTTTTTGACTCGAAGTATCAATTCTGCGGATGGTCCCGTCTACCCATTCCTGGGCCCAAAGCAATTGTGGAAGCAGGGAAAGCCCTAGTAACAATAGTGATTTGACTGCTTTCATTTTACCTCCGCAAATCCACGCATGCCTGCTTCATAATGGCCGGGCAGCAAGCAAGCATATTCAAAACGCCCCTCACGGTTAAACTGCCAGACCAGTGTACGTGACTGGCCAGGATCGACGTGAACATTGTGTGGTTCATCATGCTCCATATTCGGGAAACGGCGCATCAATTCTAGATGTTCCGAAATTTCAAATGGAGTTCCAATGACCCATTCGTGTCGCATTTGGCCAGTATTCTTAAAATCCAGTTGAAGCGTTTCTCCAACAGCCACCGGGATCACCTCAGGGGAAAATCGAAACTGATCGTTCAACTCAATCGCGACTTTCTTACTGACTTCACTGCTCTTTCCGACCCTGCCAAAGGGAAGTTGTTCACCATAACTTCCAAAAACTGCATTTTTGATTCGGGTAAAAAACCCTTCAGAATGCTCTTCATTTCCATGCCCTGGTCCGGCAAGTAGCGAAACAGGGGAGACAGCTGTCATTAAACTAAGCCCGAGAAGCAAACTTCTTTTTTTCATGATCATCCTTTCGAATTAAACATTGGTTTTCTTGCAAAATACTCATTAACAACACTGGATTGGCTTCTTTGGCTTGACCGTTCAATCTTTGGACTAGCAGATACCAAATCTGCCCTCGGTCCCTGAGCATACCAACCTGGGTCGCTGTAGACTGCTTTGGGCAAGTCACTACGAACCTTGACCACATTGAACATGCCACCCATTTCGACGCTGCCGAATGGGCCTTCTCCGGTCATCATTGGCACCGTGTTTTCAGGGATTGCCATCTCCATTTCTGTCATATCCGCCATACCACGTTCTCCCATAGCCATGTAGCCCGGAACCATCCTGGCAATCCGGCCGGCTATACCTCGATGGTCCACACCAATGAGTGTAGGAACCGCATGCCCCATGGCATTCATCGTGTGATGGCTCTTGTGGCAATGAAAGGCCCAGTCACCTTCCTCAGAAGCAATGAATTCAAGCTGCCGCATCTGACCGACTGCAATGTCAGTGGTCACCTCTTGCCAACGTGATTCGGGTCTTGTTGGTCCTCCATCTGTTCCGGTCACCTCAAATTCATGCCCATGAAGATGGATTGGATGGTTTGTCATTGTCAGATTGCCGATGCGAATCCTGACACGTTCATTCAGTCCAGCCACTAACGGATCAAGGCCGGGGAATATCCGGCTGTTCCAGGTCCAGAGATTGAACTCGAGCATCGTGTTTACCTTGGGCACGGCAGCTCCTGGTTCAATATCGTATGCACCGAGGAGGAAACAATAATCTCGATCCACTTCTTCAATCCAAGGATGTGGTTGTCGCGGATGAGTCACCCAAAATCCCATCATTCCCATTGCCATCTGCGTCATTTCATCGGCATGAGGGTGGTACATGAAGGTGCCAGGTCGCTTGGCTTCGAACTCATATAGAAAAGTTTTTCCTGGTGGAATACCTTCTTGGTTCAGACCAACCACACCATCCATTCCATTGGGTAGTCGTTGACCATGCCAATGAATACTGGTGTGTTCCGGTAGACGATTAGTCACATAGATCCGAACTCGGTCCCCTTCGATTACCTCGATTGTAGGGCCAGGGCTAGAACCATTATATCCCCATAGGTGAGCCACAGTTCCTGGTGCCAACTCACGCAAAACCGGTTCGGCAACCAAGTGGTACTCCTTGAATCCATCACGGCATCGTGGCTCCAGGGTCCAACCGTTTAAGGTAGTTACAGGTAAGTAATTTACCTCACAACTTTCATCTACCACAGGTTGGGCAGTTGTTGGTTCATTGCGTGTCTGAATGTCAGGAATGTTTGCCAAAGCCTTGTGACTCAATGCAGCGAGTCCACCGGTCAAAGCTAGGCCTCCTAAGAATTGTCTACGTGTGTTCATTTGATTTCCTGTATCAGTGGCCACCGCTAGCTGCAGACTCCATTGGAGCGGCAGTGGCAATAGGTTGTAGATTGATTGCAATAGCTTGGCTAAAATGAGCCTGGATCTGGGCGACAAATTGGCCTTGCTGTGCTTGAGTCAGTCGACTCCGTGCATTACGCAGTCGACTGGCAGCTTGGAGCAGTTCATGAGGACCAATCAGCATTCCGTTGTAGCGGTAGAGTTGTTCCTCCATCCAAAGTTCGGCGTCTTCCTGACCGGCTTTGGCGCGAATCAGATGGTTGTTTGCAATCTCTTTTTGGCGCTCAACTTCCCGCTGTTCTTGCTTGATCTGCAAATGTCGCAATTCTAGTTCAGCCTGAGCCTCTTCCAATTGAAACTGACTGATCTGGGACCGCTTGCTCCCCTCTCCACCGAAAGGCAGTCGATAGCTAATTTCAACAGTCCGTGATTCATGACCCGCGTCACTTTGCTCCTGTTCCAAGCCGAGTTCCAAACCTCCCAGCCATTGACTAACTGTTGCTCGCCCCTGTTCGGATTCACGCAAGGCAATCAGATCCCTGCTTTGCTGAAGATCCAGTCTTACCTTTGGAACAGTTGGCAACTCGGGGATCATTTCGGGTTCAAGGGGGAGTCTGTCTACAAGAGAGGAGGTCTCTTCGACAGAGAGTCCAAGCTGATAAGCAAGTTCTTCGACTGTTCGTAGCAGTCGAGCGTTCGCAAGCTCTGCCTGAGCTTCTGCATCAACCAGTTCCATTCGGATCGCTAGGAGTTCACCTTCAGGAATTGCTTGAATTGAGCGTTGACGTTTCAGGAATTCTTCCAAAATTCTGCTGATTTCCAGTCGATCGAGTGTCTGAGTCAGCTCTGCTTTGGCAGCCACAGCCTCAGCGTAGGACAGCAAACGACTGTGAAGGCTTTTCAAACGCAATGCTTCTGATTCTGCAGTTCCCCAGTTGCTGTCATCAGAAGCCAAGCTACTGGAGCGTTCCAACCACGCCCCAATGGGAAGATGAATGCCAATCTCCTGACTGCGTTCTTCTTCGCTTTCAGTGACTGCATAACTCAATGTTGGTGGAGAGAGGGGGGCAGAACGAACTCTTGTTCGTTCACTTGCCAGACGACGCTGGGCAACTTGCTCAACGGTAGAGGCAGGAAACTCCAGCAATTCTCTGAGACGGAACATCTCCTCAGAGCCTGGAATTTTAGGATAGTTTTCAGGTGCAGTTGCCCGCTCCTGGAGGTAAGCCCGCCAACCACCCAAGGCATCTACAAGGCGGTTAGCATCCTGCCAAGCTGATTGGGCAAGCCCCACTTGAACATGAAAGAGCATCAGCAAACATAACACTATACTCTTGCGTAGAACTTTTTGGTCCACGCGGAAACCAGTATTGAACATCTTGACTCCGTAAACTGTATTAGATTGGCGGCTTAAGCCGCAAATAATCAGAAACGAAGTCTTTCAGGAGGACGTATTAGCTTGCGGGGAGGAACGGTGGGAAATTTTGTAAGTAGTAACCATTCATTGAGTAAACCAAAAATGGCAACTTGATGATTTTTCAGATCCCTTGATATAGGACAATCGTCGCACGATACGCTATGCTCGTGATGGTGTTGCGAAGGTTTTGTATCGTGATGATGACTAGTTTGAGATGGAAGATCTGAGTTAATTTTGTACGAAGCCGAAACAGATTCGTTAGGGTAAGAGGATGTATGCGAGCTTGGCGACAGGCATTGAATGGCGATCGCTAGAATTAGTAGAGCACCAGCAATTTTGATGTGGAGGGAGAGCGACACGTGGCTAAATTAACATTTTGGGTTACTTTAATTCTATCTTCTCACAGATGGAGGCACTAAATTCAACTGGCTGTCAACTTTAAATTGAATCTGAATTGTGCAAGGTTTTGTTCACATCCTTGATCAGAGGCGTCATCTTAAAGTTTAGCAAGCGTGGAGTTGTCATTTTTTATCTAAATTTTTTCGCTTCTTGTGGACAAGGTAAAAAATACACTCGTCGATCATGGTGACAGCAACCTTTCGTTTGATTTCACTACTCCTTTCAACTCTGAAAAAAGACCGATTTTTATCAAGCATGCTAAATGCCACCCTTGAGTTGTTGAGTAGATCCTCACCATACTCTTTCCTTACTATCCAAGAATTGAAATGGGTTTGTTGCAGTCGGTACGCTGAGTCGGGAAACAAGATACGATTTATTTATGATATTTTTACAGATTGAACATCATTTCCTGAAAACATTGACCTGCCGAAAATTTTTTTACATTAAGGAAATAAATTTTAGATTAGTATGACAAAATTTCTTATTCCAGTCCCACAGTTGTGAAGGAGGTGGTTAACAAAAGAATGACGACTACAACAGTCATTTCTGAAACAAGAGAAAGCCTGAGTAAAACGAATGCCCTTTCTTCTGACCGCAGTAAGGCAGGTGTCAAGAAGAGCTTATTCATTGCAGCCAGCCCAAGCAGGCCCATGAATCCTAAAAACTTTAGTGCAAAGAGTTGCCCATAGGCGGTCCAAATTATTTCCCAATCACCCTCGCTAAGCAACAGGAGAAGAAAAACTCCCACAATCGCCAGCAAGGGCACATTCCAAATGGAGATCTTTCCAAATTGATGGGCTGCTAATCCCGTTGAATTATCTTGCCGTTTTGCCAACCAGGCCAGAGGAGTAAACCCTCCAATCCAAAAGCTAAGTCCGAGCAGATGGATCGTGATCAAGGCTACCAGTAGCCAGCGTGGTTCGGAGAGAGTGTGCCCCTGAAAGGCAAAAGAGAGAGCTACGAGGCCGCATCCGATGGTCGAGATGCCCAAGGACAGCCTGTTTGGGCGAATGACGACAAGCAGTAGCAGGAGACCGAAACCCCGCAGCAAGAGACTGTCGCCCAGTGGGCTCTCCCAGGCAACCTGCAGCATCATCGGGTCCTGAATGGCCGACCATTCTCCCATCAAGTAACTGGCTTGCAGGGGGATTTGTGAGAAGTTGAGGAGAATTGCAAAGACAGCGCAGGTTGGACCAAACCAACGGAGGAGCGATATCGTTTGTGGAGCCGTTTCACGAAGCCAGATCAAATTCAGCGCTGAACCAGCGGCCAGTAAAGTAGTCCAGTATGCCAGCGTCTTAGCAGCGATAGTACTGATAGAAAATTCATCCAGCGCCTCATAGGCCAACCAGATCTCTTGCATAATCACTTCACCGTGAAAGAGAAGGTTCCCTTCATCGGATGTCCATCTTCTGAAAGACCTCGCCAATCTACTTGGTATTCCCCATTGGGAACAGTGTCTAATTGAGCAACCAGCTTCAGCACATGCTTCATCTGATCTGTACGCTGAACTTCGTAGTCAGTACCAGCTTGATCAGTCAACGCTAGCTTGGTGATTCGCATGGGTTTGTCGAATTTCAGCACCAACTCTGCCGGGGCTTCTGTGAGGACCGCATTGTTCGCTGGAATGGTTGTTTCCTGTTTGGAATGGGCCCAGCCTAATCCAGCCCCGAAAAATAAAACAAAATTTGCCATCAATAGCTGAAAACGAAGTCTCTTCTTTGTGATATTTGCCATGAACCATCTCGAGGTGAGGTTGAAATTTAACGATCAGAACATCAACTTTCACCCTAAATCTTTTGAACCACGATGGCAACCCCATAGGGGTATGGGGTATTTTGTTTTGTCTTCAAACAGAGAACTGCTATCTTGGTCTTGCATCACATCATTCACTGAATCACTAATTGCCAAGTTGAGAAATCCCTTGAAACGCAGAGAAGTTTTGAAATGGTCTGGCCTACTCGCGGCAACTCCCTTCCTGAAATACACTTCGGTCCGAGCTGAGGAATCACAACACATCGTGGAATTTGAGTTGACCGCCAAGGAGAGTGTTCAGAATTTGGCTGGACCGGAGTATCCGGACACTTATCTCTGGCTTTACAATGATCGACTTGGGGGGCCGTTCATAAAAGCCCGGCAGGGTGATCTGTTGCAAGTGCGGTTTCGGAATCAACTGCCTGTGCCCAGCACCATTCACTGGCACGGAATCCGGAACGTCAACGCGATGGATGGCGTTTAACGCAGGATCCGGTTCCACCTGGCGGTGAATTCACCTACACCGTGCCGTTAGAAGATGCCGGGACCTACTGGTACCATGCCCATACGATGGCCTGGGAGCAGGTAGCCCGTGGATTGTATGGTCCGTTGATTGTCCAGGGTAGCGATGATATCGAAGTTGACCAGGAGTTGGTGTTGATCCTGGATGATTGGCGGCTAGATGAGAAAGCACAAATTGATGAAGCCTCCTTCCGCAATATGCACGACTGGTGTCACAACGGTAGATTGGGAAGTTGGTTTACGGTCAACGGACGGCTACAACCTCAATTTCCTGTTTCTGGTGGGAGCCGCTTACGCTTACGCCTGATCAACGCAGCCAATGCTCGCGTTCTTCAGCTAAAGCTAGAAGGTTCTCAGGGAACGGTGATTGCGCTGGATGGCTACCCTTGTGAGCCCTTTCCCCTTGATGAGGATGGGTTGGAGTTGGCGACCGCTCAACGTATGGATGTTTTGGTAGATGCAGGACCTGATGTGTTCAAGTTGCAGGAAGTCAGCACGAACCAAACTCTGACTGCTGCCTCTTTCGTTCCAGATTCTACCACTCGCTTTTCTTTCCCAAGGCCAGCATTGCAACTGCCATCGGTGCCACTACCGAAGTTGGAGTTGCAGCAGGCTCGGCGAATTCCCATTCATATGCAGGGGGGAGCGATGGGCAATTTACGTGAGGTAACATACCAGGGAGAAACCATTTCCCTTCGGGAAGCCGCTCAACAACATCAGAAAGTTTGGGCTTTCAACGGTCAAGTGATGCGGTCAACTACCCGCATTGCAGACCTAAATCTGGGAGAGTGGGTGACCTTGGAACTTTGGAATGATACAGCCTGGCCTCATGCAATGCACCTGCATGGACATCACTTTTGGATTGAGCGAAAAGGAACTATTTTGTCACAAAAAAGAGACACCTATTTGATGGAACCGGGTGAGCAAGCCCGCCTCTTTTTCGTAGCTGACAATCCTGGGCTTTGGCTCTTTCACTGTCATATGTTGGAACACCATGTCTCAGGAATGGGAGGAGTTTTCTCGGTGAGCTAGTTCAGGTCAACAACTCAAAATCTTTTGGTGACTAAGAAAGAAAATCAAAGTCTTTTAAAAAAATAAGTTAAAAAAAAAATAAATATATAAATATCAAAATTTTTCTGTTAGGTTAAAGTTAGGCTGACCATTTGGTAGTTTGGAATGATTAATTTCTAACTAACCAATATTTTTTAAAACACATTGGACGTAAACGGGGAAGTATGAGAGAGAGGCAGTCA
>JACLAD010001427.1_pt1 | contig 35202 bp, 27 predicted proteins | sample 8027901 | NCBI WGS metagenome assembly JACLAD01 (sample SAMN15725071, study PRJNA655200) | protist metagenome | isolation source: fluorescence activated cell sorting (FACS) single amplified genomes of... | place: Spain: Blaines Bay Microbial Observatory, Mediterranean Sea | collected 2016-07-05 | reverse complement strand
AATGGCACCGTTGCTCTTTTATCCTAAAGAAGCGTTATTTAAAATAATAAATGTGTGATATTTCTTATCTTTAATAGCAACTAAAAAGCTATGAAAGATTTCCTTACCCTTGCTGTTTTTACATATCCTCATGAATTTGCAGTATTAAAATTACTACTGGAACAAGAACAGGTAAATCATTTTTTTCAAAATGAAACAATGATAGGTGTTTTTCCATTTTATTCCAACGCTTTGGGAGGAGTTCACCTTAAAGTACACAAAGCAGATATTCCAAAAGCAAAAGAGATCCTGGATTCCTTCAACGAAACATCTTCTCCTCTGAAAATTGTTTAGCCAACTTCTTTATAGTTGTTAACACATATTATATTATATTCTTTTTCTTTCTTTTTTAAAAAATTAAAATGGTTGTTATTATAGTCTGTTAATAGCTGCAATAACTTTTCGAGGAAATTCTTGTTCTTTAAGATGATTTAATTAGGTAACACGTTATTAACCTTCTGTTACCATCTTAAGCACCTGATTTTTAAATATTATTATGACTTTATTAACAAGTGTTCATAACAAACTGTGAACAGGAAAAAGGGATAAGTATTTCAATTTTTGATGTTCACAATGCTGCTTTTACTGCTGAAAAGTTTACTAAAATTACTTGCTTAAAAATTATGATTCCCCGTAAAATAGTGCCTATTGGAATTTTTAGCGGGCTTTCAAAATTTGGTTGTTATTTTTTGATCCCATTTTATGAACAAAAAGAAGGTATTTATAAATCCTTTATTTCTAATGGTTTGTAACATTTAATTAACAATGTATAAAATTGAAGTTGATAAGCCTATTTTCTACCTTTGTGAGCTATAAAACCAGATATCATGAAAATTTCCATTGGGAACGACCACGCAGGAACTGAATATAAGTTTGCTATTTCCGAATATTTACAATCACAAAATTACGAGGTCTTCAATCACGGGACAGATAGTGAAGATAGCGTCGATTATCCAGATTTTGTTCATCCTGTAGCTAAGGATGTAGAGAATGCTGATGTAGATTTTGGTATCATTATATGTGGAAGCGGGAACGGAGCTTCCATGACCGCTAATAAACACCTGGGAATAAGATGTGCCCTTTGCTGGACCAAAGAGATCGCAGAACTTGCCAGGGAGCATAACAATGCAAATATTTTAAGCATTCCTGCAAGGTATACTTCAAAAGCCCAGGCGCTGGAAATGGTAAAGGTTTTTCTTGAAACAGGATTTGCTGGAGGAAGACATGCTACAAGAGTAGGTAAAATTGCCTGTAAGTAACATGAACGAACAGGAATTAGAAATTAAAATCAAATCCTTTTCCCAGCTCAATACTTCAGAATTGTATAAGCTACTTCAGTTACGTTCTGAAGTTTTTGTGGTAGAGCAGGACTGTGTCTATCAGGATATTGACGGGAAGGATGACAAAGCCTTACATATTATAGGATATAGTAAGGGTGAACTAGTGGCTTATACCCGTTGTTTTGCACCTAATATCTATTTCGAAGAAGCTGCGATTGGCCGGGTGGTCGTGAAGCAAAATGCAAGGAAACACAAATTCGGACATGAGATTTTAAAGGCTTCCATCAAAGCAATTGCAGAAGAATATGGCACGGGCGCCATTAAACTATCGGCACAAACCTATCTTATAAAATTTTACGAGTCTCACGGATTTAAGGAAATTGGCCAAGGTTATCTGGAAGATGGTATTCCACACATCGCCATGATCAAAAAATAATTATTGCAGTATCCGCTTGTATTTTACCGGGTCTAAAAGTACTTTTTTGGCCTCGAGTACTTCAGGATTTTGCTGTACAGAATAATCAAAAAGACCTTCTTTGTAAAAGTATCTTTTTATGATCTCATCGGAAATAAGGCTGGTAATCTCAGCCTTTTTTTCGTCTAATGCTATTCGTTTTTCCTCCTGAATAATTTTCTCTAAATCACTGTATGCTTCTGAAATTTTCGTATCAAGACCTTCATCCTCGGCAGTTTCAAAAGCCTCCCGTAAATGTATTTCGGTCATGGTCCGATAACTGAATCCGCTGGATTTTAAATACTCCTTAAATTCCCGGTAATCTGCGTCTGTGAATTCGAATTCTTCAGGTTTTTCTAAAGTATGCTCATAATAATATTCCGTAGCATAGTCAAAAATGGCATTTTCGAGCAGTAATGCGTTTGTTATACTGCTGTATTTCGAAGTTTCCATTGTGATATCTGGTAAAATTCCTCCGCCATCATACACTTTTCGGCCATTTCGGGTACTAAATTCGTTATACTCATTAGTTTTTATCCTTACAGCATTTCCTTCTCTATCCCTGTTACGGTAATTAAGCGCCTGTATACATCTTCCGCTGGGGGTGTAATAACGGGAAATCGTTATCTTGAGCTGAGTTCCATACGTAAGATCTTTTGGACGTTGTACTAAACCTTTTCCGAAGCTACGTGCACCCAGGATCACTGCACGATCCAGGTCCTGAAGCGAACCGGCTACAATTTCACTGGCAGAAGCACTGCGGCCGTTTATTAACACGGCAAGCGGAATCGAAGTAGCAACAGGCTGTCTTGTAGTCTCATAAACCTTATTATATTTCTCAACTGCCGACTTGGTAGTTGTAATAAGTTCTCCCTGTGGAACAAATATGTTAGAAACATTAATAGCTTCTGATAATAAGCCTCCCGGATTTCCTCTTAAGTCAAGAATAATACTTGTTGCACCCTGATTTTTCAAATCCTTCAATGCCTGAATAGTCTCTTTTGAAGCATTTCTATTGAATTGTGACAGTACTATATAACCAATATCGCCATCCAGTAATTTGTAATATGGGACCGCTTTAATCTCTATTGAACCACGGCTCAAAACGGTATTTTTAGTCTCTCCCTGCCTGTTATAGGTAATATCCACTTTTGAATTTGGAGCCCCGTTAAGCAGTTCTCCTGCATCTTCTTCAAAATTAGCAATACTTACATCTCCAATTTTGATTATTTCGTCTCCGGCCTTTAATCCGGCTTTGTCGGCGGGATAATCTTTGTATGGCTCCACGATTACAATCTTGTTATCCCTCACCATCACAGTGGCACCAATCCCCGTATATTCTCCAAGGTTATTAATTTTTGCAGCCAGTACTTCCTGTTCGTTCCAGTAATGAGTATATGGATCCAGATCCTGAAGCATGGAATTTATGGCGGTATCCATCAATTCGGCAGGATTGGTTTCATCCACATAATTCATGTTGAGTTCTTTGAACAACGTAGTGAAGATCTCTATTTGTTTGGCTATCTCGAAGAAATCAGATTTATAGCTCACGGTGCTTAAAAAAAGCACAACTCCACATCCTACAACAGCAATTTTTTTAAACTGATTTTTCATACAATTCTATCTTATTTCTTTTTCAGCAAACCTCTTCAGCAATTCTTCGGTAACAGAAAATAACTTGTGGTAAGAAACCTTTTCTCTTCCTGTATAAATGAACATAATGGCATATTTTTTATTCATGTCACTGGTTACAAGGTACTTATTTTTTCTGAAAGCTTCCCGCATGAGACGCTTCAAAAAAATACGTTCCACGGCTTTTTTGAAATTTCTTTTAGGAACCGAAACAGCTGTCTTGTGATTTTCAAAGCCGGGCCTGGAAACCTGTAGATAAACCAGTTTGAGTGGATATTTGTTGATGGATTTTCCTTCTACAAATAACTGACTAATTAGGATTTTGCTCTTGAGTTTTTCGTCTTTTCCGAAGCTTTCATTCATCTGTCAAAATTAAGGATAGAAATCTTCTTTTTGATTACATACTTCATTTATTTACTGCATAAAAAAGAGGCTGTCTAAGGATTTACTTTGTCAAGCTGAACTTGTTTCAGCTTCTTATAACTGTAGATTTACAGGTGTTTAAGATCCTGAAAAACAAATTCAGGAGGACGTTTCTTTAGACAGCCTCTTTTTAAGAGAAGGTGAAATTTTAATTAATCTTCTGTAGTTTCCGGAGCCTGATAAACATTGTTATCCCTGTTTACATCTGCCATTAACTGTGAATCATCAATCTCTATTTTTGAAATTTCAGATTTTGGTCGATCTATCGTAAAAGTATAGGAAGGCATTGCCCATGCCCAGTCCTCTTTTACAGTACGATTGGTTCCATTTTCTGCAGGTTTTTCCCAGCGCATCATTTGCAACGGAATATAAACCAGTTCTTCTGAACCATCTTTGTAAGTAACATTTACCTCTACCGGCATTGGCATTTCCCCAAGTCTCTGGAGGGTAATTTCTGTCTGGTTTCCGATATCTTCTACTGTTTGAATAGCGTAATCAATGGTGTTGGTTGTTTGCGTCCAGTCCAGTAAATACCAGTCCAGCTCTGCCCCTGAAACTTTTTCGGCTATCCTGATGAAATCATTTGGTCCCGGATGTCTGAATTTCCATTCGTCATAGTAACGGTTCAGAGTTTTCTGAACATTTTCTTTCCCAATAACATATTCCAGCTGCGCCAGGAATACAGCTCCTTTAGAATACGCTGCAGCGCCATAAGCTGCATTATAAGTATATCTGTCGGCATGGGTGGTTTGCGGCTGCTCCACACCCGAGGTTGCTAGTCTGAGGTAACTCTGGTAAGAACCCATATGTGGATTTTCCCTGTTCATATCCATCACTTCGTTCATGGCAAGATCTGAAATGTAACTGGTAAAGCCTTCATCCATCCATTCATGAATGCTTTCGTTGGTTGCCATAAGGTGTTGAAACCAGGCATGAGCCATTTCATGAGCAGTAACTCCCACAAGGCTTCCAAAGCTTCTTTCACCGGTAATCAGCGTTATCATCGCGTACTCCATTCCGCCGTCACCACCCTGGATCACCGAATATTGATCCCATGGATATGGGCCGATATGTTCATTGAAAAACAGTAATAATTCTTCGGTTTTAGGCTGAAGATTTTTCCAGTTTTCCTTGATTTCAGGGTTGTTTTTGTAAAGAAAATGAAGTACGGTTCCATCCTTCGCCGTTAATTTGTCGTGGATGTATTCGGGATCTGCAGCCCAGCTGAAATCATGTACTTTTGGTGCCACAAAATGCCAGGTTAGTTTATCTCCTTTTTTTCTCTTCACCTTCACACCTTCATCTTCATAACCATATCCTATTTCATTAGGGTTCTGAAGGTATCCTGTAGCTCCAAGAATGTAATCTTTGTCAATATTTATTTTTACATCATAATCACCCCACACTCCGTGGAATTCTCTCCCGATGTATGGATCTGCATGCCATCCCTGAAAATCATATTCAGCTAACTTAGGATACCATTGAGTCATAGAAAGTGCTACTCCTTCGGCGCTGTTCCTACCGGAACGACGGATCTGAACAGGCACCTGTCCGTTAAATTCCATCGAAAAAGTCACTTTTTCTCCCGGAAGTATCGGTTCAGCCAATTTAACCTCCAGTACAGTTCCCACTTCTTCATATTGTACTTCTTTTCCGTTTTGGGTAAGAGAATTTACTCTTAAATATCCCTGTTCTTCAGGAGAAAGATTTGAAATCCTGTCTCCTACTCTGCTGTCCGGATCTGCAATAGTTCTGGAACGAACGTCCATTTCGCTTTCCGGTTGAAAAGCATTAAAAAAAAGATGATAAAACACACTATTCAAAGTATCCGGTGAATTATTGGTATAAACCAACTCCTGATTTCCGGAGTATTGGAAATTCTTCACGTTCATATCAACAGACATGGTATAATCTGCATGTTGTTGCCAATAGGAAGTATTGTTTTGTGCTGTTGCACCAAAAGCCAGTAAAAGGCTAAGACTTAAAATTATTTTTTTCATAGATTATTGTTTTGATATTCTGTCTGCCATGATTAGGGCATTATACAAATTAACCATTTTTCCGGAAGTAGAAATCTCACTAAATTCCTGAGTGTTTGCAGGATTCCCTCCCAAAATTACTGATGCACTGCTGGATAACCCGCTATCCATGATGATTTGTTTTACCTGAGGTGCAGTAAGCTTTGGATAGAAAGAACGGATTATAGCTGCTACACCGGCTACTGCAGGTGCCGCCATAGATGTTCCCTGTAGAAACTCATATTCGTCATTGGGAGTCGTAGACCAAATTTGTGTTCCCGGTGCAAAAACATCCACATTATTTTTTCCGAAGTTGGAAAAACTTGCCACAAGGTTAGCACCGTATGCATAATTTAGAGCCCCTACGGTAAGGAAATTATCTGCTATTTCTGTAGGATTTTCAGGCATTTGATCATTCGGATATACAGCTTTTTCATCAAGGTTTATTCCTTCATTTCCGGCGGCATTCACGATCAAAACATCATTTTCTGCAGCATATTGAATAGCTTCCCTCACCCATTCAGGATGTGGAGAGAAATATTTTCCGAAGCTGGTATTGATTACTTTGGCACCGTTGTCTACCGCATAACGAATTGCCAAAGCGATGTCTTTATCGTATTCATCCCCATCAGGTACAGCACGAATGGCCATAATCTCCACGTTGTTGGCTACCCCGTTTATCCCAAGTCCGTTATTTCTTTGTGCGGCAATAATTCCTGCAACATGGGTTCCGTGTTTAATATCTTCCTTATCTGGTGTAGGTCCCATTACGTTGTTATTTCCGTAGTCGGTATCATTGATATCTTCAGGATCATCTCCCACGACAGCCCTTCCCTTAAGCTCCAGGTTAAAGTGGGTGTTAAGCCTTCCCGAGAAATATTCTATCGCTTCATTCAGCTGATTAATAGCTTCGGGTACATTTTCACCTACGTTCGCCATTACCTGGCTTAAAAAGCCTTTATATTGCTGCATTTCTTCGGAAGTTGCTTCCATAGCACGCAATTCTGCACGGGTATAATCTTCTTTTCCCAATTGTGCCGAAACAGCTTCATGCGCCATTTTTAACTGTTGAAGAATTCCTTCGTACTGGTTTTTCATTCCCAGCGTCTCATTGTATTCCTTTTGGTATTCGCCCTGTGCTTCTTTATAAAGCATAAATTCTTCCCGGTTTTCTTCACTTACTGAAGAAGCGGGAATATTTTCATATTTTGGCTTAAGCTTCTTATAGATCCTCACATATTCAAGGTTCTCTTCCACAGCATCTCCCAGGAAATTCCAACCATGTACATCATCTACATAGCCGTTGTTATCATCATCCCTACCGTTATTAGGCTTTTCATCCTTATTTGTCCAAATTACATTTTTAAGATCTTCATGTTCAATATCAACACCACTGTCTATAACTCCTACAATGACTGTTTTTCCTTTGTAATTTTTGATGATCTCCTCATAGGCTTTGTCAACACTCATTCCCGGAATAGTATCGGAAACCAGGTCGGCTCCACCCCAACCCTGTAGCTCTGTTTCTGTAAGATCTGTGACCTTTAGAGGCATGCTGTCAATATTTTCTACGGGCGTAGATACAATGGATGGTGCAGAGCTACCGCAACCGGCCATAGTTGCAGCTAAACCTGCAACAAGTAAGGGTTTATAAATAGGGATTTTCATAGTATTTTTTTTAGTTAAAAAGTTCATTAAATGTATGTGTCTTATCTAAACGAACGCCTTTTTCGGTTTTCTGAACCGAGAGGATCTCATTGTGCGCATCGTGCTCCATGAACAACAGGAATTCTTCCCCTGCAGCCTTGGTCAAAAATTCTTCTTTTTCAGGCAATGTCAACAGTGGTCTGGTGTCAAATCCCATTACGTAAGGCAACGGGATATGTCCTGCTGTGGGTAAAAGATCGGCCATGAAAACAAGCGTTTTTCCTTTATAGTTAATGTGGGGGATCATTTGTTTATCTGTATGCCCATCAACAAATAATATTCCAAAGCCCAGTTCAGAAGTATTTTGGAAGGGTCCATTGGTTCTTTCGATGAAGTTCAACTGACCGCTTTCTTCCATTGGAAGGATGTTTTCTTTTAAAAAAGAAGCCTTTTCACGAGCATTGGGTTTGGTTGCCCATTCCCAGTGATCTTTATTGCTCCAGAAGCTTGCATTTTTAAAAGCAGGTTCGTAGCCGGTGTGTTCTTTATTCCACTGAATGCTTCCGCCGCAATGGTCAAAGTGCAGGTGGGTCATAAACACATCTGTAATGTCATCACGATGAAAGCCAAGTTCTTGCAGCGATTTGTCAATGGAATGATTGCCCCAGCGGTAGTAATAACCAAAGAATTTATCACTTTGTTTATCACCCATTCCGGTGTCTATCAAAATGAGCCTGTTGCCATCCTCGATCAAAAGGCAGCGGGCTGCAATATCAATCATATTATTACTGTCTGCAGGGTTGGTTCTGTTCCAGATGGATTTTGGCACAACACCAAACATTCCGCCTCCGTCAAGTTTGAAGTGCCCTGCCTGAATAGGATATAATTTCATGGAAAAAGTATATTAAAAATCGGTTGCAAAAGACAACTCTTCATTTTTAAAAGATTTGATGATCATTTCAAAAATGATGTTTGAAGCCCTAAATTTAAGGATTTATTGCAGATAAACTACTTTTTCCTCGGGATGAATCGTTTCATGATAATGGAATGGGCGTTTAACTCCTTCAGCATTAATGATGAGTAATGGAAGAATAGAATCATTTTCAGATTTACGTATTTTGATCCATTCCCTGGTGGAAATTTCTTCAGAAACATTCACTGTTTTTTCTTCAAATTCTCCTGAAGTAATTTTGTAGATCCAGGGTCCCAACATTGTTTTATTTGCAAACATTGAGGAGGCATCAATCCTGTCCAGAGATTCTATGTCGGCACCCGTATCACTGGGCGCCATGAGCACTATTTTTTCGGGCATGTAAAAGGCATCGTTCGCCAGTTGGGCAGCAAGGAGGTTTATCTCACTGTTGGCAGTCAATGCTATAAAAGTTCCTTTTTCTATGGCATCTGCTTCTTCGAAGGTTTCCTCTTTTAAAATATTTCCATGGATAAAATTTAATCCGGCTTGTTTTGCAGCCTCAATAAAATCTTTGTTGGTATCTATCACCGTAACATTTCCTTCGGAATTTAGATGTTTCGCAATGTACAGCCCCAACGGATTTGCACCCAGAATTATATATCCTTCCCGGGATTGCTGATGAACCAGCTCCCCCCTCTTTTTCAACCAGTTGGTTGTCCAGGTGAGCAGCACCGGAACACTTAGTGTCGTAAAGATGGCCATGAAGACAAGGATTGAAAATATCTCTGCCGTAATGATTCCCATTTGGAGGCCAATTCCGGCGATAATTATTTCTACTGCACCCCGGCCGTTCATTCCGGTTCCTACTGCAATCCCTTCCCGCCAGCCATAGCCGCTGGGCAGATAGAATAATGCAGTTCCCAGGATTTTCCCGGCCATTGCTACGACTGTTACTGCTATAAGCATATATAGATCTGTTTGGAAAACATCTAGCGTTACATTAAATCCTGCCGTTACGAAGAAGATAGGAGCTAAAAAACCTATGGAGATATCATGAAACACTTCGTTGATCTCTTTTGAAATTTGCCTGTTGAAGACCCCGTCTCTAATGAAAAGTCCGGCCATAAATGCACCTAAAATACTGTGAAGACCTGCAATTTCAGCCAGTTCGGCAAAGGCAAACACGATGATGAGGATGAGGGTGAAGTGAAGGGTCCTGCTCTTTGTACCCGCTTTTGCAAGATATTTTCCCAGTATTGGTAAGAGGTAAATTCCTGCTACCGCCGTGAAAACAAAGAACAGAATAGCTTTTCCTGCCACCCAGAGCAAACCAACGGTATCAATGTTCCCGGCATCTACAAAGCTTATAATTCCAGCAAAAATAATTAAAGCGAGCGTATCAGAAATTAATGCGCCGGCCATAAGTACATAGGCAATTCGGGTATTTAGTAATTTCAGGTCTACCAGGATGCGGCTTTTGGTAGCCAGGGAAGTCACTCCCACTGCAATAGCAACAAAGAGTGCAGCCATATCTGTTCCTCCAAAGTAGATAATGGTGTAGTATCCCAGCCCAAAAGGAACTATAAAACCACCAGCAGCGGCAAGTAATCCGGGCCATGAGGCTTTACCTAAATCGCGGAAATTTATCTCGATTCCAATGTATACCATAAGAAGTATAATCCCGACTTCGGCCAGTACACTCAGCATTTCTGAAGGTTCGAGTAACCCCACGAGCGCTGGACCTAAAATAATTCCGATAACCAGTTCTCCCAGAATTGCAGGATATCCTAATTTTTTTGAAGCGGAACCACCCAACCATGCTGCTATTAAAATGATGAGAAGGTTTAGAATATTTAGTTCTTCCATAAGTAAGACAAACTTTTTTTGGTTGATGAATGATGGTTTATTAAATTAAGAAATTTTAGTTGATCGAATTAACAAATCTTTGAAAGTTTTAAGATTAGATAATATCAAAAGATTTAGTAGTATAGCCAATGAACCATTTTGTTGAACAATTTCTGGTTGAAAAATCAGAAATTGTATTTGATGAAGATCCTTAACTAAGCATTTCTGTTACTATAAAATATGAATGATTTTTTAGATTTAGTAAGTCACGAATTTGAACTGCCCCTCAGTAACCCTGTATTGGTTTTTGCTCTTATTCTTTTAATTATTCTGGTCTCTCCTATTCTGCTAAGAAGGGTGAATATCCCGGGGATTATTGTATTGATCATTTCAGGAATTATTATAGGCCCTTACGGAGCAGGCTTGCTGGAACAGAATACAGCCATAAATCTTTTCTCTACCATAGGACTTTTATATATAATGTTCATCGCTGGACTTGAACTGGATATGAACCAGTTTAAGGTGAACCGGAACAAAAGTTTCCTTTTTGGATTTTTTACCTTTGCCCTTCCCCTTGCTATAGGCTTTCCAGTGTGTTTTTACCTACTTGGGTATGATTTTAATGCAAGTTTTTTAACCGCCAGTATGTTTGCCACCCATACGCTCTTAACTTATCCTATTGTGAGTAAACTGGGAGTTTCCAAGAATGAGGCAGTTGCAATCACTGTGGGCGGGACTATTCTCACAGATACCGCGGTTTTGATCATTCTTGCTGTAATTATGGGTAATGCCCAGGAAGGTGGATTAACAGCCGATTTCTGGATTCGGTTAATCATTTCTCTCACTATTTTTTGTGCGATTATGTTTCTGGTGGTTCCAAAAATTGCAAGATGGTTCTTTACCAGAATGGAGAAGGAAAAACATTCCCATTATATTTTCGTCCTTACCGTAGTCTTTCTTTCTGCTTTCCTTGCGGAGTTAGCGGGAGTTGAGGATATTATTGGAGCTTTCCTTGCGGGGCTGGCTTTGAACAGGTTGATTCCACATTCTTCTGCACTTATGAACAGAATAGAATTTATGGGAAATTCCCTTTTTATTCCTTTTTTCCTGATAAGCGTGGGGATGCTGGTAGATGTAAGTGTGATCTTTAGTGGGTATATGGCTATTGTAGTAGCCCTTACACTTTCTATAGTGGCTATATCAGGGAAATGGCTTGCTTCCTTCTTTACACAGCTGGCTTTTAAATACACCTCCTCTCAGCGCAAAGTTATCTTTGGATTAAGTAGTGGACATGCTGCCGCAACCCTTGCGGTTATTATTGTGGGATACAACGCCGAAATAATTGATGAAAATATCCTTAACGGAACCATCATTCTGATCCTGGTAACCTCTGTTGTAGCAACATTGGCGACCGAGAATGCAGCGAAGAAAATGGTGGCAGAATCAAAGGAAACCAATCCTGAAGAAATCAAAAAATCGGAAAATTATAAAATGGAGACCATTCTGCTTCCTTTAGCGAATATTACAAATCTTGAAAAGCTTCTGGAGTTTGCCATACTTATCAAGGATAAAAGTTCAGAAAATCCGGTTTCTATCCTTTCCGTTGTGCCAAATGATGAGCAGGCAGAGCTTAACATTGCCCAGGCCAAAACCCGGCTGGAAGATTTTGTTAAACAGGCTTCGGCTACAGAGACTAATGTTAATGTCACTGCAACAATAGACCATGATATTGCCAGCGGAATTTCCCGGAAATCAAAGGAACTTATTGCAGATGTGATAGTAATGGGATGGCCTACAAGTTCTGGAAAGAATGAGGTGATAGGGGAAAAAATGGCCAGTATCATTAACAAAACTTCAAAAACAGTCTTTCTGTGTGAGTCTGAAAAACCATGGGCTACCCATGAAAAAATAGTGTTGGCAGCTCCTCCTCGTTCTGAAGAGATGGAAGGATTTGAACTGTGGGTCAAGAAATTGATCAAAATGGCAGAAGAATTAAGTGTCCCCATCATCGTTAATTGTACTTCTGAAACACAAGCTGCAATTGAAACATTGATCGATACACTCAACCTAAGAGCTCCGTTCACATTCTATACATTTAGTCATTGGGAAGACTTTCTAATTATTGCCAAAGATATCGAGCCTGAAGATCTTGTGATGCTGATCACTGCCAGAAAAGATTCTGTGGCCTATCAACCTATTCTCGATGATATCCCCCGAAAAATGGAGATCTATTTTAAAGAAAACACGAAGATATTGGTCTTTCCGCAGTAGTGGAAAAGGATTCTTTTGAGGCTTAATAGGGAACCTTAAAGAAAGTGAAATAAGTGCCGTGGAGTTCCTTATCCTTTTAGCCGGTTCTTGTTTTAATCCAAATTAAAGTAACTTTACCCCATATTTTAAGTACAATAGTTTAAAAAAATTGAATGTTAGAGTTAGCAGGATTGGTGATTTTAGGGATACTTGCGCAGTGGTTTGCATGGAAACTTAAGATTCCGGCAATTTTACCGCTTATCCTAATCGGACTTTTTGTAGGACCAATTTCCACGCTTCTATCTGAAGATGGAACAAAATGGTTGGAGCCTATTTGGAATGGTGAAGAAGGTGTGTTCCCGGGCGAAAGCTTGTTTTATTTTGTTTCACTTGCCATTGCAGTGGTGCTTTTTGAAGGCGGACTCACCCTCCGGAAAAAGGAAGTTTCCAATATTGGACCCATCATTCTAAAACTAATTACCATAGCAGTAATCGTGACTTTTGTGGGGGCAGGATTTGCAGCTCACTGGATTTTTGGGCTTACCTGGCAAATATCTTTTCTATTCGCTGCGCTGGTCATTGTTACAGGGCCTACAGTGATCGCACCTATCCTTAGGAATATTCCCTTAAAAAAGGATATTTCCTCTGTTTTACGATGGGAAGGAATTCTTATTGATCCTATTGGAGCCCTGGTAGCTGTACTGGTATTTGAATTTATACGAATAGAAGATGGTCAGGATTTCACCACAAGGGCACTTATGGAATTCGGCCGCATTGTATTGTTTGGTTGCACCTTTGGGTTTGCCTTTGCGCATGCTCTGGTTTACGCAATTAAAAAGAACGTAATCCCTCATTACCTGTTAAATGTGGTTACCCTTGCGGTGGTAATAGGAGTCTTTGTGTTGGCCGATAATTTTGCGCACGAAAGCGGACTTCTCGCAGTGGTGATTATGGGGATGGTCATGGGAAATATTAACCTTCCAAATTTAAAAGAATTACTATATTTTAAAGAATCTCTAAGTATTCTCCTGGTTTCCATATTGTTTATTTTACTGGCTGCCAATATGCAACTGGAGGAAATGATGCTGGTGTACAATAAAGAAGCTCTTTGGTTATTTGCAGCAATTGTCTTTGTGTTAAGACCGCTGGGGGTGTTTTTAAGTTCCATAAATTCCGGATTGAACGTTCGCGAAAAACTCTTTATCAGCTGGGTTGGACCAAGAGGAATTGTGGCCGCTGGGATTGCTTCATTATTTGGGTTAAGACTTGCCAGACAGGGAGTGCCGGGAGCCGAGTATATCACGCCGCTGGTATTTATGGTTGTTCTTGGAACAGTGCTGTTAAATGCTACTACAGCAAGATATGTGGCGAAAATATTAGGTGTCTTCCTTAAGGATTCTAAAGGTATTTTAATAGTAGGGGCCTCTTCTATTTCCCGCTTGATAGCAAAATATCTCCAGGATAATAACAGGCATGTTGTTTTAATAGACAGTAACCCCGATAATATTAGGAAAGCAAAGGATCTGGGAATTGATGCTATTGAAGAAAGTGTTTATTCAGATGATTTGCAGAACAATATTGAGCTTAATGATATTGGTTATATCATGGCAATGACTGGAAACAGCGATATTAATAAAACAGCAATCAGTAAGTTTTCAAAACAATTTGGAGAAAACGGTGCATTCAGGGTAGTTTCTTCAGATGAAATGAATAATCCTGAAAAAAACCCTACAGAAGGCCTTTTTTCCCACACAGATGATTACATAAAATTAGCCGAAGTTTCGCGTTCATATCCAACGATACACGAAGTGAAACTGAATAGCCAGTCTCATTACGGAGGACTTATTGAGATCTCAAAAACAGATCCCGATATCATCCCGTTATTCGTAAAAACCCTTTCCGGGGATCTGAAAATAATCCCTTCCAATTCTTCTGAAGTTACTATCGAGGAAGGATATCAGCTGGTGTATTTGGGTAAGAAGATCCAGAAGGAAGAATTAAACGAAAATGCTGAAGATTATGAAGAGACGGTTGAGGAACTGGATAAAAATTAATACTTTTCCAGTTCTTCGATAAGCTCATCGGAGATTTCTAAATTGTGATATACATTCTGAACGTCATCATCCTCTTCAAATTTTCCCACCAGGTTGAGGATTTTTGAGGCATCATCGACAGGAAGCTCAATAGTGTTCAGCGGAATTCGCTGTACCTCTGAGATTTTAGTTTCTATCTCCAGCTCTTCCAGTTTCGAAGACATTAATCCGAAGTCGGTAAACTCAGTATAAACTATCATAACCTCCTCCTCTTTTTCGATACTGGTGGCACCGGCTTCAATAAGTTCCAGCTCAAATTCTTCCAGGCTTTTGTTGATCTTTTCTTTTTCGATCACAAAAACCCCTTTTTTATCAAACAGAAATTCCAAAGAGCCATTGGTACCCAGGCTTCCGCCATTTTTGGAAAAGATGGAACGAACAGAGGCCACTGTTCGATTAGTGTTATCTGTGGTGCATTCTATGAAAAAGGCAATTCCGTTGGGCCCGTAGCCTTCAAAAGTAACAGCTTCGTAATTTTCGGCCTCTGCCCCGCTGGCTTTCTTTATAGCGCGTTCTATGGTGTCTTTAGGCATATTCACCCCTTTAGCATTAGAAACGGCATTACGCAGCGCGGGATTTGTTTCGGTATCTGGTTCTCCACCCTCTTTTACGGCCACACTAATGTCTTTAATTGCCCTGGTGAACTCCTTAGCTCGTTTCTTGTCCTGTGTTCCTTTACGATGCTTTATATTTGCCCATTTGCTGTGTCCGGCCATAGGTAGTACTTTTAGTTCATAATTCAGACTTTAAATAATTTCTGAAGTGCTCTTATCAGAAACCAGCGTTTTTCAAAGTTATAAAAAACATAGGAGGAGAATAAATTTGAATCCAGGAGCTGTAAAAGCGTGAATTTAAAAAGAATGCTGCTTAGATAATATTCAGAATTCTCTGATATGGACTGTAAAATTAATGGAATTACCTATTTTCTTTTTTGAATAACATCAGGATTCCTACTTGTGTAAATTACTCCAATAATTACAATGGTACTTCCTTCCACTTTATAAAAAACAGCATAAGGAAACCTTAGTATTAAGAATTGTCTGAGGTTACGGTCCTTGTATTGAAAATGTTCCGGAAATTCTCCTATGTATTCGATCTCTTTATTGACTTCTTCTTTAAATTCTTCAGCAAGAGAGGTTCCGCCTTTAGAATAATACCTTTTTTTGCTTTTTGTAAATCAATTTTAACAAAGGGTAATAATTTAATTTTGTATTGCATTACCAGCCCGATTTCACTTCAGCCCAATCCAGTAATGTTTCAGGATTTTCCTTGTATGTTTTTAAACGTTCGTCCAATTCCTTTTTTTGTGCCAGAGAAAGGTTAGAATCTTCCTTCTTTAATAGTAAGAAACAATACAAGAGGCTCTTCAAAAATAGTCAGTACAAAAAAACCTCACGGACGTAAAATCGTGAGGTTTCTTCTATTTACTCTAATCTAAGATCTGAGATCTCGCGTATTATATCTTTTAGTCGTTCAGCTTCAAAACAGCCATAAATGCTTCCTGCGGAATTTCTACATTTCCTACCTGTCGCATACGCTTTTTACCCTTTTTCTGCTTTTCAAGAAGTTTTCTTTTTCGGGAAATATCACCTCCATAACATTTTGCGGTAACATCTTTTCTCAAGGCCTTTACAGTTTCACGTGCAATGATCTTGGCGCCAATTGCCGCCTGGATAGGAATATCAAATTGCTGTCTCGGGATAAGCTCCTTTAATTTTTCACACATCTTTTTACCTATGTCATAGGCATTATCAACGTGTAATAAAGCTGAAAGTGCATCTACCACATTTCCGTTAAGAAGAACGTCAACTTTTACAAGTTTGGACTGGCGCATTCCAATAGGTGCATAATCAAAAGATGCATATCCTTTGGAAACTGTTTTTAACCTGTCGTAGAAATCAAATACTATTTCGGCCAGTGGCATATCGAAAGATAATTCCACCCTTTCAGTAGTCAGATATGTTTGATTGGTGATCTCTCCCCTTTTTTCAATACATAAGGACATTACCGGCCCAACAAAATCAGATTTTGTGATGATAGTTGCCTTGATATAAGGCTCTTCCACCTTTGCGAGGCTGGAAGGTTCAGGTAGATCTGATGGGTTATTTACCAGGATGATATCATCCGGATTTTTATGTGTATAAGCCTGATAAGATACGTTGGGAACGGTAGTAATTACGGTCATATCAAATTCCCGCTCCAGTCGCTCCTGAATAATCTCCAGGTGTAACATTCCCAGGAATCCACAACGGAAACCGAACCCTAAAGCAGCAGAGCTTTCCGGAATAAATACCAGCGAAGCATCGTTTAACTGCAGTTTTTCCATGGAAGCACGCAGTTCTTCGTAATCTTCGGTATCTACAGGGTAAATTCCGGCGAAAACCATAGGTTTTACGTCCTCAAACCCGGGAACAGCTTCGGTAGTAGGGTTTTTTGCATCGGTGATGGTATCCCCCACTTTTACTTCTTTCGCTTCTTTTATTCCGGTGATAAGGTAACCTACGTCTCCGGTTTTAATCTCCTGCCTCGGAAATTGCTTCAGTCTTAGTGTCCCAACTTCATCGGCAGAATAATTTTTATCTGTAGCAACAAATTTGATATTCTGACCCTTTTTTATAGATCCGTTAATTACCCGAAAGTAGGTTTCCACACCTCTAAAAGGATTGTAAACGGAGTCAAAGATAAGAGCCCTTAACGGTGCATCTACCTTTCCGCTTGGGGGAGGGATACGTTCTATAATCGCAGACAATATTTCTTCAATGCCTAATCCGGTTTTAGCACTTGCCGGAATAACTTCTGAAGGATCACATCCTAAAAGATCTACTATATCATCGGTAACCACTTCTGGATTTGCACTTGGAAGATCCACTTTATTTAGAACAGGAATGATCTCAAGATCGTTTTCCAAAGCAAGGTACAGGTTTGAGATCGTTTGTGCCTGAATGCTTTGTGCTGCATCTACTACGAGTAAAGCACCTTCGCAGGCAGCGATAGACCTGGAAACCTCGTAAGAGAAATCCACGTGGCCCGGGGTATCAATCAGATTCAGGGTATATTCTTCACCTTTATACGTATAGTCCATTTGAATTGCATGGCTCTTAATGGTAATACCACGCTCACGTTCAAGATCCATACTATCCAGTAGCTGTTCCTGTTTTTCACGTTCTGTAACAGAACCTGTGAAATCCAGCAATCTATCTGCCAGTGTGCTCTTCCCGTGGTCAATATGGGCAATAATGCAAAAGTTACGTATGTGCTTCATAAATCTTTTTCATAGCCGGATAAAAAGAAAATTATTCCGGCTTTATTTTAGGTGACAAATATAGTTTATTTACAACTCTTTAAAGAAAATATTCAGATTCAGTATTTCAGAACATATAGTATGAGGATTCTGACTAAAAAGAGAATACTTTTATAAAAAAATTATAAAAGTATTTGGAAATTATAAAAAAAGATTCCTACTTTGTGAGATATGACATTTTAATTTTTAAAAAGATATTCCTGCTTTTGAGGCCGGTGATATTGAACAAAGCAGATGAGCGATAAAATTATTGGAATTGATATTGGTGCTACAAAAATCCATATAGGTCTTGTACAGGATTCGAAAGTTATTAAAGAAATAAAATTTCCCACTTTAGCAGACGCCTCCCGGGATGAAATAATTAATAACCTGATCAATAAGATTGAGGAGGTGGATGATCCACAGGTAACAGGAATTGGAATTGGTGTTCCGGGTCTAGTAGATGAAGAAAAAGGGATTATCTATGATCTTACCAACATTCCTTCCTGGAAAGAGGTACATCTTAAACAGCGTCTTGAAGAGCATTTTAAAAAGCCGGTAAGAATTACCAATGATGCCAATATTTTTGCACTTGGAGAAAAGATCTTTGGAGATGGGGGGGCTTATAAAAATATGGTTGGGGTAACCCTGGGAACCGGTTTTGGTTCAGGGATCATTATTAATCATCAGCTTTACTCGGGTACTTTATCAAGTGCCGGAGAACTGGGTAATATTCCTTACCTCGACAAAACAATTGAAGATTACTGCAGCGGAAAATTCTTTCTTTCAAAGTATGGTTTGAAAGGAGGGGAAGTAAATTCTCTTGCAGAGAAAGGAGATCCAAATGCCAGGAAAATGTTTGCTGAATTCGGATTTCATTTGGGAAATGCTTTAAAGATTATAATGAACGTTCTTTCTCCTGAAGCTGTTTTTCTGGGAGGCTCCGTAAGCCAGTCGTATGAGTTTTTTAAGGAACCCATGGAGAAAAGTATGGATAGTTATCCCTTTAAAAAAGTAAGGGATCAATTGATCATTCAGCCATCCAGAACTTCCGATATTGCAATACTGGGAGCTGCTGCTTTGGTGGTATCCTATCAACAGGAAAAAGCAGAAATTACACAGAATTAAATAATCTTCAGTAACCTCCAAAAGTTTTAACCAACAACCAAATGGCAAAATCTAATACAACCGAAGAAACCAAAGTAGGAAAATCTTCAAGTGACGCAACAAGGTCCATAATTATTATCGGCGCCCTGTTCTTTATCTTCGGATTCGTTACCTGGCTTAATGCCCTTCTCATTCCTTACCTTAAGATTGCTTGCGAACTCACTACTTTTCAGTCGTATTTTGTAACCTTTGCTTTTTATATTGCTTATGTAGTCATGGCGCCTATTTCTACCAGGACACTAAATCATTTCGGATTTAAAAAAGGAATGTCGATCGCTTTGGGGGTAATGGCTGTGGGAGCACTGCTTTTCATTCCGGCGGCGATGAGCCGTACATACCTTATTTTTCTTCTGGGATTGTTTGTAATGGGAGGTGGATTGGCCATCCTACAAACTGCGGTAAATCCTTATGTTACTATAGTTGGACCGGCAGAGAGTGCAGCAAAACGGATTAGCATCATGGGAATCTGCAATAAACTTGCAGGTGCAGCGGCTCCTATTTTGATAGGATTCTTTCTTCAGTTAGACAAAGCGGAAGAACTCACGGGAACTACCAATGAAGCTGCGCTTGACGAGATGGCGCTAAGGGTAATTCCCCCATACATCGGGATTATTGTGGTGCTGCTTGCTTTGGCTCTGTGGGTCTATAAATCGAGTCTTCCGGAAGTAGAAGCAGAAGATGAAGAGGATACAAATGCTGTACAGAAAGAAGCGAAAAAGATTTCCGATTACCCACACGCCATTCTGGGTGTGATTACGCTGTTTATCTACGTGGGAGTGGAAGTAATTGCTGTTGATACCATTATTGACTACGGAATTTTCCAGGGATTTGATTTCGAAACAGCGAAAAGCTTCACTACCGGTACCATGGCAGCAATGATTGTTGGTTATTTGATAGGTATCATGGCTATTCCCAAATATATTAAACAGGAAAATGCTTTAAAGGTATGTGCTATTTTAGGAGTGGTATTTACCGTGGGGGCTATTTCTACCTCAGGCTTTTTGTCTGTAGCCTTTATCGCTCTTTTAGGATTGGCAAATTCCCTGATGTGGCCGGCTATATGGCCTTTAGCCCTGGCAGATGTAGGAAAGCTTACCAAGGCTGTTTCCTCTCTGCTTGTGATGGGAATCGCGGGAGGAGCTATTATTCCGCTTGCTTATGGAGGTTTGGCAGAAGTAGTCGATAAACAGGCTGCTTACTGGGTGGCCGTTCCGCTTTATTTATTCATTCTTTACTACGCAGTTGCAGGACATAAAATTAGAAAAGCATGAGACCATACATCCTGGCAGAATCGAACTGGAAGACAATAAAAGATCAGAAGACCAAGGTGGCCGTGCTCACCTGGGGTGCTACAGAGGCTCATAATTATCATTTGCCTTATGCAACAGATAACTATCAGATAGAGGCCATTGCCGCCGAAGCTGCTAAAAAAGCCTGGAATGCCGGCGCGAAGGTACTGGTGCTTCCAAATGTACCTTTTGGCGTTAACACAGGGCAGGGAGAGGTAGATCTTTGTATGAACCTTTATCCCAGCACACAACTTGCTATTTTAAATGATATAGTCGAGGTTCTAAACCGCCAGGGAATTCGAAAACTGCTTTTACTGAATGGCCACGGCGGAAATAATTTTAAAGCCCTGCTAAGGGAAGTAGGAGCAAGGTATCCAAAAATGATGTTGGTCACTACTAACTTTTTTCAGACGGTAGATCGAAATGAGTTCTTTGAAGAAGCAGGGGACCACGCCGATGAAATGGAGACCAGCCTCATGCTGCACCTAAGGAAAGATCTTGTGCTTTCGCTTGAAGAAGCAGGAAATGGGGAAGAAAAAAAGTCGAAAATTACGGCAATAAAAGAAGGTTGGGCATGGTCTGAACGGAAATGGGATATGGTTTCGGCCGATACAGGTATTGGAAATCCCAAAAAAGCTTCAGAAGAGAAAGGAAAGAAATTCTTTGAGGCCGTAACACAGCAGGTATCCAATTTAATTATAGAAATGAATAGCATCAACCCCGAAAACCGGTACGAAGAGCATTAATTCCCAGGATCATTATCTTAAAAATACAGTTATGAAAAATATTTTTAAAAGCTTTAGTCTAGTACTTCTCGCAACGATAGCAATATCCTGCGGGGGTACAGAACAAGTGGAAGCTCCGCAAGCTACTGCTTTACCCGAAGAACCGGCTTTGATCCCACTTCCTGCACAGGTAACCTGGGAGAGTAAAGCCTATGTCATTCCGCAGCAAAATATCGTTTGTTATACAGGTGAAGGAAAAGAAGCCTCCCAATGGCTTAAAGCTTTGCTTTTAAAGGCAGGTGTATCGGTTGCGACCCAGACTACCGGTGACTGCGGAAACTGGAAAATTGTACAGGATGCCTCGCTCGAGGGAACTTTAGGGGAAGAAGGATATCAGTTAAGCATTAAAGATGATGGCGTTCTTCTGAAAGCTGCATCAAAAGCCGGACTTTTCTACGGAATCCAGACTTTACGGCAAATGTTTCCTCCAGAAATCGAAAATCAGCAACTTGAAAGCCAGGTTGTGCTAAGACAGACATCTATTGAAGACCAACCGGAATTTGCCTGGAGAGGAACGATGGTGGATGTCGCCAGAAGTTTTTTCGGATTGGGTTATTTAAAGCGTCATGTCGACAGGATGGCTCTTTACAAAATGAACCGCCTGCACCTTCACCTTAGTGATGATCAGGGTTGGAGAATTGAGATCAAAGGCTGGCCAAAACTTACAGAAGTTGGTGGAAAAGCATCTGTGAGAAGAGGAAGAGCAGGATTCCTGACTCAGGAAGAGTACAAGGAGCTGCAGGATTATGCACTTGCAAGAAATATTATTATCATTCCTGAAATTGATATGCCGGGACATATATATGCTGCACTCATGTCTTATCCCGAATTGAACTGTGATGACTACACAAATCTTACTCCCAAACGTGCAACCCCTCCAGAAATGTTTCAGGATTACAATGTGGGCTGGAGTAAATTTTGCCTGGAGAATCCTGAGATTTATGAATTCGTAAACGATGTGATAGGCGAGATGGCAGAGATCACAAAAGGTCCCTGGATCCATATTGGTGGAGATGAAATCGAGGATCCCAGGTATAAGGAATTTGTGGTGAAAGCAGATTCTATTGTTCAAACTTATGGAAAAACAACCATTGGTTGGGAAGAAGTGAGCAAGGCAGAGGTGAGTTCCAGTCTTATTAGTCAGCGGTGGCATGGAAAGGTGGAAAGTGTGGTGAAGGACATTAAAACAATCCACTCTTTATGCTCTCAATTGTATTTGGATCATGCAAATATTCCGGGGCAGGAGAATACCAATAACTGGTGTAAAAAAGACGGGGTAAGCCTGGAGGATACTTATAGTTTCAACAGCGATGACCCTAATGTGATTGGGGTAGAGGCGGCTGTTTGGAGCGAGTTTGTACTTTCAGACGAAATGTTGGATAACCGGTTCTGGCCTCGTGCCATAGCCGCTGCAGAGATAGGCTGGACTTCTGGCGAAAAAAGGAATTACGATGCATTTAAACAGAGACTTGGTAAACACGGGGATCGATTAAGAGCTTTAGATATTAATTTTTACAGAACACCCGGGGTAGACTGGGGCACAGAAAAAGCAGTTCCGGGAATCTTTTCTAATTTCACACCACTTTCAGAATAAAAGAAGTCATAAAATATGGACAATAAACAGAGTACAGAGCGTTCTTCAAACTACGATCATTTGGAAAAAATGAGTAGTAGGGAATTGCTTTCTAATATGAATAAAGAAGATCAATCTGTTCCAAAAGCGATTGAAAAGAAGATCCCCGAAATTGAAAAACTTGTAGACGTGATCGTGGAGAAAATGGAGCAGGGGGGAAGGTTGTTTTATATTGGTGCAGGCACCAGCGGCAGACTTGGTGTTCTTGATGCTTCTGAAATTCCGCCTACTTTCGGGGTTTCTGGAGACTGGGTGATTGGATTAATTGCCGGTGGGGATACCGCCCTTAGAAATGCCGTGGAAAATGCTGAAGATGATACAGAACAGGCCTGGAAAGACCTTCAGAAATTCCATATTAGTGACAAAGATGTTTTAGTAGGCATTGCTGCTTCAGGAACTACACCTTATGTAATTGGCGGAGTGAAAAAAGCCGGGAAAGAAGGCATAACCACGGGATGCATTACCTGTAATGAAGGTAGTCCTTTGGCTGCGGAAGTGGAATATCCCATAGAATGTGTGGTAGGACCGGAATTTGTAACCGGAAGCACCCGTATGAAGTCGGGTACTGCTCAAAAGCTTGTGCTAAACATGATCTCTACCAGTGCAATGATCAAAATGGGCCGGGTAAAAGGTAACAAAATGGTCGATATGCAGCTTTCTAATAAGAAACTCGTAAACCGTGGAGTGAAAATGATTATGGAGGAGTTAAGAATAGGAGAGGAGCAGGCTGCTGAACTGCTAAAGGAGTACGGTAGTGTAAGAAAAGCTTGTGAAAACTACAGAAATTAAAGTTTCAGAGATAATGTATTAAAAGCATTTTCTGAAGTTAAATACAGTTCAAACAAAAAATCCGGAGTTATTGGCTCCGGATCTCTTTATTTATATCTATACTCTTTCTGAAGTGCTTATTCAGCTATTTTTTTGAAGTAGTTGACACTTTGTTCTATTTCCGGAAGGGAATTGTCCCAGTTATGTTCATATTCCACAGAGATGACACCTTCAAATCCCTGCCGCTTTAACTCCTGCACCATAGCGTCCACATTGCTAATTCCCGTTCCCCAGGGAACATCATGCGCTTCACTGCTTTTTTCATTTAGATCTTTAAAATGTAAGCTGGCAATGTGACCCTCCAGTTTTTTCAGGTTTTCCACGGGATCCATTCCGGAGCGTATCCAGTGGCCCACATCTGCGCAGGCATTAATGTTTTCTCTGCCTTTTATGGCATCCAGAACAGTATGGGGATTCCAGTAAGTGCTGGGTTTAGGATGGTTGTGAAGGGCTACGGTGATGTCATATTCACCTGCTAACCTGTTTACCATATCTAAATCTGCAGGATTGGGTTCAGAATTAATTATTTTTATACCCATGTCCTGTGCAAATTCAAAAAGTTTCCGCCAGTTCTGTTCATTCTTTCCTGAAACAACGCCATAGGCCGCTATTTCTATTCCTTTGGATTCTAAGAGCTGTTTAACCTGCTGCCGGGTGTTAGCATCCATTTCGTAATGCATGGTGCCTTCAATGCCATTTCCGATCGTTTGGCCGGGATAAGCTTCCACGTAGTTCAGATCTATGCTTTTTATTTTGTCCAAAGCCTCGGCAAAGGTGAAATTTTTAAATGAATAGGCCTGTACGCCGAGCTTCCAGTCAAGATCTTCATTAACTGAATTCTGTTGCGCTAATACCGGTTGCATTGTGAGCACCAGTGCGATTATAAAAAATAAATTTTTCATATCAGGTTATTAGTTGGTTTAACTTAGGTTGCCTGCTTTCATTTCCTTCACCGCATGGTCCACCGCACGTGCAGTGAGCGCCATGTATGTCAAAGAAGGGTTTTGTGTTCCTGTGGAAGTCATGCAGGCGCCATCGGTCACAAATACGTTCTTTGCATGATGCATCTGGTTCCATTCGTTCAACAGGGAAGTTTTAGGATCTTTTCCCATACGTACGCCTCCCATTTCGTGGATATCAAGTCCCGGAGCCTGGTGTGAATCTGAGGTTTTTATATTTGTAAATCCTGCACTTGCGAACATTTCTGTCATCTGCTCAAAATAATCCTGGATCATTTTTTCATCATTTTCGTCATACTCCACCGAAAAATTGACAAGAGGCATTCCCCAGTCATCAGTTTTAGAGCCGCTAAGGCTTACATAGTTTGTTTCCTTCGGAATAGTTTCTCCCATCATATGGCTTCCTACGCGCCATGGTCCTAATTTTGGTTCGAGCAGATTGTCTTTTAATGTTGATCCTACCCCTTTTGTATTTGATATGGTCCTCCTGTGAGCACCAAGACCGGCAGCATATCCTCTCAAAAAGTTGGTGTCCTGCTGTCTTACATTTCGGAAACGTGGAATATAACCACTTGTAGGCCTGTTTCCATCGGTAGTATAATCAAGGAATCCATCATACTCAGCCTCAACTCTTGCCCTGTAATTATGAAAAGCCACGAACTTTCCAAGTAAGCCATTGTCGTTTCCAAGTCCATTTGGAAACCTGCTGGATTTGGAATTCAGCAGTATTAAGTTGGTGTTTACAGCAGATGCATTTACAAATATGATTTTAGCAAAATATTCTGTTGTTTCTTTTGTTTTGGCGTCGATCACACGAACGCCGGTGACTTGCTCTTTCTGCTCGTCATAGATCAATGATTCCACTACAGAGTCTGACTGAAGCGTTAAATTTCCGGTTTTCTGTGCCCATGGAATAGTGGAGGAATTGCTGCTGAAATATCCACCATAAGGACAACCCCTCTGGCATACTACCCTGTTCTGGCATTGGCCACGACCTTGTTCAGTATGAATTTCTTTCTGTTCAGAAAGGTGGGCACAGCGGGCAATGATTACATGCCGGTCGTTGTATTTTTCTGCTACCTTGTCTTTGAAGTAGCTTTCTACTTTAGTGAGCTCATATGGCCTCAGAAATTCCCCATCGGGTAGCTCTGCGAGGCCATCTTTATTTCCGGAGACTCCCGCAAATTTCTCTACATAGCTATACCAGGGAGCAAGATCTTTGTACCTAATAGGCCAGTCAACGGCAAAACCATCCCGGGCAGGACCTTCAAAATCGAAGTCACTCCATCTTTGCACCTGTCTCGCCCAAAGTAACGATTTGCCTCCCACCTGGTATCCTTTGATCCAGTCAAAAGGCTTTTCCTGAATGTATGGATGTTCTTTATCCTTTACAAAGAAATGATCGGCATCGTCTTTAAATGCATAACATTTGCTCACAATAGGATTTTCTTCAATTACCTCCAGGGGAAGTCTGCCACGGTAAGGCATTTCCCAGGGGCGCAGGTGCGTAGTAGGATAATCCTTAATGTGCTCTACATTTTTTCCTCGCTCCAGAACCAGGGTCTTTAGCCCTTTTTCTGTGAGTTCTTTGGCCGCCCAGCCGCCACTAATACCCGACCCAATGACGATGGCATCGTAGGTTTGTTTTGACTTTGCGTCTATGTTGTAATTTGCCATGATTATGCGTTTCTGTAAACAGATTTCTCCACTGGAAAACTTCCATTAAATCGTCCAGGAATGAATTCGTAACCCAAATGGTTTTCCATGATATATTGCGAACTCATATAACCTGTGATCGTGAGGTCTTTTATGAATGGGATGAAATTAATTGTTCTCTCAGGGTTTTTTTCGGTAGATTCGAGGTTGTTTAAACACGCCACTCGCTGTTCTGTAGAAAGAGCTGCAAAAGAATTCCCGTATTTTTCATTGGTGGTTTTTTCCAGTTCATCAAAACCGGCTAAAAACTCTTTTTGGGTTTCTTCCTGAAAACACCCATTTACCATTGCCAGAATAAAGCGATCTACTTCGAGTTCTTTGGCTCCCGGAATTTCCCCTGTGGGAATGTAAGTATCCACCAGCGCTGTGAGCACCAGTTTCTGATCCTCATTTAATTCGGATGTGTCAGCGGGTAAATCATCAGCGGTCCAGGCGTCTATCCACAACGGAACAGTTGCCACGCCCACTGCCGATAATCCTAATACTTTCAATAGATTTCTTCTGTTCATAATAGTTTCACTAGGTTCTTACCTTCAAAATTTATTTTTAAGATTGCTGAAATCTTTCACAATTCTTCAAGAAGCTTCCAAAGATCATTTCCTTGAAAAATAAATTTGCAGGTCAATCTGGGGGCTATGATAAAATAAAACTCCTTCTCTGGGTTAATACAATTTTATCTAAATCTTATCAATTTTAATCATTAGATCTCGTTACAAATTAAATTTCCCTGAGGTTGATATTGCGCCAGAAAACTTTGATCCCGCCGCCGTCATGGATTTGCAGCGCAATTTTTCCGTTTGCCTCGCCAATCTTATCATCGTTATATGAAATCATTTCCACGCCATTAAGCCAGGTGGTCACCTGATCTCCTTTGACTTTGATCCTCATTTTATTCCATTCACCATAATTTAGAATGTCTTCTTTTTCCGGAGTAGGTTTAATAAGCCAGCCTCTTCCATAAGATTCATATACACCACCGGTATGCAGATTTTTAGGCGCAACTTCTACCTGCCAGCCGGAAATTTTAGTTCCATCTAGCCCTGACCGAAAAAAAACTCCGCTATTCCCATCCGCTTCCTGCAGGAACTCCAGTTCCAGTTCAAAATCTTTATAGTCGTCAACGGTGGCGAGGTAGCCATATTGTTTGTCGGGTCCGCTTTCAGCAACTAATAGATCGTCTTCCACATACCATTTTTCAGTTCCATGAATATCCCAGCCAGTAAGATCTTCACCATTGAAGAGGTCAACAGTATCTGAGGATTTGCACCCCGTCAGGATAATTGCTGACAGAAGTAATATTGAATATGTAATCTTTCTCATAATTTTCTAATTTTAATATTCCTAAACCAGGTGTAACTTCCGTGATCCTGAAGCCCGATGAGGCCGGTACGTGCTTCGCCGTAATCTTCAAATTCACTCCATTTTCCTTGGTTTTTTCTTTTCTTCCAGTCTTCGGACCATGGATCGAATTCTACAGTTTTTTGTCCGTTGAGCCAGTATGTAACTTTATCATTAGTAAAGACAATCCTGCTGGTATTCCATTCTCCCACATCTTTTAAAGCCCCTTCATAATTTGGATCATACATCCCATAGTCCGCACCAATGGATTGCCACGATTCTAATTTTTGAGGAAAACCTTCCTGATCAATGATCTGGTATTCGGGAGCAGTATAGTAAGGAGCAGTGTATTTATCGTCTTCAACCACATGATAAAAGATACCGCTGTTGCCGCCTTCAGCAATTTTCCACTCCAGCTCTAATTCAAATTCCCCAAATTCTTCATCGTCGTAAACAATGTCTCCTCCAATATCACCACCTGTACCAAGGGATTTCAATGTTCCGTCTTCCACAATCCAGGTGTCAGAAAGTTCATCTCCATTGTACATTCTCCAGCCTTCTGTTCCGGTACCGTCAAACAGGTACTGCCATTCATCTTCACTTTCTTCTGAAGAAACAGCCGGATTTTCCTTGTTCTTGTCAGCCACTTCTTCCGCTTCTGAATTTTTACAACCTATAACGGCTGTTGCAACGAATAAACTGAGTATTAATTTTTTCATTTCACCTGATTTTAATATTAGACAATTTGCATTTTAACGGGATCCCATTTAATGAACTTTTCCTGTTGATAGCTATCATTGCAGAGTAGGGCAGGGGCTGCAGCACGGAATCCGAAAACCGGGTCCTCGGCTACTGTTCCTTTCGTCCTGATGGCATGAAAGAAATTGGCAAAATGGTCGTAATGGGCACCCTGATATCCGCTTTCAGCTTTGTAAACCGTTTCTAACGGAGCACGCATTTTCTTTCTTTCAGGTTGTCGTAAATTCTCCCGTTTTTCCTGTTCTGCAAGAAATGGATCATCCTGTCCTGAATTCTCATTTCGTTTTAGCACTACTTCATCCCATTTTACGTCCATAGAGCCTTTGCTCCCCACTATCTTGAGATAAGTACTGCCGCTTGTTCCATCTACGAAATTACAGCGAAGCGAAAGGTTGAAAGGAGGGTGTTGTTTTGTGTCTGGATAATCAAACATGCCAAGGAGAACATCTGGTACTTCCCGCCCGTCTTTCCAGTATCTAAGTCCTCCTGTGGCAGAAATTTTATTGGGTCCCAGGGAATTTGTGATGAAGTGCAGACTGGAAAAGAGATGTACAAACAAATCTCCGGACATTCCGGTTCCATAATCCAGGTAATTTCGCCATCTAAAAAAACGCTTCTCATCGAACGGACGCTTTTCGGTGTTGGAAACATAGGTAGACCAGTCTACTGTGGCTGGTGAGGCATCTTCAGGAATTTGGTACTGCCATGCGCCTGTTGGAGAATTCCTTGCCCAAAAGCCTTCAGCATAATTTAATTCCCCAATTGCACCTGCCTCAAGAAGTTCTTTTGCTTTTTCATTACCAAGGGATGACATTCCCTGGCTGCCGACCATGAAAATCTTTTCAGATTTTTTCCAGGCATTAATAACTTCATGTCCTTCATCAACACTATGTACCATGGGTTTCTCACAGTATACGTGTTTAGCCGCCTTTAGCGCATCTATACTTATTTGTTTGTGCCAATGATCTGTAGTACCTATGATGACGGCATCTATATCTTTTCTTTGCAGGAGGTCCTTATAATTTTTTGTGGTAGAAATGTCATTTCCCCATCGCATTTTGGCTTCATCTAATCTTCCGGAATAAAGATCACATACGGCCACTAGTTTTATGTTATCGTGAGAAAGTGCGGTTTCAGTATCCTGTGATCCCATAATTCCGGCTCCAATAAGCCCTATCCTGATTTCTTTTGCTGCAGAAGGAAGACCTGTTACTTCTCTTTTTATAAATTCTGATTTTTTGTTTTCTGCTGAAAAAGCCAATGATGGCATTACCGAGGTAGCTGCTCCGGCTATGCTTAGATTTTTTAAAAATATTCGTCTATTGTTATTCATATATTTGAAATATTGATTTTGGGGATCCTGATTTTATTATATGAACCCGTTGATTATTATAAACTTAAAACATAAATCGCCTGTCCTAAAACAGGCGATTTAACGCAATTATTAATCACAACTAACTCCAATTTTACTGAATGAACTATTTAATTCTGCTGAAGCACAGGCCCTTCTGAGGTTGTGCTAAGGTCGATTTGGCGTTGAGGAATTGGGAAATATCTGTCACTCTGATTAAAATTTCCACCCCTGATGTCTGTAGTAATTTGCCCTTCATATTCAAAGAAATCATTTAGTACCTCCTCGGCTACACCCCATCTTACGAGGTCGAAAAAGCGGTGTCCTTCCATAGCCAGTTCAATTCTTCGCTCAAACATAATGGCATCCATAGCCTGTTCTTGTGAACCAAAATAACCTTCAGGATATCGTTGTACATTATAGTTCGCTGCATACTCTTCAGAGAAACCTCCTAATGGATTTTCAGGATCAACATAATCTTTCAACCAGTATTGAGGATTATCTGCCATCCTTCCACGTACTCTGTTTACCAGAGTTAAAGCTCTCTCTAGATTTCCTGTTTTAGCGTTGGCTTCGGCTGCCATTAGCAGTACATCGGCAAACCGAATAATTTGATAATTAATGGCATTACCGGGAGCCCACGAGCTTTGATCTGAAAACTCATCTGCATGCGACTGCCAGTAGATATGTTTCTTTGGGGCATATGGCCCTCCGGAAGATTGCTCACGTACCCAGTCGTATCCAGGATGGTATCCCCAGTCATGATAAGGAATATCTCTACGTCCCACTGTCCAGTCCAGGCGCGGATCCAAAGATTGAGTATCGGGCGTAAAGGGTTCATCAGAAAGAATTCCCATATCGTTTTTCACCGGATTACTGTTGTAATTGTCCAGGTAAGGCAAACCTGTAGCCTCATCTGTACGGAAAGAATTTACCAGATCCTGGGTTGGCTGATAGAATCCGCAACACCTGAAAGGACTATTGTAAGGATATGCCAGCATGAGACCCTGGTTTGAATTGGCAATGGTATTGGTCCCGTCATTGGCAACCATTTGAATAGCAAAAACAGATTCCTCATTGTTTTCATCGGCTGCATTAAAATTGGAATGATAGTTATCTACCAGTCCATACGATTGGCCATCTGTAGTTACTCCATTATTGATCACCTCTTCAAAAACGGTTGTTGCTTCCTGAAACTTTTCCTGATACAGGTATGTTTTTCCAAGATAAGCCCCGGCAGCCCATTTATTTGCGCGGCCAATGTCTCCCTGCGTAGGAGGAAGATTGTTATAAGCGAATTCAAAATCAGCTTCGATCATTGGCCATATATCCACATCATTGGGAACATTAGGATTTTCTGTAGTTTCATCGATCCAGGGAACCATGTTGAACATTTTCTTCAGCTCAAAATAGTAATGACCACGTAAGAATCTGGTCTGGCCCGCAATGTTGGCACGTTCTTCTTCAGGAGTATCTTCAAGAGTATTCAATAAATTCAGGACGGCATTAGTACGTGCCACACCTTCATAAAGTGCTTTCCATTTTGTATTGAAGAAACCATTACTTGGATCTATATTATGTACGGCAATAGCATTTATAGGTGGCTGGTCTCCACCATCACTTCCTTTATGGGCATCACCCCCGGTAATGTCTCCATAGACCCAGTTAGTAGGGGCAGATTCCCATGGGTTTCCTCCCCCTAATGCTACGCCATTTCCCTGTAAATCCAGCGCAGCATAGGCGCCTATAAGAAGTGCATCAACACCTTTATCATCAGATAGAACTTCATCACTTAATGCACCGTAAGCCGGCTTATCAAGAAATTCTTCAGAGCAGGAGCTAAGGAATACTCCAAAACCAAGTGCCCAAAGCATAATTATGTTTCTTTTTTTCATCTTCTGGTATTTTAAATTCTGTGAATATTTTTTTATAATGAAAGATTAATTCCACCAATGAACTGGCGTGGTGAAGGATAGGATCCTTCATCAATTCCAAAAGCAGTTGCAGTTCCTGTAAGTTCCGGGTCTACACCAGAATAATCTGTTATTGTAAACAAATTAGTTGCCTGTACATAAAGTCTTAGTCTGTCCAGCCCCAGTCTCTCTGTCAAACTGGTTGGAAGCGTATAGCCCAACTGCACATTTTTCGCACGCAGATAAGATCCATCTTCTACGAAATAGGAGTTTGGAACGTTTGCTGTACTAAATGATCCTCCGGTTTCCTGGATAGGAGCCGTTGCATTCTGGTTTTGAGGTGTCCAGGAATCGTACAAAGCGGTAGTGCTTTTTGCGCCACCAAAAGAGCTGTAGAAATCATGCCACCACTTCACCTGGTTCCAGATTTCGTTTCCGTAAGAAGCATATAGAAATAGGTTCATGTCAAAATTCTTATAGGTGAAATCCAGATTGAGCCCTCCGGTGAACTTTGGGTTTGGATTCCCCAGAAACGTTCTGTCATCGGCATTGATGATTCCATCTCCGTTAATATCTTCATAGCGGAAACGTCCTACTCCTATATCCTGTTGATATTCTGCATCGGGATTGTCCAAAATTTGCTGAGCAGAATCATTTGCTGCATCTACTTCACTCTGGGAATTCCAAAAACCTTCAATTTGATATCCAAAAAACTGTCCTACAGAATGACCTACTGCATTTCTTACAATGGAGCTACCATTAAACCTTCTTGCTTCCTGGTCGAAGTATTGAACTCCTTCAGCAATGTTTACTATTTCATTATCGTAAGTGGTCAACGTGAGGGTTGCATCCATTCTAAAATCATCAGTCATATCAATATAAGCAGTAGCTGACAAATCAAAACCACTGTTTTTCATTTCTGCAATATTTACATAGGGAAATGTGGACACTCCTGCAGTACCAGGAAGTTCAGGATTGTAAAGCAGGTCAATAACATCTTTTCTGTAATAATCGGCTGTTATTTGAAGCCTGTCCTGGAAGAAAGCGGCATCTATACCTACGTTGGCATTTACGTTTTTCTCCCATCCCGCATCAGGATTTCCAATACGTAATCTTTCAAAACCTTCGGCAAGTGCACCATTGGTTCCATTGATGTCATAATAAGAGGTAAATCGGCTACTTCCGTAGGTAGTAAAGGCATTGGCAGGATCTACGTTCATTTGGTTCCCCATGAGTCCATATCCGCCACGGATTTTAAAGTCGCTGACCCAGGTTACATCTTCCATAAAAGCTTCATTGGAAATTCTCCATCCTGCACTTACAGCCGGGAACCAGCCATGGCGCGGATTCTGAAACCTGGAAGTGGCATCACGTCTTATGGTGGCCCCTAACAGGTACTTTTCATCATAGGTATAATCTAATCTACCAAATACTGAAAAAAGAGCATCTTCAGTATAAAATCCGGAATTTGTTTGTGTCCCTGCACCGGTACTAAGATTTACGTAATCGGGATCGAAGGAATAAAACCCCTGTGTTACTCCAATCATTTCTTCGTACTGGTTGTGATATGCTTCAGAACCAATTAGCACGCTTACATCGTGTATATCATTAAAATTCTGCTTGTACTGAAGCGTATTCGACCACGTCCAGTTATAACCGTTTTGAGCGGTTTTCTGAAGCTGATTGAAGGTGCTGTTTTCAGCATTTTCGTATTCCGGATATGTAAAAACATGACCGTTTGTATTATAGTAGCTACCGCCAAAGGTTGTTCTGGCAGTGAAAACATCAAGAAGATCTAGTTCTGCAAAGACATTTCCAAAAATACGGTTGGTCCTAAAAAGATTGTTTCTGTTCCTTTCCAGGGTAGCGACAGGATTGTAAGAGTTTCCCAGGGAAGGAGCCTGTGTTCCTGCAAAATTCCCGGCGATGTCATAAACTGGTATGATGGGCTGCATTCTATAGGCGTAATTTATGGGATTCTCCCCTTCCATTACATCTATTCTGTTGTCATCCATTAAGGAAACAGAGAGATTTTCTCCTATTCTGAAGTTTTCCGAAAAATCAAACTGGCTGTTTACCCTTGCAGTATACCTTTCCATATACGTATTTATAAGGGTTCCTTCCTGATCCATCCAGCTTAACGAAAACAATACATTTCCATTTTCGCCTCCCTGGCTCACAGAGAAATCGTGGCTGGTTATAGGTGCAGGATTAAAGATCTCCTGGAACCAGTTTGTTCCTTCCTGATTTGCTCTTATTATCTGATTAAATCCTTCAAGTACACCACCATCTGTATAGAACGGATCCAGGTAGTAGCTGGATTCATCTACTGCCCCTTGACTCGCACCTGCCGGTAAGATATAATATGGCAGGGTTGGCTGTGATCCTGTACCATACTGCCGGTCGGTAATGGTTTCTCCGGGATTAGTATTCTGCATGGCCATCCATCTTAATTCTGCATGTTCCTGTGGAGAAGCTATATCATAAACATTCCCCGTCGGAACTCTTTGCGTTCCATAGAATCCGTTGTAGTTTATCTTGAGACCACCACGGCCTTTTTTGGTGGTAATAATGATCACCCCATTTGCTGCACGTGCACCATAAATGGAAGCAGATCCTGCATCTTTTAGTACCTGCATATTCTCAATGTCATTAGGGTTTAGAGAGGTAATATCGCCCGGGATACCATCTATAACATAAAGCGGATTACTGTTTCCGAAGGTGTTGATACCACGGATTCGTACCTGTGGTGGCTCGCCTGGTTGCCCTGAACTGGCAATGGTAACACCTGATACGCGGCCCTGTAAACGCTCCGATACCTGCGGTGATGGCTGCTTATTCATAGATTCAATATCTACTACAGAGACTGCTCCGGTAAGATCTGCCTTACGTTGGGTTCCATAACCCACCACAATCACTTCATCTAAAGAGGATGCTGATGGCTGCATCTCAACTATTAATTCCGCCCGATTATCTACGGGGTATTCTAGTGTGGAATATCCTAAGTAACTAAATACCAGGAGTGCATTTGAAGGTACCTGAATGGTAAATTCGCCGTCGAAATTTGTGACTGTTCCATTGTTGGTTCCTTTTTCAATTACATTGACACCCGGAATCGGAATTCCGTCACCATCTGTTACAGTACCTTTTACTATGGAAGTCTCCTGAGCAAATGAGGTGGTCTGGAACAGTGTAAACATTAACAATAAGAGTAAAGATGTTCTCATACTTAAATATTAGTGGTTAATAAAAAGATTTTATTCCTACATATTATTTAGGGGATTGTTGTTCAGAAAACGATTTCGTTCTAGCTAATGTAGAAAAACTTTTATAAAATAATGATTTTAATGCAGTTAATTTCCTCTTTTTTTAATAAAAGAGATATCGCTACTTATAAAGATTCCCGCTATGAGTGGGATTACTATAGATAGTTGAAATGTTAAAATTTATAAAAACAATGATGTTAAATAGTCACTCAATTATTGGTGGATTAAAAAGCATTGCAGCAGGGTAAGGATTAAGTTTTGCTTTAGAAAATTACTGTGACGGCTACAAATCCTGTTTTAAGCAGGAGGAGATGCAAATCTTTC
>JACLAD010001426.1_pt1 | contig 35234 bp, 26 predicted proteins | sample 8027901 | NCBI WGS metagenome assembly JACLAD01 (sample SAMN15725071, study PRJNA655200) | protist metagenome | isolation source: fluorescence activated cell sorting (FACS) single amplified genomes of... | place: Spain: Blaines Bay Microbial Observatory, Mediterranean Sea | collected 2016-07-05 | reverse complement strand
GATAAAGAGTCTAGTAATAGAGACCGCTATAACAGGTTGCTACGTTATGTTTTTATCGAAAATAGTGATATTAACCGAAAAATGATAGAACAGGGGTTAGCTACGGCTTATTTAAAATACAAATTTTCGAAGGCGAGAGAGTACGAAAAAGTTCAATTACTTTCCAGAAGTGAAAATTTGGGAATGTGGGGTAATGGTAAAATAGATTTTAAAGAACTATCCGCTATAAAGGAGAGGTCAGGCCAAAATATAACTTATTTCTCTAAAGGTAAAATTGTTCTTGTTTTGGTAATTATTCTTGTCGGTATTGGAATTTATGGTGTTTTCAGGAATTAAATTTGATGCATAGGCACAAGGCTAAATACTTCTATTCTAAAGAGGAAATTGATTTTTCATTAATTGATTTAGATTATGAAAAGTTTCTCATTCAAGAATTTTTCACACTGGATAATAGCACTTTGCAGGAAGCATTCGTTTCTTACCAAAATAGGCACGGTAAACTTTCTCTAAAATATTTACAGAGAACTTTCTCGGATTGGAAGAATGGTAATTATCATTTAACTCCCTTAATGAGGGAAAGAATTACATCACTTGTTAGTGACTTTCTGAGCCCACAGGCCAAAAAGAATTTGTGCTTGCATCAGTTCGTGTCCACAATAAAAAAGGTTGTAAGGGATTATCATCCTTTCTCTAATCAAAGAAAATCCTATGGAGGACATTCTGATACAACTATCAAAACTTGGAAGGAACTAGTCGAGCAATTCGACCAGGAGATGGAAAGGATAAATAAAATCAAAAAGCCCTTTATTGAATATCACCTTTTGCCTGAAAAACATAAAGAAGAAGCTGTGGCAATAGGGAAAAGTATTCTTGGAAGGAAGACAAAAGAAAAATTTGACCAAATAAAGAGGGACCTTTTAATTTTTCATCCATACATTCATAAGTTTAATAAGCAATCACATTTTTTATATAAAGTAAATAATACTAAGTTTTCACTTCGGATATCTGAAGAGAGATTCTTCGACGCTTTTGGGGGCGACCTAAAAATTTCAATAGCTGGATATACTAAGGAATACAAGACAATAGTTGATAAATTTCTTGCACAAGAACTTATAATCGCTGAAAAAGATAGAAAATTAGAGCGACAAGTAAATGATGTGAGCCAAAATGACCTTGAAATTCTATGGCAGCACTACAACTCTCTCCTAGAGGGGACAAATTATGCTGATATTACTTCAGACTTTCAAGGAGCTGGGGGTAAACTAGAAATAACAATTCAGGTAAAACCCAAGAAACTTTTGAAATATACAATTGCTGATAAATTAATGAAGATTTTAATTCTTGCACTAGCCATTTTTAGCTTAGTGAAGTTTATTTTTGAAATTGAAAATATAAACATCTTCATTATGGTTGCCCTAGTTGGGATTGCTACATTTGGCTTTCTCCTGGGGCAAATTGCAGATTTAAAAGCGGGAATAACAGAATTTAAGAAATATGGAAAATAATCAACTTGCAAAATTAGAAGGAACTAATATTGTTGAAACTATCAATGGAATCCCTAGTCTAACTCAAGAGGAAAAGCAGCAACTTATGTACCAGATAGCCTCAGATGATGTCGAACTTCGACGAAAAGCAAAGGAAAGACTTGACAAGAGTGAACTAGCCGTTCGAGAGGTAAATGCTGTGATGAATCAGGTCGAAAACGTGAATAAAAAAGGCATGTACATGACGGGAAAACACACGGTCGAAACTGGGTCAGGGAAGTTCCAATATGAAATGAAAGGAGGAGACGGAAAGCTAATTATTCCTGTATTAGTTATAGTTAGCATAACAATTATAGCTGCACTAGTAATTGTTTTCTGGAATTAAAGATTTTTTTAAGATAAAACACTTTTTGTAACCTTTCTTAAGCATACTTTAGAAGCAACTCATTCTTCTATTCTTATAACATAATGTAACTTTTTTAAAATAATGAAACAAGATTACCCCCAAGTATCTCAGCGAAATTCCTATGCCTTTATAAAAGGGAGAATAGCAGAAACATTAATAGAGGAGTTATTCCTATCATTGGATTACCACGTTTATCCTTTTGGAATGGAGAATACTGTTCCTGAGATAAAAAACACCCTGCGAGGCAACAGAGGGATTGTAGCTACCCAAATAAGAAACATGCCAGACTTTGTCGTTCAAAATATCGCCCACGGCGACCCTTTCTTTGTGGAAGTTAAATTTAGAGCTAATGGAAAATTCTCCTATAAAGATTTGATTAAGAAATATTCCTCCTATCCCTATAAAGATGTGATGGTTGTGGTAGTAAGTAAGAAGCACATCAAAGCTCTCTACGTAGAAGATTTGGAGGCTGGAGAAGAAATTACTCCGACTTCTAAAAATTATTTTGGCAATCTGTTTGACTTGCCGAAAGAGGACAAGGATAAAATTGTTGATTTCTGCAAATATGCAACTCAGTTTTTTGAAAGTGTTTAAACATAAGTCTATGATTGTATTTTTTGAGTTTAAATAGATAAATCCAAACATAGGGAATGGGTTATCGTTAATGACTGAAACTGCTCTGGACAAACAGAAAATTGGTGGATAATGTGTGGTACTTTGGAAGTGAATTATTTTAATCTTGAATAAGGATATTATTTACCAATGAAAGTATTGCATATTGGAATTGCGGAGAAGCTATTTATAAGAGCGAAATTAATATTATACGGTATTTATACACATATTATACAAAATCCGATGAACTACGATAACGAAATAAAAATAGCAAAGGAAAAAGACGTCATCAAAAGCGGAGATATATTTGATTTTAGAGAAACCCCTTTTGAAATTTTATGTGCTGACTTTTATAAATTTTGCAGACAACATCTGAACGATAATACCAGGAAATATAATATTGAACCATCAATTTTTCTATATACTGGATTTTTTGACTCTAATGCAATGGCTAAATATGAAAATGACACCTTTTCAATTCATATTAATATCGGCTTAATGAAAAAATGCCAAGATAATTATTTGCAGAACAAGTCACTTGATGAATATTTAGAAAAGGAATATACTGATTTAACCAAGCATTTTGACAATTCTATAACTGGATTAGCTTTTCAAATTGCAACACAATTTACGTATTATCACGAATTTGCCCACCTAGTTCAATTTGAAAAAAAGAGAGAAACCATATCATTACAAGAACGGTTTGTAAAGACATCTACTTATGACCAGGTTAAACAACATATGGAAACGAATGCAGACACTCTTGCGTCGATTGCAATTGCTAGTCATATCCAACAGTATATCAAGAAAAGCTTCGGAAAAGATATAACTCAAGAATATGTAGAGTTTACAATCATCGTCCTTTGTTCTTGTCTTTTAAACCACATAGCCAATTTTTATGATAACCTTCCTGAGATTTATTATAAAGAACATAAACATCCACATCCATTTCTTCGATTATTTACAGTTAACCTAAGTATTATAAATTACCTTAATCAAAGTGAGTTTTTTAAAGAAATGGGAATTGACATAGAAATCAATAAAGTATTTAAAAACGTTTTAGATTTTTATGAAGAGCTCGAAAAGAATCAGATTTTCGAAACCAAAATCACCGAAACGATGGCAAATGCTTCTAAACAACAAAATGAAATTATTCAATATATGGGAGATTTAATCCAGTATGATGTAAAAGGTTACAATGACGCAGTGGAACAGTGGAATAAAAATTTTTCATAACAAAGGTATAAAAACGTTGTTAAAGCCTATCTCCATTTGAAACTCCGTACTCACTTGCAACACCTGATGATACTCCTGCAATCAAGGGTACCAGCTTGCACTCTTTTTATATAGGACGTTGCCAGTAATTAAACGCCAAACTATCAATGAATTATATTTGTACACTTTTAAATAGTATCCACGGTTTTGAAATGGAAATGGAAGAGTTTGAGTTAGGAGTTTACGATTTGAAAGTTACTACCAAAAAAGAATTAATAAATAACTTTTTTGATGCACTCACTTTAAGAATTACAGGACAGAGCCAATTTCAAAGCACCAGAAAGCTAAAGACTTTCATACACAATCAATTCGAAATTCCTAAAACTAAATTAAATGAAAAAACTTTACTTGCTTACCTTTTAAAAACTTCCACAATTTTCAGCAACGCTTTATGGATGGTAAAGGATAATTCGGTAAGATTTGAAACTGGTCATTTAAAATTTACGGATAATAATGTTCTTACAATTCACTCAAATGCTCTAAGTAGCCTTTACTCTTCTTCTATTGGAGAAAAAACAATTACAAAGTTTTCTAAACAAGAAATAAATCACGCAAAAGAATATTTTAAATTTTTCTTTGAATTAACTTTTACAGAGGAAGAAAATAAACCTAAAAATTCTCACGCTGAAGTCAATAGGATTATTAGGGCATATTATTTTATGGATTTAGCAAGAATCAATTTTGATATTGGAACAAAAGTTTCTTTATATTGCTCTTCATTTGAATGTTTATTCTCTGTTTCTAATGGAGAGTTAAGACATCGACTTTCTGAAACAATAGCAAATTTTCTTGAAACGGATTTTGAACAAAAAAAAGTAGTTTACAATAAAGTAAAAGCTATTTATGATTTAAGGTCTTCCGTAACACATGGCTCTGGAATTCCTAAAAAACTAATTACAAATGACGCTTTAAAACTTAACGAATTGGGGAGAAATTGTGATGAAATCTTAAGAAGATGCCTTACAAAGATTGTTGCGGACATAGAACTCGTTGAGATTTATTTAGAAAATAAAAACGAAAACATTGCGGAATATTTTATGGATTTAAATTTCCGATAAAAGCATTGGTAACAATAGTAGCCGTTGCACGAACCTTTAATTTTCGAAAGTAAGATTGAATAAGCACCTTGAGCGGTTTTTATTTTTTTACTCAGGCTATCCTCAAGCTGCTATTACGGACCGCTTAATCAAGGTCTTTTTCACCCTCATTATGGTAGCTGTAGATTTTTGTGTTATAGAGGAAATATCCCGAATAGTTAAACCTTTTTTTAGTTTTTCTACAACAACTGGATGACGTTGCAGTAAACGTTCATCGGATTGAGTACTCCCGACCTTACGTCCCTTGAACTTGCCTTGAGCCCTTGCTATTTTTATTCCTTCCTGGGTCCTTTCTTTAATCCTATTTCTTTCCATTTCAGCTATTGATGCCATTACAGACACCACCACTTTTGCAATAGGATTTTCTTTACCATCTATTAAAGTTTCGAATCCCTCCTTAAGGCTTTGAAGGTTAATTCTATTTTTGGTAAACAACTCAATAGTTTGAAGAGTGTTCACCAAATTCCTCCCCAGTCTATCAATTGAGTCAACAACAATGGTGATATTTTTATCTTGGTAATCTGTTGAAGTTACAAGGTCGAATAGTTTAGCTGATTCAGGTCTTTCAAGAAAAGGAACATTCCCCTGAATTTTATCGACATAAACATTTTCTGGTTTGAAACAGGGGTGAGATTTAAAATTGGAGATTTGTCTACTTGCGTTTTGGGTGATGGTTGAAATACGAGAATAAAAGAAAACTTCCATAAGATGGATTTAGTGAGATTGCTAATATAGTGTATTCAAATTAGACCCCCAAATAAATGAACACAATTTGTTCCGATTTATTGGGCTGAGTTAGTTATTGGTTGAAGTCAAATATGATTACAGTCTAAATTTAAAACATAATATTATCAAGAGAAATTTCTTGATATTTCCTTCTTGAGTATCATTTCACTACTGAAAGTTGAAAAGTTTTAATTATGTGACAATAAAACTGTTTTAAAATTCAAAAAACAGTTAGATTCGTTATCAACATAAAGAAATAAATGCAATAGTGCATTTATTGGTATGTTACCTGCAATGTAAAAAGACAACCCATTATAACAACGACACGTTTTGACGGAGTGACTTTCGACATTTACAGAAACGGGGACGCTGAAAACCGAACAGAGTAAGCAACAACTAAAAATTAAAAACATGGCAATTTCAGACGTACAGACAAAAGGAAGTTGGTACTACATTATCGACAGTAGTGGAAAAAAATCGGCAACATTGGCAGCCTCAACAGGCGACCTAATGGGAATCGGAATGGACTTCATTGTCTTGCAAAAAGGCAGTTGGTACTATACCTATGACGAAAAAGGTAAAAAGATGGCAACTCTTGCAAGTTCATCAGGAGATTTCAAGAACTCAGCAGGAAATTCATTTAACTTAAAAAAAGGCAGTTGGATTTACACATACGACAAGAATTGTAAAAAGACAGGAACAAGAGCAGCTTAAAAATTTTATCAATGAGTGGCGAAGCCACCCATTGATTTGTTTGAAATTTATTAAATGGAAGCATCAACAACGATAAAACAAATGTTGGCAGGCAATCGCATTTTTGTGCCAACCTATCAAAGAGCATATTCTTGGGACACCGAACATGATAAATCGAATCTAGCTAAGCAGATAAACGTATTCCTCTCAGATTTGGAAGATTACAACCGAAGCACTACTACATCAAAATACTACTTCGGACACTTTCTTTTTGAAGAACAAGCAGACAATAAATTTGGCGTTATTGATGGCCAGCAAAGATTGACGACCATAGTAATTTTCCTTTCAACATTGTTTACAAGGCTAAAAGCACTCAGGAAACTAACAGAAAAAGAAGAAGAAGCTTTTGAAGATATTATTAAAAGGAAATCTACTTATAGGTTTGAAACAGTTGATTACGACAAGCAACTTTTCAAAGATTATGTGATTGACCAAAGTAAAAAAGATAAAAATGGACTTGAAACAGAATCCGCCAAACGCATTGTAACTGCTTTTGATTTTTTCACTTCACACTTGGCAAATATGGATGAATCATATTTGCTTAAAATGTTGGATACAATTCAAAATTCTTCTTGTACCACTCACCCTGTCCAGGACGAATCAGAAGCAATCCAAATGTTCATTTTCCAAAATAACAGGGGTAAAAAACCTTCCAATTTAGAAATTATTAAAGCCCAATTTATGTTCAACGTACATCTGTACGGTGGAGAAGAAAAAGAAGCTTTAATTGAAGAAATTAAAACTCGTTTTGAAAGAATTTACAAATCCATTTCCTCGATTGAATACCGAATTAACGAAGATGATGTTTTGGTTTATACACTTCGAGTTCATTTCAACTCACTATGGGAAACGAATGCGGTTGACAAAATCAATAAATTATTAGCTGAAGAAAACCCCATTCCATTTATCAAGTCCTTTACTCAATCTCTCGCAACAAGTTTTGAGCACCTGACGACATTTTTTGGGAAAGATGAAAGGGAAAATATCGAAATTCACTCGCTTATAACACTTGGCGGAATTGGAATTGCAATGCCGTTTGTTATTAAGGCTTACAAATTTGGATTGGCTCTAAATCAAATCAATCAGTTATGTAACAATTTAGAATCAATGGTTCTACGTCATAGACTGATTGGGACAAGAGCGGATATTACCTCTCGGTTAAATGGTGTTTACAAAGATTTCACGATTAACAATCCAGATATTCAGCCTATTGTAGACAGAATAGAATGGATGAAAAATGTATCATCAGACTCTTGGTGGTGGGCTTATTGGAATAACAATGAATTAGAGCGTTCTATTCAAGGTGGTTTGAATCACTCAATAGCGAAATATCTACTTTGGAAATATGAAAACCATTTGGAGGGACAAGGCAAAAGCGGTTATACAACAACACGGTTTGACAAAATTGTCAGACCTGAATTGGAGCATATTGCACCACAGACAGAAAACCCTGAAACAGGTTATGATACCTATGATGAAGAATTTAGAAATCAATTCATTAATTGCTTAGGTAACTACTTGTTACTATCAAAATCACATAATTGCTCGGTTGGAAATAGACCTTTTAAAGAAAAGCGTGACAGCTATACACATTTAGAGCAGCAGCGAGAAATTCAGAGAATAACGACTTATAATCAAACTTGGACAAGAAATTTTATCCAAGAGAGAAAAGACAAGATTATTGAGTTCATAATGAAAGAAGTATAAAAAACACAGCAGGTAACATTGTATAAGAGCAATAGCGGTTAAAGTGGTAAATTCAAGGTCTGTACATTTAATAAACTTTGGTCGTTGCGGACAGGATATCGCCTTGAAATCCGCTACTGCCTCTTATACTTGACCGTTAAAGCCAAAGCAAAAACCCTCAAAAAGCATAAAGATGGGGATATTAAAATTCTTGTTCGGTTCTGACAAGTCCCGAACAAATTCTCAAGGCAATCAAACTGACCTTAGAAATAAAACGGAAAAAGTTCGCACAGAAAATAGAGCTTGGGAATCGGATTTTAATAAAATGATTTCACTTAGAGAAAAAGCTAAAGAATTTGAAAAGAAAGGAGAACTTGAAAAAGCAATCGAAGTTTACGCTACATCTATAAAAACTGGTGAAATTAGTGACAGACTAAATTTCAATAATTATGCTTTTGATATTCAAAGGGTGATAATTCTCTTGGCAAAGACTAAACAAACGGATTCTTTGAAAGAAGTGTTAAGAGAAAATATTGAAAAGTATCCTTCTCAAAAAGAATCTGAGAATTGGAAAGAAAGATTGCTCAAAATGGAAAAAAGATAAACACAGGTTACAACAACACATATAAGAAACAACAGGCTTGCCAGCTTACACTTTTATTAAACGGGACATTAGATAAATGCTGAAATAAATGGGGCTAATTAGAACACATAACAAAAAAGTAGTATTAGCAAATTCCGCATATAAGGATAAATATTGGCCAATATTAAGCGACCTTGTTTTTAAAAAACACGGTAACTTCCAAATAAATGAGGAGTCAGAAGTACAAGAGACCTTAAAAGAATGTTTTTCAAAATTATGTGGGATTTTTGAAGAAAAAATTTCTGAAGAAAGAAGAGCATCTTTCTATATTTTCTGTCACAACTTACACGAAGATTCACTTGATTTATGGAAACTACAAGTACAAAATATTTCTCTAAATATTAATGAAGAGGAATTTGCATCTGCTCGAAGGGTTTTAAAAATAATACTAGAACAATCGACAAAACTTGATTTAGTAGGGACACCTAATTTCTTTCTTGAAATGAGAGATAATATGGAAGACTATATATCTTTGCTTGAAGAACTTCTATATATCGGCTCTTGGTGCTTTATAATAAGTGAGCATACGGCAAGAAGTCAACTTTTCACTACTTCAACAGGAATTCAAGTTATAGATGGTGAACTAAACATATTAACACATCAACCTTATCCAGAGTTGTTTAAATATGTATTCAATGATATCCCTAGGCATAACTCTAAAGTAACTCTTTCGGATTCAATGATTGAGTTTAAAGAGATAATTGAAGAAAATTATGGTGTCAAATATGATGACTTATCATCATTTATTAATCAACAGTTACAATCACCTGCTTATAAACTGGGCCTAACTAAAATCGAACATTTAAAATCAGCCATTATAAAAGAATTACAGTGCGATGATAATTTTATTAATGATTTTTATACTGGATTAACTGTAAATAAAGAAAACTGTCTACCTGTTGAAAAATGCTTTTTTAATAATCAATCAGAATTTAGATTTACATATAGACCAATTTTAGAACTTAATGTTGATGGAGAAACTTATAATTTAATTGGGTATAACAAGTGGTTAGAAAGTTTAACTCTTTTATCAACAAATGCTTTTCCTTTTGGTCTTTATCCTACGGAATGGAAAAAGCATAAAAAAATTAAAGAGTTTGTTCAAAAAATAGATAATACTCACGATAAAATTCTAGAATCCCCAATTACAACACTTTTAAACGAAAAATCAATTTTTAATGATTCGAATGTAGAATCATTTAAACAACCAAGTGGTCAAAATATAAATATTAAGGATTCAGTTGGAGATATTGACATCATATTCATTGATATAGAATTTAAACTTCTTTACGTATGTGAATGTAAACATAACCGTTCAAGACACGATATGAATAATTGGAGAAGAGACTATGCAAATTTTAAACAAAAATATGAGAATCAATTAGAGAGAAAGATAGAATGGGTGAGTCAGAATAAGGACATTTTAGAAACACATTTTAAACAACTATACCCTGAAGATTTTAAAGAAGAATTATCAGAATACGATATGCGAGGCATTTTCATAATTAATGCACCAACTATTTATATGTATAATGGAAAATATAGAGCGATGACAATAACTGATATTAATGATTTATTAGAGCGAGAATATACTGATGTAAAATTTCAAATCACAAATGAAAATAATGGTCAACAAACAATTATTGAATATCCATATTTTGATAATGTTAAATTAAAAATAGGCTAATGTACAGTGCCTAATAATGTGTATAAATAATAGCGGATTAAGTGATTTAAAGAAAGTATAAAAATAAAACCAAGGTCGGGCAACACTGAAAAGCTAGTGAGTAGAATTCTGCTACTACCAGTACACTAGCCGTTACCACCAATAATAAACATATAGAATTATGACATCAGAAGAGTTTAGAAAACAAACAATTTTATTGTTTGAGCAAGACTTCAACAAAGTATCACATCCATTCCTGAATTTTAATCAGATATAAAGTAAATGTTGGAGAATCAAGACAGAATATTAGAAATTTTTGCAGAAAAGTTTGAGTTTATCGTTCCTCATAGAACAGATGCGAAAGTCTTATTTTCTGTTTTTATAGATACTCAGAAGAACTCTGAAAGAACAGCTTACAGTGAGTCCGAAATAAGAGAGATTATAAGAAAATATCATAAGGAAGACACGGATACCGAAAGGGAACAACGTCAAAAAGTAGAGGAACGTTTTCAAACTTTGTTGAGACAACATTTTCTTGACAGGAATAGAGAAAATCGAATTGTCTTGACTGACTACTCCTTACAGCTCTGTAATTTATTTTATGCAAAAATCCAACCACTACTCAATCCCTCAGTAATCGAAAAAATTCTAGAGGATGTAAAAACTACACTAGAAGCGAAATGTAAAAGTGTGGAAGATTTAAAAGTGTGGTATCAAACGCAATTTATTAAAGTATTGAAACCTGAAATTGCAAATCAAACCATCGCTATGGATTTTCAGATTTCAGAACTCAAAGACAAATTGAATGAGAAGTTTAAAATTTTGCCTTATGAAGAATTAGTTGATTACTGCCAAGAGCAAATGGACATTGTAATTGAAGACAGAAGAAAACTCACTAAGTCATTCAATGGCTTAGATGCAATTACCGATATACTTGCAGAAACACCACTAAATAAACTTGATAGTCTTGATTTTATCGACATTAAAAGAAATTTGAATGAAACTCTTGAACATTACAAATATAAACTAGAACAAACAGGGGAGAATATTTCCAAAATTAAAAACATCATAAGGAGTTTATTTGACATTGTTAGCAAGAAAGCATTTGACCGCAAACTTGAAACTTTCTTTTATCAAATATTAGAAAAATCACAGACAGAGAGCAAATCCAACAGAACAGACAGCGAAAATTCACTTTTCTATTCTGTAGAAATTTCGTTGCCTGACTTTGTTCAGCCACTTTCTTTCATCAAAGATTCGCCTGAAAAATTCTTGTACCCAGAATTCTACGAAAGTTTTAGTGTTTCCAAAAATCAGAAAGCAGAAACTGTAAGTCGGAATTTGAAGAATTTGAAAACAGCTGCAAACAAGAGTAGGAAACGTCAAGAACAAGCACGAAAAATTGAAAGTTGGTTTAATAACTTAAGGGAGCAACTAATAACTAAAGACGAAATTCAATATTCTACTTTCTATATGGAAATGCTAGAAGCCGAGAAAGATGTGGAGTTAGCAATAAAGGGAACGGAGCATATTTTGAAAAAACTAAGACAAGAGAAATTTCAAATTGAGACCACGAGAGATTTTAATATTGACAACAACAATCCAAATAATGCAATATGGAATATCAAAATAAAGAAATAGTTCTTGAATTAAAACACAACGACTTTGGTGGTTTTGCGAAAACCGACCAATATTTGCGTTCAGGGCAACACATCCAAGACTACAAATCCCAAAAAAGAACATTTCAGTTTATTGAAGACAATTATCCCGAATTGTATGCTTTCTATGAAAAAGTATATAATGCTAAACTATCTTATTCTCAGAACATAAACGGGAAATTTTACTTCCTCGATTATTTTGATGAAGTGAAAAGTAAGTTGAGCAAAGAAAGTTTAAAACCAAAATTTACTTTGTTTGCAATTTTTCTGTATATGCTACATCGAATTGAGAAAAGATTTTCCACAGCACTTTCTAAACAAGAACTAGTTGAAATATTAAACAACCACCCCAAAATAAGACCGCACATTCATCGCTTATTTTTAGGGGCAGAAAAGGAAGATACGGCACCAACGCAAATAACTATTTATAAGTGGGTAAGCGAGAGTTTAAGAGAATTAGAAAAGTTAGGCTGGATTGAAACTATGGAAGAAGATAGCGAACAGTTTGAATTGCTTCCTGCTTTCGAAAGAATTGCGTTAGTGTATGCTGATGCCATAAATAATATTGAAGAAATAAGAACAACGACAGAATAACAATCAAGAATGAATTATACAGGTAAAAAATATCCGAGAATATATTCCATTTCAACCGTTGGTATTACACGTCACAATAATACCGATTTGTTGATTCATCCAATACGAACTGATTTCACAGGGCAAAGTGGAACAGGAAAATCTCTGATTGCTGCCGATATTCCCCAATTGATTTTAACCGCAGGGAAATTCTATAAATCTGCTACTTCATCTAAGGACCCCAGAGAGTATAACGAATTACCTTTGAAAAAACTAAATTCTGCATATGCTTTTATGAATTTAGAAGTGCAGAAGGGTAAATTCATTGTTATTGGTGTTATGATTAAACGTTCACCAAAGCAATTATTCCCTTTTATAATTCAAGGACAAATTGGTATTGATGCGGAAAGAAATCCAAAATTCAAACCTCTCAATAGGGTTATTCGTAATAAAGATTTTTACGAAAATGATGAACTTCTGACAATTGAAAACTTTCAAAGAAAGTTTGATAGTCAACAAATTTATCTTAAAAGCTTTTATCGAAACACATCAGCATACCACAAACTTCTGAAGGAAAACAAAATTTTGCATCTTGATTTAAGTGAAGATGAAAATTTACAAAAACAATATGCCCACTCTTTACAAACCCTTTCAAGGGGAAAAGAAGTTGTTACTTCAGGTAATGCTTTCAAAAGATTTCTTTTTACAGAGGATGATGTGGTTGCTAAGAAATTTAAGGAGCAATCTAAAGCTATTGAAGATGACCATCGTAGATATAGGCAAGAATGGGAAACTCAAAACGCTTTATCAAAAAAGCGAACAGCTTTAAATGAATTATTAACCTTGAAAAAGGTGAAAGTTAAAGCATTTGAAGAACGAATATCCAAAGAAGCAGCACATTTTCACCAGCAACACCAAAATAGAGAAAAGCAACTGAAAGTTGCTATTGCACAGTTTTTTGAAACGGAACTTGAATTAATTATTGTTAATGAAAGAAAAAATGAAATAGAACTTGAAACAATAAAAAATGAAATAGAGAACCAACATGAAAAATTCCGTGCAGAAAAAAAGAAATATAAAGAAGCCAAAATAGCGAATAAGAATATTCAGTTGCAATTAGACACATTGGAAAAATTGCTTGTTGAGCTCGAGATACCCTATAAAAAACTAGATGAGAAAAAAACAAAAATAGAAGCAGTTGAAGTTTTATTAAATCGATATAGAACCACGGAAAAAATCAAAAAAGTTTTTGAATTGCAACAAAAAGCAATTCTTCAAAAAATAAAATTAGAGGAACTTAGTCAATTTTTAACAAAGAATAATTTAAAAAATGAATTTGAAGAATCTAAATATTCAAATTCGTTTAAATCTGCAATTGAGTATTATTCTCAACGTGGGCCGCAAATAAAAACCGAAATTGGGAACATTGAAAAATTAAAAGAAATTATCAATAACCAGGACAGTAATTCTTTCGCAGGCTGGGCAGTAAAAGAAGAAATAAAATTAAGCCAATTGCAAGAAGCAGTTCTATTTCATTTTGCAACCAATCCAACAAAATTCGTTGAGGGTGAAAACTATATTCCATCTCCAAAAGATTTTATTGAAGCACTAACAACACAAGTTACTGAAAATGATAAAAACTTTGTAATTAACCTTTCAGGCTTACACTACCAAATTCAAAAAAGAAAGGACTACATCTTTGGAAACCCCAAAGAACTTAGAGCAGAGATTAGACGAATCGGCTCTCACTACCAAGAGGAAATCAACAATTTAAAGAAAGAATTGAGAACGATTGAAAACCTCGATAAACTTTTTTCAAACGAGTTTTCTTATTCGGACGAACACCTGAAAGCTTATTTGCACAAAACCAAAATTCAAAATTTTGAAGAAGACGTTAGTTTGAATATAACAAAAGAACAACTTCACGAACAGATTCAACTCTATTTAGAAGAACAAACTCTTCCACAAGGACATAAAGTAAAAACATTATATACAACTGCATTAGCAGAGTATTCAGCCAAATTAAATTTGCAATCAACAGGTAAGGAAAAACAAGCTGCCAATGCCAATATACAGCGGAATGCAATTTCGTCTGTAAGAGAAATCAAGACGAATTTTTCAGAGGGTATTCGAAATCGTAGACGATTGAGAAATGATAAAACAGCAAACAGTGCGAAAATAATTTCTTGGGAGGTAAATATTGATTTATCATTTAAGAATGGAATTGAAATAATTCAGAATCCATTCATTGATAAGAAAGATAAAATCCAAAAATTTAAAAATAAGCACAAGAACCAAAAGGATATTCAATTCTTCATACAGCGAGAGAAAGTTCTGTTACAATCTAAAGGACAGTTAATTGCCGAAGTTGAAACTTATAAATCAACAATTCCTTATTTACTGCAACATGCAGAAAACAAGGCCAAGGAATTTAAAAGGCATTTTAAAACAGATTTCATTTTTAACGATACTTTAGAAAGCGTATCAGAAGAAATATTGAATACAATTAGGATAAAGGAAAGCAGTACAAAATCAGTGTACGAAAGTAAGTATTCTGATACTTTGACATTGTTTTTAGAAGAATTGAAAGCAAGTCCAATTCTAAGAAATCACAACTACGACTTAAATACTTTAATACTTGAACTCATTCCACACGAAATTATAACAAACAAAGATGACCCTGAAAAATCTTTAAAATCTGATATTGAAAATAAACTAGCAAAACTTAGTCAGCAGATAAGAGAACTAAGTATAGAAGAAGCAAGAAAAATATACGACACGATAAAAGAGTTGAAAAGAATAGTTCAGCAACAAACAACTTATCTTGATACCGTGAAAGCTGTCATTTCAAATTTTAAACTAGCTTCTCATAGTAAAGTAAGGCTTGATTGGAAATTTTCGAGTGAATTCAAACTTGATTGGATTGATGCCTTAAACAAAGACATTAACGAAGCTAATTTTACAGATAATTTGTTTGGGGAAAAAACAAAAATAAATGCGCAAGAATTACTTGAAGAAAACTTTAAAAAGTATTGTAAAGTAGAGGCCAAGGCAAACGATATTCTCAATCCTTTTAATTATTATGATGCTTCAGCAAACATTGTTGACCCAAATGACGAAATAAACCCAGGTAGTTCAGGTCAAAATTACGGTATGCTTGCTCTACTTTGTATTGCTAAACTATCCATTGTCGAAGGAAAATCAAGGCAAACTTTTGACAGAGTTGTAGAGGGTATAAGAATTTTACCAATTGATGAAGTTGCAGGATTAGGAGAAAACTTTGATATGCTATATGACATTGCAAGGCGTTTGGACTATCAGATTTTCACAATGACAATTACCGCAAACGACCTCACTTTTCAGGACGGTAATCAAATATATTATGAATTTATTAAAAATGCGGATGAAAAGCTTTTTGAGCATAATGAGGGTATTCAAGCTTGCTTTTCAAAAGATAATTTAATTGAAGATATAGAATCGCATTTTTCAGATTTAACTCTCAATTTTGAAGACAGTAACCTGCGATGATTCCAACTAATACACCATATAAAGTTTTAAAGTATTTGGTAAAAATTGCTGATGAAAAATGTTTACCAAAGAAGTATGAGAGTGATGCATTAATTTTGCATTTTATCGAAAGGGAGTACCTCATTACACCAAAGGAGAGTCTTAGAAAATTTTATAAAACAAATTTTTTCCAAGAACCTTATGCAAACGAAATTTTTCCAGCATTTCAAAAATATAGTTCATTCATCAGAAAACACCAAATAGAGAACCTGGAGAATCATTATTCGGTTCAAGAATTTGACGCCTTAATCTTAATTGAAAATAAAAGAGGAGAAATTCTTGACAATAATTTTTCCTTTCAAACCATACTCACACAGTATTTTGGAAGTTCAAAGCACAGGAAAGCTGATAGTATATTATCGGAAGCTATAAAGAAAATTTTAGATGTGGACTACTTCCCAGAAGAAAGTAAAGACCAACAGTTTCTTTCCGTACTTTATCCAAAAAAAGAAACACGATACGTTATCCTTTGCGAAAACAAAAACAGATTAATCATTCCCAGACACGAATTCATTGAGTTTTGGTATGCAGGAGGGAAAAATACAAAACAACTTCAATATATTCCAAAACTCGAAGTACCAATTTTCTATTTATGTGATTGGGATTTTGATGGCCTAAGTATATACCTTGACATTAAGCATAAATATATACCCTTTATTAAAATTTTCGTTCCTGAAAATTTTGAATCGCTTATGGAAAAGCAGGAATTGGTAAAGGAACATCATAGTAAATGGAAAAGCAATAATCGTTTTCAGCATTTAAACGAAAGGGAAAAAGATATGGTAAATGTTCTAATTAAAACCGACAGTATAATTGAAGAACAAAAGATTCTATTGAATAACAGAAATTTATCAAGTAATGGCATCATTTAACAAGCCATTTACAAATCGCATAAGCTCGACAATATGACAATTCTATCTTCAGCTTGCCAGTTACTCCCAGTCGATTCTAATTTGTTTTTTCAATTAGTGTTTTTAAAGTTTTATTCAATTCCTTTAAATGATTACTAAGTTCCGAGTTTTTACTAAAAAAATTCTTCTCGTCGGTATGAGGTTTTACTTTGTTTTGAAATTGTGGAAGACCTATTTCAAAGTCATGGGATTCGTATCTTTTATTTTTTTTGGAATTTTTATAATGTATTCTTCCATTAAAATATAAGTTTTTCCCATTTGCCTTTGCTTCTTGAAACAGGTTGGTTGAACCATTAATTAAATATCGAATACTTGGCTATTTCGGAGTGATGGTGCCACCTGTTTCGGTCAAACAGTGCCACTTTGAAAGATACTGCAATTATATAAAAAATTAATGTTACTCGTTTTTTAAAGCTCCTTTTCTTAGTGATTCTCCTTTGAGGTCGATCCGATGCGAGGAGTTCACGATCCTGTCCAGGATAGCGTCTGCAATGGTTCCTTCCCCAATAATATCATACCAGGCGGATACAGGTATTTGTGAAGATATAATTGTGGAAGCTTTGTTGTATCGGTCATCGATGATATCCATCAGGGTTTCCCTGGCGTGGTTATCAAAACTCTGCAGGCCAAAGTCATCTAGGATCAGTACATCCGCTTTGATGAGTTTCCCCAGCTCCTTAAGGTAAGTGCCATCTACTTTACTTAGTTTTAATTTCTTAAAAAGACGGGCAGTATTGGTGTAAATGGTTTTGTATTCCATCATACAGCCCTGATGCCCTAAAGCTTGGGCCAAATAACTTTTACCAACCCCCGACGCCCCGGTAAGGATAATATTCTCCTTTCTGGTTATAAAATCCAGTGTCCCCAGACGGGTAAACATGTTCTTGTCCAGGTTTCGTTGCTGGGTGTAATTCACATCGGCCAGGTTCGCCTCTTGTTTAAAGCCGGCCTGTTTTAAGAGCCGCTCTATCTTCCGGTTCTGCCGGTCTTCCCATTGGTGATCGATCAGCAGAGCGAGGTATTCATCAGCAGTGATGTTCTCTATACGATTGTCCTTTATGTGCTGCAGGTGCAATTGGGCCATAGCCCCCAAGCGCATTTGTTTTAGTTTTTCAATAGTCTGATTGTTGTTCATATTCATTGGATTTAAAGGGTTTATTATTGATATGCAGAGGCACCCCGCAAGTTATCGTGTTCCGGGATGTGTGGTTTATCTTCTTCGAGGTCCTGGTAAAACAGGGAGCTTTTGTCCAGGTTGTTTTTCAGGATATTTTTAATGCGCAGGTAAGTAACCGCGTCTGCCTGCAAAGCTCTTTTACAGGCATCATCCAATCGCTGGGAGCCATAGGATTTATGGAGCTGGATGACCCCCATAGCTCGTTTGTATCCTATTTCCGGATAGTCCACCGCGGTGATTATTTTCTCGATACAGCCCAGCACGTTCTTGCCATGTATGGCGGCTTTCTTTTTAAAAAATTCAGGGCTCCAATCGCTATAGTATTTATGTGTACTGCTTAAATGATCTTTGTTGGTATTATAACTGCCTTTTGATGGGTTGCGCTGGTGCAGGGCGATCCGCTGATGATAGTAATATACTTCTACTACCGAACTGGTATAATGGATGGTGGTTTCTTTTCCTATGTAACGATAGGGTGCGCTGTAATAGCTTTTATCCGGGGAGAAGTATACATAGCCTATTTTCTGAACCTTTGCCCTTCGGTACTCTTTCAGTTCATAGACTGTCTCCGGTAAGGGCTTTAGGTATTCCCGTTCCACGGATTGGAAGAGTTCCCTGCGACTGGCTTCTTTGCGGGAGAACAACAGATCGTTGTACCGCCCCAACAAGTGTTTTATCTCCCGGTTAAGATCTTCCAAAGAGAAGAAGCTCATCTCCCGAAGGGGATAATAGATCCGCTGGTAAGCAAGGTTAACGGCATTCTCCACCAAGGCTTTATCTTGCGGGGCATAGCCCCGGGCAGGATTGATCACACAGTCGTAATGCCGTGCAAAGTCTTTAAAACTCCTGTTGATGTCAGCCTCATACCTGCTAGCACGAGTGACCGCTGATTTTAGGTTGTCGGAGACAATGGCTTTAGGAACGCCTCCATAAAAGTGTAGGGCATTACAGCAACAAGTAATCAGGTCCTCACGTTTCTGGCTCCTGCAGGCTTCCACGTAAGTGTACTGGCTGTTGGGAAGGATGGCTACAAATACTTCTACCGGGACCAGTTCCCCGGTTTCCTTATCAATAATTTGGAGCTTTTTGCCGGCATAATCAATAAAGACTTCATTTCCAGGATCGTGTTCAAGTTTCATCGAACCTTTAACCTTGGCATATTTGCGCCGGTAGTGTTCCATAAACTGGGTATAACCATATGGATCTTTAGCCTGCGCTACATATTCCTGATAATGGTATAAAAAAGTAAATCCTGGGTGATTCCGGGCCTTGTTGACCCCCTCAAAATATAACATCAGTTCCTCATAGCGAGGGTTGTCAATAGTAGTGTGTGAAGGAAAAAGCTTTTCTAAGCCAGCATTATCAAGGGCCAATAATTCCTTAAGGGAACAGCCGCTGGCCTTGAACAGCCGCATATAGGTATTTACCGTATTGCGAGAGATCCCAAGGGTGGCACCTATTTTACGGTTGCTAAATCCATCGAGATGTAAGGAAATAATTTGTTTTAAGTCCATTGGATCAAGTGTATTGGCCATATCGCTTGTTTTTAAGCGACAAGGTATTATTTACTTGATCTTTCAAAGTGGCACAAAACGAACCGATATAGGTTCACCTATAACCTAAAAGTGGCACAATTTGAACCGAAATGCCTGGCACTAACCGACCGAAATCACTGGCACAAATCGATCCGAGATATCCAATACTCTCATTTTTAATTAAAACAGGAACATATGGTAAAATTATTTTGTTGCCACGGCCATCGATAAGCTCATCTTTCCAATCCAATTTTATATCATAAGCATTACTTCCACCCACGTTTTGAATAACAAATTGAATAATACCCGTTTTACTTTCTAAATCGAAATAAACGATTATATCTGGTTCCAAATCATCCTCTTGCTTCCAAACGATACGAAGAGAAATATATGTCGCTAATAATGCCGTTATCACTGCTAAGCAACTTGCAATTGTATTCCATTCGTTTTTGCTATATGCAATAAGAGCGAGAATTACACTTAATAAGAATGTAAAAAGTATCAGGAAACTAATAATTCCTCTTTTAATTTTTTTGGACATTATTTAAGATGAAATTTATAGTTAATATTTCTAATATTGTTTTATCCTTACGTTTTCTAGAAAATTTAAAGCTCCTACAAAATCAAAATATCTTTCTTTAACGATTGCGATTTTGTACTCCATTGGCAAATATGTTCCCCATTTAGAAAAAGCTAATAAATTATCATTTTCCAAAAGTTTTTCTTTTAAATGAGAATCTATTGTTCTGTATTTATTTTTAATTTCGGAGATGACTTTTGAAAAGGAGTCAGTATGTATTTCTAAGGAACTGTTGTTATCGTTCAATATTACATCGTACCCTAAGATTCCAATCAGGAAAGATAGACTTCTATTTATTTTGGTCCCTGAAAATGTATAGAATACAAATCGATTTTCTTTTTTAACCAGTGGTCGGTCCGTTTCAAAATTTTGAATTGAAAACTGACTAAATTCAAATCTAAGCTCGCTTAAAATATCTGTGCAATCTTGATTTAATTCTTCATAATCAGCCTGGGATTTCAATATTCTCAACATCTCAATTCTGACTTCTGGGTGGATTCCACCAGCACCTCCAGAAAAGGATGGGGGCTTGCCATCTTTTGCGGATATAACTTCTATTACACCACCTTTAAAGTCAATGTCTTTAATTTTCCAAATTTTTGCAGCCAAAAGCAGATTTTCATTAACCTTGATTTGAGGAGAGAAAGGGATTTGTCCTATTTTTCTTCCTGAGTGAATTACCTTGAAATCTGGTTCAGTGGTAAACACGCTATAAAAATCACGGGTATTGACAATTTTTTCCCCCTCCAGTCCCAAAATAAGTTCAGTTCGTATCTTCTCAAGATAATCTTTATCAATTGAATAATTAATTAGTTTCTCAATTTCACTTGACGGAATGTTTTCAAAAACTGGGTTTGTTGAGAGAACATGTATTAAATTTTTAATTTCAATTCCAGAATGTTGTTTTACTATGGATAATAACTGGTGTAATAAAATATCATAAGCTCTCAGCGCAGTATCGATAGGTTCCAAAAAGTCTTTTTTGTATAAGTTCCAGCAGGCAAGGGATTGTAAAAGACTCCATTTTTCGGTGGCATATATACACACTACACTTTTTTCCCCTTGTTTACGACCACTCCGTCCAATTCTTTGAACCAGTGATGCAACGGAATGTGTAGAGTCAATTTGAATTATTTTGTCTACTGTCCCGATATCAATTCCCAATTCTAATGTTGAAGTTGCAGAAATACAAAAGTTGTTTCTTTGATTGTTTTTAGCAAAAAATTCTACGCTTTCTCGAATTTCCTTATCTACTGAAGAATGGTGAGAGAAATAATTTTTATGTCCATTGAGCCTATTTGATATTCTATGTAGTTTTACTGCAACCTCTTCGGTTCTGGCACGACTATTTGGAAAAATTAATGCTTTATTTTCTTTAGTTTCAATATATAAATCCTTCAGTAAGTCTAGTGGGAGTTCCTTTGAGCTAGATTCGTAGAATTTAAATTTGGCCATTGTAGGTTTTTTCGTCCTGTCCAATAAAACCTTAGTGTTAGATACATTACCAGTTAATGTTTTTGCGTGGATATAATTATCATCTCCTATAGTAGCGGAAAGTCCAATAATCCTTATGTTTTGTTTCGCTTCTCTTTGAATTCTAAAAAGTAATGACATTAATTGCAGGCCACGGTCTACTCCTAAAAAAGAATGAATTTCATCAATAATTATAAACTTTAAATTGCCGAATAAATTGGTGATGTTGTATGGTGCATTTACAAACATTGCCTCAATTGACTCAGGAGTAATTAATACAATTCCGTTAGGATTTTTTATTAATTTTTTCTTCAGAGACCTATTTGCTTCTCCATGCCATTTGGTAACATCTATTTCCAGGTTTTTGCATAAATCTTCAACTCTTCTTACTTGGTCATTAATGAGTGCTATAAGTGGAGAAATATATAACACCTGCACACCTTTTTCATTGAAGTCAGTGCTGGATAATATAGGAAGAAATGCGGCTTCGGTCTTCCCAGAGGCAGTTCTAGAGGCTAGAATATAATTATGGTCAGTAGATACTATCTTTGAGATTGCTGCTGCCTGAATAGGTCTAAGGGCCTCCCAGCCCTGTGCTCTAATGTATTTCCTTATAGGTTCTGATAATAGATTATATGCCACTATAATTCTTCTATGGAGTCTATACTGTATTCTTCTGGTCGTTCGTCAGAAATTTCTATTTGAGAAATTAAATCTTTCTTGTCTGCCGAGGGGTTCTGTCTAAGTAAGTTTAAAATATTTAAAAAATCTCTTATTACCTCACGAGGTGTGAGAAATTCGTCGGCTCCAGGTTTATTAAAAACCTCTTCCATATATAACTGGATATCATCGTCGTGAATATCTATTTCAACACTATAATTGGAATCAAAAATTTCCTTTAGGTTTTTCAGCAAAACAAAGATTTCACTATGGTTTAGGGGATGTAATTTTATCACTGGCTGTGAATAATCACGAAATTCATTGGTTTCAAATTTGTTTGTTTCTAGCCTGGTCTTTAAGGCATCATAGCTAAATAATCCTCTTCGTTCATTTTCTAAAAACTCTTTAGTTCCAGCAAAGTTGATAAAGAGATTGGATACTTTACCCTGAAAACAATCATTAAATATGGAAAGTATTTTTTCGTAGTTTTTAGCCCGTGTAGGAGCTGTAGAAATCTTATATAAGTTAATAGCCTCGTCCAGATTAATCATAAATCCACTATATCCGATACTAACGAATAGTCTACAGAAGTTCTTAAGCATATCATAGTAGTTCAGGTCGTTGATAATTTCTCGAACTCCTAAATCCTGTCTTGCTTCCGTTTTTGTTGTGTATTCACCTTTCAACCACTTTAAAGCACTCCTTTTGAGATAATCATCACTTTTAATATAACCTTCATAATATTTAAGTACAACCACCCCAAAATCAAAACCTCCTGTATCAGTAACTTCATTTACCGTCAACATCAAATTTTCTTCAATTTGCTGATAATACTTCTCATTACGAATTTCAAGAATTGAGACTCCATTTTTTTGGGCCGTTGAAGAAATTTCTTGTTCTATCCATTTATCTAACAAAGTGGACAAAGCACCACCCTCAGGCTTAGATTGAATCGCCACATTGTCCATTACTGCTCTATATAAAGCCAATGCTTTACCATCGTTTGAATACAATCTGTTATCGGGAGTAAAATCTGCATTTGCGACTACAAACTTTTGCTTAATTGCTACAGTATTAAGAAGGTGTAGCATAAAGGATTTACCAGAGCCAAAATCACCTATCCAAAATTTACACATGCTGTGACCCTCTTTTACATCTTCAAGAGCTGAGGTGAATGCTTCAATTTCCAATTTCCTTCCGACAGTTATATGTTGAACTCCAATCCTAGGTACGACACCACCAGATAAGGAGTTTATAATCGCCTTAGATTCTTTAGCTCGTAATTTTGCTGCCATTGCTTATTGTTTTTTGATTAAATCCTCATAAAAGGATTCTTCTATTAAGTAAAATTCTGCATCCTCTTCAATAAGGAATTCTCCCTCCAAACTATCAGAGCAGACGTCATTAATGCCATCTATTAGCTGGTTTTTTAATTGACCATGTTTGAGGGCTATTTCCTCGACTTGTAGTTGTTGTATAGAAAAACCATTTTGGGCTATTCTTATAATTAATTCTTCTTGTAGAATACTAAGAGATAAACTGTCTATAAAAATCGAATCATTAGAACCAGGTCTATTTGTGAAAGACATTTCTACTTCTTCAGAATATTCTTCTCCTGTATTTTCCTTATCTTCTAAATAACCTGACAATAAATCTACTGTAGTATTGTGTTTCTTTTTCACATCCTCAATTTCCTTTTTATTGAGAACAATTTTTCTCCTTCTCGGTTTGTAAAAATTCCTTACCGCCGTTAGTGCCTCATCTAAATTTTTATTGTAAATCAATTGCTGAATAATTTTTTCAAACTCCTTTTGTTGGTCCTCCCCATTGAACAAGGATTTTTGAACCGTCTTGGTTAATTTTCTATTATGGATTTTGTCTGAAATAATATCATAGTGTATGTATTTAACGTAATATTCTAGAGCCTTAGTTTTATCCTGCTTGGCAATAGCCTTGGACGCTTCAAAAAATATATTCTCTATGTTAGGATTTTTTTGATTTGCGATTTCTAGTTCCTTAACCTCTGAGATAAATTTAACTTTATCCTTTCTTTTTAAATGAGAAGCTATCTTTTTAAACTCAACTTTCCACCTATTAACATTCTGTGCGTTTAGGGCAATTTTTGTTGGTAAGTCTGGTTCTGGTATTGAATTATGATTTCGGTACAATATTTCATTAAACTTATTACCTAACCTTTCCTCAAACTGAACATTCAGTTGCTTTTCTGTAATGGAAAAGTCTTCCGAAATTTTTCTCTTGTGGTATAGATTTTCCCTAACAGCATTTTCAGTTCTTCTAAAAAAAGTAAGAAAAACCTCTTCTTGAACCCGCTCTTCCATGTAGTTGAAATCATAGACATTTTGGTAACTGGATTTTTCACTCTTTACTTGGTCTTTTAAAAAAACTATTTCGGAATCCAGTTCAACTCCCTCAGATTTTAACTTTTCTTCGAGACTTGTTAAGGTGTTAAGATAGAATCGAATAATTATGATGCAACAACCTTCAATTGAATTGAAGACATTGGAAGGATTATGAAATTTGTTTAGCCAGGTTTCTTCCTTTTCAGTAAGGTCTAATTTTTTCTTGTATCTTCTACCAAGCCTGTAGGAATATGGGTCATAGTCTGAAAATCCTAACTCATAGCGTGAGTATGGGTCTTGAAGCTTTTCTAATCTGTTTACTGAATATTCGTCATTTCGTTTTCTTAGTTTTTCCATTAACGAATGAAGGGAATAATTTCGAGTTTTTGAACAGCACTCTCCGAGCAACTTGAGCTGATTTTCCAATTTAATCACATCCTGATGTTTCTCGAATTCTCTGAGAAAATCAAAATAAAGAATGAAGGCATAATTGGTATTCCCGTCAATATCGGTCACTAAACCTTCCAGCGTTCGACTACGTAAATGATTATAAAATCTTTTCTGAGCGTAATTGGCTTTTGAAAAATCCTCATAGGAGTATACGTAGAATTGATTCCAGTATGGGACATTACTAATTGTCGACTTTGCTGAATTTGGTTGAGAAAGAGGACCTGAGTCAGGAATTTGAATATCTAAGTCTTCATTTATTATATCAATAATTCCGCTATCGAAATCAATATTTGTATTTACATTATCACTCAGAACTTGCTTAGACTCATTTTTTTCTTCTGACAAATGTGGATATCCATGTGATAAATTGTTATTGCCATTTTGGTTAGTTTTTATCACCGTTCTGCTTTTATAGCTCTCAGAATTGGTTTTGCCATAAGGTAGAGGAGAGCTATTGTCTGAAACGACAGTTGTGTATTTCTTTCTTTTCAGCTTATCTTTTTCTTCCTCTGGCAGCTTCGGTTTTGGAGTTTTCTTGGGGCTTTTATTGTACTTCAACTGAAATTTATGTTCATCCATAAGAGCTAATCTTATTGTATCCCAGAAGCCGATTAGAAGAGGAATAAAGGTCCAGAAAAATAAGAGGGACAATATACCTGGAAAAATCCGCCCTAAATAGAATTTTTGCAGCCCCATGAACCCTGTAAAAAGAGATAAGAGCACCGAAAGTGTTCTATTTCTATTGCCTCTTCCCCCAAAATAAACTAATATTGAAATCAGTCCTCCAAAAATTAACCAAACAAACCAGAAATTAAAAAGGGTACTACTTCCTTCACTATTGGCAGCTTCAGAAAGAGTTATATTCTCCTCTTTTTCTTCTAAAACGGGAATCTGCTCAAAATATTTAAGCGAGGCATATCCTTCATTTCCGTTGAAGTTTATCTTCGCCCATGTGGTGCTTTTTTCATCTATCAGTTCAATTGTATCACCAGCTTTAATTACATCGAGAACCTCATAAGAGGTGGAAGGACCTTTTCTGAAATAAACATCTGACTCAGCCGTATAGTATTGAGTTACCGATTGAGTTAAAAAAGTTACGGTCAACAGGAAAATAAACTGAACCTTTAAAATCATATAATGCCTTTACTCTGATTATTTTGAATTTTTTTTCCGACTTGAAATTTTAGTTCTGTAATAAATCCCGAAAGTCATCCTCTGACATTATTTTCAAATCAGCTCCTTTTATCAGAAGTTCTTCAGCTTTCCTATGTTTTGAGCTTTTTTGATATCCATTTAGTTTAAAGCTTTCCTGGGTGCCAACTATTAAGATTGTAGTCTTTTTAGTTACGGAGTTTGTAACATTACATCCCAAACTAGCAGCTAGTTTACCTGCTTCCGCTCTTGTTAGAAATAGGGAGCCCGTAAACACGATGTTTTCTCCATGTAAGGGACCGTCAGGAACTCCATCAATTTTTATACTCGTTGAACCATTCTTGTATAAGTTGATTGGTTTTTCAATTCTTTGAATACAGTCTTGAATACACCAATTATTTTTTTCTAAAGCTTTTAATACAACCTTGCCTGTAGCTATTGCATCCTCTAATGCATTATGATGATTAAACTGTATTTTAAGTGATTTAGTTATACTTTTTAATCCGTAACCAGAACTTGAAAATTCACTCCAGGTCCTTCTGACTACTTTTGCAGAATCGACCCATATAGGATTTGTAATATTCAATTGATATTTAAGAAGAGCCCGATTCAGTGCAACTTTATCAAAAGGCATATGATGAAAAAGAATCTTACCTCCAATTTTATTCTGGAGTTCATCTATGACCTCTGGGAATGTGGGTGAATGCTCCACCATATCTGATGAAATTCCATGGATAGAAGTATTCATGCTATCAAAGTAATCCTCAGGATTTACTAGTGTTTCCCAAGTATTAACAATTTCTCCATTTTTAAACTCTGCCACTCCTAATTGGCATATACTTGAAAAATCAGCATTTGCAGTTTCTACATCAATGACGTGGAAATGGGATTCTATAGAGTTTTCCATTATAATAAATATTTAATGAAATCTTTGTGATAATGGAATTGAAGACGTAGGGAGTTCAATTCTTAACCTTATTCTTAGCCAATTTAAGAAAAAATCGTTAGGATGCACCTGATGTTTTCCTATAGTGGATTAAAAAAGGATTCTCTTATGTTGTAAAGGATGAATAAATTGCATTGCCAATTATTTTTATTTAGCTCAATGATATCTCCAAACAAACCCTTTGTAATGCGGTCTATGCCCATTACAAGCATTACAAATCCCACTACGGTTAAATCCTTCTATGGTGGCATCGGTCGCTGATGGCCATGCTTTAATGAAATCCCCATCCATAGTAAACTGATAGACTTTTTTTTTCATTTTTTCTCTTCCTTTTCTAAAAGCTCCTTTATAATGTAAATTATGGGCATATGTGCACCACTCCAAATTTTCAACTTTGTTGTTATGCCTGATTAGGTCTAAATGATTCACTACAGGGAAGTTATTTGGATTATCTAGGAAATGAAGAGCTACTAAGACATGGATTTCTTTGTGCAAATAACTGCCTTCTCCATCGTAAAGTCTTACTGCAATATACCCTCTTGTTTTATTGGGGGAAGGTTTTAATATTCTTTCTGGATATCGACGTACAAAACCATCTTTTGCTCTAAATGTTCTTGCTAATGAAATCACTCTTCCATAATTGCTAATTAGGTATCGATTCTCATAACCTTTAATTGGTTTCCATATTTCATTTTCCATTACTTATTCTTTAGTTATAAGTATGGTGCTTTTAGGAAATTTTCACATGTCAGAGGACTTATTTTACAGAAATCCTCAAACAGCATAAACAGCAATAGAAATGTATAGTTGAGAGATGTCAACAAAAACAATCATTGTCAGCCGCTCCAGAAAAGTTTTTTGAATATTTTCTTTTTATCTCATATCTATTAATAGTATCATATGCGGTGACTTATGTTTTGCTATTGACTTTGTTAATTATAATGTTTAGAATAAGAAGGTGGCTTAAAAAATGGAGCTGCACCTGCTGGTTTCTGGAGAATTTTTCTTCGTTTAACCATATGCAAAATAAGGAGTGGTTGAGGTACGACCCGTAAGTTTAAATATATTAGACAGTCCAGAATACCAGGATTCAAATTGAATTTTAATGAAAGAACAGTCACACTAAAAACAAAGTACATAGGTGATGATGAAAACGTATTAGCGGAATTACTAGATGTTAGTAAAAATAAATACATAAGGAAGTCTTCCACAGGTATGGGGGCAACTCGTGCAATCCTGAAGGATACCAAAAATAATAGAGTGGTAATCAGTCCTAATTTGGGAATGATTCAAAGTAAAATAGAAATGAAGGATAAGTATCCAGGGCAAAAGATGTTTTTCATATTTGGTAAAAGTGGAGATAAGTGGAAAGATGTTGAAAAACATTTGGATGCGAACCCGACAGGAATAATTAAAATTAATACAACACCTGACCAAATAGTTATAATAAAGGATAGACATCCCAAGCTCTATGAGTGGGTTATAGACCAGCCAGTTTTTATTGACGAAGCGCACGCCTTTGCTGCCGATGCTGAGTACCGCAAAAGCTTTGGTATATTTATGGAGATGGTATATGCCGAATGGCAGGCATGTTTTATTCTTTCAACTGCTACACCCATATATAATCACCTGACTCTTCCTGAAAACATACTTATTGACCATATCGTCATTCAATGGGAACATCAACCTGTACGGGTTCTGGATTATTCGGAAAACATAAAAGATGCATTTAGCTTCATTACGGAAGAAACACAAAATAATCGATTGGTTTGCGTTTTTACCAATAATCCAAAATTGCACAAAAAACAATATGGGGATTTAGTTTCGGGTAACCTGGTCGGTGAAAGTCTGAGGATTAAACTACAGCCCTACGGTAAGGGTAATATGGATGTTTTAGACACAACAGTTTTTGACGATTCCGATGTGGTTTTCCTATCTTCAACACATTTTGCAGGCACTGATATCAAAAAGGATTGCAGCATTTTAATAATAAATGAAGGTAATCATAAGGCTACTACCATAAACGTAAGCAATGTCGTTCAGGCATATGGGAGAGGCAGGGAAACCGTTCATAAAGGCTTATTGGTTAGCACTCCGCCCACAAAAAATTATTTACCGCCCACTCTTCAAGATGTAAATGACGGAATAAGTTTTTACAGAGAAAGCATTGAGTTCTATGAGAAACAGCTAGGACGAAGAAAAAAATTTAAAGACAAAAATTTCACTTCACATGGCTATGTGAACAGGAATGTGATAGCTCAATCGGCACTCTCTATTATTGATGAATATCAGTTGTATAATCGAGAGGTGTTAGAGGATACTCTGGCCACTTTTCATTTTGAATTACAAGATTACCAACAGCTGCAGATAGATAGAGATGCCTTAGAGTTTCGTAGTATTCCTTTTGAGGACCGTATTAAGCACCTATTGGAACTGGAATCATTTAACCTTATCCGAGACTATGAAACCATAAAAAAATGCATCAGAGTGCATGAAACTGGGTCATTTAATTACGAATTAGCTCTTGAATATCTGACATCTTTCATACTGCAGGAGTGGAAGCTCGAATTTCTTAAGGATAAACTCAATAAGAATGGAGTAAAGCCTCATAGGTTCTATGATGAAATAGAAGAGTACTTGAGACTCCACAGCAGTCTGGAGAGGTACTGCACTAATGAGATGGATGCAGAAAGAAGGGAAAAGGCAAAAAACAAATTTGGTGATTGGTACTTTGGTTGGGATTCGTCTGAAGAGATATATGAGGGTGTTACAATGGATTCACTTGCAAGAGAGTGGTTGATGCTGTATTCAATCCATAAGCTCAAGAAGAATAATCTCACCGACAAACAGAAGCACGCTTTCAGTATCCTCGAAATCCCTACTGATTTTGAACATTACAAGAACCATTTGAAGGATAAACGTCATCGGGTGAGAAACACCAGGAATGCGATACTTAACGAATATCAAAAGCTGAACTACGAATTAACAGATGATGAAAAAGTGGATTTGGATACTCAGATTAAGAAAAATTACAAAGAGCTTGATTTGTCTTCGGAGAATGATAAAAAGTCTAAGAAGCCGAATATTAAAAACCCGAATAGTACTGCTATTAACAAGAATAAATTGATTAACGCAATTGGCTTTTTATTCTACCAACACAACTACACTACTAAGGAAACAAAGAACAGGGAATACAACCCTTTGACGGCTCTTCCACGTAAGTTGCGAGCATTTATCCCACTTAGGCACGTGGAGTGCGATATAGTGGCTGCAAATGCCCAATTCACGGATAAAATCCTTGGCACCAATAATTACAATGGATTATACGAAAATATTGCCGAAGCTGAAGGAATTACAAGATACCAGGCTAAAACCAAATATAATAAGTATCTAAACAACCATTTCGAATCCAAGAGTAAGGCTAGAGATTTTTACTTGAATCAATGTGGGTACCCAACATTGAAGGCAGCCGAGTTATCCTTTTTAACGGCTAGGGTAGCTAAAGGAAGCTATTATGAGGCAATGACCAGCTATGAGCAGGATTTGATTGATGATTATCAAGATTATTTACCAAGTGCAAGTTATCGGTTCCACGATGCTGTAGTTATACCCTTGTGGGAGGCAGAAAATCATCCACTACCTAAATACCTTAACGGCTATGAATTTAAAATAGGTTTTTATACCAACGACCGTGAAGAGTATTATGGAAAAACAACCGAGCAAAGGGTAAGTCATTCTTGTTTTAATTTAATTTTTAAAGAATGTCCACAACGTTAAGTATATATAATAAACAACATTGGTGGACAAGCACTCGTTTGGTTATAAAGAGTTTATATTCAGTGCTTTAACTCTATGTGATAAGGTTGATGTTGGTGTTCCACTCTGAATACGAACACCATATTCGAGTTCAAATCACTCTTAAAATTAGATAAATAAAAAATCATATAAATGGAAGATTTAATTATGTACGAGTATCGCCGACAGGAACTTTTAGATGGAGCGAAGAAATTAATTAGAAACCTGGAAGCTTATTCCAAAATGCAAAATTTCATATCTCATGTATCAGTCACTGACTATAACAAACTTTCAGAAGTGGGAGGATACTACATCTTTTCCTCATCGGGAATGTTCAGGCATAGGTCAACGACACCAACCGAGTTCGCAGTAAAAGCGAAAATTTCAAAAGAGTATTCTAATGAACAACTAGAAAGGAATATGACTGCCCTGAGAAAAGAATATAAAACAATTCTTGGCAAGATATTATTATTGACAAAACCAGTATAGAATTCTGGGGTATTTATCTGCATTAAACCGCCTTTTATGGGGTAATAGGAGAGGAGAATGACAGTATGGAGTGGGGGTATTGGAGAAAGGTTAATACACCTGTGTCTCATTATAAATTGTCTTTATATGTTAGCAATAATAGCTGTTTTGCTGGGTTTTTTAAAAAGGTACCGCTTATATTTCGTACAAGTATACATTAGTGTACCTGAAAAATGTCTTTAAGGAATTTCCATGCTTATTTATTAAGACTGTAGCAAGACTGCTTTCCACCCCCCTGACGGGAGTCCCTGGATTATACCCCCCTCCGTATCCTATGTTATATACCCCCCTGCGTCACCTCTGTGAGGGGCTATCGATGTAGAAGGTGAATTTTTTTTTTGGAATTTTTTGGGCTAAAATTTTGGGCTTGGGATATGTAGAAATTTTTTGGGAAAATAAGTTTTTCAATCTACACACAAAGCCTGGTGCTAAATTTTTTTTCATGATTGAGGATTTGTAATTTTAGAAAACCCGCAGGAATCAAAACCTTTCTTAATGGACCTTATAAAAATAAAATGATATCATATTCTATAAATAGATGAATTAACTTTTTGCATTTCATCAACAAATAACTTTGCCTTGTCCAGTAAAGATATGCGGTTGTAATATTTAGCCATTTTTGTATGTTTTTTCTTAGGATGTGTTATGAATTCAATAACAAAGGGAGACACATTTCTTCTAATCAAATTGGAATAAAAGGACCTTCTGAAGTCATGAGTGCTAATAATATCTGAAATTTTTGCCTTGGTGGAAATTGTACCGTTTTTATAGGTGTGCTTGGAAAGAGGCACCTCTTGGTTTATTTTTAAATGAGAAAAAAGCATCTTAACTTGTTCATTAATGTCACTTTTAAACTTAGGTATCCTGTGGTTATGGCGAGAAATTACGTCTAGAACTGGCGCAAGTAAAGGAATGCAGGCAGTATTTTTCGTCTTATTTAAATCTGAGTAGATATAGTAGAAATCATATTCCAGATTATTTCTTTCTTTTCCTGTCTCTTTAACCTTACAATGCTGTACAGGTAGTTCAAAAGCCTTTAACATCGATTCAAATCTTAAACCCGTTAAACATCCAATAACCACATATTCTTTTGCTTTTTGTAGCTCTTCATCATGACTGACATCTGAATGAATTATCTTCTCCAGTATAGCTTCATCTAAATAAAAGCCTTCTTTAATGGGGTCCTTATCCCTCAGAACAAGATTCTCATTGTCAGGGTTTATATTAATTTTAATGTTATCATTTTTGGATGCTTGTCTTAAAACCCTTAAAAATCTTTTTTGATTCTTTTGAATAGAATTTACAGAATATCCATCTGGATTTTTTCTTTGCTTTTTTTTCTGATTGGGGTTATTAACACTTATTTCATCTCGAAAAATTGCATCCATTACATTCCATATTTCCCAATACTGTTCCTCTGTTAGAGATTCGAAATAAAGTTTTTCACTTTTATGAATTTCATAATTTTCGATATGATGACTTAGGCTAACATATATTTTTATACTACTTTCTTCAAGGGCATCTTTGCGTGCACTTCCAGAATTTTCACGGTCAACCTGTATTTTATTGTAAAGATATTGTAAAATTGATTTTTGGCTCTCCGAAACCATTGTGCGTCCCAAATCCTGTTCGACATCATATTTAAACTTTCCAGGTTCTGGTGTGATTCCTTGAGTGAGATAATGGTTAGACAATTTGTTCACTGCCATTTCTACCTGATGCATAGAATTTTTCACAAAGGCATTTTTTCGGGAGTACTTCTGGAAGATATTCTCATCTAATTTGAAGTTGGTTTCCTGCAGGCCGAAATTGGAAGGTAAAATGGTAGCTTTTGTGGAAATTCTAAAGGGAACATTTCTCTTAGTTCCATTCTTTGTCCATCTACTGTATCCATAACTGACCTCTGCCATTACACATTCATGGTTCTGTCGTTTGGGGTTATTACGAGACTTCTCAAGATAATATCTTATTTTAGGGCTTCTCAAGAGTAAATATTTAAGGTACGGCGTAATTTACGGCGTTTTTTAATGTTATTTTACCCTTTTTAATGAAATCTTTTGAAACATTAAAAGTGCTGTATCACTTTAATTCAAGCGATGTCCGAATGTATTTGGTTGCAAATGATATCGAATGAAAGAATATATTTCGAGCCCAGGTGGGACCACACCAGTAAAGACAAGGCTTCCGAGAAATCGGGAGCTTTTACTTTTTAGGGCGGGTACAACATAGGTACAACAAAGTTTAAAATTTAATATTTCAGAAAGTGACAATGCTTTAGACTTAGACCTAGTACGGGAAGTCCCTCCTTATTTTCGGTTAAAAGAAAAAGAAGGCAATGCTATTATCAGTACAATTCAGAAGAAGGTAGGTCAGTGGCAACAACTAGCGATGGATTTAGGTATACCAAGAAATGAAATGGAATTGATGAAAAATGCGTTTAAGCATTAAAGTGTTTCTTACTACAAATTAATGACATTTATAATAAAAAAAATGTCAAATTAAAAACGTTGTGATAGTGTGTACCCACTGTGAAAAAGAAAGACTCCACATTTCTGTGAAGCCTTGTCTTTGTTAGGAGCGGGAAGCATTATAATATCTAACCAGTACATGGGATATTTTTATAAAACTGCAACAAGAATTTGACTCTTTTTTTGGGTTGAATTATAACTTTCACCAACTCATATTACATTTTCTTACTTCGGATCTCGACCAAGTTAAAAAACAGGAAATAGTTATAAAATTTTAGAAAAAGAAATAACCAATAGATAATTGAAATACTCCGTTTTTATTCTTACTAGAAGAATTATCTAAATTATTAATATCAGTTAATCCCAGATTATATCTTGCACCAAAATTAAGTCCGTTGTCAAGTTTATAGCCTAGGCCAAAATTAACACCAAAATCAAAACTATTAAACGAATCTTTTACATCTGTCTCCTCATTTTTAGCAGAAAATAAAAAACCTATTTGCGGTCCGGCTTCAACACTCAATCCTTTTGTTATATAATATTTCCCCATAAAAGGAATGTTTAAATAACTTAAGGCAATTGTGTTTTCATTGAAACTATATCCCTGACCGGAATACATTAATTCAGGTTGAAAAGAAAATTTATCAGAAACTGAAATTTCTGATAAAACACCGAAATTGAATGATGTTACGACATCAATATCTTCAGTATTATCTCCGGTGACGGTAGCAAAGTTTAGACCTCCTTTAACACCAAATTGAATTTCCTGAGCATTAACATCTGTAAATCCTAGAACTGTGACCACAGCTAGCAATAAAATTTTTTTCATAAAATGTGATTTGAATTATTTTAATGCAAAATTCACTTAAGAAGAATTAGAAAAGGTTTCAAAAGCTTAAAAATGTATAAATTGGCACTTATTTTCTGATGTTCTTATATTCATTTGGTGTCTGACCAGTAACTTTTTTAAAGGTTTTATAAAAAGTAGTTTTCGAAGTAAACCCAGATTCTAATCCTATCGCCAACAAACTATAGTTTTCATATTCAGGATTT
>JACLAD010010266.1_pt1 | contig 35378 bp, 30 predicted proteins | sample 8027901 | NCBI WGS metagenome assembly JACLAD01 (sample SAMN15725071, study PRJNA655200) | protist metagenome | isolation source: fluorescence activated cell sorting (FACS) single amplified genomes of... | place: Spain: Blaines Bay Microbial Observatory, Mediterranean Sea | collected 2016-07-05 | reverse complement strand
AATACGCGATATACAAGCCCACATGTTTTTACTGAATCGCCGTGGGGCACGGAGTTCCAGTTGAAATTGATTGAATTGTGTTGGTGGGGAATTTCGGCCGAAATTCTCACACCAACAGGCATCATACTTTAACGTGCGATACTCTCTGGAGTAACAACCGAATTAGGAGAATCAATCATGCGAAAGTTAATGGCAATTTTTGCCCACCCCGACGACGAAGGCGCGATGAGCGGCACGCTTGCCCACTATGCCCAAAATGATACAGAAGTGATATTGGTCTGCGGCACCAGAGGTGAAGTAGGCGAGATTAGCGATCCCGCGCTGGCGACGCCAGAAACGCTAGGCGAAGTGCGCACGCGCGAGCTTGAGACGGCGTGCGAGGTGCTTGGTATCCGGCATCTCGAATTTCTAGATTATCGTGATTCAGGCATGCAGGGAACGCCCCCCAACGAAGATCCGCGTGCGCTGGTGCAGGCTGATCCTGATGCGATTCGCGGGCAGATTGCCGATCTAATTCGCAAGTATCAGCCAGAGGTCGTGGTGACGTTTGAGCCGTTTGGCTGGTATGGGCATCCTGATCATATTGCCGTGGCGAAGTGGGCAACTGAGGCATATGAAATGGTGGCACAAGACGCCGATTGGCAGCCGCAGCGTTTGTTCCATTGCGTGATTCCGTTTAGTAAATTCTCGGCAATGATTGAGCAAGCTGTCGCGGCGGGCTTGATGGATCCGCCCGACTTCGCCAACGGCATTCCAGAGGAGCAGCAGGCGAAAACTGAGGCGGCGGTCACGCACATATTGGCGATTGGCGATCAGTTTGAGAAGAAGCAGGGGTCGATGTTGGCGCACGCCACGCAGTTTGGTGAGGATAGCTTTTTCCGCAAGATCCCGCCTGAGATGATGTTGGAACTGTGGGGCAGTGAGCACTTTATTCAGGTGATGCCGAAGGTTGATGGGAGTGGGGTAATTTCGGCCGAACTATTTGCCTAAACATTTCAGGGCAGATTCCAAACCTCCGAGGTCTCCAAGAACTCGGAGGTTTTTTGCATAGAGAGGACGGAAATATAATGAAAATATTGATCATTGGCGGCAACGGCGTCATCGGCAAACAGGTGAGCGCCCACTTTTCGCAGAAACATGACGTCGTGATTGGCGGTCGCACGACGGGTGATGTCAACGTTGATATCTCCAGCAGCGAGTCGATTGCGGCGATGTATGCGGCGGTTGGCAAGGTTGATGCGGTCATTTGTATCGCGGGCGAAGCTGAGTGGGGCGCATTCGAGGAATTGAGCGAGGAAGCGTACTATGTTGGCATCAATAGCAAGCTGATGGGGCAAGTTAATCTGGTGCGTCTCGGGCTGGATTACATGAATGCGGGCGGCTCGTTTACGTTGACGACGGGTATTTTGGCTGATATTCCTGTGCTGCTGACGGCAAGCGCGTCGATGGTGAATGGGGGCGTTCACAGCTTTGTGCGTGCGGTGGCGATGGAACTGAAAGATGGTGTTCGCATTAACGCTGTTTCGCCTGGGTTGGTGGAGGAATCGGTCGGCCGATATGGCGACTTTTTCCCTGGGCATCATCCTGTGCCAATGAACAAAGTCATCACGGGCTACGTCCGCAGCGTTGAAGGGTGGGCAACGGGTGAAGTCATCACCATTTATTAGAGCGACGTCAATCGTAGGGACGGGGCGAGCGGAAATCGATCGACGGATTACCGCAAACTTATGTTCCGCGCTGTCTCGTCCTTCTTCTGAATATGGCGCCGCTCAAAAGAAGGGCGAGATACAGCGGCGCGACGTAGTCGCGGAATTGTTTTGAGTGCCTTGCACAAAATTTTGGCCGCTCGCCCCGCCCCTACGACGTGTTGTTTAGCGAATCACGATTGGGATGAAAACCCCGTAGCGTAGGCTGACGGGTTGATTTCGGCCGAAAATGAAACCCTTCAACTCAAATGCCTTGAACTCGTCGTAAGTCATCGCGGTGCAACTATTGGTTGAAATGTCGGAGCAGGGCGTCAATGCCGAGGAAGTAGCTGTTTCGGCCGAAACCGGCAATCACGCCTAAACAGACTGGCGCCAACACCGATTTGTGCCGAAACGTCTCACGCGCATGCACGTTTGAGATATGCACCTCGACCACAGGCAACTGCACGCCTGCAATCGCGTCGCGCAGCGCGATGCTGTAGTGAGTATATGCGCCTGCGTTGAAGACGATTCCATCAACGGAGCCGCGCGCCGCATGTACCGCATCGATCAGCGACCCTTCCGAATTGGACTGGAACGCACTGATCTCAACGGCGCGCTCTGCGCCGTAGGCACGCAAATCATAGACGATCGTTTCGAGTGTATCTGCTCCGTAGATCGACTTTTCGCGCGTGCCGAGCAGGTTCAAATTGGGACCGTTGAGGACTAAGATTTTGTGAGACATACTGGCTAGGAATATAGCACAGATGTTGGACGGGATGCAGGGTGCGGAGGTGCAAGGATCTAAGAACAAGTCGTCATAAAGTTGGTAATCCGTTGTCCGTCATCGGTTATCCGATTACGGATTACGGATGACGAGGAGCCCATGACAAGTTGTTCGTGTACGCGAAGTGCGATGTTTTGGCGTGTCTTGCACCCCTCACCTTATCACCATGTTACGTCAGATAAAACAATGCTGTCTGGAGCACAAACAGTGATGCCGTAACGACAATTCCCAACAAAAAGACGCGATAGCTCATCGAGAGGTATTTGTACTTGTGATTCTGGAGCGTGACGCCGAGGTTGTAAATGTCGCGCACCTGCGCCTCATACGCCCTTTGATCGCTGCTCATCACCTCTTCCATTTCTTCAAAATATTGGTCGAGCGTTTTGCTGCCAAAGTCTCCAAAAAACAGTGGATTGTACGAGCGGGCTTGGGGGTCGGGCGTAAAGCGTGGGCTGACGGCCAGTACGGCGAGCAGCAGGGCGATGAATGAGAATACGAAAAGTGCTAAAAATCCCCAGAACAGATTTTGTTGCTTGAAGTTGGCGAACGCGAAGGTCAGCAAAATGCTGGTGGCCGCAATCATGATGTTCGCTTTTTGGTCGGCCATGGCGCTCAGGCGCACGTGATGCTGTTGGGTAGAACGCAACAGGTAGTTGAGGGCACCGTTTTCCTTAATATGTTCAAATCGCATCGAGTTTCCTATAGAGAGTGGGGTGCATCTGTACAGATACAGTAAAAATTGGCTCCGTATAAAGTTTGCTACCGACAAAATATGTTACCCTGAACCTCACGTGTAACAGATCGCCTGTAGCATCGGCTCTGAAATCATCTTACAAAGGAGTCAGGTACGTGTCAAACAAAGTTGCGCTATTTTTGTGTATGGGGATGTTGGTATTGTTGGCAGCTTGTCAATCGGCCGAAAAATCATATGACATTGCGGCTGATCAAACTGATGACGTCGCGATCATCATAGTCGGATCTTCTGGCCCATCAGCGGCTAGCGTTTGGGTTGATGGCGTGCATCATGATTATGGGCAATCTGTGTTGACAGGTGTGTTTGCTGAAAATGGCATTGTGTATGTGGCCGGTAGCCATGGGATTCTCAACCGTGCAACGTTGTGGCGTGATCACGAACCAGAACGCTTCGCGGGCAGCGGCGCGGTGATTAACAGCATTTGGGTCGAAGACGGCACCGTCTATGCATCGGGGCGCGAAGGATTTTTAGAGGAAGGCTCTTATTGGGTCGATGACAAAATCACGACGATGCCAGAGCAGCCGGTGAAGGCGCGCACAATTACGGCGGAAGATGGACACGTTTACATGGCTGGCAAGCTTGGCAGCGTCAAGATTGCGGGGCATTGGGTTGATGATGAATGGATTCCACTGCCGCAGCGTGACGGCGCGTTTGACGATATGTTTGTCGAGAACGGCATCGTGTATATGGCGGGAGCGTTTGGACTGTCAGGGCAAGCCGCGATCTGGATTGACGGCGAAATTATGCCGATGAACGATCCTGGCACCGTACTAACACACATTTTTGTTGAGGATGGGATCGTCTATTTGACGGGCTGGTATGGGGCGCAGAGCGTTGCGTCTTATTGGGTGGATGGAGAGCGGTTTGAATTGCCAGAACCTTCGGCCGAAATTCTCGATATGTTCGTCAAAGACGGCAAAGTTTATTTGGTTGGCTCACATGGCCTGCTGCACACCGCCGCTTATTGGGTTGACGGCGTCCGCACTGACTTTGGCGGAGCAAGCTCTGAAGCGCATTTAATCTTTGTGATGGATTCGTAGCAATAAAATTGAAGGTCTCAAATCGAGACCTCCGAGGTTTTTGAAACCTCGGAGGTCTTTAGAAGATGCTTGGGAGCTTAAGCCACGTCCCACTCGCACTTTAGCGTTTGTAGGCCACGATGTGCGACGTTGGGTGAGTATTGATAATCCTGTTCGGCCGAAAGCCGCAAACTTGGCATCCGTCGTGTAAATTCCTCTAGAAAAATCGCCAACTCCAGCCGCGCCAGCGGTGCGCCAAGGCAATAGTGAATGCCGTGTCCAAGCGACATGTGCCGTTGTGGGCGTTTGCGATAGATGTTGAATGTTTCCGCACCTTTGAACTCGGCCTCATCCCGATTGGCACCCGCCAACATCAGCAAAAGCTGCGCCCCCTCTGGAATCTGAACGCCGTGCAACTCAACAGGTTTGTTCGTGACGCGCCGCCACGAAATGACGCTCGAATCGTAGCGGATGATTTCCTCGACGGCGTTGGGGATCAGGCTGGGATCGGCGCAGAGTGCTTCCCACGATTCGCGATGCGTCAGCAGGGCGCGAAAGCCGAGCGACGATTGATTGGTTGTTGTTTCGTGTCCCGCCATCAGCAGCCCAAACAGCGCAATTACAATTGTCGTGTTGGTAATCCCCTCTGGTTTTTCTTCCTTGAATACTTTGATTAATTCGCTGGTGTAATCCTCGCCCGGATTTTCGTGCAGGTAATCGACCATGTCGAAGCAATATTTGAGATAGTCGATGAACTTGGGCATCAGCTCAATAATCTCGTCATCAGATGGTTTGCCCCATGTGAGCAGGGCACGGCCTTGCGACCAGACTTTGACCTGTTCGACATTGTCGCCGGGGATGCCAAGGAATTCAAACAGCACGCGTGCTGGGGTTTCGTAGAAGACAGTTTGGACGAGATCGGCCGAACCCTGATCGATAATTCGGTCGATCGCCTCGTTGACCAAGCGGCGCACGTGCGGCTCGATCCACTTAATACGTTTGGGCGTAAACGCATCGCGCGTAAACTGGCGCACTTTGGTGTGGGAAGGCGGATCGTTGTTGCTGAAGGTTGGCTTGATGTCGAAGCCCTGTGCCTGAAACAGTTCGGCCGCTTCTTTTGGCCACGGCGCAACGGGCGACTGCGCCATGCGAGATGAGTATGTCGTGTAGTCACGCAAAATATCGCGCACGTCTTCGTAGCGTGTAATTACCCAATGGTCTGTCTCTGGGTTGTAGAAGACAGGTTCGTTTTCACGCGCATCGGCCAGATGGGGATAGGGATCGCCAAGATAGGGGTGGGCGAAGGGGTTGAACGCTTCGCCGCGTGCCGTGACGGGGCATTGGTTATTGCTCTGCTGGACTGGGGGACGGGTGTAGACGGAATCTGACATAGCCTTCTCCTCTGAAAATAGGGGGCAAGGGGCATCCTGAACTTCGTTCAGGCGTTGCTAGGGGCTAGGAGGAACGACTCGATAGCGAAATCTCTTCCCAACCCCTAACCCCCAGCCCCGTTAAACTTTCATTCTTGTAAGCGTGTGGCGACTATAACCAATCTTGCAACTGTAATCCAGAGACACGACTAAACTCGCTTGTGTTGTGCGTCACAAGCGTTGCGCCGTTTGCCAATGCGGTTGCCGCGATCAGCGTATCGTAGTGACCAATTGGGGTGCCAAGTTTTTCCAACGTTGCGCGTAAATGTGCTGCGGCTTGTGCTTCTGGCAGCCCAAAGGGTAATGTTTGGGCTGCGCTGAGCAACGTTTGTAACTGCTGTCGTCGTTTTTGTGGGGCGTTGGACTTGGCGATCCCAACTTCTAATTCGTACACAACGACTGTTGGTATGAATACGGCGGATGGGGGCTGCGCAAGCAGGTTGTGCGCGACGTTGCCCACCCCTTTGAAGAAGTAAATGACCGTGTTGGTATCAAGCACAAACTTCATAACGTTTCGCGTGTGCTATCTGTCCCGATTGTTTGGCGAATGTCGTCTAGCGATGGAAAATCGCGCCATGAGCCTGCGAGCGCAGCCACGTCTGCTGGCCACTCAGTTTGCAGCGCTTGTTCGATTAGGTGACTAATCCAGCGGCTTTGTGAGATGTTGTTTGCTTTGGCGGTTGTCCGCATCGCATCAGCTAGGGTGTCTTCAAGATAAATGGTGACTTGTGCCATTTCGCACCTCCATAAAGTATATGTGGCATTATATGTGCTAGGAGGTGCAAGTTCAAGGTGGGTTCATATCTAAAGCGTCAATGTCCTTGAAGCAAGTGTTCAGTAATCAGTAATCAGTAAAGCAAGTCTGCTACTGAATACTGGACACCGAATACTTTAAAGATAGGAATCTAGGCATGTGGCTATAGTCTACCAAAACGTATCGCAAGCGGACTGTAGCGGATTTTTTCGGCCGAAAATCCCTTCACCAACTCCCACAGTGAATGGTTGCCAAAAAAGTGCTCACGATAGCGACCTTTGCCTAAAAAGCCGCCGTTGCGTTTGAAGATTAGATCGGGACGAATCTTTTTGCGCGGCAGGGAAGTCGCGCCTTCTAACAAGGCCTCAAATGGCCCCGGCATCCATTCGACCGCTTCAAAGATCGTGCGGATTTCTTGATCGGCCGCGTTGACGGCAATCGGGTCGGCAATGTCTGTGTTCTCGATGATTTGGTCAATGCGATCAGCGATACGGAAAAATTCGTTATACGCGCCGCCGTGTAGTTGCATTTGGACAAGCTGGGCGGCGTAAGCGGCACGATTGTCGTGAGCCATCGATCGCATCGTGTTGAGCTTGATCAGTTCGGTATATGCGCCGAGCAGCCAGAGCACGCTGTAGTTTTGCCATAGCGGATAGCTGCCCCATGATTTGTAGCTGTTGGCGACGAGCCGATCGTTACGACGCAGAAAGTTTTGTGTCATTTCCTCTAGAGGTAGGAATGTGTTGCGCTGATAATCGGCCGAACTTCGCACCCCCAATAACTGATCTGCCAGCACAAAAACGCTCGCCATCGAGATGTAAAGCCCCTTTGAGTAGAGCGGGTCGATGAAGCCGGCCGCGTGACCCAGCAGCGCCCAGCGGTCGCCGACGACCTGCGTGCTGCCATATTGAATGCGCGGTGCGCGCACCCAGTCGCGAATCGGCGTTGCGGTCAGAAGCTGCGCGTGAATCGAGGGGAAGCGCTTGATGAAGTCGTAAAATTCTTCTTCAGGGGTTAAGTCATTGTTTTGAGGATACTTTTCGGGGTCGAGCAGCAGGCCCACGCTGGTTACTGGGTTGGTTGCGCCGTCAAAATTGTTGAACGGAATCACCCACAGCCAGCCGCCGTCAAACACATGATGCAGTGTGCCTTCGGACATTGGGAATGGCAGATCGTTTTCCTCCTGTGGCACGGTGGAGACGTTGATCATGTGGGTGAAGATGCCGCGAGAATGAGTCTGCTGGTTGCGGGTGCGTAGCTTGAATTTGTCAGCGATAATCGAACGGAAGCCTGCGGCGTCGACTAGGAATTCGGCCGAAAAACGCTCCCCACGATCATCCACAATCGTCACACCATCCGCACCCATCTCAACATCTGCCACGCGCGTGTTCTGCCGCACCGTCGCGCCATATTTAATCGCGCACATCATCATGTAATAGTCGCAATCTTGTCGATAAAGATGGAACTCATGCCCGTGCGGCTCTTTTGGAATGACCGCCTGTAGCGTGTGCTGTGGGTCATGCCACGCTCCCTCGTTGTGATGCCAGAACCCAAAATGCCGCTTGACGCCGTGCGACGTACCTGCCTTGCGACGAAAGTTTTCAGAGCTGAAGTAGGCAATTTCAGGCACATCATAGAAATCGGCCAGCGCCCGCATCATCTCGCTGGTTTCAAGAATCATCGACTCGCCGATCGCAAAGCGCGGGTGTTCTTTTGCCTCAAACACCAGCACCCGCTTGCCTTGCTTCGCCAAGATGGCCGCCAATGTCGAGCCCGCAATGCCACTACCAATAATTGCGACGTCGTATTGTTGTGATGTCATGGTTAGAGTTCCTTGTGGTTGCCTTGTGAGACTATGCCGGTTTGATGTTGCCCTATAATTTTCTTAGTGTCGCGATTAGCTGCTCAACTTCATCATCGGCTGCTTTACCATTTCATGTCATACCCTTGCCTGACACGAATTACGCCAGCCTCACCCAATGGTTGCAGGCTGGCGTAATTTCATGCGGTTATGCAAGAACTGCGGTGACCTGCTTCAAATCAAGTTGCGCGTCGCTCGCCTTTTTGCCTTTTTCGATGAAAAACTTTTGCCCAGCCAGCAAGCTCTCAACGTTGCCGGTAAATTGCCGCTTGGCCATCATTGCGTCCATTAACGCACCCAGTGGCCCCATGCCGAGCTGATAGTCGAGCGCCATGCGGACGCGCGTCCCGCCTTTTTCATCTTTCAGGTCAAATCGCGCGGTTGGCATGTCCTTGAAGGGTGGCATTCCTTTGCCCTCTGTAATCAATACTTCGAGAGATTTGCCGTCGCGCCACTCGGTAATGCGTTCTTCGATAGAGTTTTTGGCTCCTAGATCGCAGTGGCGTGTTGCGCCCAAGCCATCGCTGACGTTGTTGGTCGCATACGACTTTGGCACGTTGGGGTTCCACTCAAAAATGTTGCCAAAGTCGGCTAGCGTTTTGTCCCAAACTTCCTGTCGAGGGGCGTTAATGTGGATTTCACGAATAATCTTGGTCATGTCTAACTCCATGAAGAAGTAGAGAGAGGGTAGTGCAGAGTGTAGAGTTGTAGATATTTCCTACTCTTCACTCACCACTCATTGCTCTCCACTTCTTAAATTCTCAATTGCGCCGCACATGCTTTCGCGTAGCTTTTCGAGCATGGCAACTGGGTTGCTGTGGTCAAAATACTGTTTCCATGTGAGTTGGCTGCCGTTGTCGGATGGCTCGCACCAGACGTGCCCCAAATGCCCGCGCATGCCGAACGGGTGGTTGTGGTCGATGCCGCGAAACGCGTAGCCGTATTCTGGCCACCAGCCGACGATCTCTTCTTCGAGGATCAGACCGTTGCCAAAGTGGCAGCGTCGGATTGCGCCGACGCCGTTGCCCTCAACTGTGACGGCGCTCATCCAGGGGAAGGTGCGGCACATGAGGTGGGGGTCGGTGAATGCTTGGAAGAGAAATTCGGCCGAAACCGAAAACCGTTCCTCAATCACAATCCTCAACGGGGCGGCTGTGTGTTCTGAGACATCAAACGGCTGCAAACTCATGCTCTAAAGATACGAGTAAACGGCTAGTGACCGACAGCATAAATCGTTTATTTCGTTGTGTAGCGATCGTTCGTTTAACAGTAAACGGTGTTGAGATGACGCAATTGGGTGAGTTAGATTGATACGCTGGCCACGTTGCCAGCGTTATATTTTTTGGATTTAGCAAGCTAAGTCAGGTTGCCATTTGCAAACTATTCTTCTGGTTCCATGCTCTGCGTGGAATCCTTTTCTCTTGGCGCTCTGCGCCCTTCTTCGCATACTGTGTTGCAATGTTTGGAACGACGCAGCGCGTCGCCGATTGCATTCCACGCGGAGCGTGGAACGAGGTAGCAAATTAGAGATTTTTGCAAACATAGTGTTCGTTCGCTATTTGCAAACTAACCGGCGCTGAGGTTAAGCGTGGCATCATTTTTCCGTGCGGCACCGGGTGAGATGCCAATCGCCCGCTTAAACGCGCGACTGAACGCCGCTTCAGATTGATAGCCAAGCTGTTTCGCCATTTCTGCCAGCGATAGATTCCCTTCTCGAAGCCACGTAAGCGCAACATTCATACGCCAGCGCGTAAGGTATTGCATGGGGGATTCTTCCACCAACTCCTTAAAGCGGGCAGCGAAAGCAGAACGCGACATGGCGACTTCTTGTGCCAATGTGGCGACTGACCAAGCACGCTCAGGCTCCCGCTGGATGGCTAAAATTGCGTTGCCGATTTGCTCATCTTGCAGCGCCCCTAGCCAGCCAATTTGGGCAGTCGGATCTTGTTCAATCCATGAGCGAATCGCCTGAATCACCAATATATCGGCTAGACGGGTAATGACCGTTTCACCTCCTGGACGTAGCGCTTTAGCCTCAGCCGCCATTAGTCTTAGCGTACTTTGAACCCATTCAAAATGGGGCGAACGCCATGCCTCAATATAGATGAATTTGGGCAACAGGTGGATGAGTTGATGGGCGGCTGGATGGTCAAAGCGGACGGCGACACAAATCATGCTGGTTGTTTCACCACCTCCACCGCCATCGTGGGTTAACAATTCGTATCGTTCGCTGATTCTCTGGCGAGGCACCTCATACATATTGAAAGTTGAGCTGCCGGGCTCGCTTACCACCTTGTGGCCGTTTCCATGCGGGATAAGCACAAAGTCGCCCGTTTGTAACGGTTGAGGGTCGGCTCCTTCAAATTCAAGCCAGCAACGGCCTGAAATCACAACATGAAACAACAGAAAGGGTGATCCAGGAGGTAGTTCCACCCCAAATGGCGCTATCACCTCAGACCGTGAATAAAACATGCCGTTCATACGCAACAAATGAAGGGCTTCACCCAGTGGGTCTACCGACTTCAACATTGTCTCTTGAAAACTTGCTCGGGTCATTCGGTCTTTCATGCAGCTCACTATAACGCACGTTGGTTGCTACGCCGATGCTTCTGGACGAATGGTCATAAAGTAGCGACTGATGGTCATTGAGCAGGCGTGAACCGACTGTTAGCATAGCTTTTAAGTCAATTTGGGAAATAGCCCGTCAGCATTTCCACAGCAGTTAACATGGGCAAATTGCCCACCAGAACAAAAATGAAAATTTGACGGGGCTGTGGGTTGGGGGCTGGGAAGAGTGGTCGCCATCGAGTCGTTCTTCCTAGCCCCTAGCAACGCCTGAACGCAGTTCAGGATGCCCCTTGCCCCTATTTTCGAAGGAGCATGACCATGAGAAAAGTTGTATTGAGTTTACTTGGAATAGTCGTTTTGGCACTCATCGTGTGGGCTTTTACGCTGACGCGCGATGGTGAATTGAAGACGCCTGTTGGCAGCGGGACGGTTGAGCTAGCTGCGGGATCGTTTGAGGCGTTTCCATTGCCTGACTATGCGGCGAAATTTGTTGATGGTGAATACAAAAGCTATTTGATCGAGGTCGAGCCGGGCATCAAGATTCATGTTTTGGAAGTTGGAACGGGCTACCCTGTCTATATGCAGCACGGTGCGCCGACGTCTGGGTTTTTGTATCGCAAAGTTGTCGATGAACTCCCGCTCGATCAGTTCCGCATCATCATGCCAACTATGGCAGGGCTTGGGTTTTCTAGCCAAATTCCAGCCAGCCAGCACAACCACGAAAACCATACACGCTGGCTGAACGAGGCGCTCAATCAGCTTGAAATCGATGAACTGATTTATGTTGGTCATGATGTGGGTGGCCCGATTGGTATGGGGACGCTTGTCCGCTCGCCTGAGCGACTCCAAGGTGCGGTTATCCTCAACACGGTGTTCGGTGCGCCAACAGAAAGCGGAACGCTGCCAACGCAGCTTAAAGTTGTCAAAACACCTGTGATTGGAGAACTCTTGCTCGAAGGTATTACTTCAGTCTTTAGCCAATTGCCTAGTTTGCAAGCTGATCCTGATTCAATTTCGGCCGATGTGATTGAACTCTACGAAAGACCAATTCGGGACAGTGGCAATGAAAAAGGGCCGTTGGCAATTGTGCGGATGGCGGCGGATGGCCCGGATCATCCAACAGCAGACTCTCTCAGAGCGATTGATGCGTATATTGCGAGCTTGGACGTCCCCACGGAAATCGTTTGGGGGGTAAACGATCCTGTAATGGGGTCAAGGCTATCTGAAATGATAGGCCATTTCCCTGAAGCAAGTGTGACAGAAACAGAAGCTGGGCATTTTCTACAGGAAGAGGCGGGGGCGCCAGAGGCAATTGCCGCAGCAGTACAGCGTGTTCTCGGCCAGATTCAAGGTGAGTAAAGACGGCCAACGTTAAAAAGGAATATAGACAATGAACATGATCGTGTTAAGTCTAATCGCAATCGTTGTACTGTTAGGGATCGTAGCTGCCTACACGCTTACTCGTGATGGCGAATTAAAAACGCCTGTTGGAAAGGGGAAGATTAAGTTGGAAGGCGTTTCGGCCGAAAACTTTCCCTTGCCCGACTACGCCGCAAAGTTTGTCAACGATGATTTCAAGAGTTATCTGGTAGAGGTAGAGCCAGGCATCAAGATTCATGTGCTAGAGGCCGGGTCTGGCTACCCTGTTTACATGCAACACGGCATCCCGACCTCTGGGTTTTTATATCGCAAAGTTGCCAATCAGCTACCAAAAGATCAATTTCGAGTCATTATGCCGACGATGGTTGGGCTTGGATTCTCCAGCAAGGTGCCTGCCAGTCAGCATACGACCGACAACCACATGCGTTGGATGAATACGCTGCTGGCTAAGCTGGCTCTCGATGAACTGATCTATATCGGTCACGATTGGGGCGGCCCAATTGGCATGGGAGCGCTGGCACGCTCGCCTAAACTGCTAAAGGGTACAGTCATACTCGATACCGTGTTCGATGCGCCCACAGAAAAAGTGGCGCTGCCGCTACCTGTTAGGCTCGCCAAAATACCGGTCGTCGGAGAAATTTTGCTTGAAGTTCTTGTCTCAATTTACAACCAGTCGCCAAAGCAACAGGCTGATCCTAAATCAATGCCGGCTGAGGTAAACAACCTCTACGCAAGACCCGTTAAGGAAAGCGGCAATGGTAAAGCGCCCTTAGCCATCTTGCGGATGGCGCCTGATGGGCCAGATCATCCAACCGCTGAGCAGTTCAGGCGGATTGAAGCGTATGTTGAGGGGTTGGATATTCCGTCAGAAATTGTTTGGGGTATGAAAGACCCAATTTTGGGCGACAAGCTATCGAACATGAAAGCCAACTTCCCGAAAGCACGTGTGACAGAAACGGCCGAAGGTCATTTTCTACAAGAAGAAGGCGAGGGGCCAAAGGCGATTGCGGCAGCCGTACAGCGCGTCCACGGTCAAATCCAAAATGGTTATGACCAATAAAGCATCTCGATAGGCAGCGAAGAGAAACAAGGAACTAAACAGAGGCCAAAATCATGATGAAAAGCGTGCTGATAACGGGTGCAAATACAGGATTGGGGAAAGAATGTGCTAGACAATTAGCGATGCAGAATGGTATTGAAAAGGTTTACTTGGGATGCCGCAACGCAGAGAAAGCGCAGCAAGCTAAACGTGAGCTAGAAGAGGCGACAGGCAAATCAGTGTTTGAAATCGTTTTGGTTGACGTTTCGGACTTGAATTCTGTAAGGGCGGCTGTTGATTCGTTGCGTGAGCCGCTTGATGCGCTCGTGATGAATGCAGGCGGGTCAGGTGGAAAAGACCCCAGCGTCAAGACGATAGATGGCGCAACACGACAGTTTGCGGTCAATGTTCTAGGCCACGTTGTCTTGGTGGAAGAACTTTTGAAGAGAGAATTACTGACTCAAGCTGCCGTGTATGCAGGTTCGGAAGCGGCGCGGGGTATCCCTAAGATGGGGATAAAACGGCCTGAATTGAAAACGGCTTCCGTTGAGGAAATCGTTTCTGTTATTGATGGCTCATTTTTTGGAAATTCGGCCGATTCTCAAACCCCCTACGGAACCATAAAATATGTCGCTGCCCTGTGGATGGCATCCCTTGCTCGTAAATATCCAAACGTTCGGCTCGTGACCGTTAGCCCTGGCGCAACCAGCGGGACAAATGGCGGGGAAGATCTGCCGCCCGTTGTGAAGTTTATTTTCAACAACGTTGCCCCAATTTTGTTCCCGCTGTTTGGCTTAATGCACAAGGTAGATGCGGGCGCCAAACGGTATGTAGACGTCCTTAATGATGCGTCATACAAAAGCGGCATCTTTTATGGAAGCAAAGCGCCTGTGCTGACTGGCGCGTTGGTCGATCAAAGTACGATTTTTGCTGATTTAAGCAATCAGGCATTTCAAGACAACGCGAGTGAGGCAATTCATCGTTTTATCGCATAATGATGAGTGGGGGGAACGTAGGGTACCTTATATAATCTCGGCAAGAGCCCATGAAGAAGACGATTGAGTGGATTACTGAATTTGAGTCGGTTTGTACTGACGCCTCCTTGTCAACTGATACCAGAATGGCTAGGCTGATGCTGGCAATAGATAATCTGCTTGTTGACGTACAGAATGCGCCCGATACGCATGATCCGCGCGATTTCCCAGAGCCGCCCAAACAGGTATATTCTGAATTGTATGGACAAATTTCTAATCTGTTCTCGAATATTGGCCATTACAACTGTGTTATGGATATTTCCGAGAATATTTCTCAGACCGATGTGCTTGTTGGAGATGGCATAGATGATTTAGTAGATATCATGCTTGATTTACAACAGGTAAAATGGAGATTTGAGAATACCTCTGAGTCAGACGCATTTTCCCACTACCGTTTATTGTTCAGATCTCACTGGGGACTCCACGCGCGCAACCTTCAGCTGTACCTACATAAATGCTACTGGTAACTATTCCTTCAAAGCTAGTGGCGTCCATACTTTTAGGCAGCTTCCGAAATAGCAAAAAACATCGATTCCTTTGTGGAAGTAATCGCCTTTGAGCAAAACTGCAAGGCTACTGTAGACCGCCAACGACTCTTTAGATCAGTGAAAGCGACTTTGCCGTCAGCGTTGCCTCGGTGCGGTTGCGGACGGCCAGTTTGCCAAAGATGTTGTTAGTGTGGCGCGCGACGGTGCCGGTGGCGATGATGAGGCGTTTGGCGATTTCGGGGTTGCTGAGCCCGTCGGCGATGAGGGTCAGGATCTCAAGTTCGCGGGGGGTCAGTGGCTCGATGAGGGGTTGGGCGGTTGGGCTGCTGCTGGGCATAAAGGCAGACTGAATTCGGCCGATAATCTTTCCATCCAGCCCTTGTTGTAATCCATAACGCAGCAGCGGGATCATCGGACTGCCTGCGCTGGTGAAGGGAAAAAGATAGTTTTCGGTTGAGGCGAGATCAAGCACTGCACGGATAGCGGTGACGGCCGAATCACGCTTTTTCAACGCCCAAAACGCCAGCGCCAATCGCACCTGCGCATCAATCCACAAGTCGCTCCAGCCCTCAGCCAGCGCAGTCGCAACCTGCGGTTTCAAATGCTCAACCGCTGCCGCCGCATCTCGCTCCAACAGCCAATATCCAAACACGACCGCCGCCTCATGTTGTTGATAGCGTGGCAGATCGGACGTCTTACCCGCCTGATAGTCGCGTACCCACTCGCTTGCACCGGCTGGGTTGTGCTGCAAAAGTGCCAGCCGCGCCGCCTGCATTTGCCCGTCCGCAACAAGCCGTGCGCTTTTATGTTGGCGGGTGTTTCCGTTGGCCTGCTGCATATACTGCGTCGCGCGCTCATTGTCACCCAGTCCAAATGCGGCAAACGCCTGTACCATCTGCGCCATTGGCATCGATAGTTGACCGTAGTAACCGGCGGTCATCATCGATTGTGCCTGTTGGGCGATTTCAAGCGACTCGGCAAAACGATTGCGCCGCAGATAGGTTTGGCTGACGCGTATCATGATATAGGGCAGCATGCGGAACATGAGCCGCTGCTCGGCCGGAATGCGATCAAGAATGCTCTCATAGATCGCATCCGCCTGACGCAGATTGCCCATTACAACCTCAACCCCAATCAAGTCGCTAAGCGCGGCGAGCCACAAACTGACTTTGTTGCTCGATCCAGCCAGATCGCGCGCAATTTCAAGCGACTGGCGCGATTGTGCCACATTGCCCGCTAGCCGATTGGCAAAACCATGCACCTGACGAATCAGGGCATGAAAGGGGGCGTCGGCTAGCTGTGTAAAGTCGAGCGCGTTTAGTTTTGTCAACGCATTGGTATAGTCGGCGTTAAACAGCGCGATTTCAGATTGTAGCGAAACCCATTCGGCGTGTAGCTGCGGCGTTTGCAGGATGTCGGTGCGTGACGCTAGGAGCGCAACGTGTGCTCTCAACTGTTTGCGTCGCCCCGTCATCAGCATTGCCCAGCCAAAAGTCAGCATTAGCTGTGGATGTTGGAACAGCACCGCCTGTGGAATTTGCTCACACCAGCGGCAAAAACGTTCGGGTTGATTATCGCGCCAGATCGCATGCTGGGCGCGGCTGCGGAGCACTTCGGCGACAGCTGTGAAGTTCTTGGCGGCCAGCCCGTGTTTCGCTGCCTTATTCCATGCCTCTTGACTGAGATAATAGTTGAATGCACGCTGATTGAGTTCGTGATGGCGGTCTGCATCTGTTTCGACTAGCTGTTGGCGCAGCAGGTCGCTGAGCAAGGGATGGTAGCGAAAGGTGTTTTGGCTGTTGTCCAGACTGCTGACAAAGAGGTTGCGCCGATGCAGGTCGCGCAGAATTTGCTGACTGTTGGTGTGGTCGCAAATGGCGTCACATGCGGCTGGCGTGAGCTGATCAAGGATGCAGGTATCGCTGAGAAAGGTCTGAATTTCGGCCGATTGCTGCCCTACCACCTCATCAATCAAATAGTCAACGATGTAGCGGTGCGAGCCTGTAAAACGGTCAATCGCCTCGGCGGGATCTGCCTCATGCTGAAAGGTCAGCGCCGCAAGCTGGAGACTCGCCGCCCAACCTTCTGTCTTTGCCAGCAGGCGTGTAATTGCATCATCGCTCAGCCCAATTTTGACCGAGCTGCGAAAGAACTCCGCCGTTTCAGCATGCGTAAATTGCAACTCGCCACCGCCAATTTCGCACAGCTGGCGACGGACGCGCCAGCGGGCGAGAGGCCAGTCGGTTGGTTCTGTGCGGCTAATCAGCACCGTATGCACGTGGGGCGGCGTGTGCTCGATCCAGAAGCGCAACAGCTCGCAAATCGCTGGTGTCTTGATCAGATGCCAGTCGTCCAGCACCAGAATGCAGGGCTGCGGATAGTCGGCGAGATCATTGATGAGCGAGACGAGCAAGGTTTGGGGCGTGCTGGGGAATGGGGCAATTTGGTCGCTGTTGATCAATTTGGCAACCGTTCGGCCGATGCCAGGATCAAGTCGTTGCCATGCTGCCACAAAATAGCGAAAAAATCGTTCGGGGTCGTCGTCAAATTCATCAAGCGAAAGCCAAGCGGTCGGCTCGCTGCGCTGTTCCAGCCATGCGCTGACGGTGGTTGTTTTGCCGTAGCCTGCGGCGGCGTTGACGAGCGTGAGTTTGCCTGTCAGACCTGCATCGAGACGTGTGTCGAGGCGTGGGCGTGGTGTGTAGGATTGGGGTGGTTTCGGCCGAAATAGTTTCGTCAGCAGCAGCGACATAGCTACATTATACGTGGCATTCGTTAGCGAATCAGAAAAACGCACATTATCCAGCTAGGGGGCAGAGATCAAAAAAGCCGACTCAATTTTGAGTCGGCTTTTTTTTGGGGCGAGTGGTGGGATTCGAACCCACGATCTTCTGGGCCACAACCAGACGTGTTAACCCCTACACCACACCCGCCATGTGTGAGGAGCGGAATAATAGCATAGACACCAAATGGAATCAAGAGCCTATAGCCACCAAAGTTGAGTCGCGCTACACTTCCATTTGGTTGCGACTTTGCAACGGCAAACAGCATGTTTTTTGGAGCACCGCATGGAGACAGGACGCGGACTTGATACGATTTGGGCAACGCAAGTTTTGTTGGCAATGCGCCGTTTGGTGACGATGGCGATGTGGCAATCTTATCTGGCGGCCGATGCGATCGATGAGCAGGTGAAGGCGATGGACAAGGCGCGTTTTGCGGTGCGTCCGCAAAGACCGAACGTTGATCCCTTGGTTACCAAACATGTAAAACGCTTAATGACGCATGGTGCAGGTGTATTGGGAATTCCGACGATTGAACTGGTGCGCCCATACATAAAGAAACTAAACTGGCGGCGCAATGCAAACTATACCGGTACAGAATTCCACAACAACTATGCATTTGCGGAATTTATGGGGCCGACTGGACACGCGGTTAGCCCTGATATTCGGCTCGGCATGATGGTCATGGCACCTGAAACGCACTACCCGCCGCATGCACATCCTGCCGCCGAGGTCTACTATGTGCTGGGCGGCACGACCCGCTTTCGTCAGACAGGCCAGCCGTGGCGTAACTGTCCCGCAGGGCAATATGTATTCCATGAGCCGAATGTTGTGCACGAAATGCTGACGCGCGACACGCCATCGTTGTTACTTTTCTGGTGGCGGGGCGACGTGGAGCCGATGGCGACATTTTGTGATTATCCTGACGACACAGGCGAGAAGCTGTATTAAAGAAGTGGAGAGTGATGAGTGAAGAGTGGTGAGTCTGTTCTCTTCACTCTTCACTTCTCACTCTCTACTTTCCCCAGGCAATGAAACAATTTTGGCTAATCCGACACGGGCAGAGTGAGGGCAATATCGACAAGCCGCAGGCGTATCGTGGTGCGCCGCCGCTGACGGAGAAGGGGTGGCAGCAGGTACGTGGATTTGCTGATACATTTGAGGCGACGCCTGATTTGATTGTGGCTTCAACCTTTATTCGGGCGCAACAATCGGCCGAACCCCTCCGAACCCGCTTCCCCGATGCTGCCTACGAAATCTGGCCTGTGCATGAATTCACACCGCTGGCAAGCGTCCATTACGAAAACGTGGCGATGAGCACGCGCAAGCCGCTGTTTCTGAAATTCTTTGAGGATGGCGATGCGTACACTGAAAACGGCGAAGGGTCAGAATCGTTTTCACAAGGTATCGAGCGCGGTGCAGCTTTGCTGGCGCAACTGCGCGACAGGCCGTTCGAGTGCGCCACCATTTACACGCACGCGACGTTTTTGCGCATGGTCTACTGGGTGTGGCTGTATGGCAATGCCGAGACGGCTAACGCCAACATGATCGCCTTTGGCGACTTCCGCAAAACACTTGATTTCCCCAACTGTGGCCATATTCATGGCTACGTGCATAACGACACCGTCTACTTTAGCCCCGTTCAAACGACAGCATAACTTGAACTGAAAACTACATATGGAAGGTAATCAGTATTCGGTATTCAGTGTTCGGAGCGTCTTATCCCGAATACTGAATACTGAATATCGAATACTTGGATTTATCGCCAGCCTGAGCGTCGCGCTGTCGTGCCTGATTTGGCTGCCTGCGTTGCGTGGCGATGCGTTTCCGCGTGGTGATGGCGGGCTGTTTGCGGCGATGATCGATGCGATTATTGCGCATGGGTATCGCTTGCCGCAGATGGTGCAATACGGGGCGGATGTGATTCCCTTTGCGTACCCGCCGCTGGGATTGGCGATTGCCGCGCTGGTAGCGAATATGTCCTCGACACTATTTGCGCTGCAATGGCTGCCGTTTGTGTGGGGCTTGCTGACGTTTCCGCTGCTCGTGTGGTTGGCGTCACGCTGGCTGCGTTCGCGCTGGGCGGTGCTGGCGACGGCGTGTGCGTATCCGTTGCTGTCTGGCTTGTACGATCAGCTTCTGTTTGGTGGTGGGGTGACGCGAGCGGCCGGGCTGTTTTTTGCGCTGCTGGCTGTGTGCTGCGCGAGCGAGCTTATGCGACACAATCACAATGGGTTGTGGGTACTGTTGGCCGTGTCCTTAGCGGCGACGCTGCTCTCACATTTAGTGGCGAGCATTGTGGCTGTGGGTGGCGTGGCGATTGTGTTTGGGCTGAATCTGCGCAAGCTCGATTGGCGGAAGATGGCGTTGGCGGCGGGGTTAACGATCTTGCTGATTGCCCCATGGGTTTGGGTCACGCTTTCTCGACATGGTGTTGAGCCGTTTCTGAGTGCGCAGCCGACAGGCTTTTTTCGGCCGAAAACCGATCTCCTCAACTTTTTCTGGCCTGCCGATTGGACAGTCCGTCGCGTGACGCTGATCGGGTTGGTTGGAATTGGGATTTTCGGCCGAAAACCAAAAGCTGCCCTTTGGTATCTCTGGGTACTCCTCTTTGCTGCCCGTGCGCCGTATGCCAAACCATTGATGATCGCGCTGATGACAGGAGCCGCTACAGAAATAATTCATGGTGTCGTTAGCCAGAAGCTCCAACTCAAACCGATCCATCGCCAGCTTGTTGTGACGCTCACCGTAGCACTCGCCATTTTGCTAGGCGTATACCGTCAGCGTACGTTTAATCTTGAAAGCCTGTCACCACATATGCGTCAGTCGATGCAGTGGATTGCGGCGAACACACAGCCAGATGACGTGTTTACGGTAGTGACGCCCGTGAATTGGGCGAATGATTTGTATAGTGAATGGCTGCCTTATCTGGCGGATCGGCCGAATCTGACAACGGCACAAGGCGCAGAGTGGCTGCCAAACGACGAATTTAGCAAGCGCGTCACGCTAATCTCTGAACTTCAACTTGCGACGACAGACACCACCCATGAACTGGGCGACGTGACGCTCAATTTACTTGATCAAACAGATTATCTTGTGTTTTTGGGATATGAGCCGCCAGACTTGGCGAGTTGGAATGTGGGGGTATTTGAGGAGGTGTACACGGATCAGCTGCCAGCGCCGCTGACGATTTTAGCCCGCCGCTAGTGATTCTTCCGGCAACAGAAATAGATACCCTTTGCCGCGCATCGTTTTGAGACGCTTTGGTTTGGCTGGGTTCTCTTCCACAATCTCACGCAGCCAGCGAATATGCACGTCCAGCGTGCGCGTGTCGCCGACATAGCTCGTTTTCCAAACCTGCTCCATCAAATGTTTGCGGCTGATGATTTGATTCGGGTGGGTTAGAAACTCTTGTAGCAGGCCAAGCATCTTGGGCGTTAGCGAATGCTCGCCGCTGTCGCCGACCATGACGGAGCGCTTGCCCAAATAGACGACGATGTCCCCTTTGCGGATGATTTGGTCTTCATCATCGTCGGCGGGAAGCATGGCGCGCACCCGATTTAGCACCTTACGCGGTGTGAACGGCATCTTGAGATAGACATCTGCTTCGGCCGATTCGTCCAACTCATGCGTCGCGGCACGACAGTGAATGAGCGGCACATCGTCCAACCGTTGACGCAAGCGCCGACAGGAGCGGGAGCCGTTTGAGCGCATGTGCGTGGCGTCGAAGACGACAACTGCTGGCATGATCGTCTCAATGAAGGCCAGCGCCTGCTTGCCCGTATGTGCAACTTCAACACGAAACCCAGCTTTACGCATTGCGTTTGCAAGCGAGGCTGATTTCGTACGTTGGCTTTCGACAAGCAGAATGACCAAAGGTGTCATACGAGTCATTATAAATGTAAAATATTCCAATGCCAACTGAAAAATTTAACATTCGCCATTTTGGTCGCTTTTTGGCTGTTTATGCTGCGATTTTGGGTGGTGGGTGGCCGTTTGATTGGCGTGGAACGTCTAGCCCCATAAACACGCGGCGGTGTTTGCGCTGGAATCCAAACTGTTGATACAGTCTAATAGCCGCTGTGTTGTTTTCCCAAACGGCGAGTTGTGCTTCCTGATAGCCTTCGTCTTTGAGGCGTTGGAGGGCAGAGGCGAGCAATTTTCGGCCGAAGCCCTTGCCTTGCGCTGCGCGAATAATCCCCAGAGGCTCAATGTCAGCGACGCGCTGCTCCCGACGCACACCAATAAACCCAATTGCCGCGTTTGCATCATCATGTAGAAACCAAACTTCGCCACGCGCACCAAGATCGTCTAGTACCTCACCGGCGTCGGCGTATGGCTGATACCATGCTAAATCAGAAAAGCTGTCGTCGTACATAATCCGCAGCTTTTCTGCGGCGGCGTCTGTCTCCAGCATGTGAAGCTCGGCTTGCTCGGCGAGCAGTTCAATTGGAATTTGATCAAGCTGGCAAACCAACTCAATCTCGACGTGCTCTACATAAAATTGATGATGATCTAGAAACTGTGCTTCTGGACTGCGAGGGTGTTCGATTGGTGAGGACACGCTCTGGAAGGTGGTCGATTGCAACTCATTCAGAGCGTGATTAAGCAGTGTAGACCCCAGCCCCTGTCGCCGATGGGGCGACGCCACATAGCCGTAGAGATCGACCATGGTATCGATGCCGATGACGGGCGAGTAGGCAACGAAGCCAATGGGTAATTTCTGTTCGAGTACCCACGCGCGTGTGTCGAGAGGAAAAGCTGGGACGTTGAAATACTGTAAATCGGATGGTTCAAATGGGCGTATACGCATAAGCTTCACACATACCTTCTGTGTTGTCTTCCGCGCGTATCCAACTCACATGCATGAATGCTGCTTTGCACGAGGCTTGGTTACACAAAGCATTCTACCTGCGCATTCTCTAGAAAATGCGCGGTGGCTAAAAATTAGGTCTTCTTTCCTATGTAGGACGGCTCCCTGTCGCAAATTGCTAAGAAATGACTCACGTTCTCGAAAGTTCAATTAGCCGAAACTCAATACGGCGAATGCTATTATGGATCAAATCTACTGTCCAACCTTTGTGGATCAAGATATGGAAATGAGACTCGTATTCGTCATTTCTTAGGATTAGTAGCCCCCGCTTCCATATCTTGCTTCTCAGCCCCAATGATTATGATGCTATTTGAGGTCGCGTGAAAAGTATGTGCGCGCCTGAATTTGGTGGAATCCATGCGCTTCAGCAATTTGTACGCCTGCAAAATTTTCTTCTCGTACAGAGAGACGCACGGTGAAAATGTCGCGCTGTGCCAGCCAATGTAGCGTGCTGTGCATCAGCTTATGTCCTAGCTTTTGCGATTGATGGCTGCGTACGATGCCAAACGGCTCAATTTCGGCCGAACCGTCTTCATAGCGCAACCCGACGAACCCGACTGCCTCTCCATCCTGCATCAAAAATAAAATATCGCTGTCTAGGCCGAAGTCATCCAAGATGTGTGTTTCGCTCACATATGGAAGGAACGACGTTTCGCCAGCAAAGCTGTCATTATACAGGCGGCGCAACAAGACGGCCGACTCGTATTCAGGCAGCGTCATCAATGGAATTTCTGGTGCTGCAATATCAGACGTAATCGTGGCGTACATTTCAAGTTCTGAATAGGAGAACTCGAAGCCCTTCTCACGAAGCAGATATGCATAAGGGGCTTGTGGTGAATCGCTGACGCTAAACAAGCGCTCGAACCCCATCGCGCGTGCTTGGTCGATCAAGAATGACCCGAGCTGTTGCCCATGGCCTAACAGTCGGAATTGTGGGCGGATATATAGAAATAGATCGGCTTCTTTGTCGCGCCCAGGCACAGGGAAAAAACCACCGTAGCCTACGGGGTGCGGTGTGTGAAAAATCCATGTGATTGCGTGGGGTGGGAAGCGGGGAATTGAAAACCGTGCGATGTCGGCTTCTGTGATCGGCCGAATTTGGCAACGGCCAGATAAATCAGAAAAACTTGCGGCAATCCGCATAACTAACTACCTCTTTCGAATAACGACTGTACCTTACGACACTAACCTTAATACGCACAAATAAGCTGACGATGAAGCAGCTTAAAATACACCTAAGAGCACATGTTGGCTGAATTTCTCAACACAAGTACATGAAATCCAATACGAGGCGGTACAAAATCTTTACAATGTTAGATACAAGCAAAACCTTACACCCCTATCTTAGCTGAATTATCACGCAGTGTGCAAAATGAATAACAACGATAGTGTAAAATAAGTTACACACAATAAAGAATAAACAGAATTCCAGAGGTCATCCATGTTGATCAATTTTGAATGGCACACACACTCAGAATTGATAACTATAAATTATGCATTCAGTTCTTGAACATCGCGTCACAACTTGCTTGCTCTGAGGCTTAGCTTGGAGAATTGAACGCTTGCTGAAGTGACGACTAAGCAAGGTCGACCGTGCGGCATTTATATGGATGAAGTTATTGAGTGTGGGTTTGTACGTTTGTTTTGTAGATAACAAAAAACCCTCCAATTAGGAGGGCTTCTTGAAAAAATTGTTTGACAACGTGTGTTATCAACAACTGAATATACAGGCTAACAGGGCAATCAAATGAGTACTGGTGTTTTGATGATGAGGCGCTGGCTAAAAGCGAACGACTCACCAAGAAAACAGCTAGTACTTAATAGTCACGTCCGCCGCCGTAGCCACCGCCACGACCGCCACCGTAACCGCCGCCGCCGCCGCCACCACCACCGTAGCCACCGCCGCCGCCACCACGGTTTTCACGTGGGCGTGCTTCGTTGACGCGCATCTCGCGGCCGTGCAATTCAGTGCCGTTGAGGGCTTCGATTGCTGCGTTTGCTTCAGCATCGTTGTTCATTTCAACGAAACCGAAGCCGCGTGAGCGACCAGTGTCACGATCGGTTAAAATCGTGCAAGACTCGACCGTTCCATGTGCTTCAAAAGCATCACGGAGGTCATCTTCAGACATATTCCAGCTCAAATTTCCTGCGTAAATTTTCATTCGTTCTTTAACCTTGAATCATTGTGCCCTGTTGGGCCTGTATGGACGTAACTGCGTGGGATGCACTGTGCGCCTCGCACGCATAAACAAATTCCTGTGGGGTTGCTTAACCCAACACAGAAACATTAACTTTCAAATTTTGTGCGTAAACAACTTGTGTTGCACAAAACTCAAACCTAATGGCAAGTTGTGGAGAAATAAGTTTCATTCTGAAGTGTGACAAGGGAGTGGGTAGTCGCGTGGCAAAAAGAGAGTGGCAGATGCGCCTCACAGAATTCGACCAGTGCTTGGTCATTCCTAGCAATTTCTATATCAATCTCAGTCCAATGGAGGGCAATCACTTAAATCCGAGTCAATCAAACAATCGTCTGTAACTTTTAGACTAGACGAGAATTCACAATATCCAAACATCAAATTTCTACGCTGACAGGATAAACGATTTCAAACCATTGGTCAAGAGGTAGGATGACAATTTACTAAAACCCGTAAGTTTATGACGTTCACCAGAGAGAATCAGACGCAACAAGGGGTGCTTAATTCCAGATGTTTGTGCGATCAAGTGTATATAAATGGGAGGATAGGATCGATATTTGGCGTGGAGGCCGCTGAGTGAGCGCAATTCTCAAAATCATATCAAAGAGGCAGGTCAACTTTGCTGCTGTGGAAGCACTGTTATGTGCTTAGGCATGAGCTTACCTCTGGCTGGTTCCATCAACCCCCCGTAAGATGAGATCGGCAAATTGACGAGCGAGTTCACGGATTGAGATTTCACCTTCAGGGTTATACCATGCAGATGTCCACATGTTCATGCCAAGAATTGCCCGCATCATGAGGTGAGCGTTGAGGTCAGCGCGGAACTCACCGTTGTCGATGCCTTCCTGCAAAATTTGGATCCATAGAATTTGATAAGAGCGATTCATATCGCGGACGAGTGCGGCGGTCGTTGGGTCGATTTCTTGCAGGTTTTCGTTGGCGAAGATCATGTAGACATGCACATTTTCTAAGTACATGCGTAGATGCTCGTCGATAGCAAGCATTAGCTTTTGTTTGGAGGAGTAGCCTGTGTTTACGACAGCTTCGATGGCGCGATGAATTCGGCCGATATGTCCCTCTGTAATCTTCACTAGTAAATCTTCTTTCGAGTTGAAATAATAGTAAAGACTGCCCTTCAACATTCCCAACTCTTCCGCAATATCTTGAATGCGCGTCGCATGGTACCCCTTTTCAGCAAACAGCCGAGCAGCAGCGGCATAGACATCATCCTGACGAGACTTTTTGCGATCGTGGGGTGGGGAAGGAACTTTCATACAAAATATTCTACACTGAACTGATTTTGGATCGAAATGTGACGATTTTTTAGGTGTGGTGTCAAACAGCATATATCGGAAATTATTCAATCTCTTCCCGACTTCCCTCATTAGAAATCGACCAACGCTTTCGAGCTTGGTCGATTTTCTTTTCCACTTGATTCAAGTCTGACAACTGGATACGCTACTGAGATGATTCAAGTGCGCCCCGATCTTGCCCATAGCTGGAATGTTAGCCCCACAGAAGCGATTGCGATTCAGAAGCAACTGCGGCCGAATGTCATCATGGATGACGATTACGGCGATCTAAAAACGGTTACAGGGGTCGATGTTGGTTTTGAAGAGAACGGCACAGTGACACGGGCAGCCGTCGTCGTGTTGAGCTTTCCAGACCTCAAACGGATCGAAATAAGCGTTGTGCGCCAGCCAACGTTGATGCCCTACATTCCAGGATTGCTATCATTTCGGGAGATTCCAGCGGTGCTAGAGGCGCTGAGCAATTTGAGTGCGCCGCCTGGCATGCTGCTGTGTGATGGACAAGGATATGCACATCCGAGGCGAATGGGGTTGGCTTGCCATTTGGGTGTGCTGACTGATTTGCCCGCGATCGGTGTGGCGAAGACACGCTTTATTGGGGAGCATGCGCCGCTGGCGATTGAGCGCGGTGCGTATCAGCCGCTTGTTCATAACGATGAGGTAATTGGCGCAGTACTACGGACGCGGCGTAATGTAAAGCCGCTGTATATTTCAGTGGGACATCGCGTCAGTTTGCAAAGCGCGATTCAGATTGTGTTGGATTGTGCGCCGAAATATAAGCTGCCAGAAACGACGCGGCAGGCGCATAAGGCAGCTTCGGTTGACCCGTTTCCTGCGGCGTCCTAACGAGCCGTGATACGCATTGGCACTTTACCTTTCGCTTGGAGAGTGACGGAGGCGTTGAGCTTAAGCGGTTCGGCCGAAATGGGCGTAATGTCGTAACGCTGTAGCAACATTGGCAGCACCATCATCATTTCGGTCAGCGCGATTTGGAAGCCGATACATTTACGCGGGCCACCCCCAAACGGAAAGTAGACAAAATCAGAGATCGCTTGCTTGCGCTCTGGCGCAAAGCGTTCAGGCCGAAATGCCTCTGGCGTGTCCCAATGTTTAGGGCTACGGTGCAGGACATGCGGGCTAATCATGACCATGTTGCCACCGCCTAGCTTGTAATCACCAATCTGATCGTCCTCAATAGGCGCTCTGAAAATGAGCCACGCAGGCGGGAAAAGACGCAGCGTTTCATCGATAACCATGCGCGTATAGGTCAATTTGGGGATGTCAGCAAAGGTAGGTGTGCGTCCATCGAGGCAGTCGTCCCACTCAGTACGTAATTTGGCGAGCTTGTCAGGATGACGGGCAAGCAGATCAAGCGCGAATGTGACAGCATTTGCTGTTGTATCATGACCCGCGAGAAACATCGTCATCACCTCGTCACGCAACTGCTGGTCGCTCATGCCAACGCCTGTTTCTGCATCTTGCGCCTGTAACAACATAGCAAGCAGATCACTCGACTCTGCGTCGTTATCTTGTTCCATCAGTTCCCGTCGCTTGCGAATAATCTGGTGGACAGAGTCATTGAGCAGTGCAAACGCTTTTTTGTAGCGTAAATTAGCGGGTGTCGACCAACTCATCGGTATGCGCCACATGGCAAACGATTTGTTGTTGAATGTGGTCAGCACTGTGTCCCAAGCGGCTAGCAGTTCGTCGATATTATCGAGTACGTCGATGCTGAACATCGCCTTGAAAACGATGTCGGCGGCGAGTTGATACGTTTCTTCAGCCACATTGACGACCGTATTCGGCCGCCAGCGAGGCAGCCAACTTTCGGCCGAATCGCGCATAATCACCGACAGCTTCTCAATGTGGGCATGATGGAATGCGGGCTGAATCAGGCGTCGCTGCGATAGCCAATCTTCCCCTTCATTGGTCGCCAGCCCTTTGCCAAGCACCTCGCGGGCGATTTCAAGCGTGTTGCTCTTAATATAATTGCGGTTGTTGTCTTGCAGCACCCATTTGATGTGGTCTGGGTTGCTGAGCAGGAAGGCGTAATTACTGCCGAAGTCGAGGTGGACAACTTCGCCGTAAGTTTCGGCCGATTCCATAAAGAAATCGAGCGGGTTTAACATTTTTGGCAGCACGCCAAGCAGTGGTAACCCTTTTGGGCCAGGGGGATAGTTTCTCGTCATATCGTTTTGTTGTGGTCTGGTTCGATCCCGTATTTCGCCTTCCCAGGCAACGTTACACAAAAGTATTTACATCGTAGTACAAAGGCGCTAGCTTGTCCATAGGTGCAGAGAATTTATGAAAACCTATCTTGACATCGTTGATCCGCTAAGTTATGATCCTCATCCTTGAAAATATAATTATCAAGCGACGATAGGGAGTACTAAGTTCACCCGCGCAGAAAGTTGTGCCACCGGCTGAAAGCACAGCAAATTTTGAACTGAACTCGCCCTTGAGCTTCATGACTGAACGCGAATTTCAATTCGTTATTAAGCCGTGACGGGTAGCGCACGTTAAGCGTCTAAGTGAACAATATTGGCCATCAGGCAACTGATGACTGAAAACTGGTTACTGATCAGGGCCCATAGCTCAGCTGGGAGAGCGCTACAATGGCATTGTAGAGGTCAAGGGTTCGAGTCCCTTTGGGTCCACAGACTACCACGAATTGTTAAACAGAGTGGTACCGCGGAAGTCCTTTTCGTCTCTGAATAATCAGAGATGAATGGGGCTTTTTTGTTTTGGAGAGGTAACAGGTAACAGGCGTCAGGTAACAGGCTAAGATCATTTTGGCTGTCACCTGATAGCTGACACCTAGTAGCTATGGAATCTAACAGCACGATGCAGCGCGACTTCACTATTTTGCTTGTTTTGCTGGGCGTCCTCTATATGGTCAGCCAGCTAACGAGTATTGATGTGACGAGCGGCATAGAGAACAGTTTTGCGAATACGTATACGCTGGTGAACCAGTGTGACGGCGATATTGTGATTACGAATGCTGATGAAGAAGTGGCGCGCATTGCGGCGGGCGAGACGGGTGAGTACAACCCGCCTGCGACAGCGGTTATGCGGCTGCTGTTTGAAGACGGTGAGGCTGGCTGGCTGCCGTTACAAATTGAGAATGATATTGAATTGCGCGGGCGCGAGATTCCGGCGGAGAGTGATATTTTCGGCCGAAATCCAGAAATCATCGCCTGCCCTTGAAGAAGTAATCAGTAATCAATATTCAGTTATCCGAATACCGAATACTGATTACCAGTTGACAGACATGTTCACGATTAGAATCATTTCCCCAGATCGTCTCCTCCTTATCTAGCCCTGATTGTGGCGCGATTTTCGCTGCCGATAATCAGGGCCGTGCCAGCAAACCCCAATTCGCTAATAACCTTATATCGAGCGTATTCTGTGGCGGCTATTCGAGTCAACAGACCGAATGCTGAGTACCGAATACTGAATACTGAAAATGTCTGATAATCAATTCAATCCAACTGAAATCGAAGCCAAATGGCAAGCGAAATGGACGGAGACAGCACTGTACCGTCAGCAAATTGATCGCACAAAAGAGAAGCATTACGCGATGACGATGTTGCCGTATCCTAGCGGCAATCTGCACATCGGCCACTGGTACGCAATGGCACCCAGTGACGCCCGCGCCCGCTACATGCGCATGCAGGGATACAACGTCCTGTTCCCGATGGGGTTCGATGCGTTTGGCTTGCCGGCCGAAAATGCGGCGATCAAGCACAAGATGGATCCCAACAAGTGGACGTGGAGCAACATCGCCCACATGCGCGACCAAATGAAGCGTATGGGCACGATGTTTGACTGGGAGCGCGAAGCGATTTCTTGCGATCCTGACTACTACAAGTGGACACAGTGGTTCTTCAAAAAGCTGTATGAACACGACTTGGCGTATCGCAAGCGCAGCGCCGTCGACTTTTGCCCAAGCTGCAACACGACGTTGGCGCGTGAGCAGGTGTGGGGCGACGATCGCCACTGCGAACGCTGCGGCACGCCCGTCATCAAGAAGGATTTGGAGCAGTGGTTTTTCACCATCACCGACTACGCCGAGGCGTTGCGCGACTTCAGCACCATCGACTGGCCTGAACGCGTCAAGGTGATGCAGACGAACTGGATCGGCCGCTCAGAGGGTGCCGAAGTGGTTTTCACCACTGAAAATGGCGATCCGATGCCGATCTTTACCACGCGCCCCGATACGTTGTGGGGTGCGACGTTTATGGTGATGGCACCTGAGCATCCGTTGTTGGACAGCGTGACGAGTGCGGAGCAGGCGGCCGAAATTGCCGCTTACAAGGACAACGTCGCCCGCCTGACGCCGATTGAACGCGAATCGACCGACCGTGAGAAGACCGGCATTTTCACCGGTGGCTACGCTATCAACCCTGTCAACGGCGAGCGCATCCCGATTTGGGTCGCGGACTACGTGCTGATTGATTATGGCTCTGGCGCAATTATGGCTGTGCCAGCGCACGACGAACGCGACTTTGCTTTTGCGCGTAAGTTCGGCTTGCCAATCATTCCTGTTATTGAACCTGAAGATGGCATGTTGGATGAGCCATCGATGGAAGAGGCGTATGTTGGCCCCGGCAAAATGGTCAACAGTGGTGCTATCGACGGCACGCCGACGACGATTGACAAAGGGCGCAAAAATCCGTCTGTTGCCGCCGCCATCGACTGGCTGGAAACAAATGGCAAAGGCGAAGAGTCGATCAACTACCGCTTGCGCGACTGGTTGATTAGCCGCCAACGTTATTGGGGAGCGCCGATCCCGATGCTGTACTGCGATTCGTGCGGCATCGTGCCTGTGCCAGACGACCAGTTGCCCGTTTTGTTGCCGAGTGACGTCGAGTTTTCGTCAACGGGTGAAAGCCCGCTGAAAACGACGCCAAGCTGGTATGAAACGACCTGCCCCGACTGTGGCGGCAAAGCGACGCGCGAAACGGATACGATGGACACCTTCATGTGCTCGTCTTGGTACCAATATCGCTACTTGAGCCCAAACTACGATGAAGGGCCATTCGACCCAGAAGAAGGTGCATACTGGTTGCCCGTTGATCAATACACAGGCGGTATCGAGCACGCGACGATGCATTTGATCTACACGCGCTTCTTCACGATGGCGATGCAGAAGATGGGCTTGGTCGATCACGCTGAGCCGATGTTGAAGCTGAACAATCAGGGTATGGTGTTGGGCGAAGATGGCGAGAAGATGTCAAAATCGCGCGGCAACGTTGTTGCACCCGATGCATTGGTGAACCAATACGGCGCGGACACGGTGCGGACGTACTTGATGTTCTTTAGCCGCTGGGAGCAGGGCGGCCCGTGGAATTATGATGGTATCAAGGGGTCGCAGCGCTTTATCAGCGACGTGTGGCGGATTGGTACGCACGCCTATGCGCCTGCCAAGGAAAATGCGGCGGCGAGCAAAGGGTTGCAGCGCAAGCATCACCAGACGATTGAGAAGGTCAGCAACGACATTCACAATTTGGTGTTCAACACGGCGATTGCGGCGATGATGGAGTTGCGGAACGCGTTGGTTGAGGCGATGAAAAAGTCAAACGTGAGCGCCGACGTGTGGAACGCGGCGGTTGACGATTTGTGCAAGCTGTTGGCTCCGATTGCGCCCTACATCACGGAAGAGTTGTGGGCGCAGCGTGGGCATGAATACAGCGTCCACACGCAATCATGGCCGGAGTTCAACGCCGACTTGGCGAAAGAGGACTCGTTCACGCTGGTCGTCCAAGTCAACGGCAAAGTCCGTGACAAGATCGAGGCCACCGTCGGCATCAGCGACGACGACGCCAAAGCGTTGGCGTTGGGGTCTGAAACGGTTCAACGCTTCTTGGAAGGCAAGGAGCCGCGTCGTGTGATTGTGATCAAAGGGCGTTTGGTCAATGTTGTGAAGTAGCTGATTGTTCGTTTCATGAACAAGATACGCATAAGTAAAGGTGGCCATATGGCCACCTTTTGTTTTCAATTTATTGCAACAAATCGTATACAATCTTCGTAAGGGAATCCGTAAGAAATATACTAATTACATTTTATGAATAATAAAGCCTCTCTCGACGATCTGTTTAGCCAACTATTTGAAAAAGGTGATGAAGAACAAACAACCGAATTCTTAGCGCAGCATAGCGACCGCTTGCTGACAGATGAAGCACTTGCCCATCTCGAGCAAAAGATCGCGGGCAGCGAGGACGCAGTTGAACGAGACAGGCTTGATGAGTGGCGACAATTGCTGGAAGGGCTTATTGAGGTTGCTCAGCTACCACCAGAGCAGATGTTGTGGTTGCGATTCAACTCTGTTTCAGATGTGCAGGAAATGCTGGCATTTGTGTTGCAGACGGATGCAGAGGGATTAGATTTTATTGAACGAAAGGCGGCCGAACATTTGCTTGATGGTGCATTAGATGAGGACATGCATGAATCGATTCAGCAGCGGCTAGATGGACTGCGAGAAATTAGGCAGCGTGCGGCCGAAGCAGCGGCGCAAACGGAACAAATGAGTGAGGAGGAGAAGGTTGCGGCGGCTGAGCAAATGGAAAAGATGCAGAAGCTGGCCGATCTGTTGGTTGAATGGGCGCAGACGGATAGCTGGGATAGTTCTCAAGCATTTTTTGCCGCTCATGTAGAGACGCTGCAGACGGAAGATGCGGAGCAAGCACTACAACTGCTTATCATGGCGAATCCGGATGCAGACACCCTCCAAACACATGCAACATTATTAGGTCGTATTGGGGAGTTAGGAATTGCGGCAGCATATGTTGAATTGAAACGGGAAATGCCGCGTTCCCCTGAGGAAGAGCAAGCCGCAAATGCGCGAAATGAAAGATTGCAAGCAGTCGCTGATTTATTGGTCGAATGGGTACAGACAGACGATTGGGATAGCTCTCAAGTATTTTTTCTGAAGCATGAAGAGGCGCTGCAGACAGAGGATGCGACGCAAGCGCTGCAACTGCTTATTGCGCAAAATCCAAATACAAACACGCTAGAGGTACATGCGACCTTGTTGGGCCGCATTGGCGAGTTGGGGACTGCGGCGGCTTATGCTGCGCTAAAACGTGAGATGCAACAGTCGCCTGTGGACAAGGCGATTCGTGCTTTTTTGACGGCTGAGAGCGATCAGGCGGCGCAGCAAATTTTAGAGGAGCAGGTGCAACTATTGTTAACGGTTGAGGTTGGGGCCACCTTACAAAGGTTGCGTGGGCAGGACGGAGCGATTGATAAGCGTATCGCGCTGTGGACAACAGCGCGGCGGCAGCGCGTCAGTGCGCCGCTGCGCCCGGCGGCGACTGAGCGGGATGATGCCGGGTGGACAGAAACGCAACGAAGCGAGCGTGATGAAGAAAGCGCACAAGCGGCTGCTAAGTATACGGTTGTCACGGCGATCAATAGCGCGATCGGGGATGGTGCCCTTGTGGTCAACAACATTATGCCATTACCGCTGCGCTGGAAACGGCCTGATGAGCGCAGGCTTGATCTGTCACGCGGTGCAGTGGGGCGCACGCAAGAGTTAGATGAGTTGCACAAGCGTTTGGCAAGTGGGCAGACGGCGTTGGTCAGTCGCGGAACCCAGCGGGCTGCTGGCGCGGTGGCGGCTGTGCGTGGGCAGCCAGCGATTGGTAAAACAACGCTAGCGGCGATGTATGCGGCACAGTATGGGGAGCAATATGCGGGCGGTGTTCTGTGGCTCGATATCAAGTATGAAAAACAAACGACTGCTTCTGTCGAGCCGCTGCTCCAGCGGATTGCAACCTATGCGTTTGAAGCTAGCCCCGAGGCGCAGCAGCGGCTGCAAGACTATCGTTTTGAGCCAGAGGTGGTGAAACAGCTTTTGAATGGGCATGGTGCGCTGCTGGTTGTGATTGATGACGTATGGAACGCTGACGTTTTGGGCTATTTGAAACGGGCGATGCCGCCCGAGGCGACGCTGCTGCTGACCACGCGGGATGGGGATGTTGCCTTTGCGTTGGCCGAGAGCGAGGCGGCGATTCAAGAATTGGATGTGCTGACAGAGGCGGATGCGTTGGCGCTATTGGCAACGAAGGTGCAGCGGCTTGTGCAAACGGAGGCGTTGCGGTTGGCGAAAGGGCTTGGTTATCATGCGCTGGCGCTTACGCTGGCGGCAGGGGCGTTGGCACGACATAAACCACATCGGCATGCGGGGACGATTTCGCAGATTTTAGAGCGCGTGACGGCGGGGCGTGGATTTGGTGATTTGCCCAGAATGGAGAAGCGGGAGCGCCTGAGTCGGGTTGAAGAGGTGCTGGCGTATAGCTATGAATATCTGTTTGAAGCGGGTGGAGAAGCGTACCAAGCGATGCTGCGTGCGCTGGGCGTTTTTGCGCAAGAGGGATCGTTCTCTTCGGCAGCGGCGGCAGCGGTTTGGCAAATTGAAGACGAAGCAGAGGCAGAGGGGCGACTGCTATTGTTAGATGGGTTAGGATTGATCAACGAACTTACCGATGAGGGTGGACAGGAGGGACGTTGGCAGCAGCATGGGATTTTACGTGCTTATGGGTTGAGTTTGCAGACGGTTGATGAGCAGTTGCATTTGCCAGAGTTAGCGGCGGAGCATTATTGGCGCGTAATTGATCAGAGCTATCATAGCAAGCCGCGAGATTATGCGCGTATCGAGCGCGACTTTATGCAAATTGCGCATCTTTATCAATGGTGCCAGGAATATAGCCCGCAACGGGCGCTACAATATACACAATATCTGAGCGACTTTATGCGCAATCGTGGTCGGGCGGCCTTGTTGGCTGAATGGCTAGATAGATCACTTAGGACGGCGGCTGCACATGGAGACCAGAGCGGCAAAGCGAACACCTTAAAGAGCTTGGGGGATTTGGAGAGGCGGCTCGGCAATATCGACGCGGCGCGCACCCATTATGAAGACGCGCTGCCGCTCTACGAAGCTGAACAGGATCGTCTGGGCAAAGCGAACACGCTGATAAGCTTGGGGGATTTGGAGAGTCGGCTCGGCAATATCGACGCGGCGCGCACCCATTATGAAGACGCGCTGCCGCTCTACGAAGCTGAACAGGATCGTCTGGGCAAAGCGAACACGCTGATAAGCTTGGGGGATTTGGAGAGGCGGCTCGGCAATATCGACGCGGCGCGCACCCATTATGAAGACGCGCTGCCGCTCTACGAAGCTGAACAGGATCGTCTGGGCAAAGCGAACACGCTGATAAGCTTGGGGGATTTGGAGAGTCGGCTCGGCAATATCGACGCGGCGCGCACCCATTATGAAGACGCGCTGCCGCTCTACGAAGCTGAACAGGATCCAATGGGTAAACTCAATATTTCTCTTGGGCTTGCCAGGTTAGAAAGATCCCTAGAACAATGGCAACTAGCAACGCAACATTACCAAGCTGTACTTAGATTAGCCGAT
>JACLAD010006641.1_pt1 | contig 35398 bp, 43 predicted proteins | sample 8027901 | NCBI WGS metagenome assembly JACLAD01 (sample SAMN15725071, study PRJNA655200) | protist metagenome | isolation source: fluorescence activated cell sorting (FACS) single amplified genomes of... | place: Spain: Blaines Bay Microbial Observatory, Mediterranean Sea | collected 2016-07-05 | reverse complement strand
GGCTGGTATACCAGGAAAAAGATGAAAAGGTATTCTATGACTCCATGATGTTTTGGAATGATACCGAAGGAATAGCAATGGGCGATCCATTGGATAATTGCCTTTCCATTATCATCACGAGAAACGGTGGAAAGACCTGGAAAAAGCTTTCTTGTGACAATTTACCTGAAACCATGGAAGGTGAAGCAGCATTTGCAGCCAGTAATTCAAATATTGCCATAAAGGGAGACAAGACCTGGATCATTTCCGGCGGAAAAGCATCACGTGTATTTTTTAGTCCGGATAAAGCTAAAAGCTGGGAGGTTTTTGATACACCCCTTGTACAGGGGGAAGCTACGACAGGAGCTTATTCTTTAGATTTTTATGATGAAAATACAGGGATCATCTTTGGTGGAGACTATACTAAACCAGAAGGCAATGATGCGAATAAGGCAATTACGAAGGATGGAGGTAAAACCTGGCAGCTGGTAAGTCCCGGTTCCGGGCCGGGTTATAAAAGCAGTGTGCGTTTTGTGCCGAATAGTGCCGGAAAAGAAATTGTAGCGGTTGGTTTTACGGGAATTGCCTATTCTTCAAATAGTGGTGAATCCTGGAAAAATCTTTCAGATGAAGGATTTTATACTCTCAGGTTTTTAAATGATTCTGTGGCTTATGCTGCAGGAAAAAATCGGCTGGCACGGCTTAGTTTTAAATAAAATATTCCGGACAGGGGGCCTATCCGGAATAATAACGTTCAGTAATCATAGGGTGAATTATTGAACATTTTTCGAATTTCTTGCGCGATATTCTTTTAATAACTTCCGGTGAAAATCATCTTCCACCTTTTTTAACTGGATAATTCGTTTGGCTGAAAATATTTCTCTCAGTTCCTCAAAAAACTGTTTCTGGAGCAGGTAATCTTCTCTCTCTATTTGAACGTATTCCTGTACCATTTTATTGGCTTCATTTTCAGTAATGCATTCAAGGTTTTCTATGTCTGCATGTTCTCTTCTTCGAAGATCTCTTCTTTTTTCTTCAAACCTGTTATAAACCGGCCAAAATCTTTGTGCTTCCTCTGGAGAGAGGTTTAATCCTTCGGTAATATAAGCAGTTTTCAAGGCTTGAATCTGCTCACGATCATTCCTGTCCTGAGCGAGCATTTGCAGCGAACTCAAAAGGAGAAGACCTAAAACATATAAATTTTTCATGTTATTTTTCATTAACCAAGACTGCAGGTTCTTCTACATTCTCATTAAGGTATTCGTAGACAGCTTCAAAATCTACATCAGCATTTTCTGCTTTAGAGAGAAAAGCCTCTTCTTCGTTAAGGTATTGAGAAACATCTGGTTCCAGGGTTTCATATAAATAGATTTCAAGAGTACTTATCTCCAGATCTCCAAATTCCACTGGTTGGGAAGGCTTGTTCAAGATGGTGCTGAACAATGCAACAAATACGGCAGCGGCTCCTGCAACATAATAGAAAATCTCCTTGTTGAGAAGGGAAATGACCCGTGGAGTTTTCTTTTCTTTTTCAAGCTTCTGGAAAAGTTTAGTCTCGAAATTATTAAAATAATTCTCAGGAACTTTAAATCCATTATTTGATGGCAGGGCTGTTTGTTCCTTCCCGTTCAATGAAGTTACCTGCTGCATAATGCGCTCCTCCAAAGTTTCGAAATATCCTTCCGGAACTTTGAAATCTTTTTGCTGATGATATGGTAACTTATTCTTTTCCATTTATTTATTTGACCGAATTTTCTGTTTAAGGTTTAATTGGCTTTTAGAAATTCTTCAATTTTTTTCGCTGCAATGTGGTAAGATGCCTTTAAGGCACCTTCTGATGTTCCTAAGATATCAGAAATTTCTTTATACTTCAACTCCTGGAAGTATTTCATGTTAAAAACCTGTTGTTGTTTTTCCGGTAGGCGGGTGATGGCTTTTTGCAGTTTCAGCTGGATCTCATCTCCCTCAAAATAGACATCGCTTTCCAGGTTGTTTACGATATTTTCCTGTAGTTCTTCAGAAGTTACCTTAAGTTTGCGGGCTTTCTGGTTAAGGAAATTCAGGGCCTCATTTGTTGCTATACGATACATCCAGGAGAACAACTGGCTGTCTCCCTTGAACTGATGAATATTTTTAAAGATCTTAATGAACGTGTTTTGCAGCACATCATCTGTGTCATCATGATCTTTTACAATGTTCCTTATCTGCCAGTAAAGTCTTTCCTTATAAAGAGATAGAAGTTCCCGAAAAGCGGCATGGCTTTTTTCGGTATTTCTAAGGTTATCTATGAGATCTTTTTCTGAAGTGTTCAAAGGAAGATGATGTGACTATGTACCTTTATTTTTTATAAACAGCTGTAAAGATAACGCTTATTCATAAAATCGGGCATAAGATAACTTATTGTTTCTCGCTGCTTATTTTCGATGAAATACACAAAAAGTAGATAAAATACACAAAAAATTTGCTAGACTGGGTTTTAGTAGTATATTTACACAAGTAAAAAAGACCATCTTTTTTGCTCCAAATTGATTTGTTTCCATTAGCCCCACTATGGAAAATGAATTTAAATAAAAATGGATGAAGCCTACTTCATCCATTTTTTATTTTTAAAATATGGGAAACTGCGTTTATTCGAAAGATTGCATTGCGACCAGCTTTTGATAGGTGCCGTTTAGGGAAAGCAATTCTTCATGTTTGCCTTCTTCAACTATTTCTCCTTTTTTCATCACCACGATCTTATCTGCGTTTTGAATAGTTGACAACCTGTGTGCAATCACAATTGACGTGCGGTTACGCATCATGTTTTCCAGGGCCTGTTGCACCAGTCTTTCACTTTCAGTATCAAGCGCAGAGGTGGCTTCATCGAGGATCATGATAGGCGGATTCTTCAAAACTGCGCGGGCAATGGAAAGCCGCTGTTTTTGTCCGCCACTAAGTTTATTTCCGCTGTCGCCAATGTTCGTATCCAGTTGCTTTGGCAGCGTTTTTACAAACTCCCAAGCATTTGCTATTTTTAGAGCTTCAATAATTTCTTCTTTGGTAGCATCCCGTTTCCCAAGACTTATGTTGTTCCTAATTGTGTCATTAAAAAGAATGGAATCTTGTGTTACAAGTCCCATTAGTTCCCTCAGCGATCTTTTGGTAATTTGGCGAATGTCTGTACCATCTACTTTAATAGCTCCTTCATTTACATCGTAGAAGCGCGTTACCAGGTTTGCAATAGTCGACTTCCCACTCCCGGATTGCCCAACTAAAGCCACTGTTTGCCCCTTTTCAACCTTCAGGCTAAAATTCTTTAGAACATTCTCATCTTCATATCTAAAGTAGATATTTTCGATCTCAACCGAATCTTCAAAACTTTCCTTTTCTACAGCATTGGGAGCGTCGGTAATGGTAGATGGTGTATCCAGCACCTGGAAAATTCGCTCTGCAGCAGCGTCTCCTTTTCTAACACTATAAGAAGCCTTGCTTATTTGTTTTGCAGGAGTCAGGATATTATAAGCCAATCCCATAAAAGCAATAAAGGTAGCGCCGTCTAAGGTTTCTTCTACCAGCACCATATGTCCTCCAAACCACAGGATTACAACAATAACGAAGATCCCCAGAAATTCACTGGTTGGGGAAGCGAGGTTTTGTCTGTTTAAGAGGCTGTTCAGGATATTCTTCAACCTGTTGGTGGAATCCTGAAATTTGTTCCTCATCTTATCTTCTGCATTAAAACCTTTTATGATCTTTAGGCTGGAGAGTGTCTCTTCTACAAGCGATAGAAAGTAGCCATTTTCTTCCTGTGCTTCATTTGATTTACTTTTAAGTTTTTTTCCTATTGCAGAAATTATAAATCCCGAGATAGGCAGAAAAATAAACACAAAAAGGGTCAATGTGGGGCTCATGATCAACATTGCCGTGATAGTGAAAATAATGAGCAATGGCTCTCTTACCACCAATTCCAAGATGGATAGAAATGAACTTTGTACCTCATTTACATCTGCAGTGATCCTGGAAATGGTATCTCCTTTTCTTTTTTCAGAAAAGTAAGAAACCGGTAAGGAAAGAATCTTGTCATAAATGGCATTTCTGACATCTCTTAGAACTCCATTCCGAAGAAAAGTGATAAAAAATGCTGCAAGATAGCCGAAGAGGTTTTTCAGAAAGAAAAGGACCACCACGACTCCGCAAATAAAGATCAAGGCGGTGACTTCATCTTCGTTCACTCGTTGAGTAACCTCATAATTGAACCAGTCTACGACATAATCCTTCAGTTCTCTCCAGCCTTCCCATTTTGGCGCTACAGCAACTCTTTTTGTTTTGTCGAACAAGATCTGTATCACCGGGATGAGGGCCAGGAAAGACAAAGTTCCAAAAAGAGCGTAAAAAACATTACAAATGATATTCAATATCGCGTACCTTTTATAGGGTACTGCGAATTGAAGGATCTTCTTAAAATAATTCATTCAATAGGACTTACGCCAGTTTTAATTCAGATTTTATTTCTGAAATTTTCTCAGATAATTCAGTGCTTACCTGGTCGTAATTTTCGGGTTTATCAAGGCTGCCGTTCACGCTAAAATAAAATTTAATCTTGGGCTCTGTGCCACTTGGTCTGGCAGCCACTTTGGTTCCGTTCTCTGTGTAATAAATAAGAACATTTGATTTTGGGATATCCAGCCTTTGAATTTCACTGGAATCTGTACTACTGTTAATGGCTTCACTGCTCAAATAATCTTCAACCAAAACCACCTTTTCGCCACCTATTTCCTTCAGCGGATTTTCTCTAAGGCTAATCATCATGTTCTTAATTTGCGCTTCCCCGTCAATTCCCTTTTTTACCAAAGAAACCAGTTCTTCACGATAGAGGCCGTACTTTTGGTAAAGTTCCAGTAGTTTTTCATAGAATGAGATGCCTTCTGCCTTCATTTGTGCAGCAATCTCGCATGAAAGAAGAGTAGCAGTAACCGCGTCTTTATCTCTTACGAAATCTCCCACCATATAACCAAAGCTTTCTTCGCCACCGCCAACAAAATCAAGTTCAGGGTGATCTTTAATCATCTTTGCGATCCATTTAAAGCCGGTCAATCCTTCTTTGTATTCCACGCCATAATCTTCAGCAATGATGCGAATCATTGGAGTTGAAACTATGGTGGAACCCACAAATTCCTTTCCTTTTATTTTATCTTTTTTCTTCCATTGTTCCAGTAAGAACCAGGTCATCACCAGCATGGTCTGGTTACCGTTGAGCAGCACCATTTTCCCGTCAAGGTCTTTTACGGCTACACCCAACCGGTCGCTGTCGGGGTCTGTGCCAATGACGATGTCTGCATTTTTTTGAGCGGCAAGCTCTAATGCCATTTTTAAGGCCTCAGGTTCTTCAGGATTGGGAGATTTTACCGTTGGGAAATTCCCATTAGGTTCTTCCTGTTCTTTTACAATTTCCACGTTTCTATAGCCTGCTTTCTCCAGCACCTTCGGAATCATTGTAATAGAAGTTCCGTGGAGAGAGGTAAATACGATCTTCAGGTTTTCTTTAGCTGAATTTGGTGTGTTAAAACTTCCGTTTTCAACTGAAGCCTTTGCAAATGCCTCGTCAACTTCAGTGTCGATCTTCTTGATGAGCGCATTGTCGGCTTTAAAATTGATTTCCGTATAATCAAGTCCGTTGATCTCCTCTACAATTTCTTTATCCTGAGGTGGAACAAGTTGCCCTCCATCCTGCCAGTAAACCTTGTAGCCGTTATATTCCGGCGGATTGTGACTGGCGGTAAGCACGATGCCTGCATGACAATCAAGATATTTTACAGCAAAAGAAAGCTCGGGAGTAGGGCGCAGGTCGCTGAAAAGATACACCTGAATTCCATTTGCCGAAAAAACATCGGCCACGGTTTGCGCGAGTTCCTTACTGTTGTTCCTGCAATCAAAAGCTATTACTACTTTAAGATCTTCCCCTTTAAACTGCTTTTTTAGATAATTAGATAAACCCTGTGTGTTTTTTCCGAGGGTATATTCATTGATCCTGTTAGTTCCCGGCCCCATGATACCACGCATTCCGCCGGTACCAAATTCCAGGTCTCTGTAAAAACTTTCTTTAAGTTCATCGGGATTGTTTTGAAGAAGGTCCTGAACTTTTTGTTGTGTACCGGCATCAAAAGGAGCCTTTGTCCAGGTTTCTGCCCTGCTCTTAATATCGTAGTAACTCATTGCTATCTCTTATTTTTAAACAAAAATAAGGATTTAATGGGAAAGGATGCTAAAATTGCCCTGTTGTTTGGCTTATGCGGTAGCGTTCCTTCTCCCGGCTGCTTCTAAGAATGAGTTCGCCAAGAAAACCGGTAAGAAAAAACAGCGTACCAATGATCATGGTTATAAGAGAGATGTAAAACCACGGGTTATCGGTCACAAGAATATTGGGCAGGCCGTGGTGCAGTTTGTAAAGCTTGGTAGCTCCAATCCAGCCGGCGGCGAGAAATCCCAGCACGAACATGAGTATTCCCAGTGCTCCAAACAAATGCATTGGCCGCTTTCCGAATTTGGAAAGAAACCAGATGGTGATAAGATCTAAAAAACCATTGATAAACCGCTCTACCCCAAATTTTGTTTTCCCGTATTTGCGGGCCTGGTGCTTTACCACTTTTTCGTCAATTCGCGAATAACCGGCATTTTTAGCCAGTACGGGAATATAACGGTGCATTTCGCCGTAGACATCAATGTTTTTGACGACTCTCTTTTTATAGGCTTTTAATCCGCAGTTGAAATCGTGTAGGTTGAGTCCGGAGGTTTTTCGTGCGGCTGCGTTGAACAGTTTAGAAGGCAGGTTCTTAGAAAGGACAGAATCATATCTTTTCTTCTTCCAGCCCGAAATAAGGTCATAATTTTCTGTAGTGATCAACTCATAAAGCTCGGGGATTTCTTCAGGGTTGTCCTGCAGGTCGGCATCCATGGTGATGATCACATCACCCTGTGCTTTTTCAAAACCTACGTGCAGGGCCTGTGATTTTCCGTAGTTTCGGTTAAATTTTACGCCTTTCACAAAACCATCTTTTTGAGAGATTTCCTGAATGACCTTCCAGGAATCATCTGTACTGCCATCATCAATAAAGATAATCTCATAAGAAAAGGAATTGGATCGCATAACTGTTGCGATCCAATCATATAATTCCTTTAAAGATTCTTCCTCGTTAAGAAGAGGGATGACAATTGATAACTGCATTCACTGGTTTTTATGCTTCGTATGGCCTGCGCTGCTTCATGATTGCCCCGGCGATCAAAGAAATAATAAATCCGAAGAAGAGACTTGAAATCAAGCTCATGGTCGCAAAGAAAAGCGGACTGGTGGTAAAGCTGGTTATTTGAAGTGCCTGTTCCTGTTGAGCATCAGACAATCCCTGTTCACTCATTTGGATCGTAGCCTGGTCATAGACCATTTCAGAAAACTCAGGATACACGAAAGTGTAATGTATAAAAGCGTAGATGGCGGTAATTAAACCGGCAACTGCTCCAACGGCTACTCCGGTTTTTATGGCTTCTTTTAGACTAAGAAATCCGCCGTTTTTTGCTTTGTAGGCTTTAATGGCCATAACGAAGATAATGACAGTAATAATAAAATTAATGCTGCCTACTATCCAGTTGTCCTGGGCTATATTAAATACGTAAATTAATACGAGCACTAGAATTGAATAAAGTGCCAAAAAGCCGCCATAAGAGTAGGCGATTGGTTTGATTGAAGTAGATTCTTCCATTTTTATTGAAATAATTGGTTACTTTCGGTTAGTAAGCAAATATAGCAAAACGTTACAGAGGAAGAACAAGATAAAAATTGAGAGTGAAAATTAAGTTGCAATAGTTGTTGTTTTATAAAAAATTATTAAATTTGCAGCTCGAAAAAATTACAAGATTTTAAAGAATAAAGAGATGAAGCAGGGAATCCATCCGGAAAATTATAGATTGGTAGCGTTTAAGGACATGTCTAACGACGAGGTTTTTATTTCTAAATCTACCGCAAATACAAAAGAAACTATTGAGGTTGATGGCCAGGAATATCCGTTGGTGAAATTGGAAATTTCCAGGACTTCTCATCCTTTTTACACAGGTAAATCCAAATTACTGGATACTGCCGGTCGTATCGACAAGTTCAAGAACAAATATGCTAAATTCAAGAAGTAATTTCCTGAATTTATTCAAAATAGAAAGCCTCCAGGAATGGGGGCTTTTTTTGTTCACAATCGGGAAAGGTCTCAAAAATGACATTTTCCGGCACCTTTTTTAAAAAATTAAAAGCATGAATTATATCCTTTTTGACGGTTCTGCAAGGAACCAGCTTTTGCCTTTTACTTTTACACGCCCTGTTGCCGACTTGAGAATAGGCATTTTAAGCATCCGGGAGAAATGGGAAAAGATCCTGGAATCTACCACTTCTACGGTCACAGAAGATTATTTAGCGGGAAAATGGCCCATGGTGGAGATGGAAGAAAACATCATGATCAATGCTTCTTTTTTGCCAACAGGAGAACTGGTAGCGCAAATAAATGAACTTCAGGAGAACCAGGCGATCTTCCACGAAGAAGATATTGTGGCTTTTTTCGCAAAGGAAGACCAGGAAGTAGATCTAAATTCTTTTCAAGCTATTGAACTGGCAGGAAATCCGTTTCAGATAAGCCATACATGGCACCTGTTTGAAAAAAATGCCGAAGCTATTTCTGCCGATTTCGAACTTTTAACTAATGGACGGGAAAGTCAGCCGGTTTCCTCAACAAACCAGGTAATTGCTCCGGAAAATATCTTTTTGGAAGAAGGCGCTAAGGTGGAGTGTTCCATTTTAAACGCTTCCGAAGGGCCCATTTATATTGGTGCTGATGCCGAAATTATGGAAGGCAGCATTGTGCGTGGGCCTTTGGCATTGTGCGAATCTTCCGCGCTTAAATTAGGATCTAAAATTTATGGTCCCACCACCATCGGCCCTCACAGCCGCGTGGGAGGAGAAGTCAAAAATGTGGTTATTTTTGGTTATTCTAATAAAGGACACGAAGGTTTTCTTGGGAATTCGGTGCTGGGGGAATGGTGTAATATTGGTGCCGACACAAATACTTCAAATCTTAAGAATAATTATGCCGAAGTAAGGCTTTGGGACTATGAAACCGAAGGCTTTGCAAAAACAGGGCTGCAGTTCTGCGGATTAATGATGGGAGATCACAGCAAATGCGGGATCAATACCATGTTTAACACAGGGACTGTGGTGGGTGTAAGTTGCAACATCTTTGGCGCAGGATTTCCGCGGAATTTCATTCCAGATTTCAGTTGGGGCGGAAGTGCGGGAATCACCACGTATAAAACTGCCAAGGCTTTTGAAGTTGCAGAAATTGTGATGCAGCGCAGGAACATTGAGTTTACTGAAGAAGATAAAGCAATCCTGGAACACGTTTTTGAAGAAACCAAAAAATGGAGACGTATCTAGAAATTTGATCTTTTTTGCTACATTAGTGAGTTAGATAAAAATACACTCCTGTGAAGAAACACCTTCTTTTTCTTATCACTGCCTTATCGTTAAGTTCATGCTCTACTGAAGTTGAGAGTGAAGCCGATTTAAAAGGCTTAGATCCTATATTGTCGGACATTAAAGTGACTTTGCTGGAAGAGTTATCAGATGAGGGTCAGGACTTAAAGATCCGGTCTGAAACTGTTGAACTGCAGCCGTGTCTCAATTTCGGTTTGATCACAGAGTTTCGTTACGCACCCGAAGGTCTAAAGATAAAATATCCCGGGATATATAAACCTGAAATTTGTTTGACAGCTATAGGGCCTGCTACTTCCGAAAGGGTTTTTCCCTATGAAAATGGTACGTACGAAGTGGAATTTGTTAATGAAGGGGTCTCCAATAAAGGGGAGCTGGTCGTTGATGATGAAAAATATTCGATGGAATTGTTTTCTCCAATAAATGTTTTTATTGAGAAGGAAACACTCTATAAAATTCCTGAAAATTCCTATTGGGGAATTATTGGTTATCATGAAGAATCATCTGCACTACTTGTTCAGGAGCTTATGACGGAATTAGCATCGCAAAATGTCATTTTTGACGAATATTCTGATGGTGATTATGGATATTTTGAGATTGCCAACGGCGAAATGCAGCTTCCGGAACTTCATGGCTATTGGTTTGCCGAACCAGTAATTTTCCAGTTTGAAGGAGATATAGAGCAATTAAAGGAAATTGTTTTGAAATTCACTTCTCAGCATGAAGGGAAGTTGTCGGTTGGTATCAATTCTTTCCGTGGGGAATACATAAATTCAGGAAATCTATAGTTCCTGAGGCTAATACCAGAACATAAAGTAGAAGAAAATAACCGCAAAAATTAAAAGAATGGCAGCGCTGATCAAAATGATCTTTCGCTGCCTTTTTTTTAATTTTCAGCAGCTATTTTTGCTTTTAATTCGCTCAATTCCTTTTCCGAAGGTTTCCGGTGGCTTTTTACTCCTTTAATTTTTCCTCCTGTAGTAGCAATAAATTTTTCAGTCTTCGCAGTTCTCGTTCTCCTGTTATTTTTTAAACTTACAATAGCTCCTATGGCACTCCCAAAACTCATCCTGAAAAATTTGTGATAAGATACTCATTTTTGGATTTCCGGCGGACAAGTATTTTCGTCAGATTTTATAAATCTATTTATAGTTGGTATCTTTGCAGGCTTCAAAAGGTGATTTTGAACAGCATTTTTTACTAATGAAAACCTGCTGATGTGGAGCAGGTACTTCAGGAGATGAATATGGAAAGTACCAAAAAAGTAGCATTTTATACGCTTGGCTGTAAACTGAATTTTTCAGAAACTTCTACCATCGCCCGTTCCTTTAAAGATGAAGGTTTCCAGCGGGTTGATTTTTCTGAGGAAGCCGATATTTACGTGATCAATACCTGCTCGGTAACCGATAATGCCGATAAACGATTTAAAACGATCGTAAAGCAGGCTCAAAAGGTGAATGAAGATGCTTTTGTGATTGCAGTAGGATGTTACGCGCAACTTAAACCCGAAGAACTTGCTGCGGTAGATGGTGTAGATCTGGTGCTGGGTGCTACCGAAAAGTTTAAGATTACAAATTACCTTAATGACCTATCCAAAAATGACATGGGAGAGGTACATTCCTGCGAAATAGGGGAAGCAGATTTTTACGTGGGCTCTTATTCCTTTGGAGACAGGACCAGGGCCTTTTTAAAGGTTCAGGATGGGTGTGACTATAAATGTACTTATTGTACAATCCCGTTAGCACGTGGGATTTCCAGAAGTGACACCTTAGAAAATGTACTTGAAAATGCAAAAACCATTAGTGACAAAGGCATCAAGGAAATCGTATTAACCGGCGTCAACATTGGTGACTATGGAAAAGGGGAATTTGGAAATAAAAAACACGAACATACCTTCCTCGAGCTGGTAAAAGAGCTGGATAAAGTTGAGGGTATAGAGCGCCTTCGTATTTCTTCCATAGAACCCAATCTTCTGAAGAACGAAACCATTGACTTCGTATCCAAAAGTGACACTTTTGTGCCTCATTTCCATATTCCGTTGCAGAGCGGGAGCAATACTGTTCTAAAAGCGATGCGCCGCAGGTATATGAGAGAGTTATATGTGGACAGGGTAGAACAGATAAAAGCTATTATGCCCAATGCCTGTATTGGGGTTGATGTGATCGTTGGATTTCCCGGGGAGACCGATGAGCAATTCCTGGAAACCTATAATTTCCTTAATGATCTAGATATTTCCTATTTGCACGTCTTTACTTATTCAGAAAGGGATAATACTCCAGCCGCCGAAATGGCAAATCCCGTACCTTTAAAAGTGCGTAAAAAACGCAGTAAAATGCTGCGCGGACTTTCAGCTAAGAAAAGGCGCGCTTTCTATGAATCTCAAATAGGGAATTCGGTCACCGTTCTTTTTGAAGGTGAGAATAAAGAAGGTTATATCCACGGGTTTACAGAGAATTACATTAAAGTAAAAACTCCCTGGAACCCGGGGCTGGTAAATACTTTACATGATATAAAGCTTCAAAAGATAGATGAAGACGGGCTTGTAAGGTTTGAATGGCTGGAAGAACCTGCAGTTGCGGTATAATCCTTAAATGTTGATCCCTACAGGCAGTAGGTCTTTGTACTTTCTCTTGTTTTTTCTCATGTATTTGGCAATGGAAGGACTGGTGGGAACCACACGGTGAGAATCCTGTTCTTTAATATGGTCGAGCACCGCCTTGAGAAAGGTTTCAAGATAGCCTTTCTCACGAAGCTCTTCGCTCATAACAATTTTTGTTAGGAAGATCTTTCGTTCCTGTTGCGAGTATTCAATTTTTACCAGTTCTCCCTCTATAGTACTTTCAAACTGGCGTAAGAATTCATTATCGGATATAAGGAGTTCGGTTTGCATATGATAATTTTTGTTAATGTTTCATCAAAAATTCCGCCAGAGTGGGAGTGGAAGAATTTTTTCCTGCTGCTTTCAGCTGCTTCACCTGTAACTGCTAAGAAAAATTACTGTGCTAACTGGCTTAAATTTTGAGAAAATGAAAGCGAAAAGAGGCAGAAAACATTTAAATTTGATCTCTAATTTACGGATTTTATGCCACTTTTGGTAATCAAATGCCAGGGAAATGAATGAGGATTCTTTTGTACACGTGTATTGTATGCCGGGCCTGGCAGCAAATCCCTCTATTTTTGAAAATATAAAACTACCCGAGAATAGGTACAAGATCCATTGGCTCGACTGGCTTTTGCCCCGCCCACGGGAGACGCTTAAAGAGTATGCGAAAAGGATGTGCGAACGGGTAACGCACAATAATGTCGTGCTAATGGGAGTTTCCTTTGGAGGCGTTGTGGTGCAGGAAATGGCAGAATTCCTTGAAGTAAGAAGACTTATTATTATTTCAAGCGTGAAATGCCAGCGGGAACTGCCACGGAGGATGAGATACGCCCGCTCCACAGGTTTGTTCAGGATGCTGCCAACCAGCCTGGCCGGTCGTGTAGATCTTCTGCAAAAAGTTGCGATTGGAGATTACGCTCAAAAAAGGTTAAAATTATATAAAAAATACCTTTCAATCACAGATACCCGTTACCTTGACTGGGCTATTGCACAAATGGTGTGCTGGGACCAGCGAGAACCACAGCAGGAAATTGTCCACATTCACGGGGACAGGGACGAAATTTTTCCTTATAAATATATTGAAGGCTGTATAAGGGTGCCCGGCGGAACACACATCATGATTGTAAACCGGTATAGGTGGTTTAATGAACACCTGGAGGAGATCATTGAAACGGGAAAGCTGCAGGAAAACAAAGAATCTAAGAAGAAGAAAGAAAAACAAATTTAAAAAAATGAAGATGAAAGCAACAAAGAAGCTGCTGTTGATGAGCACGGTAATAGTGGCCGGGGCAATGAGTATTTATGCAGTACAGGATGCCGGTACAGATGAGAACCAGGAAGAAAGACTGGTCAATGATTATAATATCTATGCCATACCTGTACCTAAAGATTTGGAGTTTGCAGGAGAACCTGTTCCTGTGGAAAGTCCCGATATTTATGAAAGAATGGATCGTGAACTACTGGTGAACACTTATTGGCAATCTAATGCATTTTTACTTATAAAAAGAGCAAACAAATACTTCCCAATCATAGAGCCTATTCTTGCTGAATATGGCGTGCCCGATGATCTTAAATATATTGCTGTCATAGAAAGCGGACTTACAAATGCGGTTTCTCCGGCAGGAGCGAGAGGTTTCTGGCAATTCATGGAATCTACAGGAAAAGAGCTGGGGCTGGAAATTAACTCAAATGTAGATGAAAGGTATAATCTTGAAAAATCTACCCGTGCAGCAGCCGAGTATTTAAAGAAGTCAAAAGAGAGATTTGGTTCATGGACTTTGGCTGCCGCCGCATATAACGCCGGTAATTATGGTATAAGCCGGCAACTTGAGCGGCAGGAAGTGGGGGATTACTACGATTTGCTTCTGGGGGAAGAGACCGGTAGATATGTCTTCAGGATATTGGCACTAAAAGAAATACTTGAAGATCCGCGCAGGTTTGGGTTTAACTTCAGGGAAAAGGATCTTTACCATGATGTACCTTCCTACAAGGTGAAAGTTGATACAGCGGTGTCAGATTTTCCTGCGTTTGCACGCGACTTCGGAATCAATTATAAAATACTAAAAATCCATAATCCATGGTTGAGGGAAGCCCATCTCAATAACAGGTCGCGCAAAGAATATTTAATTGAAATTCCTGAAGAGGGAAACTACAGTATGATGAACCCGTAACAAGGAGGAGTGTCAAAAATGACATTTTGAGTGCTGTTATGGCAGCCGTGCTTCAGCCGAATGTTCGCTTAATTCACTGCTGTCCTGCAGGAGCAGTTGAGAAATACCTTCAGAAAAGGCTTTGTGATTCAAATCAAAGGATTTCTGTTTTTCTACAGAGTAAGGATGGGTAATACTCCTTTTGATGTCTACGATCTTTTTTTCTTCAGTTAAAAGAAAGGAAGTGGGAACGCCAAGGGAATGTTTCAGGTTGCGAATTACATAATTACTTTCGTTGCTCAACTCGTCAACATAATACACTTTAATGGATTTGTGATACTGTTTCGCCAAATCTTTTGCAGTGTTTCGTTTGTCCCAGAATAGTACTACAAAGTCAATTTTATCCTGGTATTTTTCAGCCAGGGCATTAAGTGCGGGAATCTCGCCTTTTGTGGGAACAATCCACGAAGCATTGGTAATAAGATAGGTAGGTTTTTTTAGCTTTTCAAGAGGAATAACCTTGTTCCTGAGGTTCTTTACTTTGAAATTATCTAGATAACTTCCTTTAAGGCAATTGTTGACCAGAGAGTCGAAAAGAAATTCGGCACGCTGCACATTATCATCCAGGTATGCTTCCTGTGCTTTTGAAACATACTTGGGAAGATACATAGCAAGGGCTTCGGAAAAATACAGGTTCTCATCCTGAGCCTTTCCGGGAAGAGTAAAAATTACGATAAATAAAAAGAGTAAAACTCTTACCATATATCCCCTTTAACTTTGTGTCTCACAAAATTACAGAAGATGTAAGGGTCATTGAAAATTTTTCGATGAAGGACCTGTATATTAGTTAACTTACAATGGTCTTAACAGGTTTTAACCATGAATAGTGAAAACAGCCACAGGAGGTGTTTAAATTTTCTTCATTTGCTGTTTCATCATCTTGATTTGTTCATCAAGCATATTGTGCTTGTCCAGCTTTTTGGCTTCCTGTAAGAGCATTTGAGCTTCTCTCTTCCGGCGTTTGGTCATAGCGATGCCGGCAAGGTTCAACTTGGCCATCGCAAGATCCTGGTCCATAGAAAGTCCCAGTCTAATTGCTTTTTTGAAGTATTTTTCGGCTTTTGTGATATTGGTTTGGGAAAGCATCAATCCATGAAGGTACCAGTAGTATCCCTGTTGTTTTTGAGTAAGTGCTTTTTCAGGATCTCTTATCTTGTCAAGCCATTTTTTTGCACCGTCAAAATCCTGTTTCCGAAGTCTTAGAAAAGCCATCAGAATCATTTCATTTTTAAAATAAAGAAATATGAAAATTGACGCGAGCAGGATTAAAAATATACCATTTCCAATATTTCCTTCAATAAATTGCCATATTGCAAGGGCGAAAATGAGTCCGGCGATGACCAGTTTAAAATTTTTGTTGAACATAATCGTATTTTTGACGGGCGCAAAGGTAAGAAAAACAAATGGAAATTATTTTAATTTAGGGTTTGTGAGAGTAAAAACTCTTCGTATATTTGCCCGCAGTTTTAAGGACAGGTCTTAAGACTATTTTTTAAGCGATTTCAAAGAAGATTAAAGATAATTATCATGAAAAGAACGTTTCAACCATCTAAGAGGAAAAGAAAAAACAAGCACGGTTTCAGAGAGCGAATGGCAAGTGTTAACGGAAGAAAAGTGCTGGCCCGAAGAAGGGCAAAAGGAAGAAAGAAGTTATCGGTTTCCTCAGAGAACAGGCACAAACACTAATGATAATTAGTCTTAAAAATAATAAGGTGTTACTTTTTTTAGTAACGCCTTTTTTTATACCTAAAAGCTTCATAGTTTTATAACCCCACCATATATTTTTCCAGATGCCAAAAGACAAGAATCTTAAAAGTATTTTGATTATTGGTTCTGGTCCAATCATTATTGGCCAGGCCTGTGAATTCGATTATTCAGGAACCCAGGCGCTGCGGTCGCTAAGGGAGGATGGAATTGAAACTATTCTCATCAATTCCAATCCGGCGACGATCATGACAGACCCTTCCATGGCAGATCATGTTTACCTGAAGCCGCTAAACACCAAATCTATCATTGAAATACTTAAAGAACATCCGCAGATAGATGCCGTTTTGCCTACCATGGGTGGACAAACTGCTCTTAATCTTTGTATTGAAGCCGATGATAGGGGGATATGGAATGATTTTGATGTAAAGATCATTGGGGTAGATATTGATGCAATCAATATTACCGAAGACCGTGAAAAATTCAAGCAGTTGATGGGGCGCATAGGCATACCTGTAGCGCCGGCAGAAACTGCAACTTCTTACCTTAAAGGAAAAGAGATTGCGCAGGAGTTTGGTTTCCCGCTGGTGATAAGACCTTCTTTCACACTTGGAGGAACCGGAGCTTCTTTCGTACATACAGAAGACCAGTTTGATGAACTGCTTACCCGGGGGCTTGAAGCTTCACCCATACATGAAGTTTTGATTGATAAGGCCTTGCTTGGCTGGAAAGAATATGAACTTGAATTGCTGCGTGACAAAAATGACAATGTGGTAATTATTTGTTCTATTGAAAACATGGATCCTATGGGAATTCATACCGGGGACTCCATTACCGTTGCACCTGCCATGACCCTGAGTGACACCTGTTTTCAGAAAATGAGGGATTTGGCGATTAAGATGATGCGCAGCATCGGGGATTTCGCGGGTGGATGTAACGTTCAGTTTGCGGTAAGCCCAGATGAAAAAGAGGATATTATTGCCATTGAAATCAATCCAAGGGTGTCGAGGTCTTCTGCTTTGGCATCGAAGGCCACGGGTTATCCTATTGCAAAGATTGCAGCGAAACTTGCCATTGGTTATACGCTTGATGAACTGGATAACCAGATCACGAAATCTACTTCGGCCCTTTTTGAACCTACACTGGATTATGTGATCGTGAAAATCCCACGTTGGAATTTTGACAAGTTTGAGGGCAGTGAACGTACACTGGGGCTTCAAATGAAATCTGTAGGAGAAGTAATGGGAATTGGCCGTTCTTTCCAGGAAGCACTCCATAAAGCGACTCAGTCTCTTGAAATTAAACGCAACGGATTGGGGGCCGATGGGAAAGGCTACACCAATTACGAACAGATCATCGATAAGCTTACACATCCCAGCTGGGACCGCGTTTTTGTAATCTATGATGCCATTCAGCTGGGAATTCCGTTAAGCCGCATCCACGAAATTACGAAAATCGATATGTGGTTCCTTAAGCAATATGAGGAGCTGCATGCGCTGGAAGTGGAAATCTCTAAATTTTCTCTTGAAGACCTTCCGAAGGACCTTCTGCTGGAGGCTAAGCAAAAAGGATTTGCCGATCGTCAAATTGCCTACATGTTAGATTGTCTGGAGAGCCAGGTTCATAAAAAGAGAGAAGAACTTAATATAAACAGGGTTTACAAGCTGGTAGATACCTGTGCGGCCGAATTTAAAGCCGAAACTCCTTTCTATTATTCCACTTTTGAAGCCGAAATAGAAACTGCCGATGGAAAACGCTTTGTTGAAAACGACAGTAAAAGTTCAGATAAAAAGAAAATCGTTGTGCTGGGTTCCGGGCCTAACAGGATAGGGCAGGGGATCGAGTTCGACTATTGCTGCGTGCACGGCGTACTGGCTGCTTCGGAATGTGGTTATGAAACGATCATGATCAACTGTAATCCTGAAACAGTCTCGACAGACTTTGATATTTCTGATAAATTATACTTTGAACCTGTTTTCTGGGAACATATTTATGATATCATTCGTCATGAAAAGCCGGAAGGAGTCATCGTTCAGCTTGGAGGACAAACAGCTTTAAAGCTTGCAGAGAAACTGGACCGCTACGGAATCAAAATTATGGGAACCAGTTATGAAGCCCTTGACCTTGCCGAAGACCGGGGGAATTTTTCAAGACTGCTGAAGGAAAATGATATTCCTTATCCCGATTTTGGAGTGGCAGAAACCGCAGATGAAGCGCTTGCTCTTGCCGAAGAGCTTGATTTTCCCATCCTGGTAAGACCCTCTTACGTACTTGGGGGGCAGGGAATGAAGATCGTTATCAATAAGAAAGAGCTGGAAGAGCATGTGGTCGATCTGCTTAGAAAGATCCCTAATAACAAATTACTGCTCGACCATTATCTTGATGGTGCAATAGAAGCCGAAGCAGATGCCATTTGTGACGGTGAAAACGTGCAGATTCTTGGAATCATGGAACATATTGAACCATGTGGAATACATTCCGGAGATTCTAACGCCACTTTGCCGCCGTTCAACCTGGGCGACCTTGTAATGCAGCAAATTAAAGATCACACGAAGAAGATCGCACTTTCCCTGAACACGGTGGGTCTTATCAATATACAATTTGCTATAAAAGATGATAAAGTGTTCATTATTGAAGCCAATCCGCGGGCGTCGAGAACGGTTCCTTTTATAGCCAAAGCTTATAAGCAGCCTTACGTAAATTATGCTACCAAGGTCATGCTAGGCGAGAAGAAGGTGACAGATTTCAAATTTGATCCGCAGCTGGAAGGCTACGCCATTAAGCAACCGGTATTCTCTTTTGATAAGTTCCACAAAGTAAACAAGCAACTTGGGCCCGAAATGAAAAGTACCGGAGAAAGTATCTTGTTTATTGACAGTCTAAAAGACGATGCTTTCTATGAGCTTTACTCCAGAAGGAAAATGTACTTGAGTAAATAAACATTCAGGAGATATCTTCTGAATAAGATAGAGTTTTCAGGATAGGTTGTGTAAAAGAAGTGGAGATCTACAGCTTTTATACAACCTTTTTTTTCTGAATAAAACCTTTCAAAAGTGTCATTTTTGAAGCCTCTTTCCAAAGCTTAATTTCCACTGAATTTTCTCTATATTCCTTTTAATTTTAGACATGTTTTGTGATTGATCTTAAAAATTGTTGACCGTTTTCCTGTTAGAAGCCATACATTTCCCCAAGATCACTTACTCCCAGCGTAAACCAGAAGATGACCAGACCAAGAAGTATAAGAAAAACCCAGGGAATAGAAATTCCATAACTATTCCGGAGCCATTTGTGCACCGGCGGGAGGAAGAGCAGGGAGAGGAGCAGGTAAACTATTCCCGGTACGGGATGCACCAGGAATAGATTGAGGATACCAAGGCAAAGGATGCTTATTCCAAAGACCCAGTTTATCATTTTGTAAAGAATGGATTGATGTGACATCTTAATTAGAGTTTTAAGGATTAAAAATGAAGTTTAGTTTTAAAAGCTTTGCAACATTAAATCGATTTTAGCGAATAGTTCTGCTACTCCAAGTGCTGTCCACAAGATGAAGAGGGCGAGGAGAATTTTGCCCGCCAACGCCATTTTTGTGCCCACTTTTGCAGGGATCATGTGGCTAAGAGGCGGGAAGTAGGCAAAAGAGAGCAAGAAGATGAAAATCCCATAACCAGGATCGTTTCCCCAAAATGTGTTGATTATACCAATTGCCATTGCCAGGATTCCAAAGGCCCAGCTTATGAAGTTCGGAAGGATTAGTTGTTTTCTCATAATTACTTTGTTTAGGTGTTATTGTTTCTATTGATTTTTATTCAATGCTAAGGGAGCTGTTTCTGTCGATGCTGCTATTCATGAATCTTTATCCAGTTTACTGAACTGTCCGGGTGCATTTTCACTACCATGGTTTTAGTGTGAAGTGTTAACCAGCCGAGCCGCTTTTCATTAATTCTGTAAAACAGATAGTTGGAGTCAAGGCGATCGGGTTTTCCCAGCAGCTCTATGATTTCCTCTTCTTTAAGCGCCCTTATTTCTTTATTGTTCATTAGATTTGAAAGCATCTGCTCCCTGTAAGGATAATTAGATCCTTCTTTTATTTGCCATTTTTGGGGATCAAAGCTGCTGTCGTTTTTAGCTTCACTTGCCATGATTTCAGATGTTACATCTTTTTCTGCTGGAGTTATTTTTTCCTCATCATTGCAGGCTAAAAAGCTAATGCTAATGAATAGCAGGTAAATAATTTTCTTCATTCTATTTGATATTAATGACATTTTTTGTTTTTTATAAAGTACTTTGAAATACAAAGTTTAAGTATAAAAAATTTTTACTTCTGAATTTTTATCAAGTTCTCAAGGGTGTTTAAATGTAATTCAAAGGCTTTTCTTCCTGCTTTAGTCATTTGATATTGTGTATTTGGTTTTCTTCCTACAAAACTTTTTTCCACAGCAATAAAATTCTCCTTTTCAAGCGCCTTCAGGTGACTGGCAAGATTTCCGTCGGTCACATCCAGATATTCCTTCAGTGCATTAAAATCAAGAGTTTTGTTCACTGCCAGGGTAGACATGATTCCCAGTCTCACTCTGCTTTCAAAGGCCTTATGTAAGCCGTCAATAATTTTTTTCACTTTTCATACTTCAGGTGCATATAAATGCCGTAGGCGATATGCATTATACCAAATCCAATCGCCCAAAAAAGCAGCCCCAGCCCTGGAAAACAGGAACCAATGAGTCCCAGGATGATTTGAGCCATTCCAAGCGATCTTAATTCTTCAAATGTAAACTTACTGGCGTTAATAAGTGCCAAACCATAGAAGATTAATGTTAAAGGCGCTACAAATGCAAATAAGCCTTTTGAAATGAGGATGAGGATAAAAATTCCGCCGGTAAATAACGGAATAGCCATGTTCATGGCCAACTTTTTTGCAACAGGGTTCCAGACTTTCTCATTTTTTCTTCTTGCTTTTTTATAGGATAGAAAAGCGGCCGTGCCCACAGCAAGTAGGAGCACCGTTAGCGCAACCAGAAAGACCGGTAACAGCTCTTCAGCAGGTATTATTACAGCATAATCGGTTGTGGTCGTAAATTCAAGCTTTAGCAGCCGGTAAGCTATGAAAGCTCCAAGCAGCGCATAGATCCCCGCCATCACTCCGGAAAATCCCGAGAGCGAGAGAAACTTTGTCGAACGCTCCATCATTGAACGGATTTCCGAAAGGTCGTCTATGTATTCCTGTTCTGTCTTCATGTAAAGTACTTTGTGTTTCAAAGTTAATAAAGAAATGTCATTTTCAAAGGATTATTTTAGTTTAAGCTGAAATATATTTTTGGTTTTGGTCAAGCTGTTTTATCTGCGGCTTGTAAGCAGAAGGGAGCAGAAGAGATTTTAAGATGCTGTCTATCTTTAAAAGTCGGCTCCACCTATAAGCCACCAGTGCAGGCGGAATGATAGGATTTCCTTTTAAATGGAGCAGTTCCCTTACTTTTAGTGGGCAAACCATTTGTTGGACCTCCAACAGGAGCCAGTATCTCACTGCTCCCAGGTGCTTTTTGTACTGCCGATAAAGATCTTTTGTGTACCGGCTTTGGTCCAGGTTCTGTTGTAAATGCTTTTCTCTTTGTAAAACCCATTCCTGGAAATTTTCTGGCAGTCCCTCAATCTCCATTCTCTGCCCAACTCTTTTAAAGATGTCAAATATTTCCTCTTTTTCAGTATTTGTGAGTCTGTGCTCCAGCAATTCATAGGCATTGATGGAATAAGCAATCAACATAAAAAGCACATCCCGGTAAGACCACTGCGGAATTTTACCTCCGCGTTGTTGCTCCACACCCGAGTGTATTTTATTAATAGCATCAATTGCGGCCAGCGCTTCCTTATGCGTTGAAAATACTATTTTGCCTGCATATTCTACAGTGGAAAATAATCTGCCAAGAGGATCTGCGGGCAGGCGGCCCGTAAAGTAAAGCCAATCTACCGCTTTATTCAGGGCAAATTCTGCAGCAGCACCGGCAAAAATAAAGAGAACGGTATCGCTTTTGCCCCATATCTCCCGTACAATTGAATCCTGTCTTACAAAATAGTCCATTCTCGATTATAAAATACCTTATTTTTACTTCAAAAATAGCATTTTAAAAGTACTTTGTGTTGCAAAGTTAGGGAAATTTTGTAAATATTTTGAAGATGGCAGGTAATTGGTTTCTAATCAGCAGTTTTAAATAAAATTTCAAAGCTACGGCTGCTGCTGCTAATTTATGATTAGTTAACTTCGTAATTCTGGTTCATAAAGATAAATGATGATGAAAAACATCTTAAAAATTGTTTTCCTGTTTCTTCTTGCCGTTATCTTCAGCAGTTGTGAAAAAGATACTGTTTCCGAAGAAATACAGCAGGAAGCCAGCCATACAAGCCTGGTATATATAGTGGCAGATAACAATCTGGATTCTTATCCGGAAGGAGACCTTAAGGAAATGATCGCGGGTTACCGGGATGTTCAGCCTTCAGAAAATAATACGTTGCTTGTATATTTAGATGATTTTTCAACCCCCCGCCTTCTTAAGATCAGCAGGGAAAATGGCCAGGTTGTTTCAAAAACGCTCAAAGAGTTTCCAGAGCAGAATTCCCTGGATGTGGAGGTAATGTCGGGCATCATAAATCAGGCGCTGGAAATGTATGAAGCCGATTCTTATGGCCTCACGTTATGGTCGCATGGCAATGGCTGGTTGCCGGGAACTGTGCAGAAGAAGACAGTAAGCACCAGGTCATTTGGGGAAGATGACAATGACGGAAAATCCTATAAGTCTACTTATATGGATATCCTGGACCTAAAAAGAGTCCTGGCAACTACGCCGCACCTGGAATATCTCGTTTTTGATGCCTGCAATATGCAGGGCATTGAAGTCGCCTATGAGTTGAAAGATCTTACGAATTATATCATTGCATCGCCGGTAGAAGTTTCGGCCTATGGTGCCCCTTATCAGGAAATGGTACCCGCCTTTTTTTCTGAGACTCAAAAGCCTGAAAATATCGCGTATGCTTTTTTTAATCAGTACGCCCAGAATTTTAATTACGAAAATAATAAAGGAATAAAATCCCTTTTTTCGAAAGCTACGGTAAGAGACGAGCTGGATACCAGCGTATACCAGTATGGTGCAGCAGTTTCGGTGGTTAGTTGCAGGGATTTAAATGAGCTTGCACTGGCTACAAATACTATTTTAAAGGATTTGGCGGAAAACGGTACAGGCATTAGCACGCGAGACGTCTTTAACTACGACAGTAATTACTATAACTACTATTTTGATCTTCAAAGTCTTATGAAATCTAATTCCGAAGAGAACAGTGAGGCTTCCATGGCCTGGGAATCGGCATTTCAAAAGGCGGTTCCGCTGTTTCTTACCACCCCAGCTACCTATTCATCATTTGTAAGTAATGGTTATGGAGGATTTCTAGATATGGCAGATGCCCACGGAATTTCGACTTTTATACCTCTGGAAGCGAATTTCAAACAGGCAAATAGATGGCGAAACTACTCTGATGATAATGAATTTGTACATGATGAGTACGAGTATTACAGTAACTATTACAGCAATTTTCAGTGGTATGAGGCGTCGGGATGGGATGAGGTGGTAGAGTGATGGAAAGGGTATTGAATAAATCCATCTGAAACGGTTTTACACTTTTTGTTCCATATTGTTGTGGTTTTGAAATTGCCGTTTCATATTCTGCTTTTCAGCTAAACTATCCACAAAGTATTCATACTTCCTTTTTTCTTCACTAGAAGATTTCTCCATGTAATCCATAACTTCCTCAAGTAGCTCGGAAAGGGAGTAAATACTGTTTCTTTTCTTATTATTTACCTTTAATAGGTACCCTATAGAGCCAAAGAGAATGGCTAATCCAGGAACAGAAATTTGCTCCATTTCAAGGTAGCATTTACAATATTTTTATCTAATTCTGACAGCAAATCCACATTAGACTCCCAAGCTTCAATGATCTGATGTGGGAAAAGACATAAGAATCCTAATAGGATGCAACAGACAGTCAGAAGTCCTACTACTAAACGAGCCATGTTCGAGCTGGCATTCTTAGAAAATTTAAGAACGATATTTTGTTTTATTTCTAAATACACGGCTTTATAGCGTCTCAATTTTGCTTCGGTTTCCTGAATTTTAAAGAGCTTATATTGTCTTAACTCTTCATCAATTTTGTGTTCCATTTATAAGAGAATGATATTGAATTTATGGGTTCTGTTTAAGATGTTTTATTTGATGAATAGCGAGGCACCTGTTTTACCTGTTCATTTTCGCTTCTTTCTTTTATTACTTTCAGGATATTGTTTTGAATGTCCTTCATGATCCAGGTTCCCCAAATACCTGCGTAAAGATTAAAAGTAGTGTTCAGAGAAAAGTTTGAAGACAGCCTAAGTTCATACACTCCTGTGTTTATTTCTTCCAGTTCATAGGTGCCATCAAGCATATCAAAATATTCCCCACCTATCAAAATATGTTTGTCAAGAGTGGTCGATGGGATTTGATAGGTATTAGCTTTTATGCTGAATTTCATAAAATTTAAGTGTTCATATTCGGTAACCGTTTCGTGGAAAACAAGCCCTTTTTGGAACTTAGCTTCTCTGTAACCGCCCACTTCGTTCTTGTTTAAGCTGGCTTCCAACGGTCGCGGAAAACCGAGGATTTTCGTTAATTGCGAGTTATCCTCAGATTCAGAAATTTTCTTGACATTCGTCACCTTTTCCCAAATGTTCTGCCTGTCAGCTTCTATAATTATAGATGTATTTGTTCTGAATATTTGTTTATTGGTATCCAGGGAATGTTCAATTGGACCCAATAAAAACGGTAGTAAAAGAAAAATAGAAATGTTGAGCTTTTCAGATTTTTCTTTCTTTAATTTAAAATATCCGGCAATCAGTCCACCAATAGAAGCAAATAATAAGAAGAGGGGGAGAATCATCAACCAGCACGCCCAGCCTTCTATCATAAGAACCATTGTAATCGCCAGGACCATAAAAACCGAGATCCACGGGAAGAAGATGCGATATTTTAAAGACTGCACCTTTCTTACAGGACTTAGATAGATCATCAAAGCACCTATTCCTGATGGTGTACTGAGGAAAAAGGTCCAGGACATGACGGAAATGAAATCATCAAAAATATCTGCCCCAAAAATGAGCCTTATTGCAATTGCAAAGATAATAGGTATAGAAATAATTTTGAAATATTTCATTTTTTAGAATACGTGGTAAGTTAGTGCATGGCTTGGCAGGAGTACAAAATGAATATCCGTTCGGTTTTTAAAAAGTCATTTTTAAAAGCACTGATGAAAAATTAATATTTCAGCAACTTCCTTCTCTGAATTAAATAAAAAATTGGTGCTATTGCCGGCAGAACAAACCTACTTGTTACCCAAAAAAATTTGTTTGAAAATCTTCTCTTTACCATATCGCTTAGAACAATCACCCAGCTTGAAAAGAAGAGCATGAAGGCCATGATTAGTATAGTGTCAGAAAAATTCCAGTGTAGAATTTTGGCTATTGCACCAGTCGTTGCTAATAAAAGGTTTCCTATTATTAATAGCCACACTGTTTTAATGCTGATATTCAGGTCTTGATTTTTCATTTTTTCTATGTCTTTTAATTGCTTATTTATTAGAATCTTGCAATTACACTACAATACTTCAAATTGGTATTTCTGTGTTATAGAAGATCCTATTCCTTTCGGTACTTCCACAATCTACCGTTGTAACTTCCAACAAGCCCGTTATGTTGAGTGAAACCAGTTTGATAAGCACCGTGATTTTCCGGAAATATAAATATCTCATTCCAGGAAATCCCCCCATTTTGGGTGCTGTAAATTACAGGAGGAGAATAATTTACAAAGGCCATTCCCTCGGCGTGGTTTAGAAATTCAATACGAGGGTATTGATTTCTAAAAGTCTTTATTTTGTTCCAGGACTCCCCGGAGTCTGTGGTTTTATATATGTCGCTGTTTACCTGAACATAGCCAGTTTTATCAAACATGATAGGAGTTAAAGGCCCTGTATCAAATTCGGAATAGAGGATATTGTCATTTTCAACTTTTATGAGATAGGGTGCGCCATTTGGTGCCAGAAAAACCACCTCGTCCTCAATTGCATTAAAATCCCAGATTTCCACCTGTCCAAATGGCAACGATTTCAGTTGCGGGTAGCGTTCGTATATATTTTCATACTCATTGCTGCGAGCAACATACATGTTCTGGTTGCTATCTACAAAAAAGCCGTTGTTCAAAGAAGTAAATTGAATTTTTCTTATGCTGTTATTATACACGTCATCCAGGAATGTGAATTTTGTTTCATAATCTATTCCTCCATTCTCAGAATAATCTATGGTCATACCTTCTCCCTTTATTGTTTGTCCAATCCAGGAATGGTTTTCATCAAGAAAAAAGAAGCTTGAAATATTAAATAGATTTGCGGCGGTATATAATCTTTTCCAGGAATAAAAACCATCTGTAGATTTATAGATGTTATTATCATCATCCATCACATAAGCCACCTCATCACTTAAAACCTGTATTTGTTCAATTCTTGCAAAAGGGTTCTCTATGGGTATCATGCCCACCAGGTCTATTGGGAAATCGCGATCACCGGGAATGACCAGTGAAATATCCTCATGCATAAGTTCGGGAATTTTAACACTGATCTTTTCTTTAGACCTCGCAATAAACCTGTATCCTTCTATACGGGTGTTATGACCGCCAAAAACTTTATTATCATGGTTAAATCTCAGGTATTCGAGATTATCAAGATTATGACCGTAGATGGTTATAGTATCTCCAATTTTAGCTTTTAAAGGACTTACGCTGTCAACACTAAAATTGTCATTTACATTTCCTACATCATCCTGGGTATTGCAACTTATAAGGGTTATTATTAATAATACATTTAACAGGGATCTCATTTGATTTGATGTCTAAAAATTTATATCTTATTATTGTTTAGTGCTGACCGCACCTTTTCAAAAATAATAAAATGCTGAAGCAGTATACATCTAATTTTTCAATTTATAGAATAGTTTGAAGCCCAGAGCGAAATTTGGAGCCACATGAGTTCCTTCAATGTTCTCATAGGCTGCTAACCCGAAAAAATCCCCTTCTTCGGGACCCAGTTCTACTATTCTGGGATTTACAATGTTTGAATAAGAATTTCTTCTAACTCTAAACCCAAGTCCTGTGTAGAGATTTAATCCTACTCGATTTCGGGAATGGAAGAAAAAGCCGAACTTAAGGTGCATTCCATATTTCTGCCTTTGATAATTGATCTGGTCATATCCTGTTGACTCCTGGTTAACCGGGAAATAGTGACGATCAAAAATGTATTTTTATGATTGATATAAAAGGGTTCCAGAGATATATATTTCCTGGTCTTTCTTTTTGTATTCAAAAAATAGTAGAATTCAGGTCTGATCTCCCAAAGTTGATAATTATCGTAGTCTTTATAAAAAGTTGTATTTCTATTTCCAAATCCAACGTCCAGTCCAATTTTCAATCTTCGATTAATATTTTGAATATACCCGGCTCTTAGTCTCGGACTGGTGCCATTTATTGATGATAAGATGTTGGTGGTTAAATAAGAGTAAGTATTAAAAATATTTACTTCAGGTGCTTCATTTTTTTGGGCATTTGCAACATGAATGCTTACCAGAAAAAGTAAAAGAACAGCGGAAATTGTTCTTAGATTAAAAATTTGGATCATAAGAGTTAATAAGCTTGTTTTTCAGCAGAGAATCTCAGCATTAGCTGACAAAATCCAGATTACTTTCTTTTTAGGATTTACCTCTCAAAATTCAACGTCACTTCATCCATTTCCCCATCCTCATCATAGTCTTCTTCTCCTGTAATAGAGAAATTGCTGGAATTTAGCTCATTAACCTTAACGGTCTCCCCATTTAGGTGTAACTGTCCGTCTGAAATTGAATAGACGCCGGTATGTTCATAATATTCTTTACAATCCCATACATCCATTTGCCAAATAGTTCCATCTTCTTTGAATTCAATGTAATCCCTGCCGCAATCTTCATGGTCGTCGTAGGGAATTCGTTCCCCATTGATCACCTGATCAACAAAATACCACTTACCAATTAAATTTTCCTTTTTTACGGTTACACCGTTTGTGGATTCATTATCATCATCTTTCGAGCAGGAGGTGGTCAGGAAAATGAGGCAGAGAATTGCTTGTAAAATACGTGTTTTATTAGTTTTTTGTTTTAAGGTTTGTAATTCTTTTTATTTATCTTTTTTCTGTTTGTTATCTAGAGCTGAATGCTTTTCTTTTAAATATTTTCTACGTGCCAAAATTCCCATAGTTGAGCCAAAAAGTATAAAGTGAACGATGAATTTTAAGAATAAATGTCTTTCTTCAGTCAGGTATCCATAAAAAGCCATTGCTATTGCAAAAGATAACCCGGCTATAAAAAATGCTTTTAATAAGATTTTGTTCTCTTTTTTCATATTTTGAATTGTTTTTTATAATCGATTGTTTGAGCATCTATGGGTTGGCAGCTGACTATTTTACCCGCTATTTATTTTTTGCTAAATCTCTTATTTTCTCAAGAAAGTTTAAATCTTTTACTATTCCTCCCATCATACAGATGCTGGTTTTAATTTTTCCTTCATCATCATAATTTCCGAAAAAGATATAACTATAGCCGATATCATAAAATCGGTCGCAATTGGTCCATTCTGTCTGGTAAGTAAATCTTCCTTCTATTGAGTGATCTTCTAAGTTTCCCTTAAAATTTTCTATTATTTTGAAAATAGGTTCATACCCACCTTGTTTTGCATAGTCATTCCCGAAGGTGTAATATTTGACCCATTCTTCATAACCCGGGTCATTGCGATCGTCCACGCCAACAACAGTTCCGTAAAAGATTACATCAGCTTCCTCAACCATCTCTTCCATTGACATAGTTAAAATACATTCACATGCGCGAACTCCGGCAGTAAGGAAAAGAAAGAAATTAGTATGGAAAGTTTATGTTTCATAGTAGACTTTGGAGCTTGTTAATGGTCTCGGTTATCGCCAGTTGGCGGAGTAGGGGACGCGGATTTGACAGGCAGAGTTTAAAAGGAATTTCAAAAATAATTTACTGTTTTATTCAACACCTTTATTCACTGAGCAGAATTTCTTTTAAAATATTATCTACTTGAAATTCATTTAATCCGGAACCCATATTTGGATGGTAGAGCAGTCTGATTAAATCTTTATCAATTTTAGCGTATTCGGTTGTATTTGTCCAGGTTGATTGAAAAATACTTTCGATATACAATGGAGAATCTCTTGCTAATCCTAATGATTGTGTAAGTTCTTCTCTTAATAAATGTTTTTGTTCTACTGAATTAGCCCTGATCATATCCACATACATGTGTCCAGAAGTAAGGTGATTACGACCGTTCCACTTAACGTAGAATAACCCCCAATTAGAGTCAACTAAATGAGATTGATATGGAAAAGTTTTTGCATATTCTCTTCCAGAACCAAAGAAGATATAATAATTTGATTTTAATGAATCATTTACAATATTCACTTTAAACCCATCTTCTACTAATTCATTTATTTCGGTTGTAATGTTCTCTAATTCATTTCGTAATTCATCAGTTGGCTCCCCACCTACAAATATTCTTAGTTCTGAATTCCATTTTCGGGTTACATTACTTGCATCGCCAAATTCGAATCCTAAAGCGATATCTTTATAATAATTTATAACCTCCTTTTGATATTTACTTAACTCTGATTCGGGCAATAGATCTTCTTCAGGCAATAGATCTTCTTCGTCCTTAGAACATGATGAAAGGATTATTAATAAAATAAGTAAAAGGGAATATTTATTCTTCATATTTTTTTGTGTTTAAAAAGTTCCTAACGTCCCGAATACCTCAAGTTACGGCTTAGGAATTCGATTTTGTCAGTTAAAGACTGCTTTTAAATGGTAGTCAAAAATGTCATTTTTGGATGGTTTTAACACCTGCGTAATCAGCGTTATCCTTAGCTCCATTTCTTTCAAATTTTTTATTCAAGAAATATATGATAATGATGAACAGGAGCAACGAGGCTATTATTACCAGAGTCTGATTAAGAGGACTGCCAAAAATCGCCCGCATTGGTTTGTCAGCTAAATATGCTGTGCCAAAATAGATCCCGAAAAACATAAAGAAAAAATTGTTGGCAAAATGCATTGCTATTGGTAATAGAATATTTTTGGTTTTCCAGAAGATCCATCCATTGATCAATCCTATTCCAAAAGCCCCAATAAATTGCCATGGATTAAAATGCAGCAGCCCAAAGATGATACTGGAGACGAAAATAGCTTTCAGCGGATTATAATTGTTTAATAAACCTTTTAGTATGATCCCTCTGCATAAAATTTCTTCTAAAGCCGGAGCTAATAATATAAGCAACAAAAAATTTTCCCAGCTAAAGCTGTTTCCCATTTCGTAAAACATTTGCTTTATAGATTCTGGCATTGGGATCAGGTGGACCAGGTGAGAAGTGAGCCCAAACTGCAACAGGATAGGTAAAGGCATAAGGATTGGAATTAATTTCAAATACTTTGCAGAGATGTTCAGACTATATTTGTCAGCATATTTCTCATAAATCTTGATGGCTACAAAAACCGGGATTCCTAATGATAAAATATAATTAATCAAAGTTCTAAAATCAGTGTCTTCCAGTATTTTTCCGGTAAAGATCGTGGAGATCAAACCTATTATGAAACAAACCAGCAGAACTAAGAAGGCATGTTTTATGGTTAACCCTGTTGCATATTTTCTATTAAAAATTCTTTCCATTTCTAAGTAACTTTTGCTGCTTTAAACACAATCTGTATCAATCTATTTTCTTTAATTTTTGCATGTTTATGGATTTAAACCAGTCCTTACCGTCCATATTTAATTCCCGGGTTTTCAATAGGTATTTTAAAGTTTGGACATTGTCATTGTAGCCTGAGCGCATTTCGTCATTTACGTCCCAAATGTAGCCTAACTTTAAATTCTCATCAGCGAAGATCCTGAAAACAATTTTTTGGTCTAGCTTAAATGGAGCATTCCTTATGATGCTGGCAACTTTTAAATCCACATCTTCAAATTTAGTCTTATCCGTTTCAACGTAGATATCTTTGTCTGCACTAATAAAAACATTCACGTAAAATGCTTGTGGTTGGCTGGTATTTTCCTGGCCTGTAGCCTGGCCTGCAGTGAGCAGCATAAGAAGTGCGAAAATTATTTGTTTGAGCATATTATATTTTTTCGGTTAATCTTGGCTGATAATTTTAAGTTTTCTTAGTAGCTATTGTGGTTCGATTCAAGGCTGGTTTAAACAACGCCCTGCTGTATAGCCGGTATATGTTCATGAATGACTTTTATCAATGTTTGAAGTTTGTGCTTATATATACGGACTGCATATTCATAAGTTTCATTGTCCTGCGTTACTATGGTGAGGGTATTTCTAAGGTCCCTCACAGGTAATAAAAGGCGCAAAAAGTCTTGTGCCGTATCATTTGTACGGGAAAATTGGCCGGAATAAGAGATGTCTTTAATACTGGATAATTCAAAGTCGGTTTTTCGTGATAACAATCCAAACAGGTGTTTTCTCTTAACCTGCAATTTATCTTCATAAACGACCACTTCTTTTGAATTAATTATCAGTAAGAATATCAGTAAAAAAATCCCCAGTGCAAGTTGATTTATATTCATTTCACTATCTGAATCAAACAGAACTCCCTGCATAAAATAAATCAGGAAAAGAACAAAAATTGAATCTTTCACATAACGCAGAGTTGAGAATGTGCTGTAAAGAGGGTTTTTTCTGGTCATATTAAGTGTGTGTTAACATGCTTGCATAAGTTCGTCCCAGCTTGCCGGAATCAATACTGGCTCGTCCTGAAGTCTTTTTCTTATAGATCTTCCAGAATACCAGATAAAACCTGATTGACATAGTTTTTAAATTTTTGAAAAACACTGGAGGGTTTCTTTTTACAGTCATTGCAATTATAATCGTAAGTCAGTTTCTTAATTCGTTCGGGAGTAAGCTTCCGCTCTTTTGCGTAGTCATAAATTTCGAGCTGAGTCGGCATTAAATATTCCTTAATTCGATATCTAACGAGAATTGCTAATTCTCTGTCAGTCATTTTTGATAATTTATCTTTTAAGCTGTTCAAAATTTGGCGTAGGTATGGGGTCTTACAAGTTGCGGTTTCGGAATGAGAATTTGTCAGTTAAAGACTGCTTTTTGATGGTAGTCAAAAATGTCATTTTGGAAGGTATTCCATAATTTGAATTATTTATTTATTGATGCCCACTTCTTATTTCAGTTCGTAATTTCCGTTCGCCCATTTTATTGTCGGTTCAATCCATTCTTTTAGCGGCTTAAACAAAAATCCGTGTCCCAGGCCTGTATATAATTCCAGTTCTTTAAAGTGCCTGATTTTACAATCTGAATTTTCTTTTCTCTTAATTGCTGAAACTCCAAATGGATCAGTGTTTTCATAAATGGTCAAAATATTACCACAATAATTTATTTCCGGAATGTCTTCTATATCGGTATCCCTGAAACTTGCCACAAACACAAAATTCAATTTGGAATTATTTGCAAAAGTTGAAACATATTGAGCTATATATCCACCTTTTGAAGTTCCAACGATTGTTATTTTTTCAGGATCGGTTCCATTTGAAATTAAACTGTCAACTTGGTTTACAATTACGAGAGCATGATCACGCGCGTTCACATTTCTGTCCCTTTTTTCGCTGATGACATTAAATCCGCTTTGTTTAAATTCCCTCAAAATTTCTTTGTATTCAGTCCTCCCAAATTCTGGATGCGATTCATCCAGCCCGTGCTCTTCTAAAAAGCGATTATGTAGAAATAAAATAAATCGATCATCATTTGATTGTCCGCACGCATACAATGTGGAGCAAAAAAGAATTCCAGTGAATAAAATGCTTTTCATTAAATGAGAATTTTTTCAATTTGTGGTTAACGTCTCGTATTGTTTTTATGCATTTTTGGTACCCGTATTAATAATGAAAACTTGTAATTTCCCATTCTTTGTTTTTTGGTTTAGTCAATTCAACCTTAACGCTCATTTCCTTATTTTCTCCAATTACGTTGATTTCATAGGTAGCTGTACCTTCACCATTTTGAACGCTGACTTTTCCTGTTGGCATCCATCCATAATCTTTAATTCCGCCCACATAGTCTATAATTTCTTCATTTCTTTCAATTTCTGAGATTGCAAGTTTATATGCTTCTGATGATTTCAGTGCTGAGGATACGAAAGTGAAAAAAAATACGAAGAAAATTAATCCTAATCCGATGATTGATAGTACTCGTAATAACTTCTTTGGCCTTTCTTGATTTCGGAAAACTAGAGTTTTACCCAGCTTATCTCCTAATCTTTGCTTGTTCTTGCTGAATAGAATTGCTATAAACTCAATTGGCCAAATTATAAGTGGAAGATTTCTTGCAAATAGATTCAAATGAGAAGGGGAGTGAATTTTAGAATTTTCATCTCTTACAATTATTCCCATCACCCATTTTCCAAAACTAATTCCCTTATAATTGTCTTTGGCCAAATACAACAATAAGCCTAGTGGAGCAACAATTATTGTTATTAGTGGAAAAATATCATTTTCCTTTTCGACAAAATTCGGTCCCATAATCAGGAACAAAGAACTTACTAAGAGGAATGTAATTGAGTAATAATCGATTAATAATGCTATTAATCTTCTTTTTCTGCTTGCTAGTTGCATTTTTGTAAATATAGGTGCCAACGGTTCGGCAATGAGTAGTTGCGTGGTTTAGCACTTAACTTTGCAAGTACACACCAAGTTGAAAATTTACGAAGATTTTCAGAAGTAGGCGAGAACAAGCAATTACTTATAGCCATCATTAGGGCAAGTTTTTCTTAAATTCTTCTTCTGCTTCAACTTTAAACTTATCATCGTTTCTCATATCTTCAAAAAGAGGCCATTCCAAGAAATTTTCTAACCTTAATTCATCAACAATTATAGCTTGTTTAATTAATGGAATTGTTTGTTCATGTTCATTTTTTAACAAGTGTTTTGCAATTTTGAAAATAGGTGATAACGAGCTTGTTCTAAAAACTTTGAGTTTCTTAGCTAAATCATCATTTTTCTTAAGTCTTTTTAACGCAATACAATCATTAACTTTTGCTCGTAAAATATAGGATTCTTCATCATCATTTCTTGGTTTAATATTTTTATTTATATACTCACATACTTTTAGAACGAGTTCATTTTGATTATTTTTTAAAAGTTCAAAGGTCAAATCCATAAGTTCACCAATAGCATCAGTAATGTTATCTTTATCCCACTTGCCCCAACAATTCATGGTTAATACAATTCCTGCTAACTTTATTTCTGCAATGGCTTCGCGTAAGTATTTAATTTCTATTTTAAGTTGACTTCCTAAGTCATGGTTAAATAAATTGTTAGTACGATTTATATATTTTTTGTTAACTATTGAATTATTGTGTACAATTAAATGTCTTCTTTCACGTACCTCGTTAATTAGTTCCCAATTGATAAGTTCTTCAGAGAGACTGACGTCTAATTTTTTGAAATAATTTTTGATTTCATCAAACGATAAGTCTAATAAGATTTTCTCAACCTCCTTGAAGAGAATGTCATTATAGGCTTCCTCTACTGAAGAATAATTCTTTAATTCGTTTAGTGATATCGAAATATTTTTCTCCTCTAATACAGCCTTATTTGAAGTAAAATGAAAAGTCAATAAATCTGCAAATAAATATTCAAAATGATTGTTAAGAATCAGGAATGTACCATTTGAAAGTATTTCAAAGTTCTTTTCATGAAGTTTCGGGGTTTTTGCCATTTCATAAATAAAATCATCTAATTTTTCTACTGGAATTTCAACACTATTGTCCCCTTCTGATACATCTTCCATAGCTATTTCCTTATTAGATGTTTTCTCTTCATTCTCTTCTTTTTCTTCAATATCTTCTTTTTCAATTTCCTTAATGAAATCGTCAAGACCTTTTTCTCCGAATGTTTTTAGAATGACACTTTCTAAGTGATTTTTCTTAGATTCTAGTATGGATTTGTCATGCTCTAGTGCTTTAATAGCAAAAGTCTTATAGAATGCTTCAACGCTTTCTATGTTTTGGATAAATTGTTCATAAATATGATTAACAGTTTTTTTTTCAGTTTCGATTTCTTTTTCCTTGATTTCTTCGCTCATTTCTTGTGTTTATTCAAATTTGCCCCAACGTACATGTAAACTTGTAGCCTTCCCTAAAAATAAGACAGTTTAAAATTCGAAATTATTAATTTTAAACCAATAAACTGTTAGATGAAAAAAAGTAGATTTACCGAAAGTCAGATCATCAAGATC